>Ga0209069_10000144_pt1 | contig 27992 bp, 30 predicted proteins | sample Str013_2_FD_187202 | JGI IMG/M metagenome (GOLD analysis project Ga0209069, IMG submission 187202) | Freshwater sediment microbial communities in response to fracking from Pennsylvania, USA - Straight Creek_MetaG_SC_2013 (SPAdes) (version 2) | ecosystem: Environmental > Aquatic > Freshwater >...
AGCAAGCCCAATATCCCCTTCGCCAACAAATCAGCCGCCGCGCGGTCCTGACGAAGACTCCGCCCTTGAAATCATTGACGGCCGCCATCCCGTACTCGAGCAGCTTGAAATCGCCGGCGTCAATGACCGCTTCGTCCCCAATGACCTTTATATGGACTCCGCCGGCCACTCCATCCTCCTGCTCACCGGACCCAACATGGGCGGCAAATCCACCTATCTGCGCCAGACCGCGCTCATCGTTCTCATGGCCCAGATGGGCAGCTACGTTCCGGCACGCTCCGCCCGCCTGCCGGTCGTTGACCGCATCTTCACTCGCATCGGCGCCAGTGACAACCTGGCTCGCGGACGCTCCACCTTCATGGTTGAAATGACCGAGACTGCGGCGATCCTGAACACCGCCACGCCACGGTCTTTAATTCTGTTGGACGAAATCGGCCGCGGGACTTCCACTTATGACGGACTGGCCATCGCCTGGGCCGTGGTCGAATACATTCACTCCACCAGCCGCGCCAAGACTCTTTTCGCCACGCACTACCATGAACTCACCGAGCTTGACCGCCTGGCCGGCGTCAAGAATTTCCACGTGTCGGTAAAAGAGACCGGCGGAGGAATTGTCTTTCTACGCAAAGTCGAACCCGGCGCGGCGGACAGAAGTTACGGAATCGAAGTGGCCCAGCTCGCTGGACTCCCGCCGGAAGTCATCGTCCGTGCCCGCGAAGTTTTGCATGAACATGAAAACGCCGAACATCAAACTACAGCTCACCTTACCCCGGGTGCCGGTGAGCCAGAGCCGCAAATGCAGCTCACCATGTTCACGCCGCTCTCGCAGAAGATCGTCGACCGCCTGAAAGACGCCGACCTCAACCACCTTACGCCGCTTGACGCGCTGAACCTGCTGAATGAGTTGAAGAAACAGGTATAAGAATATTGCACCGCAGAGAACGCTGAGTACGCAGAGAAATAACGCTCTAGGCCATTTTGACGGGGCAAATTTCGCTCACGGATCGGAAAACAGATATGCCGAACACAAAACCAAAAAAGCGCAAGCATCCCTACGACAGGTACAAATCTTCACAACTCTGGAAAGTAGTCGATGCAGCCATCGAAGACCTTGTGGAAAACAACGATCTATCGGAGGGAACCCGCCGGGAATATATCGTTGGCTATCTTTGTAAAAAAATTTGGCCTGAGTTGAGCAACAAGCAGGTCTGAACCGTTTTTCCTCTGCTTTCCTCTGCTTTCCTCTGCATTCTCTGCGTTCTCTGCGGTAAAAGCCCTCTTTTCCGTGGCGCCCTTTGTCCTTTGCGCTTCAATCCCAGCCTTGCTCCGCGTCTCCGCGCCTCCGCGGTGAAACCTTCGCTTTCCTCTGCGTTCTCTGCGGTAAACCTGTTCATGCTCTGCGTCCTCTACGGCAAGAGCCCTCTTTATCCGTGGCGTCCTTTGTGCCCTTTGCGGTTCAATCCCTGCCTTGCTCCGCGTCTCCGCGCCTCCGCGGTGAATCTGCGTCCTCTGTGGTAAAGGGTTTTGCGGTCATTCCACCAAGGCGAAATATTTACGAAATATATATTGACTTTCGCTTTTCATTCGTTTATTGTCCATCTCGCGTCAGAAAACACGCCGGAGGAAACACCCCCCAATGTCGCTGAGCCAATCGCTCTTACCGGAATTCGACCAGGAAATGGCCGGCACGCGCCGCACGCTCGAGCGCGTCCCGGAAGCCAAATTCAGTTGGAAGCCCCATGAAAAGTCCGGCACCATGCTCTGGCTGGCCGGGCATCTCTCGGAAATTCCCTCCTGGACCACCTACACCATTTCCCAGGACTCCATCGATCTGGCTCCCGGCGGCAAAGCCATGGAACCGCCTCCGGTGCCCAAATCGACCCAAGAGCTTCTTGATCGCTTTGACCAGCATGTGAAAGACGCCCGCGCGGCCTTGTCGGCAGTGAGCGACGCCGAGCTGGCCAAACCCTGGTCTCTGCTGAACAACGGGCAGACCTTATTCACCATGCCCAAGATTACCTGTCTGCGCACATGGGTCCTCAACCATAACGTCCACCATCGCGCGCAGCTTGGTGTTTATCTCCGACTCAACAACATCCCCGTGCCGGCCATCTACGGGCCCTCCGCCGACGAGCAAGGCATGTAGATTTTCCTGCCAGAAGGGCGCAGCCGGGACCTGAATGACTCACACGCCCAGGTCTTGCTGCGCCCCCCTCCCTTTTGGCCGCGCTCTTTAACCTGTCATGTTGAGCGACTCCGAATCCCGGCCTGCCGGGACAAGCAGGAGTCGAAACATCCCGAGGATGCCAGAATGCCATTACAGCCTCAGGGAGTTTTCCCCTTGCTCCATTCCCATATACGCCGGTTTCACCCAATGCGGGACGGCAGTGCGTACCCTTTTCGTTGAGGCAGGCGAAATCAGCCCGGCGCACTCGGCCTTTCCCAAAAACATCAGGCGGAACTTACGAGACAGCGCCCCGCGAATAAAACCCAGCGCCGTAGGCGCGAACAGGTTCTCCACAAACGCTTGACAACGCCTGCGAGAAACCCATGCCTCGCCCCGATCCAGCGCCGGAGGCGGGAAAAGGTTCTCCACGAACAAGAAACAAAGGGCCGGGTGGTCACGCCAAATTGGCCGCCTCGCTTTCAGCCAATATATAAGGAGACAATGGCTGCTTCCCATACGAGCGTTGCGGAACCCAAATCGTCAGATGTTCCGCGACAACAAGATTCTCACGCAGATCCGCGCCCTGGCTTTGCTTAGCTGGTAACGATGTTGTGATAATAGATGGCAGCAAAACGCATGGCTCATTCTTTCGATACTGACGTTCTCATCATCGGCGGCGGACCTGCCGGTCTTGCCGCAGGCATCGCCGCTCGCCGCCAGGGCCTGCGCGCCATGGTGGTCGATTGTTCCGCGCCGGCCATCGACAAAGCTTGCGGCGAAGGCCTGATGCCGGACAGCGTGGAAGTCCTGCAAGACCTGGGCGTGAGCTTGCATGGCTATGAGACCGGCGAGTTTGGCGGCATCAAGTTTGTAGGACGAGAAGATTCCGTCGCCGCCGACTTCCCTCACGGACGCGGACACGGCATACGCCGCCTGCTGCTGCATGAAGCTTTTGTAAATCATGCTGCCAGTTGCGGCGTTGAAATGGTGTGGCTGGCGCGCGTCACTCTCAGCGGCAGTCCGGAGTTCGCCGGGAAACAAGCAGCTTCAGTATCAGTCAATGGCACGCGGATTCGCAGCCGCTGGATCGTCGGTGCCGATGGCCAGAATTCGAACGTCCGCCGCTGGGCTGGACTTGACGACGCGCACATCAGCGCCAGCCGCTTCGGACTGCGGCAACACTTTCGCGTCAAACCCTGGTCGGACTACGTTGAAATCTTTTGGGGAGAGCTTGGCCAAGCTTACGTTACGCCCGTTGGCCGCGAGGAAATCTGCATCGCGCTGATCTCCCGCGAACGCTTCGCGTCCTTTGATGTCGGATTGCAGCACTTCCCGGCGCTGGCTGCACATCTGCACGGCGCGGACGCAACATCGACTCCGCGCGGCGCGATGACGGTTTCGCGGCGGCTCAAGTCCGTGGCGCGCTGCAACGTCGCGCTCATCGGCGAAGCTTCCGGCTCCGTGGACGCGATCACCGGAGAAGGCCTGGCCATGGCATTCCGTCAGGCGCTGGCCCTTGCTCCGGCCATGGCCGGCGGCAATCTCAGTACGTATCAGCAGGCACATCCGCAAATCATGAACCTGCCGGGCTTTATGGCGCGCAGCATGTTGCTGCTCGATAACAACGCCTGGCTGCGGCGTCGCGCATTGCGGGCCTTTGCGCGCGAGCCACGTTTGTTCAAGCAATTGCTTTCCGTTCACGTGGGTGAACTGCCGTTGGCCCAGCTTGGCGCGCGCGGACTGGTCAATCTCGGATGGCGCGTCCTGCGGGCCTAAATTTGCATCTAATCTCCTACAGCAACTCATAAATACATTTATTTAGGATCGAGGACAGGCAAGGCATGGGAAATAACTTTTTGTTGGCAAATTTTCGTTCGACGCGATTCTTTGCGTGCCGTTTTCATTTCGCGATCTTCGCAATTGCGCTGGGCTTCGGCGCTACCACTTTCGCGCAACAAGCCCCGGCGCACGCGGCTTCCACACAACCCGGCTCTGCACAAAAAAAGACATTTGAATTTGACGCCGCACAAACCACCGTCACATACACGCTTGGCGCCACCATGCACACCGTCCATGGGACCTTCAAGCTGAAGCACGGCAGCATCAAATTTGACGAAGCCACCGGACAATCCAGCGGCGAACTGACCGTGGACGCCACCACGGGCGACAGTGGGAACCAGGGTCGCGACAGCAAGATGAACAAAGACATCCTGGAAAGCCGGAAATACCCGGAAATCATCTTTACTCCCCAGCGCTTCAAAGGCAACCTTGCGGGAACCGGCGAGTCGCATCTGGAAGTAGAAGGCCAATTCATGATTCATGGCCAGGCCCATCCCATGACCTTAATGATTGATGCCGATCTCAGCGGCAAGGCAGATGCAACAGCGGACACGGAATTCGACGTCCCATATCAGAAATGGGGGATGAAGAACCCCAGCACGTTCATCCTGCGGGTGGACGACAAGGTCCAGATTCATATTCACGCGGTCGCGAAACAGGTGGCGGCGCAGCAGGCGAGTTCACATTGAGATGGCGATAGATTTTGCTTCGGGTTGCAGCATTTTAACTTCTCTTCGCGCCTGCAGCGCTGGAGAGTTTGTTGCTCTCTGCTTCGGAGCTCTTCCCTATAACTCTCAAGTACGATCTCAACTCAATCACTTGCTCCGGGGAAAGTATGCGCTTTGGTATCAGATTAAAGACTGGCATATGTTGGTAAAGGATAAATACCTTTTCATCTTCATAGAACCTTGAAAAATGACTCCAGGTCACTTTGCTGGAGACGGTTGGCCCTTGGAACTGCATGCCCATCTCATCCACGTCCAGAGCGAGGAGGCCATGCATGGAAACCGCCTTGGCATAGGGTTTCTTCTGTATCCGTTTTGACCACCCTGGTAAAGCCAAGAGCAGTAGAGGAAATGCTGCCGCGGGAATCAAGTTCCATGAAAACCCTTGCGTGACAAGCGAATAGGATACAAACGCCATAAGAGCAGCGCCAAACAACGGAAGTACTACCCGCGTTAATCGAGTAAGCAGGTTGGGCGAATTCTTGATCGCCAATTTCTGCGCATCCAGGAAATCCTGCTCGGAGATTTCGTAATCAATGTGCATCGTGGTTCGTTCTCATTTTCCGAGTCCAAACAACCTCTCCGCATTCCCGCCCAATATCTTCTTCCTATCTTCTTCCGGGACGCGCATGGCCTTCAGGCTTTCCAGCATTTTGGGGATGCTGCCGATCTGGTGTGGATAGTCGCTGCCGGCCAGGATGTGGTCCGCTCCGGCGAAGCTGACGGCCAATTCCAGTGCGCGCGAATCGAAATTCACGGTGTCAAAATAAAATTCCTTCAAATAGGAACTGGGCAGCCGGGAAATATTCTTGCGGCAGTCTGGGAAAGCTTCATAGCCGCGGTCCAGACGCTCGGCGAGGTATGGGATCGCGCCGCCGAGATGTCCCAGCACCCAGCGTATGCGCGGAAAGCGTTCCGGCACTCCGGCAAACACGAGACTCGCGGCGGCCAGAGTGGTGTCCATGAGAAAGCCGACCAGCGGCATGAGCCAGTAGTCGAGCATGGCCTCAACGCCCACGGGGTTTGTAGGATGAATGTGCAGCACGGCGCCGAGTTCGTTCGCGGTTTCGTAGAGCTTCCAAAAACGCTGGTCGCTGAGCGCAACGCCGTTCACGTTGCTGAACAGCATGGCTCCGGGCATCTTGAGTTGCTGCATCGCCCGGCGCAGTTCAACCTCAGACGCCGCCGGATCGCACAGCGGCAACGTGGCCAGCGCGGCAAAGCGGCCTTTCTTGTCGGCGACAACGCGGGCAAAGCAATCGTTCACCAATTTCGCCAGGCGGACGGCCGTTGCCGTATCTTCTATATGCGTGCCGGGAGTGGTGAGCGTGATTACCTGAGTGTCCACGCCAGCGGCGCGCAGCACCTGCTCGCGGTAATCAATGTCGCGATGGCCGGGCACGGCAACGTTGTAGTCGCCGGGATAATGCAGGCAGGGGTTCTTGTCCTGATCGTAGGTGATGCGGACCGCGCTTGGCGATTGTTCCAAAGCTTTGATGTATTCGGGCGGGTAATAGTGATTGTGGACGTCAATAATCGGCATTCGTGCGGGCTTTCCCTGATTTTTTCTGGAGTAACGTCCAGACAAAGTACACGGGAAGTCCGGCGAGAAGCAAGCCCAAACCGAACGCGCTGCCGCGGGGATTCACGCGAATCTGGTTCAACGCAATGCCCAGCGACGCGGCTATAAAGATGATAGGGACGAGTGGATATCCGCGCGCCAGGAATTGTGGTTTGTATTGTGAATTGCGGCGAAGCACGAACAATCCTGCGGCCAGCAACGCGAAAAAGAGCCACTCCGTATAGACAACGCGCGTAAACAGTTCACGATAACTATTCGTCGCGACGAGCACGCACGCAACGAGGGCCTGCGCGGCGATGGCCAAATAAGGCGTCTGGCGCTGCGGATGAACGGCGCCGAGCCAGTTGAAAGCGAGTCCATGCTGGGCCATGGCGTAATACACTCGCGGACCAGCGAGGATGATGCCGTTCAATCCGCCGAGCGCGGAAATTACGACCAGCACGGCAATTGCTCCGGCCGCTCCGGCGCCCAGGACTTTTTCAGTCGCGTCGGCGGCAACGTGGGCGGAATGCGCAACTGCGCTGAGGGGCATTACATAAAGGTATGCGGCGTTGAGCAGGACATAGCAGACGGTCACCACGGCGGTCCCGGCCATGAGAGCGCGAGGCAGGGTGCGTTCTGGGTCGCGAGTTTCTCCGGCAGCGTAGGTCACCATATGCCAACCGCCAAACGCAAAGAGTCCCGCGCCAACGGCCAGCGCAAACGCAGAAAGTGAAACGTCGGTGGCCGCGGTAGTTGCTGTCAAGTTCCGCACGGCATTTTGCGCTGCGTCCGGTGCGGCGCTAGACAACGCCGTGGAGTTCGAAACATTTACGAGAGAATTACGATGCGCAGATCCTCCAAACCAAAACAACACCGCCACCAAGATGACAATCGCGCCCACCTTCACCACGGTCAGCACAACTTGCACGGCGCTGCCAGGCTTCACGCCCAGATAATTAATGACCGACAGCAAAATGATGGCCGCCATGGCCACGCCGCGCATGCCCCACTCGCTCAGCGGGACAAAGTATCCGACGTAGCGCGCCAGCACAACGGCAATCGCCGCGATGATTCCGGAATGCATGCTCCAGAACATCCCCCATCCCCACAGGAATCCGAGGGACGGATGAAAGATGCGCCGCAGATACACATACACGCCGCCGGTCTCCGGGAACGCCGAGCTCAACTCCGCGCATACCAGTGCGCCGCAAAACGTAAGCGCGCCGGCCGCCAGCCATGCCAGGAAGAGTCCGCGCGTGCTGGGAACCAGACGAGTAATTTCGGATGGCTGAATAAAGATGGACGCGCCCAAGATGATGCCCACCACCATGGCGGTGGCGTGGGCCAAAGTCATAGATTGTAATAAGGATGCATTGCGCCGAGGAGTGGTCGTCAAGGGGTTTGCTCAATCAATAAGTAGCGCCCAACCCGGGATAAAACAGTTTTATTCAGGAGGCAGCTTGTGGCAATGCCAGCAATGGCTAGCCAGCCCATACGAATACGGATTTCTAGCTTCACAAAAAGGACATTCCAAGGAAACAAACCTCAAGATCGACGCAGTGAGAACCAGCACATACAGCGCTGTCGGCAAGAAAGGAAGCTTTTCACTCTTAAACAGCGTAGTCAAAAGTATAGATGAACCAAGACAGATAGATACGCAGCCCAGAAATAAGAGCAAGCAAGTAATCCGCGCCCGCCGAAACGTCTGTTTGTTCAACCCACTCTCCGGTTTGGCTCTTGGAGCGGAGCGATTCTATCATGTCGTCCAGCTTAGCCGTCTCTCACGCAGCGGTTCCGCGCGCGGCATGCCGCTTAAAGAACTGCACGGCTGCTCGTATTCTTTGGCTTTCTCCAAAGTCGGGAAGGTTCCCAGGTTGCGCCGCTTGCCGGTCTTGGGATTGATGCTCCTTGAATACAATCGATACTCGCCCGTCTTGAGCTTCCTGATCATCGCGTCACCTCCTAGTGATTGGATGACCACTTGGCTCCAATTGGTTCTGCGCAAAACACGGCTTCAGCCGCTGAGTTTCGCCCCCAGTCCGATGGCAACTGTCCGCTTCCGAACGCCGTATCCCACAATCGGCCAATGCAAGCAGTGGCAACTAAATAATCCGGGGACCGATGTCGCGGCATTTCATCAACTTAACCCGTCGGCCCGAACGGCACGGTTTTTGCTCTGTACACTATCAGCACTACCAAGAGGACGCCGTAAGCGAGGGCTCGCCTCTGCTGCTCGGCAAAAACATTACTCCCTATAAAGAGGACTGTGGCTATGGCAAAAGTTGAACGGATACGCGAACTGGTAACAGGCTCGGTGGACCTGGACTACATGAAAGCGAAGACAGAAGCTGGATGGAAGCTGGTAGCCATGGAATGGCGGCGCGAAATCGCCGGCGACGAAACCGAACAGCCGATCATTGTGGAAGACATCCCGTACGGCCTGCGCGTGGCCTCCGATTGCAGCCGGCTCGAAGAAGATCCGGAAGAACGCAAAATCCTGGTCCAGATGATGGAGTTGATCGTCCAGGATTATTCCATCACGCTGGTTGCCTCTGAACTGAACAAACGCAGCTTGCGTACTCGCAACGGCGGCCCGTGGTCGCCCGTCTCGGTCTTCAACATGCTCCCTCGCTTGATCGAAGTGGGCCCACACATCTTTTCGAGTGACGATTGGGAGACGCGGAGAGAAAGATTACTGAGGATGGTCTAGATTTTTCGATGCTTGGCGGTTTGTCGCGCAGCGACAAAAATGAAGGGCGAGGCCGACTTGTGCGCCGAGCCCGCAGCCGCACGCGCATAACGATCTTCCTGAGTAAAAAACTCTAAAAGCGGTTTGTCGCGCAGCGACGAAGAATAAAGAACCCGCTAGAAATGGCTGGCTTTTTTCACTTCATTTACAATCCAGACTGCTTTCGTACCAACACTTCGCCTATGTCCCAGCGCCTGGTCTTCCTCTTTGACGTCGATAACACGCTGCTCAACAACGATCACGTCACCGCGGACTTGAAGAACCATCTGGAAAAACAGGTTGGTCCTGAGCGCCAGCAACGCTATTGGGAAATCTTTGAACACTTGCGCAGCGAGCTGGGATACGCCGACTACCTCGGCGCTCTGCAGCGTTACCGCATTGAGAATCCGCGTGAGCCTAGCCTGCTGGCGGTTTCGCACTTCATGACCAATTATCCGTTTGCCACGCGGCTTTATCCGGACTCACTCGACGCCGTGGAATACGTGAAGCAATTCGGTCTGCCCGTGGTCTTATCTGACGGCGACGTAGTCTTCCAGCCGTTGAAGGTAGAAAATTCGGGAATCCGTGAAGCATTTGATGGGAACGTCTTGATCTACATCCATAAGGAACAAGAATTGGAAGACGTCGAGCGGCGCTTCCCTGCTGATCAGTACATTCTGATCGACGACAAGATCCGCATCCTTACGGCGGTAAAGAAAATCTGGGGCGGCAAAGTCACCACCGTCTTCCCGCGCCAGGGACATTACGCACTCGACGAAAAAGCTGTCGCCAGCTATCCGCCGGCGGACATCACCATTGAACGCATCGGCGATATGCTCAAAATAGACGTGGCTGCTTTTCTAAAATAAATCCAGCCTCAAGAAACCACGGTAACTCGCCAGCGGCATTTGTGGCGACACAACACGAATCGCCGTGATACATTTTCTCACCTGACTTATCAATCTTCTTCCGGAGGCAAAGAACAACTATGCCGAAATTCTTGATTGAACGTGAAATCCCCGGCGCAGGCGATCTTAAACCCGCCGAGCTCCAGGCCATTTCCCAGAAATCATGCGGTGTGCTGAAGAACATGGGCCCGCATATCCAGTGGGTGGAAAGCTTCGTGACCCAGGACAAGATCTACTGCGTCTATATCGCTCCGGACGAAAACACCGTACGCGAACACGCCAGCCAGGGCGGAATCCCCGCCAACAAGGTCTCGGAAGTCAGGACGATGATCGACCCCACCACGGCGGAGTAACTTCTGCCGTTTATTTTTTGTACGCGATTCCCTGCACTTCAAAGCGCGCGTCAAACAGCAGCTTGCCTGATCCCAGGAAGGCGCGTGTTGGAAATTCATCATTCGTAAAATAAGTCCGGTAAACGGTGTTGAACTCCGCGAACAGGCTTACGTCCGAACAAAAGATCTGCAGAGACACCAGGTCGCCCATCGTGAGCCCGGCGGTCTCGACGGTCTTCTTGAATCCATCCATCACCAGCCTGGCTTCTTCCGCGGCGGTTGCTGGAGGCTTGTGGGTTTGCGGATCAAGACCGAGATGTCCGCTGATGTAAAGTGTGTTGCCGGCCCAAACGGCGTCACTAAAAGGGAAATTGGCTTTCTTGGTTTGTTCGGTTCTGATGCGTTCGTTTGCGATGGTACACCTCCGTGCAACATCAAGTGTACAATCAAGCCCCGGTGATGCTTTCACCTTCCAGGAGAAACCATTGCGAAAATCTCTAGCGGCTTTCTTGTTGTTGGCGATGGTGGTGGTTCTGGTTTCCGCGCAAATGCCTTCCACGCAGGCTCCGGCAGCGAGCGTTGTCTACATGACTCCAGACAAAGTCAGCTGGAAGCCGGTACCGGCGGGGTTGCCCGCTGGAGCGCAGGTCTCGGTACTGTCCGGCGATCCGGCCAGCGACGGACCGTTCGTCCTTCGCCTGAAAATGCCGGACGGCTACAAGATTCCTCCGCACCGCCATCCTGTAACGGAAACCACAACAGTCTTGAGTGGCGAACTGCGCGTGGGCATTGGCGATACGTGGGACGACGCCAAGCTCCAGAGTTTGCCGCAGCAATCCATGGTTTCCATTCCTCCAGGACAGAGCCACTTTGCCATGGCGCACGGCGAGACCGTGATTCAAACTCAGGGGATGGGACCGTTCAAACGGATGTATGTAAATCCTGCGGACGACCCCGCAAAGAAATAGCTGGCGGGTGGATGCGACAGAAATTGTTGGGTCGGTGCCCGTCTTAACATATTGGCGACGCGACTCCTTAACTACCTGACGCTCCGGGCAGCGGCGGGCATTCCGGCGTGGCTAACGCATGAATTTTTGCGGCGAGGCTTTTCCGCACGCGGCTGCGGGACCGTTTGTCGTCGAGCAACTGATGGCTCCAGCGCGATCCCATGGCCAGCGAGAAAACTTCAAACGCAAACTGTTCGGCGTCAACGTCAGACCGCAGGTGCTTTTCTTTTTTCGCGATTTCCACCGAGACCGTCAACAGCTTCATCCATTCCTTCATGGCGGAAGCGATGCTGTCACGCACCGGACCGGACCGGCTATCAAACTCGTACGAAGCCGCGGTAAAGAAACATCCGCCCTTGAAGACTTCGCCTTCCGCGTAACGCAACCAACGATCAAGCAGGTTCCACAAGCGTGGGACGCCCGCCGGCCCTTCCAGCGCCGGCAAAATTACGTGTTCCTTGAAGATCAGCCGCGCCATGGCCACCGTGGCCAGTTGCAAGTCTTCTTTGGAACCAAAGTGCGCGAACAGACCGCTCTTGCTCATCTTTAACTCGTCCGCCAACCGGCCAATGGTCAGGCCTTCCAGCCCTTCCACGGACGCAATGTCCACTGCCTCGCGCAGAATGCTCTCACGCGTGGTGGCGCCCTTGGCCAGACGGGCTGGCGGCTTCGATGATCGGACTGCTGCGGCTTTTGCCATTCGTTGCTTTGTTAAAGCCAACTTTGTTAAACCCAACCTTGTTAACCAACTTCGTTCACAACTTCGTCAGCCCAGAGCACGGCTCTTGCCGATTCCAACACTTGAGTCTTACGGCGAACAGATCTTAACGCGAAAATAATAATAGCACGAACGTTCGTTTTTATGCGATACTGTTTTTCGCTATCGCCAGGAGGGCCCCCGATGAAGCTCCGACCTACTTGCCTGCGGTTCCTGCCAAGCACGCTCTTGCTTCTGGTCTCGTTATTCTTTTCCCCTTGGGCGGCTCAAGCCGAAGACATACCTTTACAGACCTGTGACCGGCTTCCCGTGGTGGAAGTCGCGGTTTCGGGAATGCGATTCCTTTTTCTTCTGGATACGGGCGCCACGTCCATGCTCAACCTGAAATCTTTCTCTCACGGCGATTCAACGAAAGTAAACGTCACTTCATGGACAGGTACAAAAGAAACGGCTGCTCAGCAAGTCACCATCGGCGATTTCTCGGTGGGCTTGCACCATTTCAAGAACCTGCAGCTTCCAGCCGTGGACCTGTCAGCAATTAGGACGCGCCTGCGGACGCCGCATCGACGGCATCCTGGGCGTTGACCTGCTCGCCCGTCTCGGCGCCACGGTAGACATCAAGAACCACGTGGCTCACATCGTCACCGACGGCCAGCCTGCCGCAACACCCGCGCAGTTGGCGGCCTCCGCGGACAAAGCTTCAGAAACTCATGCCGATGAAGTCCGCATTGCGGAAGTCCACCAGCGGCTGGGAGAATGCGAAGGCGCTTTCAATCGTGCGGACCAGCCGGCGTTCTTCGATTGCCTGGATCCCGACGTCGTAATCTTTACCATCAGCGGCGACTATTACGGGCGCAGTGCCGGGATGGATTATTATCGCCAGCGTTTCTTTTCTCACAGCCCCGGAGCGCAACTCGTTAGCACTCCGCGGGCTCACCACGCCATCGGTGGCGCGGTGTGGGTGGAGTATGATTTGCGCATCACCATGGGTGCTCAAGTAAGCTTGGCGCGCGGCACGGCGCTATGCGAAAAGAAAGACGGCATCTGGCGGATCGTCCACATGAACCATTCGGCTCCGCCGGGGGAACCGGTTCAGGCAAAAAGCCTGGAATAAAATTGGTAATAACAATTGATTTGATGACTATCCGGTGTGGGTAGTCATCACGCGTGAGGACGCTCGGGTAAAAGCGGCGCCACAAAACATATGACGGCAAAGAAATTAAAACGCATGCTCGGTGTGTATGGGCCATACCTTGGCGCCGGGGTGCGCGTGACGCTGGTCTCTGACGATTTCAAAACCGTCCACGTGGAAATGCCGCTTCGCTTTTATAACCGCAACTATGTGGGCACGCACTTTGGCGGATCGCTGTACTCCATGTGCGATCCGTTTTACATGCTCATGCTTATCAACATCCTGGGACCTGACTACATTGTCTGGGACAAAGCTGCCGCCATCCGATTCAAGAAGCCCGGCAAAGGCGTGGTCAAAGCCGTCTTCCAACTCACCGACGAGCGAATTGCGGAAATCAAGAATGCCGCGGACGGGCAAGGAAAGATCGAACCGAAATTTCACGTCTCGGTAATCGACAGCGACGGAACTCTGGTCGCGGAGATTGACAAGCTGCTGTACGTGCGGAAGAAAGCCCCGAAAACGTAGTGCTTCATGACAGCCGATAAACGTCAGACTAGCTGCGCAATCCTGCGCTCGCTCTCCTTCACGCCAGCTTCAACATTCACAGTAGCGTAAAGAGTGCGCGCCTCTTCCCACAACCGCCGCGCCTCTTCCCGCTTCCCTAATTCCTCATTGAGAAGCGCGAACCCGCGAATCGAGTTCGCCAGATCCAACGGATCTGTATTCGGGTTGCCGCGGTAGATCCTCAGCGCCTCCACATAGCATGGTTCTGCCGGCGGGAATTGGCCCGCTTCCAGATAGATGTCGCCAATATGCCGGATCGCGTGGGCCAAACGCAGTTCGTCACCGGCCGACCGATAGATGGCTACAGCCTCTCCATAATTTTGGAGCGCCGCGTCATGGTTCTTCATGTCGCGTTCGATACTCCCCATGGCAGTGACTGCCTTCGCCAGATCAAGTGGTGCCTGAGCTTTGCGGGCAATATCAACGGCCTCGGCAAAAAGCAGGCGGGCATCGGCTGACCGGTGTTCCCTGCGGGCCTGATAGCCCTGTTGAAGTAGTTCTTCCAGGCTGTTCGACATCGCGCTAGCTTACCACCCGAACGGCGATTTTTCCTTTTACATGATTCTGTATTTCCATTATAATCGAAATACTGAAAGAGAGCTACATGCCCAAACCCGCTTCCCTGCCGGTTCCAAAACGCTCTAGCTCAACCCGGGCGAACCCCAGCGACGTGGCTCGCTATGCCGACATGCTTTCCGCCATGGGAACCGAACCGCGTCTCCGCATCGTTCGCCTGCTCCTGGCCGCACACCCGGACGGAATGGTGGTGAATGAAATCGGCGAAGAGTTGGAAATCCCCTCTTCCACTTTGTCGCACCACTTGGACAAGCTGAAGAATGAAGATCTGGTGGCCGTCCAGCGCGAAGGCACTTTCCTGCGTTACACCGCCAACACCGCCGCGCTTGAGGAACTCCTGGGTTTCCTGTACGCCGAGTGCTGCACCCGCAACAAAGCCGTAGAACCGCAGAAGATCGTCTGCTGCAAATAGAGGAGTCGCATCATGAGTGAAGTCAACATCAAGGAAGTGGTGAAAGAAAAGTACGGTGAAGCAGCCCGGCGTGTGATCTCCGGGGCCGCAAACTCCTGCTGTGGCGGCGCCACCAGTTGCGGCGAGGTTGACCCCATCACCAGCAATCTCTACAACGCGTCGCAAACCAGCGTGTTACCCGAACAAGCCGTTAAGGCTTCTCTCGGATGTGGCAACCCAACGTCCCTGGCCGAATTGCGCGCCGGAGAAACCGTACTCGATCTCGGTTCCGGCGGCGGCATTGATGTTCTGCTTTCCGCCAAACGCGTTGGCCCCACCGGCAAAGCCTACGGCCTGGACATGACGGATGACATGCTGGCCCTGGCACGCGAAAACCAAAAGAATGCTGGCGTGGCGAACGTTGAATTCCTTAAAGGCGAAATCGAACACATCCCTCTACCCGACAACTCCGTGGACGTGATCATCTCCAACTGTGTGATCAATCTTTCCGCCGACAAAGACCGCGTGCTGCGCGAAGCCTTCCGGGTACTCAAGCCCGGCGGACGCTTCGCCGTGTCTGACGTTGTGGTCCGCGGTAAAATGCCGGACGAAGTCCGCAAGAGCGTTCTCCTTTGGGTAGGATGTATTGCCGGAGCACTCTCAGAGACCGACTACCTGACGAAACTTCACGACGCAGGCTTTGCGTCGGTGGAAATTGAACCTACGCGGATATACCGAGTAGAAGACGCGCGCGCGTTTCTTTCCGGACAAGGACTCGACGTAGACGCGCTGGCCAAGGAAGCCGACGGCAAGTTCATGAGCGCGTTCATCCGCGCCACCAAACCCGGCAGCTGTTGCGCACCCGGCTGTTGCGAATAATTTTCGGGTAATAACGATAAACGTCCGCTTTTCATCCCAACTCGCAAGGAGAGCTGCCCGTGAAAACTCGCTACAACGTTCTCTTTCTTTGTACCGGGAACTCGGCCCGCTCGATTATGGCGGAAGCTATTCTTCGGAAGAAAGGCTTTCCCGATTTCGCAGCTTTCAGCGCGGGGAGCCATCCTTCGGGAAGTGTTAGGCCAGAAGCTCTCAGGCAGCTTGAATCCGCTCATCTTCCTATCGACGGCCTGCGCAGCAAGAAATGGGACGAATTCGCCCAGCCTGACGCCGCCCAGATTAGCGTTCCCCAGCATGTCGTTCCCCAGCTTGTCGTTCTCACGATGGATTTCGTTTTCACCGTCTGTGACAACGCCGCCAACGAAGTTTGCCCCATCTGGCCCGGCCAGCCAATGACGGCCCATTGGGGCGTGCCCGATCCCGCGTCCGTCCAGGGAACGGCGGAAGAAATAGCACGCGCATTTCGTGACGCCTACGTGATGCTTGACCGCCGCATCAGTCTTTTCCTCGCGCTGCCTTGGGCCACGCTTGATAAACTGGCGATCCAAAAAGAAATCAAGCGCATCGGAGCCGAATGATCTCGACATCGCGTCGTATCGCAGCAGAATTTCTGGGAACAGCATTTCTTCTTGCGGTCGTTGTGGGCTCGGGCATCATGGGCGAATCGCTTGCTGGAGGCAACGTAGCGATCGCGCTGCTGGCTAACACTTTGGCGACGGGGTCCGCGCTGGTTGCGCTGATTCTTACTTTTGGTCCTATCTCCGGAGCACATTTCAACCCCGCCGTAAGCCTGGCGGAAGCGATGCAAGGCAATCTTGCATGGAAGCTAGTGCCTGGTTATTTCATCGCACAATGTTCGGGAGCCATGGTTGGTGTGTGGGCCGCTCATTTCATGTTCGCTCAGCACGTCATGCAGATGTCCACGCATGTACGCAGCGGGCCCGCCCAACTCTTCAGTGAATTCGTGGCCACCTTTGGATTGCTTATTGTGATCTTCGGCTGTTCGCGCGCACGACCCGCCGCTGTTCCCTTTGCTGTAGGCGCATACATCACTGCCGCTTATTGGTTCACCGCTTCCACATCGTTCGCCAATCCCGCTGTGACTCTGGCGCGCTCTTTCACCAACACATTCGCTGGCATCCGCCCGCAGGACGCACCCGCCTTCATCGCCATTCAATTTGTGGGAGCGGTTCTAGCGACACTTGTATTTCGCTGGCTCACGCCAGCAATCGAAAAAAGCTAACTGCGGGAATGCAGCAACGGAGAAGCCCTACGGCTCCTCCGCATCACCACGCTTTTCAAAATCAGATCACGCGATTACAGCGACTGGATCACCAACTGATTGATGTCAAACAACGGCGTCAACAGGCGGTGACGGCGCAGGTCCACGTTGATGTCCGCCGGACCATCAGGGTTATTGGGGTTATCGAAGAACGAAACAAACTGTGCCACCACACTCAGGACGCGCCCTCCTGCACTGATGTGATACACGCTCCCGGTTACCCAGCTTGAGACCAGGTACGAGCCGTCCAGTTGCATGACAAATCCATCCAGCAGCAATGTGTTCGGCGGAAGTCCGAGTGAAGAAACATCCGGTGCGGGTATCGTGGCGACGACTGAAATCTTTCCGGCGCCATTGATCCGCATGATCTGGTTTCCAATCCAGGTCACCCACATCGCGCTGTTCGTGCCGTCGGCCACCAGACCGTTGGGAAAATTCAGACTCGGATCAATGGAAAGCACAGCCGCATGACCTTGCGGGTCAACCTTGAACAACCCGCCGTTGGCATTGTCACTGATGAACACAGTACCGTTGTCAGACACGGCTACGTCATTCAAGAACACCTGATTGGCGCCGAAGGGATTGGGAATCGCAATGCTGGCGATGGGCGCGCCGGTAAAGCGGTTGAAAATCCGCAACGTATCGACGTCCGCTACATAGAGCGTGCCGTCGTGCAGAGCAAGTCCTTTTGGTCCGTTCAGCACGGCTCCATTTACGCCGTCTTGTATCCATTTCAGTTGCAGGATTGTTCCGGTGGGGCTGACGCGCGAAATAAATCCATTGTGGTCCAGCGCGCCGGGATCGCCCGCGCCGACGTTGGAAACCAGGTAAACGTCAGCTAGCGCGTCGTGTACTACCGATTCGGGTGTTTCAAATCCGGTGACGATTATTTTTTGTCCGAGTGCCGGTAGAGTCACCAGGCACAACAAGATTAGCTTGGTGAAAAAGGACTGGTAGGGCATGGAGGGTCTTCTCTTTCTGCTCTCGCCGAGCTCTAAAATTTCCAGAAGCAAGCTCACCGATAAATCGACTGACTAGCGAGAAGACTACCGACCCGGAGAATGGAGCGTCAATGTATGTCCCATTAAGTTTTCACTTAGTCCGATGCATTCCGTGCCAATTTGGGAATAGGCCAAGCAAGTAAATAAGAAGTTAACTATTAAATAAACATTGATGATTGCCGGAGGGAATCAAGCGGGCCCTGGCCGTTACAGCCGGTCTTTGGTCAAGCGGTCTTCTCCCAGGCGATCTTCGGCTAGGCGGTCTTTAGCCAATCGCTCTTCGGCCAGGCGGTCGGCGGCACGGTAGGTAGCCATGTTTTCTGTTTCCGCCGTCTTAAACACATTCAACAGAGTGTCATAAATGGCGTCAATCTTTGCCAGCGTACGCGGCTCGTGCCATTGCAACATTTCCACGCAACAACCGTGGATCACGCCGCCGGCGTTTGCCGCATAGTCCGGCGCATAAAGAATCCCGCGTGCGTGCAACTCGTCGCCATGGCGAGGCTCAAGTAACTGGTTGTTGGCTCCGCCTACAATCATTCCAGTTTGCAGCTGCGGGATCGTCTGGTCGTTGATGATGCCGCCCAACGCGCACGGCGCGAGAATGTCAACACGCGCGGACAAAATGGCGTCAGGCGAAACCTGCCATGCTCCAAAATCATTCACCACACGCTGGACCTTCTCTGCGTCGACGTCAGCGACAACGAGTTTGGCTCCAACGCGGGCCAGCTCTCCGGCGAGATAATAACCAACATGCCCGCAACCCTGTATCGCGACGGTCTTTCCTTTTAGCTCATCGCTGCCCCATTCATGCCTGGCCGCCGCCTGCATAGACCGAAACACGCCCCGCGCCGTATGGGGTGACGGATCACCCGAACGGCCCTGCAATCCAGCCACGTGCGCCGTTTCTCGCAAAATAAATTCCATGTCCGCGGGACTGGTGCCTACGTCTTCCGCGGTTACATATTTTCCGCCCAGCTCGTTCACCAGTTTGCCGTGGGCGCGAAAGAGTTTTTCGCGGTCTCCCTTTTCGCTATCCAGCGTTTTCTCGCTTTTCAGAATGATGGACTTTCCGCCGCCACACGGCAGCCCGGCGAGGGAATTCTTGTAAGTCATCCCGCGGGAAAGCCGCAGCCCGTCAGTGATGGCCTCGGCTTCATTGGAATAAGACCAGAAGCGAGTTCCGCCCACGGCCGGACCGAGCACCGTGCTGTGGACAAAAACAATCCCGTGATAACCGGCGGCATCGTCCACGCCGCGCACGATTCGTTCGTAGCCGGGCACACTGATTTCAGAAATTTGCACAGAGGCAGTCCTTTCAACTGTGGGCTGTTTCCCACGTTCCAATTTACCAACAATTTGGCGGCGAGTCCGGCTTGCGCTCCGAGCCGCGGCAACAAGCGCAATAACGCACTCCGCGTTATTGCGAATCCAAAGCGGTGTGGAGCGTAGCGACAGAAATATTCGTCGTATACAATTCACTGCTTATGACCACGCCTTCGCCCCGTTTCGGCCGCAGTTTTTCGTTTCTCTGCGTCATTACTTGCGTCCTGCTGCTCTCCATCTGCGCTCTCGCCCAACCCGTTGATCCCAGCATGTACAGCGGGCTGCGCTGGCGGATGATCGGTCCTTTCCGTGGCGGACGCAGCATTGCCGTAAGCGGCGTGGAAGGCCAGCCGAATCTTTTCTACTTCGGCTCCGTGGGCGGCGGCGTTTGGAAAAGCAACAACGCCGGAGAAACCTGGGAGCCGATCTTTGACGGCCAGCCCATCGGCTCCATCGGAGCCATTGCTGTCGTTCAGACAAACGCCCAGCCGACTGCACAAGCGAAAGACGCCCAATCCAGTCCCAACACAATTTATGTTGGCACCGGTGAAGCCGATTTCCGTTCCAATCTCACTTACGGCAACGGTGTCTACAAATCCACCGACGGCGGCAAAACGTGGAACAACATTGGACTCCGCGCATCGCGCCACGTTAGCCGGATTGTCATCGATCCCCGTAATCCGCAGATCGTGATGGTGGCGGCCATGGGCAGCGCGTACGGTCCCAGTGAAGAACGCGGCGTATTTCGCTCCACGGACGGCGGCGCAACCTGGCAGCGAGCCTTATATAAGGACGCCGACACCGGCGCCGCGGACGTTCAATTCGATCCTGACAATTCACAAACGGTCTACGCGTCTCTCACTTACGACCGCCGCCCCGCATTTAGCACGTACGCGCCCACCACTAAGGGCGGAGCGATTTACAGGTCAACTGACGGCGGCGCTACATGGAAGCAGATCACCGGCGGCGGACTGCCCGCCGGCGAAGTTGGACGCATCGGTCTGGCGGTTGCTCGCGGCACCGGCGGGAAACGTGTTTATGCATTGATGGACGCGCATGACGATAAAGAACGCGGACTATATCGCTCAGACGATTCCGCACAGACATGGACGCGCGTCAGCGCCGACCAGCGTATCAGCAGCCGCGGATGGTACTTCGGCGAAGTGGTGGTCGATCCGAAGAATCCTGACGTTGTTTATTGCCCTAACGTTTCCATCTACCGCTCAACGGATGGCGGTAAAACTTTTATCGCCATCAAGGGCGCTCCCGGCGGAGATGACTATCACGCCCTGTGGATTGATCCCGCAGCTCCCACGCGCATGATCTTCGGCAGCGATCAGGGTGTAGGCGTGAGCCTGGACAACGGCGCCACGTGGAGCAGTTGGTATAACCAGCCCACCGCGCAGTTCTATCACGTGGCCGTGGACAACCAATTCCCTTACAACGTCTATGGCGCGCAACAGGATTCCGGCAGCATTGATACCAGCAGCCGCGGCAATGATGGGTCGATCACGTTCCGCGATTGGCACCCCACGGCCGCCGGCGAGAGCGGGTACATCGCGCCTGATCCTAAAGATCCCAACATTATTTATGGCGGCAGCACATTCGGCGAGTTGTTCCGTTATGACCGCCGCACCGGACAGACGCAAATCATCGCTCCAGAGGCGATCCGCATTTTCGGCAGTGACTCTGCCGAATTCCGTTTTACCTGGACGTCTCCACTGGTCTTTTCTCCGCAGGATTCGGGCACTCTTTACTACGGTTCGCAGTACCTTCTGCGCAGCACCAATCAAGGCAGTTCGTGGGAGAAGATCAGTCCGGATCTGACCGGCAGCGATCCGAAAGCATCCCCTGAGGGGCCGGTGACGAACGAGAATGCGATGCAGCGCGGACACGGCGTGATTTATACCATCGCGCCTTCGGCGGTTGCCGCTGGAGAGATTTGGACTGGCAGTGATACCGGTCTCATTCATCTTACGCGCGATGGCGGCAAGACATGGTCTAACGTAAGTCCGACAAACGTTAGTCCGCCAGTCTCTCCTTACAGCAAGATCAGCATCATTGAGGCCGGACATTTTGATGCCGGCACCGCTTACGCCGCGGTGGATCGTCACCGGCTCAACGATATTGGTCCTTATATCTATCGCACGCATGATTTTGGCAAAACCTGGACGCGCATCAACAACGGCATTCCTGATGGCGCCTATGTCCGCACGGTGCGCGAAGATCCGGTAAGCAAAGGCTTGCTCTATGCCGGCACAGAACTTGGCGTGTTCTTTTCCAGTGACGATGGCGACCACTGGCAGCCCCTGCAACTGAACATGGCTGTTTCGCCCGTGCATGACCTGGTGATCAAAAACAACGATCTGGTCGTCGCCACGCACGGCCGATCGTTCTGGATTTTGGATGACGTTTCGCCCCTACGGCAGTTGAGTTTGGCCAAAGCCCCTTTTGTGGCGCATCTGTACAAACCGGCCACGGCCATGCGCATACGTCCTAATACCAACCATGACACTCCGCTGTCTCCGGAAGTGCCGGCGGGAGAGAATCCGCCACCCGGCGCAACCTTCTACTATTATTTAAAGCATCCTGCTACGAATGAAGTAAAGCTTGAAGTTCTTGACGAGCAAGGACAGATCGTCCGCGCTTATTCCAGCAAAGACAAACTGTGGACCGCGCCCGCGCCACCGGCATTCCCTAACTATTGGTTCCGTCCCGCGGAACAAGTCTCTTCGCAGACAGGAATGCACCGCCTGGTTTGGGACCTGCGCTACGCGCCGCCACCCGATACCGGAGCGTGGGCCGGCGGCAACGTGGAGTACAGCATGTCCACGGCTTTCGGGCAAAATGTTTCGCATGAGCCACAAGGTCCGCTGGCATTGCCCGGGCAATACCAACTTCGCATCACCGTGGACGGCTATTCCCTGATTCAGCCTTTCAAACTACAAATGGACCCCAGGGTCACCGCAACGGGTAGAGACCTGGAACAGAAGTTCGCTCTGGAAACGCGGCTTCATCGCGCGCTGCGCCAGTCCATCAACGCTCTGAATGACATTCATGCCTGGTATGACACCGCCGGAACGGATGACGACCGCAAGAAAATTGCCGAAGCTCTGGCGGAAATTGAACCGATGCAGACGAACGCCGCACCGCGTCGCCGCCGTGGAGGCAATACTCTGAGCGGACTGGCAGGTTCTCTGGGTCAACTGGCCGCGGCCGTTGACGCCGTGGACGCCGCACCCACGGCCACGCAGACCGTGGCGACAGAAAAAACCCTGGGTGAAGTAAAAGTACTTTTGGACAAGTGGGCCGCGGTGAATCCGAAACCCAAAAAATAGAAGCCAAGTAGGCACGCGGCAACCATGCAAACAGCGGACGTAGTCATCATCGGCGGCGGCATCGTGGGTTCCAGCATCGCCTGGCACCTCACGGAAGCCGGCTGCAAAAACGTTTTGGTGATTGAGCGCGAAAGCTCTCAGGGTAAAGGTTCCACCGGCAAGAGCATGGGCGGCGTGCGCGCGCAGTTCTCCACTCCGGTGAACATACAGATGTCGCTGTATTCGATTCCCTTCTACGCGGCGTTTGACGAACGGCTGGGGCATCCGGCGGGTTACCGTCCGCAGGGCTACCTGTTTGCCGCGACGAAACAATCTCACCTCGACTATCTCCACGCCAACTTTGAACGCCAGACAACGCTCGGGCTAAAAACCGCGCGCCTGCTTTCCGCCGGCGAAATTAAATCCATGTTGCCGCTGCTGCGCTCGGACGACATTCTGGGCGGCAGCTTCTGCTCCACCGACGGCTTCGTCGATCCTTATTCCGCGATGAACGGCTTCATGGCGTCGGCCATTGAACACGGCGCAACGCTGTGGAAAAAGACTGACGTCACTGGAATTTCCCAGGACGCCAAAGGCATCAGCGGCGTGGAAACCAGTCGGGGACATGTGGCGACTCGAACGGTCGTCAATGCTGCCGGAGCATGGGCTGCGCAGGTCGCCAAATTCGTTGGCGTGGATCTGCCCGTTGAGCCGATGCGGCGAATGCTGGTTCCCTCTGAGCCTTTTGAAGATTTTCCTCAGTCCGCGCCCATGATTATTGATATGTCCAACGGGTTCCATTTCCGTCCGGAGGGCCGGGGCTTCCTCATGGCTTGGAACGATCCGGAGGAAACCACTGGATATAAGACCGACTTTGAGCTGGCATTTGTGGAAAAAGTGCTCACTTTTGCCGCCGATAGGGTGCCGATCTTTGAAAACCTGCCAGTGAACCCCAAAAAGGCCTGGGCTGGACTTTATGAGATGTCGCCGGACCATCACGCTATTCTGGGACCGGTACGGGCTGTCCCGGGGCTTTTCCTGGCCAATGGCTTCAGCGGACACGGCGTAATGCACGCTCCAGCCACCGGAAAGATCCTCAGCGACTTAATTTTGACAGGAAAAACCGAGATCGTGGCTGACGTGGAAGTCCTTAATTTTGATAGATTTGCCCAGGGAAACCTACTCCACGAGACGGCCATTCTCTGATTTCCCAAAGAAATTAGAAGATTTTTTTGTCTGACCTATATCAGCGTGGCCATTTCAGACTCTACTACTACAGAAGCAGGCTCATCCGTCGACTGCTATTGAGGGCCAGAGACCCGGAAGCTCTGGCCCTTGACTATTTTTAGGGTCGCTTTCGCGACAACCCGCCCTTGGATTTTCCACAATGCAATAAAGGTTTTTGCTCCTGCAGCGCGCCACTCGGCGGCCACACGGGCCTCGCGGCTTCAATTAATGTCGCTTCGCGACAAACCGCCAAACCAACTTCAATCTACCCAGAAATAGCGAGCACCCGTAGCGACGGGCTCGACGCGTGGTCGGTCTCGCCCTTAATCCTTGTCTCGCGACAAACCGCCTTTGCTTTAATCCCTGAATATGTTCCAAAAAGAACTGAATTGTTTGTATCCGTCAGGCCGATTTCCGGGAACGATCCCGAAAATCAAACACAATTTCTTGTCCGGCTATATTTCGGAGGGTGTTTCCTACTCTACTGTTATAGAAGCAGGCTCATCCGTCGACTGCTATTAAGGGCCAGAGACCCGGAAGCTCTGGCCCTTTGATATTTTCAGAACACTTTTCCGCCACGCGTCGCCCCGCCCCAAGACGCGCCAACGACCGATTTCATCCCAAAAAACAAATGTCGAGACGCAGCTGGATGAAGCCACGTCTCGACGGGTTGGGATCAACGGTTGCGTCTACCTTGTCCCAAGGGATTCAATCGACCGACTCGAACAAACTCTTTTCTTACTGCGAAATCGTTTTACCGCAACATTCGTTTTACTGCGACATCATTGTTTCTTGGAATTCCGCTTGTTCCTTAGTGTTTTTCCGCCGCCACTTTCAGCGCCGGCAGATGAGGCTCCTGTTTAGTGCGCACACGCTCCTGGGCGCCAGTCGTAAAGATACAGGTATTGTCCTCCTGGTAAAGGTCACCGGTAAGCACCAGCGCGCGGGCGCGCGACCCGCCGCACTCATGGGTATAGGCACACTCGCTGCACGAGCCTTTGAGGTTGTTGACGTCGCGCCACGAAGTGAACACCGCGGACTTGCGGTAAATGTCCGCCAGTTTTGTTGAACGGACATTACCCGCGGAAATACACAGCGCCGCCGTGGGACTTACCTCGCCAGTGCTGGAGACAAACATCGTTGCCACGCTTTCATTCATGGGCAGCAAGCCGGGGATGCCTTCGCTGTTGGATTGTCCCTTCCAGAATTTGTCAGCCCGTTCCTTGGCGCGCTGTTGCAAAACGTAACGGCGATAGTGCTGGGCTTCCACGGTTTTGATCTTGAAAGGCACGTGCTGCGTCAGTTTGTGCAGCGTGGCAAAAGCTTCTTCAAATTCCTGTGCGGAGGGCAGGTCGTCCAGGTTTGACTTGTCGTGCGGAACCGGGAAAGAAACCGTCCACAGCATTACCTTGAATCCGCGCAACAGTTTGGCCATGGCTTCCAGGTCATTCAGGTTATGGTTGTTTACGTGGGTCGTTACCTGGATGGGCAGCCGCCATTCGTTGGCCCAGTTCACGGCTTGCACCGTACGGGCATACGAACCGTTGACTCCGTTGATCAAGTCGTGGAGTTCCGGGGTGGACCCGTCCAGACTCAGCGATAGCCGCGCCAGTCCGGCTTGCTTGAGCTCAGAGATCGCGTTGCGATTGAGCAAAGGCATGGCGTTCACCGCCAGCACTGGACGCACGCCGCGATTGATGGCGTAACGGATCAGGTACAGCAGGTCAGAACGCTTCAGCGGATCACCGCCGGTGAAGGCGAAAATCGGCGGAGCGAGTTCGGCAACGTCGCGGATCAGCTTTTCGGCTTCGCTGGTGTCCAGTTCCAGCGCGTCGGCTTGTTCGGGCATGAGGGTTTTGCAGCCGCAGTCGCCGCTGGCACAAACCTCATTGTCAGCCGGTGTGCTCTGCGGAGAATCAGAGTGGTTCATTTCCCATATGGCGATCAACGGGGTCTTGTTGATGTCAAAACTGGTTTTCATTTTCTTGAAACCTCACTCGCTTTGCGTCGCTGAAACGCTACTGATTTGCTTCCAACTTTCCGTCAACGTGCGGCGATATTAAGATCGTTGGCTTTTTAAGGGTGTGACGGCCACCACAGGGCGGCGGTGAGAAGTGGGCAGAAGGAAGCGGATAACTCTAAGAAGGTCAGATGTTTAGGGAAACGAGCAAATAATTCTGGGGAGAGACAAACGAGCGCGGCGATGCGGCTGAAAGATTAGAAAGCCTAATAAAAAGCGGGTCGCTTGCACAGAGGCCTGTCAGCTTCCCAGAAGAAGACTTATGACCCGGAATAACTTCCGCATTGCCCGTCACTCGGGAACACTCGCCAGAAATGTCTATAAGTGCCGCATGCCTATGAGGTTGTGATACGTGGGTGTTGCCGGCGACTTCCGTGAAAGGTTATTCATATCTCATGGCGATCATGGGATTCGACGCGCATGGCGCCGGGCTGGAAATAGCAGGCAAGGAGAGCCACCGCCGCGAGCAACGCCCGTGCATGCAGTCTCCTTGACGGGAAAGGAGAGAGAGCGTACACTCCTTTCCCAGATAGGAGACTGCCTTTGACGAAACCGGTCGAACTTCCGCAGGGCACACTCGAGATGCTCATCCTCAAGGCGGTCTCTCTCGGTCCGCTGCATGGCTACGGCATCCTGCTGCGCATCCAGCAGATCTCCGGGGAGCGCCTGGAAATACTGCAAGGTTCCTTCTACACCGCCATTTATCGCATTGAGCACCGGGGCTGGATCAAAGGCGAGTGGGGTGAGTCAGAGAACAACCGCCGCGCCCGCTTTTACTCGCTCACCGCTACCGGTGCGCGCCAGCTTAAGGCGGAGACCGCCAAATGGACCGACATGACTGCTGTCGTCGCCGGCATTCTCGACAAGAAGGCGGAAGAGAGATGAGTCTCCTCGCCGCAATTCGCAAGCTCCGGCACTCCATGGCGCCGCGAACTCATAGCGACGTTGAAGAAGAGTTTCGTTCTACTCTCGATGCCTACCAGGAAGATTTGGTCCGGCAGGGTCTCCCTGTAGAAGAAGCGCGCCGCAAAGCCCGCATCGACCTTGGCCAGCCCGCCGCGCAAAACGAAACCTACCGCAAGGCCATCGGCCTGCGCCTGTTCGATGAGTTAGGCGGAGACATTCGCTACGGCCTCCGTGGCCTGCGCCGCAACCCGGGCTTTGCTGCCGTTGCCGTGCTCTCACTTGCGCTCGGCATTGGCGCCACCACGGCAATGTTCTCGCTCATCTATGCCGTCTTGCTGCACCCGTTTCCTTACGCCGACGCCGACCGCATCGTGAATCTCTTCGGCATCGACGATACTGCTACTGATGCCGGCACATCATTTATCTGGACAAGCCTCAGCAAGGCAGACCTTGATGATTTGGGCCGTGCCGCCCCGGTTGATTCGGTGCTTGGCTTCAACCCCACGCAAATGGAAATCACCGGCGGCGCGTTTCCGGAAGAGATCGCGGGCACCTACCTCACTGAGAATGCCGGGACTTTCTTTGGTGTGCGTCCGCTTCTCGGCCGCAACCTCGAGCCATCCGATGCAGAGAACGGCGGCCACTCAGTGGTTGTTCTCAACTATCGCTTGTGGCAGCGCCACTTCGGCGGCGATTCCCACGTTATCGGCCAGACGCTGGAACTCAATCATGCGCCCTACACCATCATTGGCGTGATGCCGCGCAGCTTCGCATTCAATGACATGACGGACGTCGGCGATGTCTACCTGCCGGCGACCTTGATGCAGCATGTTCCTGGAGTTACCGTTCCGTATTATTTAGCGTGGATCAAGCTCCGGCCCCATGTCACGCCTGCCGCGGCCCACGCCGTGATTGAGCCCATCGTGAAGCGGACGATCGGGAGGCTTCCCGACCACTTGCATATCGGGCTGCAGCCCATCATCTGGGTTTTCCGGGAGAATATCGGCCACACGCTGACGCTTCTTCTAGCCGGGGTTGTACTCCTGCTGATTATCGGTTGCGCCAATTGTTCCATTCTTCTGCTGGCGCGGGGCCGCACGCGCCAGCATGAGCTCGCCATCCGCAGCGCTATCGGCGCCAGTCGCTGGCGCATCGTCCGCCAGTTGCTAGTGGAAGCCATCGTCATCTCCTGCACCGGCGCCGTCCTTGGCGTGGCCGTATCTTATTGGCTGGCAAAGCTTCCCATGGCGCTTTCTCCGGATTCCTTTCCGGCAGAATCCTTCATTCGTCTGCCTCTCCGTCCTGCTCAGCCCGCAGCTTTTCGATGAGCACTACGTGAGTCATCGGCTCCACATTGCGCATGGA
>Ga0209069_10000145_pt1 | contig 27955 bp, 24 predicted proteins | sample Str013_2_FD_187202 | JGI IMG/M metagenome (GOLD analysis project Ga0209069, IMG submission 187202) | Freshwater sediment microbial communities in response to fracking from Pennsylvania, USA - Straight Creek_MetaG_SC_2013 (SPAdes) (version 2) | ecosystem: Environmental > Aquatic > Freshwater >...
GTACTGTGTCGTGGCGGATTCAGAGATTGTTATGGCCGTGATTCCAACCGTCACCAACTGTCCCGGCGCCTCGCTGTAAGGTCCGTTGATCGTGGGCGATGACACCAGCATGACCTGGGTGCTTCGAACGGGACTCGGTGCAACACGGGTGCTAGGGAACGGTTGAAACCGCCGATGGTCTGAACTCGATGGCACGACCCGCTTGGACGGGAATGCCAGTTCTCGGATCGTAAGCCTGGATGTCTGCCTTCGTCGTCAGTTAGCGTAGTTCCAGTCGACCGGCGGCCGGTTAAATGCGTTTGCTTGACACCGCTAGGCGTTGGCAAAGAAACGCATTCGCACCTCGCCGAGCTCGATCATGTCGTTGTTGGTCAGGCCGCGCTGATTGGTCGGCTGGCCGTTCACCATCACGATATTCTCGCCGCCCAGATGGTGGATCGAAAATCCGCCATCGGGAGAGCGTTTGATCACGGCGTGCTGACGGTGCACCGTCTTGTTCTGTAGGATTATGTCGTTGTCCTGTCCGCGGCCGATGCGGACATTGGTCGAGCCGATCGGGACCCGGCGCGCGTCGGCGTCGAGGAACTGCAGCCAGGCATAGACCTGATGCGGCGGATTGCGATCGATCGTGGGCGTGAAGATCACCGTATCGGACCCGCCGAGCACGGTGTTGACCAGTGTGCCGCCCCCATGGCGGCCGGTCTGATCAAAGGCGGTCTGGTCGCCACCGTAACCGCCACCGGCATAGGCCGGCTGCTGTGCCCGACGCGACATCGCATAGCCGGTCAACAGCAGCAGCCCCATCCCGATCGCTCCGAAGGCGCCGGCCATCAGCTGATTTCTCATCACCCAGTCGGCGATCTCCTCCCACCAGCGCTGTTGCCCCGATGCCTGGTTGCCGGGGGGCGGGCCACTGCGTACCAACACGCTGCCCGGTGTGCGCGCCGTGGTGCCGTCGGTGAAATTGACGTTGACGAAGAATTCGGCGCTGCTGGGCACATCCGAGCTGCTGAGCTTCAGCGTGCCGCCCTTCTCGAGATACTGCAGGAAATCCTTCGTCACGTCGTCCGGCAGCTCGACCGTGGTGCATCGGTCGCTCTTCTTGCAGTCGGCCGCCACACGAAAGATGCCGCCCGGCACATCCTCGGTCAGCCGCTTGAGCGTCGGCTCCTCGCTGTTGGTCGCGTTCTTCCGGTTCATGAAAACGCCGTAGACCAGGATATTGTTGTCGCCGGCCGCCTTCACCACTTGCTCGCGATATTCGCTCCGGTCGGAGGAATCGGAGCGGCCGTCGGCGAACAGCACCAGCGCCTTGCGCTCCGCGGGGTATGCGACGAGCTTGGCCACACCCTCCCGCGCGGCTTGAAACAAATAGGTCCGATCCGAGCCGGCCGGACCGGTGAGCTTGTCCCGGAGCTTGTTGATATCGCCGCGCGATGCGCCGATCGGTGCGCGCTCGTCCAGCTTGTCCGCGAACGTGGCGACGCCATAGTCGCGCCGCCCGTCGTAGTTGGCGATTTTCGAGACCGCCTGGGCCGAGTCCTTCGGATTGGCCGACTGCTGGATCAGGAAATACCAGGCGGTTCGGCGGCTGGCGGGATCGAAGGCCTCGTATTGACCCTTGACCTCCTTCTGATTCACCGTCGCCGTGATCGAGCTCACCGACTTCGCCTGCCCCGGCCGCACATCGCAAACCACCTGGCCGTGCTCGCGGTAGCAGAAGGCCGAAACCGGCTCTGCTGCAGCGGGTAAACTCAGTGCCGCTAAATTGCACAGGGCTACCAGGAACAAGGAACCCACATTCCGCGACATAAACCCTCCCAAATACCGGCTTCTACGCCCTCGCGCTGCGCCCGCAATCGAAGCGCGTTACATGCATTTAACACTATTGTAGTGCGGCGGCGAAACGCGCGCAATTGGCAAAGCGCAAGAGCACGTCATAATTACTAACGCGACCGGCCGTGCCGATCCGTCGGGAGCGCTCGGGCCGCCACGCGGATTTGCCGCTGGGCTGCCGGCAGCGCCGGGATGAAGAATATTGCGCAGCTCGCAAAGCTTTTTCGCCGCCCTGGCAACGCCACGCTCTTGCATTGCCAATAAATCAGTAGCAGTTTATTCGTCTGATGAAGTTGAGCCCCGATGGCTGATGCTCCACCGGCCGCGGCAGAGGATTTTGCTGCGACCCGCTCCGCACCGGCTGCTTCCTCGGGAAGCGCCTGCGGAACCGAGCATCCGCAGCCGAGGCTCCCGCCGGGAGGGAGTTGCGTGGTGCGCGGATCTACAACTGTCGCCTGGTGGAGCCGAGCCCTGGTGGCGGCAGTCCTGTTGCTGCTGCCGGGCTGCGATCAGGTGCTCGACCTGAAGAGCGGCGAGCACGGTGTGTTCCGGATCATCACCTCCAAGCTCGATCCGAAGACCGGCAAGCTGGCGGTTGCCGCCACCGGCACCGGGTTTCTGGTCAACGACCGCAACATCATTGCCACCAACCGGCATGTCATCGAGTTCACCGACGGCAAGGGCAACCGCATCGGACGAGCCGACACCAATGGCCGGATCGAGGTCGTGTACCTGGTCAAGGATGCAGCGGGCAAGGAGCGGCCCGAATTCGTGCAGGCAACCGTGGTCTCGGAGGGGCAAGAGAAATATGCCGATCTGGCGCTGCTGCGGACCGTAGGGCCGCTGCCCGGCAAGCCGTTGCGCCTCGCCGACTATGCGCCCGAGGACAATTCCGCCGTCAAAGCCGTCGGATTCCCCGGCGGCGCGGACTTTTATTCCGAGGCGGTCGCGGACGACAAGGCCTTGAAGGTTGCCCTCGAGGCCTTCCAGAGCGGGAAATTCAAGTCGATCGAGGAGGCGCGCGCGTATTTCCTGCGCAAACGGCAGGAGGAGTTCGAGAACCAGCTGAAGAACGACCCGACGCTGTTCGTGCCGACCCAGACCACCGGCACGGTCTCGCGCAATACCCCGTTCGGCGATATCCCGGTGATCCAGCATCAGGCCCCGGTCAACCCCGGCAACAGCGGCGGACCGCTGTTCGACGGCTGCGGTGTCGTGGTCGGCATCAACACCATGTCGATGGGTGCCGGCAATCCGCGCGTGCAGGGCATCTACATGTCGATCGGCACGCCGCGTCTGCTGCAGCAGATCAAGTCCGCAGGGGAGACTGCATCCGCCGCCACGCACCGGTGCTTCTTTGCCGGCACGCATCAGATCGCCCCCTATGCGACGGGAGCGGCGGCGCTGCTGGTGTCACTCGCCACGCTGTTCTTTGGCATGCGCCGCGTTCCGGCCATCAAGCGCGGCTACACCTTGATCACGCGCACGCGCCACCCCGGCCCGGCGCAGGCCCAGTCGCGCTGGGACGCGGCCATGCCGGCCACGCGGACGGCGCTGCCGACGCCGACAGTGGTGCAGAAAAACGTCAGTGCGCCGCCCGTGTCCCAGCAGATCACCCGCGGTGTCAAGCTGTATCCCGTTGCGGGTGGCGGTCCCATCGTGATCGCGCCGCACGTGCTCAATTCGGTCAATGGCGCGAGCGTCGGGCGTGATGCGGCGAATGACGCCGTGCTCGACGAGCCGACGGTATCCAAGCGGCACGCCAGGCTTTCGTTCGATCCGGATGGCCGGCTGATGGTGGAGGATCTCGCCTCCGCCAACGGCACCTGGAAGAACCGCTCGCGGATCACCCGCGAAACCTACCGATCCGGCGAAACGATCTTGTTCGGGAAGGCCGAGTATCGCATCGAGCTGCCGGGAGGCGTTGGCGCCGGCGATCCGAGTGCCGAGCCCATCCGGCGGTCCGCACCCCCGGTGTCGACCGGCGCGCCGTTGGCAACCGGTCCAACCTACGCGCTCCTGTTCTCCGGTCTCGATGCCGATGGCCACACGATCCAACTGCTGATGCGGCCCAGCCCCGACACGACCGAGTCGAGCTGGTCCATCGGCCGCAAGGCGGGCGCCGTCGATCACGTGATCAACAACCGCCGGATTTCCTCCGAGCATGCGCGGGTCCGGTTTCGCGCCGGCCGCGGTTTTGAAATCTGCGATCTTGGCTCATCGAATGGCACCACCCTGGACGGCCGCCCCGTCGGGCGCGACTATGTTGTGCTGGATGCCTCCAACAAGATCGTGTTCGGCGACTTCGAGATGAACATCAGCCGCGGCTGATCAAGGGTCGCGCAATCGAACGGACGGTGGCACCGCGTGACCGGCGCTGCCGCTGCCGGCCGCCGTTTCGAGACACGAGCCCATTGGTGGATCGGTGGCCGCTCAGAGCGACTCCGCCGCAGCAGCTTGCAATTGCAATTATTCGGCGGCTTCGGCTAGTGTCGCAATATATCCAAGCATCGCTCGACAGCGGGCGGCCATTGCAAGAGGAAACGGGTCCATGGTCTATCGTGTTCATCCGACCGCCATCACACGACCGCTTGGCACTCTCGCCGCACTTGCGCTGATGTCGACAGCCGCTCTGGCCGCCAGCCCCGCGGCGCGCAATGGCGGTCCGGCACCAGCCGGGGGATCACCGAATGCCACGCTCGCGCAGTCACCCGCAGCCAAGCAAAATACGGCGCAGGCCACCTCCGCTGCGCCCGCGTCCGAGCCCGCTGCCTGGGCCGTCAACTGCACCGATCAGATCCAAGGCAAGTTCGCCTGCGAGATGACGCAGAATATCGTCGATCAAAAAAGTGGCGGACAGATTCTGCTGATTTCGATCAAAGGTGTCAGCGGCGGTGGCGCCACGGCGATGCTGATCCGTATGTTCCACGGCGTGTATCTGCCGACCGGCCTTTCGGTAAAGATCGACGGTGGCAAGGCCACCGCAATTGCATTCCAGAAAAGTGACCAGCTCGGCGTTTATGCCGCCCTGCCGCTCGACGACAAGCTGATCGCGGAATTGAAGAAGGGCAAGGAGCTGAAATTTTCCGCCCAGATCAACCAGGGCCAGCCGCTCGACATTAACGGCCGGCTGAACGGGTTCGGCCCGGCTTACGATAAGATCAGCTCGCTGCACTGAGGGCCGCTGGCCAAGCCCATGCCGCCCTCCTCAATCGGCGGAGATTCACGTCAACGCGCTGCCATGGCCCGGCCGCTTGTCCGGGCCATCTTGGTAACGCCGGAATGAAAGCTCCCTGCTGCGAGGGGCTCCCGCTCTGAGATCAGGCGACCGCCGACAGGCCGGGCGAATGGGCGTTCACAGTTTCGTCGGTCTGCATCAGGAACGTGTGGATTGCGCTGATCGTCGGGCGGTCACGCAGCAGCGGCGCATGGCCCTGGCCGGCCACCACGAAGCTCTGCAGTCCGGCGTGGCGCACACGCATCTCCTCGACGGTGACCGTGCTCAGAACGTCGGAATTCTCGCCGCGCACGACGAGGATCGGGACACGGGCGAGGGCGGCGAATTGTGGCCACAACTGCGGCATGTGCTGCAGGTCGAGCAATGACAGCACCTTCGACAACTTGCGATCGTAGGCTTGTCCCGGCAGCCCGTTCTCGTCATTGAACCACTGGCGCGCCACCTCCCTCCATTCCGCATCCGAAATGGCGGGAAAGGCGCGTTTGGAGATGTCGCGGACGAGGCCGGTCGCCTCGTCCCAATCGGCGGGAACCGGGACACGTCCGACATAGCCGATCAGCCGCGCCAGACCTTCCTTCTCCATCACGGGCCCGACATCGTTCAACACCAGCGCACCCAGCAGGGTGGGCCTCAGACAGGCCATGATCATGCCGATCAGACCGCCGCGGGAGGTGCCGATGACGGCCGCATTCCTGATGCCGAGCATCGTCATGAAGTCGAGCACGTCGAGCAGCTCGGTATAGGGGGAATAATTGCGCCAGTCGGGGTCGTGCTCAGAGCGGCCGCGGCCGCGATAGTCGATCGAGAACACCTCGCGGCGGTGCCCGCGCGGGTCCGACAGCGCACTGGCCAACAGATGGAAATCGCGCGAGTTGCGCGTGAGGCCAGGCAGACACAGCGCCGGACGGCGCGTCGATCCCGGAGCGGGATAGTGGCGGCCATAGAGGCGCAGGCCGTCACGGGCGGTGAAGAATACGTCCTTCCAGTTCTGCGGCTCGGTGCTCATGCGGGTCCCTGCGATGCGGGTTTCTCGAGGGCGACGTTGGCATGGCGCATTCGTGGAAATCAAGCGGCGGTGACCGCGCTTGAGGACGGCGTCACTCCTCCACTGCGCCGCCGCGACCGCCGGCGCCGCCTTCGTCCTGGGCCGACCAGGGCGAGGGGAGCACCTCGGTGCGTCCACGCGCCCGATAAAGGTCGGCGGCAATGCGCAGCGCCGTGGTCTCGCCGCCGAGCCGGGCGCGGTAGACCTGGATGTTGGAGAGCACCTTCTTGACGTATTCGCGCGTCTCCTCGAACGGAATCCGCTCGATCCAATCGACCGGGTCGAGCTTGGGGTCGCGCGGATCGCCGAACGCCTTGATCCATTGCCGCGCCCGGCCGGGGCCGGCGTTGTAGCCGGCCAGCGTCAGCACGTAGCTGTCGGCGAACTCCTTCATGCGGTCGGCGATATAGGCCGCGCCCATCGCGGTGTTGTAGGAGGGGTCGCTCATCAGGCGGGCGATGTCGCATTTGATGTGGTAGTCGCGGCACACGTGCCGCGCGGTGACCGGCATCACCTGCAGGATGCCGCGGGCGCCGGCGCCTGAGAGGGTCAGCGTATTGAACTCGCTCTCCTGGCGGGCGATGCCGAGCAGGAACGCGGGCTCGGGGCTCGGCCGCAGCGGCTGATAACCCGGCATGGTGTGGGTCGGATAGGAGTAATAGGCGACGTTCCAGCCCTTGGCGATGCCATGCTTGCCGAGGCGCACCGCCATCTGGGTGTCGCCGAGCGCGTCGGACAAGTGCGCGGCCAGCACCAGCTCGCCCGGCGTCGGCGCGCGATAGCCGAGCTCCCGCAGGAAGGTTCGCACCAGGTTGGGCAGGCCGGCCTTGCGGGCAATGGCGACGCCCTGGGCCACATCGAGAGCCAGGAAATTCGCGACATCGCCCTGCGATGGCAGATCGGGCAGGCCGACGCGCAGCTGAGTGCTGCGGGGCTCCAGCGTCTGCCGCGCCAATTGCCCATAGAATGTGTCGTAGTAGGGCGCGGCTCGCTTCAGATGCTCGCGTGCGGCGGCCTTGTTGCCCTGCGCCTCGTAGGTGCGGGCGAGCCAATAATGCGCCTTGGCGGCGCTGAGCGGGCCATCCGCCGCCTTGGCCATGGCCAGGAAATGCGTCTCGGCGTCCTTCGCGCGGTTGAGATAGCGCAGCGCGATCCAGCCCGCCATGAACTGCTGGTCTTTCAGCGGATTGACTGTGAGCGGCCCGGCATTGGCGACGAGCCGGTAGGCGGTGGCGGCATCGCCCAGGTTGAGCGTTTCGTAGGCGTTCACCCGCCGCTCCACCCACCAGTCGTCGGGATTGACGATCTTCTCCGGATCGATCGGGGCGGTCAGCAATAGCTTCGCCGCGGCCGCATACTGCTTGTCGCGCCGCAGCTGCTGGATGCGATGATAGACGAGGCCCCAGTCGGCGTTGGGGCCGCTGAACGCCGTTTCGGGCAGCTTGGCCAGCGCCTGCTTGGCGTTCGGCGATTTGAGGTAGGAGGCGAGCCGTGCCTTGGCCTTCTCCTGTTCGGCGGGGGCCAGCAGCGGCAGCATGCGGCCGACCGCGTTGGCACGGATCCGCCGCTGATCGGCCCAACGGATGTCGCTCAGCAGCAGCCGGTTGAGCCGCCAGCGATGATCCTCGGCGCTGAGCGCGCCCGCCAGCCGTCCACGGATCACCTCCTCGATCTTGGGAGAGAAATCATGCTGGCGCCAGGCCTTTCCAAGCGCGGCATGGCCTCGCGCCGTATCGCCCTGTGCAATCAGCGCCGCGCCCTGGGCGGCATGGCCGGCGCCGGTCTGGGGCGGGCCGTTGGCGGCAAAGAATGCCAGGATCGCGGCCGGCTCGGCTTTCAGGAACAGCGACTCCTCGGCCCGCTGTCGCAACAGCTCCTGCTCGGCGGCGCGCGGATTGCGCACGCGATAGGCTTCGATGTCGGCAGCGCTGGCGGCAAGCGCGTCGCTGCGGTAGTAGGCCCATTCGACAAGCCGCAGGATGAGGGGATCGGTGATCTGGCCGAGCGCGCTCTTGGCCGCAGCGATATTGCCCATTGCAGCGGCATCGAACGCCGTCTTGATGGCGGGAAGCTCCTGGGCGGTGAACTCGCGGCGGGTGAGCGGGGCCAGCAGCTGATCGAGACGCGCTTTGTACTCGGCCTCCGCCGAGCTCGGCTTGGGCGCCGCTACCGCAGGCAGCGCGGGGGAAGCCGGCTGAGCGGTTGCGGCGGCAGCCACCTGCGGTTTGGCGGTGAGTTTGACACGGGAAGCCGGCTGCACCGCAGCGACGGGTGGCGGCTCTGCCGCCGCGGCGCGGCTATCAATGCAGCCGCGGACGCCGCCGACCACGAGCAGCGCCACCGCCGCCGTGCGCCATCCGACGGCCGCAGGGCGCGCATACCGTGGCAAGGAGGTTCCTGTCATCATTTCCCGTCGGTATCAAGCATACACGCCACCGCAGACCCCACGCAGCGCGGGTCACCTGCAGCCAGGCGGCAGACTAATCGGGTTTTACCAGGTTTCCCAATGAAAACCTTTGTCAGCGGACGTTGCAGCGGCAAGGTGGTGCGCCGATGTTGCAACCGGCGGTACCCGGCTACACCCGCGCACTGTAGCGGGCTTTCCGGCGGAAGCGTGACCTCAGTCACGGTCGCCGGGGCCGTGCGATCTGGACCGGTACTGGTTTCACGGAACTCGCGGCACCAGGCCGGTCAACTTCCAGTCCGCGCCGGTGAAGCCCATGCGGGCGATCATGTCGGCCGCCGGCGCAGCGGCATCCTTGGCAAAGCCGATCTCGAAGCTGGTCGCGCCGGTGAAGGCGAAGTGCTTGATGTTGCCAAAGCCGTAGGGCTGCGGCTTGGCCGGATCGCGCGGAGCGTCGGCTGAAACGTCCTTTACGATGGCGCCGGTGGCATCCTGAGGTGGCCGCCCGAGCACCTTGCCGATCAGCCCGCCGAGCCCGCCGGGCTGTTTCGCGCCGTTGCCGGCATCGCCGCCACCCGGCATGCCCGCCTTGACAATGCCGTCGAGCACGCTCTTCAGGCTGCCCCCCTCCGCCGCGAGGCGAATGATGTTGGCGGGCGTGACCAGCGCATTGAGCGTCGTCTCGGACAACTTGGGCACCATCTCGTTGCGCAACGGCCCCGACAGGATTTGCCCGAGCCCGCCTTCCTGGGCCGAGCGATCCAGTGCCTTGTTGACTTCGACCTCGACCGCCGGCCTGAGCGAGGCTTTCACGCTCGGCAGATCCAGTTTGCGCTCCAGCGCGGCGCTGTCGGATTTCTGCACCGCCTCGTACATCTGAAACACCGACAAACTCGGCCACGCCACGTAGAAAATCAGCGCCAGAAAGATTGCGATGGCAACGAGCTTGCGCATGCCGGTCTCCCCCGAAGCGGTCCGCCGGTCCCAGGGTGGGGCGGTGGCCGACACGACCAGCATAGCCCATCGGATTGGGCTCTGACCAAAAAAACGAGCCACAAGAGAGCGGGGCTCTCATGCAGCTCGGCAGGCGATTGAGGTTTTCGATCGGGACCGGGGCGGCGTGCGCCGGCAGCTATTTTTTCACGGCGGGCGGGGCCGGTGCCGGCTTGCAGGCTTGTGCAACCATTTGCTGGCGCTTGGGCAGGTCACTGCGCCAGCGATCTGCGCTGACGCCCATGCACCAGGAGAGCTGCGCCTTGGGATCGGTGCTCCATTCCGGACCGCTGAAACCACATTTCTTCGAGGCGGCCTCCTGCGCCAGCTTCACGGCAGTCTGCACATAAACCTTACAGGCATCGGCCTGCGCGGCGGCCGGGCCGGCGTAGCAAGCCACCGCGAGCACACCCGCGGCCGAGAGGGCTATAGCTGATTTCATAATATCCTCTGGCGGTCGATTGATTTCAAATGCGCTCTGCGGTTGTCAGCTGTTGCCCCGGGAGATTGCCAACCTCGATGAGGGACACGCAACGCTGCAGCAGAAGTTATGTCGCGCTGGCAGGGTTTCAAGGCTTGGCACGACTTTTGTCGCAAATGCGATGGAACCGGGTCACATTTGCCTCATTGGATTGAGTTTGGGCGAGGCATTTATGGCGCAGGACCGTGACCAGGTGGCGCCGATACCACGGAGCAACTGTCGCAGTTCAGCATCATAAGCCGCTGTTGATCGATCTGGAGCCGGTGGCCGGCCGCGGAGCGAATCGCATTACGCTCGGCGGGCATTTCATCCAGACCCGGGACCCAATCCACATGACGGTTGCCGCCAGGCGCCTTTCGCCGCACTCTCAGGCGCTTGCTGCAGGATCGCCCATGGATCGTGCCCGCCAGATTCTCGAGAACGTGTTCGGCTACAAGTCCTTCCGCCTGCACCAGGCGGCGATCGTGGAAGCGCTGGTGGCCGGCAGCGACGTGCTGGCGCTGATGCCGACCGGCGGCGGCAAGTCGCTGTGCTATCAGATTCCGGCCCTGGTCCGCCCAGGCACCGGCATCGTGGTCTCGCCGCTGATCGCGCTGATGCAGGATCAGGTGGACGCGCTGAAGCAGCTCGGCGTCAAGGCCGCGTTCCTCAACTCGACGCTGGATTGGGGGCAGGTGAAGGACGTCGAGGAACGTTTAGCGAACGGTGGTCTGGACCTGCTGTACGTCGCGCCCGAGCGGCTGGTGCAGGATCGCACCATGGGTCTGCTGGCCCGCTGCCAGATCGCGCTGTTCGCCATCGACGAGGCGCACTGCGTCTCGCAGTGGGGCCATGACTTCCGTCCCGAGTATCGCCAACTGAAGGTGCTTGCCGAGCGCTATCCCGGCGTGCCGCGCATCGCGCTCACAGCGACGGCTGATGAGCGCACGCGTGAGGAGATCGTGCGGGAGCTGCGGCTGGAGAGCGCCGAGCGGTTCGTCGCCAGCTTCGACCGGCCCAACATCCGCTATACGATCTCGGATGGCGCTGCTGCGCGCGAACGGCTGTGGAAATTCCTCGAGGCCGAGCACCCCAATGATGCCGGCATCGTCTATTGCCTGTCGCGCAAGTCGGTGGAGGAGACCGCCGCCTGGCTGACCCAGCGGGGGCGGACCGCGCTTGCCTATCATGCGGGGCTGTCCAACGAGCTGCGCGCCCGCCACCAGGCGCGGTTCCTGCGCGAGGACGGACTCATCATCGTCGCGACAATCGCGTTCGGCATGGGCATCGACAAGCCGGACGTGCGGTTCGTCGCCCACCTCAATCTGCCCAAGTCGATCGAGGCCTACTACCAGGAGACCGGCCGCGCCGGCCGCGACGGCGAGCCGGCCGATGCCTGGATGAGCTATGGCCTGCAGGACGTGATCATGCTCAGGCAATGGATCGAGCAGTCCGAGGGCGGGGAGGCGTTCAAGCAGGTCAGCCGCGCCAAGCTCGATGCGCTGCTGGGGTTATGTGAGATGGCGGGCTGCCGCCGCCAGGCGCTGCTGTCCTACTTCGGCGAGCAGGACAGCGAGCCGTGCGGGAATTGCGACAATTGCCTCAACCCCGCCGCCAGCACCGATGGCACTGTCGCCGCACAGAAGGCCTTGTCTGCGATCTACCGCACCGGCCAGCGTTTCGGCGTCACTTATGTCATCGACGTGCTGACCGGCAAGGCGGACGCACGGATTGCCCGCAATGGCCACGACAAGCTGCCGGTGTTCGGCATCGGCAAGGACTGGGCCGTGCCGGACTGGCGCGGGTTGTTCCGCCAGCTTGTTGCCGGCGGTTATGTCGTGGTCGACGTGGAAGGGCATGGCACGCTGGCGCTGGCCGACAAGGCGCGGCCGCTGCTGCGGGGCGAGGCGAAATTCCTGGTCCGCCGCCAGCTCGCGGGAGAGCTCAGGAAACCCGGCAAGGCCGGCAAGGGGCGGCGCGAGTCCGTCGTCACGCTCGCGGTCACGGGCAGCGACAAGCCGCTCTACGATGCGCTGCGGGCCCTGCGCCTGCGTCTCGCCGGTGCGGCCAATGTGGCGCCCTATGTCATCTGCCACGACCGCACGCTGGCCGAGTTGGTCGCCAAGCGGCCGGCCAGCCCCACGGCGCTGCATGAGGTGATCGGCTTCGGCGACGCCAAGGTGAAGCGCTACGGTGTGGCTTTCCTCGAGGTGATCGCGGAATTTGCCGCGACGGCTCCCGAGTCTTTTGCTGCGACGGCTCCGCCTACCGCCGCCACGACGCGAGCACCGGTTCTAGCCGTCGCATCAAGAAGAAACAACCTCTCGGATACGGTCAACAGGTCGCTTGCATTGCTCGGCGAGGGGCACGACGCCGATGCGATCGCCGCCGAACGGGGCATCACGCCGTCGACCGTGTATGGCCATTTCGCGGAGGCCATCGAGGCAGGATTGATCGAGGCGCGCAGCGTGCTGTCCCTCGAGGAGGCCGAGATCGACGAGATCCTGGCGACGTTCGAGCGTTTGCAGACGCTGGAGACCGGCAAGCTCAGCCCTGCCCATGCCGCGCTCGACGGCCGCTACGACTACGGCGTGCTGAAATGCCTGCTGGCGGAGTTGGCGTGAGTCGCCGGCAGATCGATTGACCCGCGCGGCGGAGCCCTTCAGGCGGCGGGCCGCCGCGTATGCCAGGCCACCTTGCGCTGGTGCGCGAGCGCCTCTTGCACGCCGCTGGTCTTGGTCAGCAGATCGAGCGTCGCCTCATCGTCGTCGCGCACCGGCGTCAGCGCCCGATCCATGTAGGTGAAGCGATCGGCATCGCGCTCGATCCGCCGCTTGAGCGAAAAGATCCACCAGATGGTGGCGGCGAGCTTGGCGTTTTTCTTCGCCAGCTCCCAGAAATACCCGGCATAGAACGGCAGCAGCGGTTCGCGCGGCAATCCCGGCCGGCGCTCGGAGCGGTGCTTGGCCCGGAACAATCCCGCCTGCAGCGGATGCACGCCCTCGAACGGGACCATGGTCATGAACGGCACCAGCACGGTGATGAACGGCACCATGCGCGTGCGGGTCGCCGCCGCCCGCCGCATCAGCGTCTCGACATGCGCGGGCGAATAATACAGGCCCCAAGCCTCCTGATAGATGGCCTGCAACTCGGCCCGCGTCATGTTCGGATGATCGGTGACGACGTGCTCGAGATCATACTTGTTGAGATCGGCGTCCATCGGCACGCCCTTGCGCCACAGCGTCTGATGATCCTCCGAACCCGGCAGCGGCGACAGAATGAAGAACTCGATCACGTCGACCGGAAGCTCGCGCTGGATGATCGAGATGTCGCGCCGGATCGACTGCGGCGTGTCGGAGGTCATGCCCAGGATATAGCCGGCATAGGTGAAGATGCCCTGCGCCTTCCAGGCCAGCAGCATCTTGCGGTACTCGGTGATCTTGTTCTGCGGCTTCTTGGCCGCTTTCAGATTGTCGGGATTGATGTTCTCGAGCCCGAGAAACACGCGGGTGACGCCGGCCCGCTTGGCCTTCTCGATGAAGCCCTCGATCTTGTGGCACAGCGTGTCCACCTGGATCATGACCCCGACCGGGATCTGATCCACCTCGCGCAGCCGGGCGAGACGATCGAAGATCGCCTCCCAGGCCCGGTTGCGGGCAAAGTTGTCGTCGGTGATGAAGAACTTGCAGATGCCCTGCGCCCAGTTCTCCCTGACGATCTTCTCGATGTCGTCCGCCGAGCGGAACCGCGACTTGCGTCCCTGCACGTTGATGATGGTGCAGAACGAGCACTGGAACGGGCAGCCGCGTCCGGCATCGAAGCTGGTATTGGTGCCGGCAGTGCGCTTCACGTGCTTCAACGGCAGGAACGGCGTCGGCGTGCCGCTGATATTGGGTAGCTCCTTCATATAGTCGTATTGCGGCTTGAGCTGACCGCGGGCGGCATCGCAAAGCAGCGTCTCCAGCCGCTCCTCGGCCTCGCCGGCGACGATGGCGACGCCCATGTCGCGGGCGAGATCGAGGTCGATGGCTTTGCCGTCCAGCATGGATATGCAGCCGGAGACATGAAAACCGCCGATGGCGGTGGCAATGCCGGCCTCGCGAAACGGGCGCGCGATGTCGAGCGCGCGCGGATACTGGTTGGATTGCACGCCGACCAGGCCGACCATCCCGAAGTTGTCGTGGTTGGCAAAGCGGCGGATCAGCTTGGGAATGTCGACGCGCATGTTGGTCTCGTCGATCACATCGATTTCGATGGTGACGTCCGCGCCGAGCACCTGGCGCCCCGCGCAGTCGAGCGCCAGGCCATAGACCGCAGCCAGCGAGTTGGAGGGAATCAGCGTCTTCCACCAACGGATGACATAGCCGTCATCGTCGTAATGCGAAGGCTTGATCAGGACGAGCTGGAAATTGCGCATTTTCGCCTGTTGAGCTGGCTTCAGCCGGCGCCCGCCCCGGAACTGGCGGCGGCAACGACGGCGTGACTGATTTGAGGCACGGGCACCTTATCAGGTTGCATGCAACATACAACCGCGGACCCGGCCAAGAGTTGTTGTCAAGGCCCCGGCTCAGACCGCCACTGCTGACCGCCGCTGCATAATCCTTGCGCTCAGCTTCAGCACTTTTTCAACGTTGCGGACAACTCGCGGATGTAGTCGGCCTTGGCCGGCACCACCGTCACCGACTGCTCGCAGCCCGAGCTGACCACCGTCATCTGCGCCTTGAAGAACTGCCCGCTGAGATGAATGTCGAACCCATCGCTGGTGACGTTGCCGCTGACCCCGCCGGTGAAGGCATTGAGCTTGTCCTCCCAGCGGCCGCTGACGGTCGAGCCCTGGATCTTCAAATGCGTTGCCGCCTCGAGCTTGTAGTTGTCGCTGTGACAGCGCAAGTTTTGCTCGACGCGGGAGAGGTCCTCGCTCGGGAAGTAGGTGACGACGCATTTGAACGCCTCCTTACGCCCCGACGCGGGCGTCACCGAACCCATGCCGGCCCAGCGGCCGGCCAGGCTGGCAATCGGATCGGCGGCTTTCGCCCAAGCAAACCCTCCCTGCATCCACAGTCCTGAAAGGGCCAGTCCCGCGACGGCTGCGGTCGCGATTTTGGTGCTGAATACCATGTTCTGCCAACGGCTCCTTGTTGTCCGAAATAACCCCTGCCCCGGCGGGTTCTCGGGGGCTTGTTGTCCGGCTCTGGCTGCGATGTTCCCTGTTTGCGCAAACGGAAAATCCGTCCGCATCGCACCCCGAGCCGACTGTCGGCACGGCGCGCGTCGCTGCCCTTGCAGATCCCGCCGCCTAAGCGCGCGTCGCGCGAGCCGGTCGGGGGTTCCGATCGTCTGACGGTTTGTCCCCAGGTTCGGGTGAGCGTGCCTGCACAATTCGTCAAGTTGTTGGCGCAAGTAGGGAAAAAAGCTGTTCTTTGGTCGCAGGAGAACGGTGTGAAGGCGGGCAGACAGGGCAGCGGACGATGGCGGGTCGATGCGTCTGACCACCCTCTGTTCGGCGTGGTAGATTTCCGCCGGGAAGTGCGCTATAGGGCGTGCTTGACCCGCTGCATCGGCCGAGCCGGTGAGGTTTCATACCGTGTTCCGCGGTAGCTCAGCGGTAGAGCAGCCGGCTGTTAACCGGCTGGTCGCAGGTTCGAATCCTGCCCGCGGAGCCAATTTTCATCCGTCAAAATCCAATCGGCACGGCATTCAAGCAGCTGATTTGCTTGGATAACGCGCGGCAAGCGGGGTGGATAGGCCCGCTGTTCGGCCGCTAAGCCTAGCCGCGCGTGTTGCGAAACTGCCTATGCCAACGCGCGCTTGCGAGGCCTTTCCGGTGCGATCTGGATTGACGGGGTGGCGCGCTTTCCTGTCGGCTCGCCAACCTCGATCGTCACGCTCTGGCCGAGCGCTACGAGGCATCGCATCAGCTTTTCGATCGAGATCGGCCGGAACTGGCCGCGCAGCATCTTCGACACGTCGGGCTGCGTCATTCCCATGCGTTGCGCCGCGTCGGCCTGCGATAATCCCTCTGCGTCGATCAGCGCTCCGATGCGGCGCACCAGCTCGGCCTTGAGCAGATGCGTCTCGGCGTCGGGCACACCGATGTCGGCGAACACGTTGCCGCTGCCCTTCGTCACGCTCGCCATGTTCAGTCTCCTTTTGCGTCGGCAACCGCCAGTTTCAGGCGCTGCTTGATCAGATCCATATCGGGCTGCGGCGTTGCAATTCCGTGCTTCGATTTCTTCTGGAACACGTGCAAGACATAGACCGCGCTCGCCAATTTCACAGTGTAGACTGCGCGATAGGTGTCGCCGTCGTGGTCCTCGACAATCTCCAACACCGCAGCGCCCTTGAAGCCCTTGAGCGGCTTTGCGGTGGCATGCTTTCCACCCGTTTGCGCAACATAAAGCGCATAGCCGATGTCGTCCTGCGCGGCGGCCGGAAGCGCGCGCAAGTCGGCGAGGCTCGATCCGATCCAGTGAACCGGCTTCATGCCGTGTCCCTCCCGGTTGCAACCCATTATATGGCATTAATGCCATGCATGCAAGACGACGGTCAACCTTCGCTCCGGGCACTCTTTCGGATCGGCACCACGTTTTCGATGTTCTTCAGGTTCTTGAACCGTTTGAAAGGGTTGTGATTTCTGTATGTGGCAGCCGTATGCGCGGGGGGCTGCCCTTGCCGGTCCATCCATTCCGGTCCAGGATGTGGATCGAGCCTGCACTGGCGGCCCGCATTCGTGGCGCCGCCGGTGGCAGGTGTGTTGCGTGCCGAGACAACCTTGTCATCGAAGTGGTCCTGCGCCCATGTCCAAGCTCTATGAAGCCCTCGCCGACGCGTTCCGCGCAGAGGGGGTCGACACTCAGTTCGCCCTGATGGGCGACGGCAACATGCACTGGTCCACCGCCTTCGCCCGGCTGCCGGGCGTGCAAACCATCCATGTGCGGCACGAGCACTGCGCCGTGGCCGCCGCCACGGCCTACAATGTCGCGACCGGCAAGATCGCCGCGGCTTCGGTCACCTGCGGCCCCGGCCTCACCCAGCTGATGACGGCGCTGCCCGCCGCGGCGCGCGCCCGTCTGCCGATGGTGGTGTTCGCCGGAGAGGCGCCGATCAACGCCAAGTTCTACAACCAGTATATCGACCAGGCGCCGCTGGTGACGGCGACCGGTGCGCATTACATCGCCGCGCATGGCGTGCCGCGCATGATGGACTACGTGCGGGAGGCGTTCCATATCGCCAGATACGAGCGCAAGCCGGTGGTGCTGGGCATTCCCTATGACCTGCAGAAGCTGGAGCACACCTCCAACCAGCCCTACGAGACCTCGGCGATGTATTATCCCAGGGTCGGGCGCAGTCATCCCGATCCCCAGATCGTGGCAGAGGTGGTGGAGCGGCTGGCCGCGGCGAAACGGCCGATCATCATCGGCGGCCGCGGCGTGCTGTACGCCGGGGCCAAGGCGGCGGTGGTGAAGCTTGCCGACCGCTGCGGCGCGCTGCTCGCCAACACCTTGCCCACGCGCGGCCTGTTCCACGACCACGCGTACTCGGTCGGCATTCCGGGCAGCTATTTCACGGCTCTCGGCAAGGAGGTGTTCGCGACCGCCGACCTCGTGCTGGCGATCGGCACGAGCCTCTCCTACTACGTCGGCGGCGGCGCCTACTTCACGCAGGCTTGCCGGATCCAGGTGGACGATGCCCCGCGCGGACTGCGCGACGGGCAGAAGGCCGCCGATATCTACGTCAAGGCGGATGCTCTGGTCGCCGTCGAGGCGATGCTGGCCGGGCTCGACAGGCTGCTGGGGCCGGGCAAGCCGACGGCCGCCGAGATTCGCACGAAAGCGCTGGCGCATCGCATCGCGACCGAGCCGGCGGATGCGGTGCCGTTCGATATCGAGCCGGGGCTGCTCGACCCGCGCGAGGCGATCCGCGCCCTCGATGCCGCGATCCCGAAGGACTGGGACATCGTCGGCGGCTCCGGCCACCAGGCCGCCTGGCTCGCGCAATTGCGCGGCCGGCCGGCGGAGCGGTTCACGACGGTCCGCGAGTTCGGCGCGGTCGGCAACGGACTTTCCTACGCCCTCGGCGTGGCCGCCGCTCGCCGGCAGGGCCGCGACGGCAAGCTGGTTCTGATCGAGGGCGACGGCGGGCTCCTGTTCCACATCCAGGAGCTGGAGACGGTGCGCCGTCATGGCATGCGCATGCTGATCTGCGTCATGAACGACGGCGGCTACGGCTCGGAGTTCCACAAGCTGCGTGCCGACGGGAGCGACGACAGCCAGGCGATCTTCGGCCGCCCCGCGTTCGAGAACATCGCCCGCGGCTTCGGGATGCGCGGCGCGGAAATCCGTGACCTGTCGGTGATACCGAAGCTGTTCGCCGACTTCCGCGCGCAGGGCGAGAGCGAGGTCTGGAACATCCAGATCTCCGACAAGGTGACGGCACCGGCCATCCGCCAGGTCATCAAGCGCGGTCACGGCAAGATGTGACCACCGGAGGCAGGGCCGCACGGCCAGCCCAACATTGCGCCCGCACGCGCGCTGCTCTGGCGAGAGTGGGTCGGCGGATCGCTGTCGCCGGTGGTAGCATGTCCGCCACGCTAAGATTGCGATCGACCGCAGAGGTTTTGACCCATGACGCAGGCAATGACACCGGCAGGTGGTGATTTCAACATCATCCCCTACGTCTCGCGGCCCTTTCGCCAGAGCCACCCGGCGCGACTTGCGGCGCTCGCCGCCATATTCGGACTGCCGGCACCCGAGCTGGCTCGATGCCGCGTGCTGGAGCTGGGCTGCGCGGCAGGCGGCAATCTCATTCCGCTCGCGGCACGATGGCCCGAGGCCCGCTTCCACGGCATCGATCTGACCGAGCGGCATGTCGCGGACGGGCGCAGGCGCATTGCGGCGCTGGGTCTCGACAACATCACGATCCAGCAGGGCGACATCGCCGACGCCAGGCTCGACGGCGCGCCGTACGATTTCATCCTCTGCCATGGCGTCTACAGCTGGGTGCCGGAGCGGGTGCGGCAGGGGATCCTCGACATCTGCGCAACCAGGCTTGCCGACAACGGCGTGGCCTATGTCAGCTACAACGTGCTGCCCGGCTGGCACATGCGCAACGTGATCCGCGAGATGATGCTGCTCCACGCCGGCACCAGCGGGGAGCCGGGCCCGCGGATCGCGCGCGCACGCTGGGTGGTCGAGAATATCGCCAAGACCGCGGCGCACGGCACGCCTTTCGGCGAAATGCTGCGCGGGGAGGCGCAGCTGCTGGCGCGCTGCGATGATTCCTACATCTTCGGCGAGTTTCTCGTCGAGAATAACGACCCCTGCTATTTTCGTGACTTTCTCGCCAAGGCAGAAGCGAGCGGCCTCACCTATCTGTGCGAGAGCGAGCTCCATCAATGTCTGCCGGAGAACATCAGCCCCGATACCGGCGCATTGATCCGCACCATGGCGGCCGGCCAGCTCGGGCTGATCGAGCAGTACATGGATTTCTTCAAGGCGCGCACGTTCCGCCAGTCGCTGCTGGTCAAGGCGGCGCAGGGCGCGAGGATCCAGCGAAATCTGACGCCCGAGCGCATGCGCGCGCTGCACGTGAGCGGCAACCTCAGCTACAGCTACAATGCCGGCGCAGCGCAGCCTCACGTGTTCAAGAGCGCCCTCGGCCAGATTGCCACAGCCAGCGACATCGTGCGCATCGCGCTTCAAGGGCTCGCGGCGGCGTACCCCGAAACGCGGACGGTCGATGAGCTGGCCGCGGAGGTCCGCTCGGCGGTTCCCTCGGCGCCGCCGCCCGAGGCGCTGATCCTGGATGCGGTGTTCCAGATGCTGGTCGCAGGTATCGTCGAGCCGCAGTCCGTGGCGACACGCATCAGCCGGGCGAACGAGCCCAAACCGACGGCGTGGTCGCTCGCACGCCACGACGCCGGCCAGGGTGCCACCTGGACCACAAACCTGCTCCATGAACCGATCAATCTCGATGTGGTGATGCAACTGCTGCTGCCCTTGCTCGACGGAACCCGCGATCGGGCAGCGCTGCGGGACGCGGTGCTGCAGGCCGTGCGCGATGGCCGCCTGACGCTCAGCGATACCCGGACCGGGCTGCCGATCCGCGACGAGCATCGCGCCGAGACCGAGGTCGATCTGCTGGTTCGCTCCACCCTCGACAAAATGGCGTCGTCCGCCCTGTTCGGGTGACGCGTAGGACACGATCGTTGCAGCCGCCAGTTCCTCTCAACACGGCAAATCCTCATGATCCCCATGGCCATGTCAGCGCTCGGCAGGTTCTGCCAATGGCTGGAGCAGACCTCGTTGAGCCAGCTGATCCAGAGTCTCGCCTGGATTGTGCCGACCGTGCAGACCGTTCACATCCTGGCCATATCGGCGGTGGCGGCCTCGGCGTTGATGATCAATCTGCGGCTGATCGGCATTGCCGGCGCCGATCAGTCCGTCCAACGCGTCGCCCGGCGGTTCCTGCCCGTGATCTGGTGGGCGATGCCGGTGCTGCTGGCGAGCGGTGCGGTGATGATCATCGGCGAGCCGGCGCGGTCGCTGCAAAATCCGGTGTTTCAATTGAAAATGCTGCTGGTGGTCACGGCGCTGGCGCTGACCGGCACTCTTCACGTGCGGCTCGATCGGGATCCGGCGTGGGGCGAGAGCGGGCACATCGGCAGGGCAGCCGCATTGTGGACTGCCGCTGCTTCACTGGCGCTGTGGACCGGTATCGTGTTTGCCGGGCGCTGGATCGCCTATTTCTAACAACAGGGATTGGCTAAATGTCGCTCGACGCCGCGCTGCGCTGGCTGCAGGATACCGTTTTGGCAACGGTCGTGCGCGAGAACGAGCTGCTGTTTCCGTGGGTGGAATCCGTTCACGTGCTGGCGATCTGCCTGGTGGTCGGCACGATCTCCATCGTCGATCTGCGGCTGCTCGGTCTGGCTTCACTCGACCGCGCGGTTGGGCAATTGACCCGCAACGTGCTTTTGTGCACCTGGTTCGCATTCGCGGTTGCGGCGGTCAGCGGTGCTCTGCTGTTCTCCGCCAAAGCGGTGGCCTACGCGGGCAATTTCTACTTCCGCGGCAAACTGGTGCTGCTTGTGCTCGCGGGCCTCAACATGGCCGTATTCCATGCGTTTTCCGGCCGTGGCATGACGCACTGGGGAGCCGGTGTCGTGCCGCCACCGGCGGCTCGCATGGCCGGTGCAGTTTCGCTGGTGCTGTGGATCGGCGTGGTCGGCTTCGGCCGCTGGATCGGTTTCACATTGCACTAGGCGGATGCGTGTCCTAGGCTGCCCGAAACCGATCCCGGGGAAAGCAATGAAACTGCCTGTCGCCGTGTTGATGTCGTCGTTGCTGGCGCTCGCCTCGCTTCCGCTGCTGGCCCAGGACACTGCCAAGGCGCCGGCGCAAAAACCAAAGCCCATCCTCAATCCAGCGCCGACCACCCAAGACTGGGCGGATATCGCCAAGCTGCCGGACTGGAGCGGGGTGTGGAACCCCAAGATCACCGACCAGGACGCGCAGGTCAAAACCAACATGCCGCCATGGAAGCCGCAGTTCGCTGCGAAAATCCAGAAACAGCTCGAGGAGGAGAAGGCGGGACGGCCGACGCCGATCGTAGTGAGCTGCCTGCCGCAGGGCATGCCGGCATGGATGCTGATCACCCATAATGCCATGGAGTTCCTGTTCACGCCCGGCCGGGTGACCATTCTCGGCGAATCCGATGGCAACCGCCTGCGCCGCATCTACACCGACGGCCGCGGCCATCCCGACGATGGCGAGTTGACCTTCCACGGCCACTCCACCGGCAAATGGGACGGCGACACGCTGGTGGTGGAAACCGTCAGCATCCGCCCGCAGACCATGTTCGCGGTCAGCGAGGCCGCCGGCACACCCAATAATGGCGATGTCAAGGTCATCGAGCGGATGCACTTGGCCGGTCCCGACATCCTGCACGATGAGATCGAGATTACCGCGCCCAACGTGCTGACCAAGCCCTGGAAAACCACGCGGATCTGGTTCCGGCAGCGCGCCCGCAAGTTCGACATCGTGGAGGGCGTCTGCCTCGAGGGCAACTACTCGGAGCGGGTCAATGCCGAGGGCGACAGCGTGTTCGTCGAGGTCGAGCGGCATCCCTGGGGCCACATGATCGCGCCGAAGAAATAAGCGATCGACCTGAAGCTGCCAAAAGGCCGCGACAACCGGAACATTCCGGCTTCCTGATGGAGAAAACGCGATGCGACGATCAACTGTCATCATGACGCTTGTGGGCGGCCTGCTGGCGCTGGGTGCGGGCACGCGCCTCGCCGTCGCGCATCATTCCACCACCATGTTCGACCACGCCAGGACCATGACCATCAAGGGCACCGTGGTCGAGCTGCGCTGGGTCAATCCGCATGTCAGCCTGCTCGTCAAGGGCATCGTCGGCGAGGGCAAGGAGCAGGAGGAATGGCTGATGGAGATGACCTCTCCGGGCAACCTGGTTCGGGCCGGCGGCTGGAGCCGGAATATTTTGAAGACCGGCGACGAGGTGATGGTGGATTTCAGTCCGCTCAGGGATACGACGAGCCGCGGCGGGGCCTTGAAAAAGGTCACGGTGGTGAAGACCGGACAGGTCTACACCGCGAACATCCGCGCGCAGGAGATGCCCGGCCTCGAGTAGTTGGGTTCTCCCTCTCGACGGCGTTCGTTACGTTCGGGGCCCGAGGTGTCAGACCCTGAGGGTCTGACACCCATTCGACACCCTTTCACGTTACGGGGAGAAGGAGATAAAAGGCACGATATGCGTTGTGATTGGCAGGGTGTACCAACGCGAAGTCTGCGCTCGCCGCTGTCAACGCGCGGGCTGGCGGTTGCGTGTTGGATCGCGGGATGCGCGCTCGCCCTCGGTCAGGGGGCGCTGCCCGTTCCGCCGGCCAAAGACACGATCTTCGCGCGGAAAACCGTGATGGGCACGATCGACCTCAACATGGACGAGGTCGAGAAAATGCTGGCTCCGGACGGCAAGCTCGAATCGGCGGATGGCCGCGAGCACATGGATATCATCTCCGTCCTGCTGCAGACGTTCCCGCACCTGTTTCCGGAGACCACCAACCAATGGACGGCCGGCGCGGATCGCGATGCGGCGCTCGATACGTTCGCCTCGCCGGTCCTGTGGAGCAATTTCGGCGATTTTTACGCCAGGGCCGGCAGCGCGTCCAAGCTGGCGTTTGCCGCCAGCCGTGCCAAGACGGTCGTGGAATTCCGCGCGCTGGTCACCGAGTTGCGCGGCGCCTGCAATGCCTGCCATGCGGCGTACCTGAAGCCGCAATAGCGCTGTAGGCCGGGCCGCAATTACTTGGCGACCTTCAGCAGATAGGCGATCAGGTCGGTGCGGGCGGCGGCATCCGTCAGCCCCGCGTAGGGCATGCGGTTGGCGGGTACGACGGCTTGCGGATCGGCGATGAACGCGTCGAGGGTTTCGGCCGACCAGGCAATGCCGCTGCGCTTCATGGCGGGCGAATAGCGGAAATCCGCCAACTCGCCGGCCTTGCGCTGGAACACGCCGTTGAGGCTCGGGCCGACGTTGTTGATGCCCGGCTCGGTCGAATGGCAGGCCGCGCATTCCTTGTAGCGTTCCTCGCCCCGCGGCGCACCCCCAACGACGGCGGCCTTGAACAGATCGCGCCGATCGAACCTGTGATTTTGCATGTGCGCTCCCCGTGTCAGGTCAGCCCAGTTTTCCATGGGCATGCCAGACGGCAGAGTGCGGCATCGCCGTGCGCTCGGCAAGCGGTGTTAAGGCCCGGTGTCAGGATTGGGTTGCGACCGGCAGGTTTGGATCAGCGCCCCATTCGCTCCATGAGCCGTCATAGACGGCCGGGTCTGCCCCCTTCGCCACGGCAAGCGCCAGCGAAACCACGCAGGCGGCAACGCCCGAGCCGCAGGTCGTGACCACCGGGCGCGTCGGGTCGACACCCGCCGCGGCCAGCGCCGTCGCAATCGCTTCGCCGTCCTTCATGGTGCCGTCCGGGTTGAGCAGCTTGCTGGCCGGCAGGCTCAACGAACCGGGAATATGGCCGCTGCGCAGCCCTGCGCGTGGCTCGGGATCGGTGCCGGCAAAACGCCCCGCCGGACGCGCATCGACGATCTGCGCCGCGCGCGACGTGATCAGCGCCTGCATATCGGCTTTGTCCCGCACCAACCCGGCATTGAAGCGAGGCGTGAAATGGCGCGGCGTGCGAGGTCGCGGCAACTCGTCGGTGACCGCGCGCCCCTCCGCCAGCCACTTTTTCAGGCCGCCATTGAGCACCGCGACATCGCCATGGCCCATCACCCGGAATGTCCACCAGGCGCGGGGTGCGGAGAACAAACCCTCGTAGTCGTAGATCACGATGCGCATGCCATCGCCCACGCCGAGCTTCTTCATGCGCGAGGCGAACTTCACGGTCGAGGGCAGCATATGCGGCAGCGACGAGGTGTCGTCCGCCAGATCGTCGATATCGAAGTAGAGCGCGTCGCGGATGTGGCGGGCGGCATACTCCTGCTTTGCGTTCCGCTTCATGGTCGGCAGATACCAGGACGCGTCGAACACCACCAGGTCGGGCGCATCGAGGTGGGCGGCCAGCCAGTCGGTCTCGATCAGGTGCTTGTTGCTTGGGCTCGACATCGGCGGCGTCTCCAGGTTCTGCCAACGGGCGCGACAATGCCGGACCCTAATGAGCGCAGGCGCAGCCGGCAAGAGCCGGGTGATTCGTACGCGCGAGTTCGTCCCGTCAAGCACGATCGTGCCGGCTTGGCACATTTTCCTCGTCCGTTTAACCCCGATTTAACCAAGCCCGTTGCAAAGTCAGCCTGCATCAATGAGCCCGCAAGCCCCTGTGGCTTGCCGGACAGTCAGGGTTAAGAGGATCATGAAAAATACGATGAAGATTGGCTTTGCCTCGGCGGCGCTCGCCGCTGCGGCTTGCATGTCGGCGCCGGCGATGGCTGCCGATCTTTATTATGGCAACGGCTCGCTGAAGGACGGCGGCTATCACGCGCCGACGCGTCCGGTGGCCTCCGGGCCGTGCTACTTCCGCGCCGATACGGGCTATTCCTGGTCGACGTCGCCGAACGCCGAGTGGGACCAGCCGCTCACCGACACCAGTCTCAGCGACAGCTGGATCGGCAGCGTCGGTGTCGGCTGCAGCTTCAGCGCCCAGCCTGGCCGCGGTTTCCGCGCCGACATCCAGTTCGGCACCGAGGGCAGCCGTGATTTCACCGGCACGCCCAATCCGTCAGATCCCGCTCATACCACCATCAAGAGCTATACCACGCTCGCCAACGGCTACTACGATATCGGCACGTTCGGCGGCATCACGCCCTATGTCGGCGCCGGCGTCGGCGTTGCCTATCACAAGGTGAGCGAGACGTATTTCACGGGTCCCGGCGCGCCGGTGAACCGCATCGAAGGCAAGAATGACCTCTCGCTCGCCTGGGCGCTGATGGCGGGCGCCAGCGTGCAGCTCAGCGAGCGGTTCGCGCTCGATGTCGGCTACCGCTACCTCAACATGGGCTCGGCGGATACCGGACGCGTCGACAACGCCGGCTTCGTCAATCCGCTGATCCATATCGACGACATTGCCGCCCACGAGGTCCGTGTCGGTCTGCGCTACGCTTTCGGCGGCAGCAATTGCTGCGCCTACGCGCCGATGAAGTGAGCTTGTCCGGTACACGCCGACCTTCGAAACGCACCAAGCCGGCTCCCCTGCGAGCCGGCTTTCGTGTCTGTGCACGTCTGCGAGGGGGGTGCCGCCGACGGTAACGACGCTGAATTGACCCGACCCTTAGCCCCCGCACACTGGGTCGTGAGAAGAAACCCGACGAAGACACTGAAATTGTGCGATTGGCGCTTCTGTGAGCGTGGCCGGCAGCTCTGGCCCGGTATGACGCAAATGGTTCGGCATGACACAAAGAGCCCGGCCGGAGTTTCCTCCGCCGGGCTCTTCCGATGACTATCGGTGGATGGGCGTTGTGTGCTGCGGCTTGGCCTTCGGCTCGTCCATCGAGTGCCGGACGCACTCCGGAGTGGTCGATGCGCAATCGCCGAGCGGTTTGCCCTCCCGATCACATCAGGGTTTCTGGACTCAATCAGCTCAACCAACAATCTCAACAGAGCGTCGCGCGTTGTTTGCACTCTGTCCGGTGACCTGCGGACTCGTTGAGCCCCAACACGATCACCTGACTTCTCAGCCAGGACAGCAGCCAAATCTTTCCGCGGGCACCCGCAAGTAAGTCTGCAATGCCTCCGCATTACACTTTCAAATGCGAGGACGCCTAAGCAAGACTGTCAGCCTTACTTCAAAGACCAGTGAAAGTTTTCGAATTGTCGGATTGCGCCGTCTTCGGAGATGCGCTAAATCGGCATCTGTAGCTAAGACGGCTATGGACTGCCCGGAGGAGACATTTTCTTAACCTCCCTTTGCAAATACTATGACCGGAGTCTGCACCGTTTTTTTTCGGTCGTCAAGCCGATTCGGTAGCATTTTTTCCGGCGGTGAACCGGCGAGCGCGGCTGCGGCCCCGGCCAAAGTCTGGCCCGGCGATGTGGGGAAATACGACGTCGAGCCCAAGTTTAGTCACACTCCCGCGGCACACCAGCGCCAGGGTTGTTCGACACACGCTTACGCAGAGTTCCCCTATGCCGGTGCCCGCTTCACGTGGTACGTGCGCGGCATGGCTGCTCCGCCATGGCCGCATGCCTGCTGAATGAAGCTTGGATTGGCTCTTTGATGACGGGGATTGGTTCTGCGGCGGCTCACAGGACGCTGTCGGCGTTGGTTGGGCCGTCCGATCGACGCCGGCTCAGGGGTAGGCATTGGAAACCGGAACGAGACGCAGACGCCCGCGGCGCGCCTGCCGTACTGTCGTCGTCGCGGCGCGGGGGCAGCGATCATTGCGCCGGCTCACAGGCCCCACGCGAGGGAACTAGAGGAGCGCCAGAGGCAACATGGCTGACGTCACACTGAATACGGCAGGCCCGGATTTCTCGTTCTTGTCGCTGTTCCTGCACGCCCATCCGGTGGTCCAGCTGGTGGTGATCGGACTGCTGCTGTCGTCGGTCTGGTCGTGGGCCATCATCATCGAGAAGCTGATCGTGTTCCGCAAGGCCCGGCGCGAGGCCGACAAGTTCGAGCAGCTGTTCTGGTCGGGCCAGTCGCTGGAGGAGCTGTTCGGCGGGCTCTCGCGCGGCGCGACCCAGTCGATGGCGACGCTGTTTGTCGCGGCGATGCGGGAGTGGAAGCGCTCGGTCGAGGTCAACCCGCGCTCGTTCGGCGGCATCCAGATGCGGGTCGAGAAGGTGATGGACGTATCGATCAGCCGCGAGATGGAGCGGCTCGAGCGGCGGCTGCTGTTCCTGGCGACGGTCGGCTCGACCGCGCCGTTCGTCGGCCTGTTCGGGACGGTGATCGGCATCATGACCAGTTTCACGGCCATCGCGGCGTCGAAGAACACCAGTCTGGCGGTGGTCGCGCCCGGCATCGCGGAGGCGCTGTTCGCCACGGCGCTCGGCTTGCTGGCGGCGATCCCTGCCGTCATCGCCTACAACAAGTTTGCCGCCGACGCCTCGCGCGAAGCCCAGCGGCTCGAAGGATTTGCCGACGAGTTTGCCGCCATCGTGTCCCGCCAGATCGACGTGAGGGTTTGAGGCCATGGGTGCCAGCATCAAGAACAGCGGCTCGGGTGGGCGCAGGGGGCGGCGCGGCGGCAAGCGGCACACGGCCATGAGCGAGATCAACGTCACGCCGTTCGTCGACGTGATGCTGGTGCTGCTGATCATTTTCATGGTGACCGCGCCGATGCTGACCGCCGGCGTGCCGCTCGACCTGCCGTCGGCCAAAGGCAAGGAACTGCCGACGCCGTCCAAGGAGCCGCTGGTGGTGTCGGTCGACAGGGCCGGCATGGTGTTCCTGCAGAACACCGACAAGCCGGTCGCGCCCGACAAGCTGATCGAGCAGCTGAAGGC
>Ga0209069_10000146_pt1 | contig 27892 bp, 19 predicted proteins | sample Str013_2_FD_187202 | JGI IMG/M metagenome (GOLD analysis project Ga0209069, IMG submission 187202) | Freshwater sediment microbial communities in response to fracking from Pennsylvania, USA - Straight Creek_MetaG_SC_2013 (SPAdes) (version 2) | ecosystem: Environmental > Aquatic > Freshwater >...
CCACCAGTATCACCCAGGTAACCGTATTTTTTACGGCCAGCTTAAATGCGTAATAGGCTGCAAATGCCAGAAACCCCACGGCCATTGGTGCAATGAATTTAAAAATATCTGTCTTCAGTGTTTTCTGGTTGATGTACTCCAGTAAAAAAGACAGGCCCCCCATTAAAAAGCAGGCCGGCAAAATCCAGATTACCAGCGTTAAGATAGCCAGTGGTATGCCTCCTCTTTTATAGCCAATCAGTGTAAGTGTTTGTGTAGAAGATGCGCCGGGCAGCAGCTGACAAAAAGAATTAAAATCGAGTAACTCCTGTTCAGTAATGTCTTTCCTTCGGTGAACAAATGTTTTCAGCATCATTCCAAAATGTCCCTGCGGTCCGCCAAAAGCAGTAATGCTATGCAGAAAAACCGCTTTCAGAAAAGGTATGTGGCGGATCAGAACCATCGGGGCGGGAAAATTTATTGGTGCTTTTGCCGTACAATTTATCAATTGGGCAAGTATTGACCAAATTGATTTACCATTATTGCAAAGATGAGGACGAATGGCCCAGAACCGGCTTTGAGATATTTTTTTGCCGGCGTCTGTGGTTACCGGTAATAGTGATACAGATCTATCTCTTCCCGCACTTTGTCGGGCACAAGGTAGCGGATGGATTTACCCTGCTTAATCATCTCACGTATATGGGTAGACGAAATTTCAAGCAGGGGGGCAGCTGCAATTTCCATATTTGCCTGCAGGGTATTGATGATGTTGAAGCCGGGTCTTTTGTATACCAGGAAGCGGTATTGTTTGGCCAGCACGGCAGCGTTTTTCCATTTGTGCAGGTTCTGCAATCCATCACTGCCCAGTAGCACAGAGAATTCGTGTTCGGGGTGTTTTTCTTTCAGGTAGGTAAGGGTATCGATGGTATAAGACGGCCGGGGCAGGTGAAATTCAATATCGCTGGCCTTCAGGTTGGTTTCATCTTCTGTGGCCAGCTTTACGAGGTGCAGCCGGTGGTATTCATTGAGCAGGCTGGCCGACTCTTTGAATGGATTTTGTGGCGAAACAACCAGCCATACTTTATCAAGATCCGTGTTTTGCACAAAATGACTGGCAATGATGCAATGACCAATATGAACAGGGTTAAAAGAGCCAAAAAAGAGTCCTATTTTCATATTGTTCTATAAATCAGCTGTTTGTGTGTAAAAATTAATGTGCCTCCATGCTTTCAACGAAAATGTTTTGTGCCTCGTTTAACCGCAGGCTAAGGCTGTATCCCGATACACTAATGGCAATTGGGTCGCCCAGGGGGGCAATTTGATCAACCCTGATCGCTTCGCCAGGTACACATCCCATTTCCATCAGCTTAAGAAAGATATCGTTGTTTTCAAATGATTTAATCTTTACTGTCTGCCCTACGGGTATTTCTGATAGTCTTCTTAACATCGTTCTGCAAATCTATGCCGTATTACAGGTAAATTATTACGACTTTTGGAAATGCCTGTTAAATCATTTCCTGCTGCTGTTCGGTTTCACTTTTTGGAGCAATCGCTCCATCCAAAAGAGCGGCGTCGGCTAAAATCCTTTCTTCTGTCTATTTTTAAGCAAGAACGAACCGCTGTTCAATCGCTCGACTATATATTTTGCTCCGATACCTACCTTCTGGAGATAAACCAACAGTTTTTACAACACAATTTCTTTACAGATATTATCAGCTTTAACCTGGCAGCCGAGAATACCCCTGTAGCCGGTGAGATCTACATCAGCCTTGAGCGGGTACGGGAAAATGCTGAAGATTTGGAACAGGCTTTTTCCACCGAGTTGCACCGGGTAATCTTTCATGGTGTGCTGCATTTGTGCGGTTACAAAGACAAATCAACTGCCGACACCAAAAAAATGAGGGCAAAAGAGCTATATTATTTGAAACGGTATTTTAAAAAAATCCCTTAGGCAGCCTGCTCTCTTTGTTGAAGCGCTTGACGACGTTTTTGCCCGATCTTAATTTCCTATATTTTACCCTTCGCGAAAAGATCGTTGTTCCACGTGGAGCATTTTACCAGATCCTTGATAATAGTTTTTCCACGTGGAACATTCGTTTTCCACTACACTTTCCTAAACATACTCCGCTCTTGTACAGGAGTTGTATTTTTGCCTCTTCAAAATCTCATAAATGTTTCCAGAATACGATGTCATAGTTGCGGGTGCCGGTCATGCGGGTTGTGAAGCAGCGGCAAGCGCCGCCAACCTTGGTTCCAAAGTACTTTTGATAACCATGAACATGCAAACCATAGCTCAAATGAGTTGCAACCCGGCTATGGGGGGAATTGCAAAAGGCCAGATTGTCCGCGAAATAGATGCGCTTGGCGGATATTCAGGTATTGTGTCCGATTTAAGTACCATCCAATTCAGGATGCTCAATAAATCAAAAGGGCCCGCTATGTGGAGCCCCAGGACCCAAAACGACCGGATGCTTTTTGCATCAAGCTGGCGGGAAAAATTAGAACAAACGCCCAATGTTGATTTTTACCAGGATACGGTAGTAGGAATTATCGTTAAAAATGGTAGAGCCTGTGGCGTAATTACGGGTCTCGGCAATGAAATAAAAGCAAAAGCTGTCGTAATTACCAGCGGCACCTTTCTAAACGGCATCATTCATATTGGTGAAAAAAGAATGGGTGGTGGAAGAGTAGGGGAAAAAGCCGCCACCGGAATTACCGAACAACTGGTATCGCTCGGCTTCGAAAGCGACCGCCTAAAAACAGGCACACCTCCAAGGGTAGACGGCCGTAGCCTTGACTATTCCAAAATGGAAGTTCAACCGGGTGATGATGCAATAATCGGTTTCTCTTACCAGGCCACAAAAAAAATAACCGCAAGTGAACAACGAAATTGCTGGATTACTTATACCAGCCAAAAAACACATGATATATTAAAAACGGGGTTCGACAGAAGCCCCATGTACACCGGCCGCATTGAAGGAATAGGCCCAAGGTATTGCCCCAGCATTGAAGATAAAATCAACCGCTTTGCAGAAAGAGACCGCCACCAGATTTTTGTTGAACCGGAAGGATGGAATACCGTTGAAATATATGTAAACGGCTTTTCTACCTCATTACCAGAAGAAGTTCAGTACGAAGCTATTCGTACAATACCCGGCTTTGAAGCTGCCAGAATGTTTCGCCCTGGTTATGCAATTGAATACGATTTCTTTCCACCCACCCAACTTACTTATAGTCTCGAAACAAAAAAAATCAGCCACCTTTTCTTTGCCGGCCAAATTAACGGCACAACAGGCTATGAAGAAGCTGCCTGCCAGGGACTGATGGCAGGCATCAATGCACACCAAAAAGCGTTTGACCTCGAGCCATTTATTTTGAAAAGAAGCGAAGCCTATATTGGTGTTCTTATAGACGATCTTATTAGCAAGGGTACCGAAGAACCTTACCGCATGTTTACCTCACGTGCCGAGTTCAGGACCCTTCTCCGGCAAGACAATGCAGACCTGCGCCTCACAGAAATGAGCTATCGCATTGGCCTGGCATCACAGGATAGAATGGAAAAAGTAACCGTTAAAAAAAATGGCGTAGAAGCCATTAAAACAATACTAAAAGAATTCACCATTGAACCATCTGCAATCGCCGGCCTGCTTACTGAAAAAGACTCGTCTTTACTGCAACAAAAACAAAAAGCAAGTCAGTTAATCCTGCGCCCTAACCTCGATTTACCGTCCTTAATGAAGGCAATTCCAGCACTAAATGAACAATTAAAACAATATCCTGTTGAAACCCTTGAGCAAGCCGAAATTCAGCTGAAATACGGCGTTTACATCGAAAAAGAGCAGGATTTAGTGAAAAAAATGGCCCAATTGGAAGATCTGCTGATTCCAGATAGTTTCGATTATGACCGCATAAATTCGCTTTCAAACGAAGCTTTGCAAAAGTTTAAAAAAATTAAACCGCGCACACTCGGACAGGCCAGCCGTATCAGTGGTGTAAATCCCAGCGATGTGCAGATTTTAATGATTTTTATGGGCAGATAGCCTAAAATGGTCGAAAATTGCACAATATCTAAAAAACTACAATCCATATTTTGCACTAATTTCCAACATGCGCTCAATAGGCTTTTTGGCCGCAATTCGCAGGTTTTCGTCCATAATTATCTCCGGAAGCTCGTATTCCATGCATAAATAGAGCTTTTCAAGGGTATTTAGCTTCATGTAAGGGCAATCGTTGCAAGCGCAATTATTGTTTGGCGGGGCGGGAATAAACGTCTTCTCTGGAGACTCCTTCTGCATCTGGTGCAATATACCGGTCTCTGTTGCCACTATAAATTCTTTTGCAGCATCTTGCTTCGAAAACTTTAGCAACCCCGTAGTGGACCCAATATAGTCTGCAATGCGAAGGATTGGTTCTTCGCATTCAGGATGTGCAATCATTTTAGCGTTGGGGTGCCGCATTTTAAGTTTGGTTATTTTCTCCAGGCTAAATATTTCGTGCACCATACAGGCCCCGTTCCACAAAACCATGTCACGTCCCGTCTTTTTTACCAGGTAAGCGCCCAAATTTTTATCAGGCGCAAAAATAATTTTCTGATCTTTCGGCAGACTCTCCACAATTTTCTCAGCGTTGCTTGAGGTACAAATAATATCGCTTAATGCCTTAATTCCGGCACTGCAGTTTATGTATGAAATGACCAGGTGATCCGGATGCTGATCTTTAAATTTTTTGAATAATTGGGATGGTGCGCTATCTGCCAGCGAACAACCAGCTTTTAAGTCTGGCAACAGCACTTTTTTTGTTGGATTTAAAATCTTCGCTGTTTCTGCCATAAAATGAACACCGGCAAAAACAATCATATCTGCACTGGTTTTCTCCGCTTTTTGTGCCAAACCAAGGCTATCCCCAATAAAATCGGCCACATCCTGTATATCCGGCTCCTGGTAGTAGTGGGCCAGGATAATTGAATTTTTTTCTTTTTTCAAACGTTCGATTTCCGCAAACAAATCAATCGTTGGGTCAAGCTCAATATCAAGAAATCCAATTTTTTCTAAATTTTCCATTTTAGTAGTTATCTGCACATCCATAATATATATAGTATACTATTTTTTATAAAAATCTATTATTATTATAACAGTGGATTGGTGGATATTATTTTTAGAAATCATTAGGTATTTACAACTAGTGCAACTTATCAACAGCTATCCACAAGTATCTCACAATGACAAAGCCATACTGGTATTGGTTTTTGCTGGGTTATGAACTTCTGTGCATATAAAAACCACCGTAAAACTATTCAAAAAAGAATACCTGTGTGGAACAGGAATAAACAGCCCGCTATGCACAATAATTTGGTAGACCTTCTGCGTTTCAAAGTTTCTATCCAACTGGCCACACAAGAAATTGAGTAATCCACCTGGTTACCCACAGCAAAAACCCGGTTTTCCACAAGGCCTTCTGGTACCCGGCAATCGCTTCAAAAAAACCTAAAAAGGTCATGAATTTTAGAACTGCAAGTTTCGTCCGGAAGGATTAGTACAACCCGCCGGCAAGGCTGTTTCAAAATCGCCAGAAACGCCCTGTTGAAGCAAGTTTCGGAGGTTTTTCCACAATTTGTTCATATGCTAAATTACCCTATTTTTGCCATCCCGTTTTTAAAAAAGGAAAACACACTTATTTATTATGTCAATCATTCAGAGAATTCGTGACAAAGCTGCCTGGTTTTTATTTATTGCTATTGGTGTTTCATTGCTTGGCTTCCTGGTGCAGGATGCTTTTGTTGGAAAAACCGGCCGTGGTTTATTTGGTGGCAATACTACTACTGTTGGTTCTGTAAACGGTAAGAAAATTGAAGCCACAGAATACGAGCAGAAGATTAAGCAGATGGAAGATCAGTACCAGCAAATGGGTTATCCCATGAATGATATGATGCGGCAGAGCGTTCGGGAAAATGCATGGAACCAGATCATCAGCGAAAATAATATTTCAGAAGAAGTAGACAAACTGGGACTGGGTGTAAGTTCAAAGGAATTGGATGATATGCTGTTTGGCCCCAATGCGCCGGAAGAATTTAGAAAACAGTTTACCAATGAACAAGGTGTTTATGATGTGAACGCCGCAAAAAATGCTATTGCAAACCTGCGTAAACAAAAAACCACGCAGGCCGATAATTTTAATAACGTCTACCTGCCTGCTCTGGTAAGCAATCGCCTGCACGAAAAATTTGTTTCATTGCTGGGCAATACATCTTATGTGCCAAAATGGATGCTGGAAAAATTAAACAGCGACAACAATAGTCTTGCAGCTGTTTCTTATGTAACGGTTCCGTACAGCACCGTTTCTGACAGTTCGGTAAAAATAAGTGATGATGATATTACTGCCTATGTAAGCAATCGCAAGGAAGAATTTAAACAGGAAGAAAGCCGCGGCATTGCTTATGTTGTATTTGATGCATCGCCTTCTGCTGCAGACACTGCAGCATTATTGAATAACCTGGCACTGTTGAAAAAAGAAATGGCGGCCACGCCCGAAGCTGACATGGGGACATTTCTAGCCAAAAACGGCAGCACCATCAATTACCTGGATGCTTATATTTCTAAGACAGCCATACAGGTACCCAACAAAGACTCCATCATGGCACTGCCTGTTGGCGGCGTATTTGGTCCTTACCAGGATGCAGGCAATTTAACCATTGCCAAAAAAATGGATGAAAAAGTATTGCCCGACTCTGTAAAAGCAAAACATATATTAATAGCAACCGCCGACAGAAACGGTCAGCCATTGATGCCCGACAGCATTGCCCAAAAAAGGATCGACAGTATTAAACTGGCCATTGAACATGGTGCACGTTTCGATAGCCTGGTAGTAAAATATTCAGACGATGCCGGCAGCAAGGCAACAGGTGGAGATCTCGGCTATTTTGCCAATGGCCGGATGGTGAAAGAGTTCAATGATTTTTGTTTTAATGGAAAAACAGGGGACAGAAAAGTTGTTAAAACACAATTTGGATATCACCTGATAGAAATAGAAGATCAGAAGAATTACAACCCGGCCTATAAAGTTGCCTATTTCTCAAAAACCATTACCCCCAGCCAGGAAACAGACGAAAAAGCTTCCGGACTGGCCAGCCAGTTTGCCAGCGAAAGCCGCAATGCAAAAGCATTTGATGAAAACGCCAAGAAACGAAACTATAACAAACTGCTTTCATCAGACATCAAACCAAACGATATGAACATTGCGGCCCTGGGCAGCAGCCGCCAGATGGTTAAATGGATTTACGAAGCAGAGAGGGGCGATGTTTCTGAAATGTTTACCATCGACAGTAAATATGTGGTGGCCTCAGTAACCGAAATCAACAAAGAAGGCATTCAGTCTGCTGCAAAAGCAAGACCCATGGTTGAATACCTTATCCGCAACCAGAAAAAAGCCGAACAGATTAAGAAGAAAATTGGAACGGCCAGCACACTGGAAGCCATTGCCGCAGCAACCGGGCAGGGCCTTGCAAAAGCTGACAGCCTTGCTTTCTCATCACCATTTTTCCCGGGCGCAGGCCAGGAAGGCAAAGTGGGTGGATATGCATTCAACGCAACGGCCAAAGGCAAAGTGTCGGCCCCTATTACCGGCAATAGCGGTGTTTATGCCATTCGCACAGAAAACGTATATGCAAAGCCCAATACAGGCGCCAGTTTGGATCAGCAACGATCAACCCTGCTTCAGAACATGAAAGCCGCCGCGGCAAGGGGTACACTGGAGGCAGCGCTTAAAAAGGCATCGGATGTAAAAGACAACAGGAGTAAAATTTTCTAAAATAGCTTTCCGCAAAACAGTCCCCGGCAGCAAGCCGGGGATTTTTGTTTAGAACAATACTTGCCATCAGCCGTTTATGACTAGCAGGAAGAAATACTGATTAACAGAAGCCGTTCTGCACTAATTTTGTACCGTTTCCCGAAAAACTTTTCAGAAACAGGAAATATGAGCAACGAAACCATTGTCAATAAAGTAGCAGAAAGCGGTTTACTGGAAATAGATCTTGAAAACTATTATCCAAAAGGCGAAGTAGTGGTCTTTGATCTGAAAGACTATCTCTTTATGGGACTGATCTTAAAAGAGAAGGATTTCAGGGAAGCATTAAAGCAACAGGACTTTAGCGCCTACAAAGATAAACTGGTGGCCGTTACCTGCACCGCCGATGCCATTGTACCCGTTTGGGCGTATATGCTGGTAGCCGCTTACCTGCAGCCCCTGGCAAAAGAACTGGTAATGGGCAATGCAGATTTTTTGCACAAGACAATTTTCCTGCGAAACATCAACGCCATTGGCACAGCTGCTTACCAGGACAAGCGGGTGGTAATAAAGGGCTGCGGCGATTTAGAAACAGGCCCCTTTGCCTACCTGGAAATAACAAAGCTGCTGCGCCCGGTAGCCAAAAGCATTATGTACGGAGAACCCTGTAGTACGGTGCCTGTTTTTAAAAAGGCTTCGGAGAAATAAACCAGGCCTTAGCCCCGGCAAAAAAGGGTACCCATCACAGGTAGAACACAAATTATCTCTTGCACGTTTACCAACCATCATCCGCCAGCCCTTTTTTTGCCGCATGATAACAGACAAAAAAGGTAACTTGTAAAATACTACAAAGGGGGTATTTTTTAATATTGCATACCAACCTATCTTAACAGGCTTATATACCCAGGAAAACACCGTTGACCCGGTTACAGCATTTACCTTAATATCGATCATTAAAAACCGATGGCCGGTTTGGCAAACACCCAATTTTCATCATCACATTGCATTATATACCGCATCCGTAGAAAACTGGCAGCGTAATAATGGCAAAATATAAAGTTTACATATCGTCTACTTACCAGGATTTAAAAGAACACCGCAAACAGGTAATTGATTTTTTTGGTAAAAAAACCATCAAAGAAAATTTTGATCTGTTGAGCATGGAAGGCTATGTGGCAGACGATACAGAACCTGCCATGGAATGTATTAACGATGTAAAAGATTGCAATATTTACATTCTCATTCTGGCCAACCGTTACGGATTCATTCCCCCAAAAAACAACGCAGAACAACTTTCTGTTACCGAAATAGAATACAATACCGCCGTAATGGATCCGCAAAAAATTATCCTGGCTTTTTTTGCAGATGAAACCGATCCGCAGTTTACGCCCGACAACGATGCAGACGAAGCATTGCGGCAGCAAAAGAAAAACAAACTCATTGCTTTTAAAACCCGCGTACGGCAAGCAACGCTTACCCACCCGGAGCCCTTTGTTTCTTCCTACCACCTCACCCTGCAGATTGCGGAATCGCTGATGCGCCGTTCATTTCTTAGTTACAAACTGGATGCAACACGCACTTATTGCTGCGACCGCGTGCCACAGTTTTCACGCTTCCTGCAAACCCGCAACAGCAATGCCTTTAAATCTGTTATTGTGTATGGCGACCGCAAAGAACTGGGTCTGAACCTGATTAACCGCTTTAATATTTTTGCACTCGACTTGCAGGAAGACGCCATCCAGAACCAGCTGGTTGGCTTCGAAGATTTCCTGGTAAGTGAAGCGTATGCGCAAAACCGTGACAGTTTACTGGTCTATATCTACGACAAATTTTTTCCCAGCACCCCGCTCACAGAAGTTTCGCTGAACAATTTCCTGACAGGGTTTAAGATACTGGAAACGCCCCTTGTTTTTGTGATCAACTGCGATGCCAGCATGTTTGAAGACAACCAGCTGAACTTTATAAAAACATTTATTGATGAACTCTTCCAGGCAACACTTACACAAAACCATACCCGCATTTATCTTTTTCTGAATATTGAAGACAGTGCCCGATCGGCCACATTGGAACAGCAACTGAAGCAGCTGCAGCAATTACCCAACCAGGAAAAATACCTTTCGGTGCTGCCCCGCCTGCAATCCTTAACGCCGCAACTGATCAAAACATGGGTCATCAATTATATTACGCCCAACCCCGGCCGGGCTGAAGAGCTGATGGATACCTGTTTCAAGGATCTGAGTACGCCGCTAAGCATGTACGAAGCCGATAAGAAAATGCACGACCTGGTAACAGCTATTAATAACAACAACGCAGACATTCTAAAAATAATCAACTAAACCTGCCGCCATGAACATTGAACTTGATAAAATTTACCTGAACAACAATGCCATTGATTATGTGGCCGATGACGGATTGATAAAAGCCGTAGAAATAGCCATAGCCCTGGGCAAACCCCTGCTGGTAAGCGGTGAGCCGGGAACGGGTAAAACAAAACTGGCAGATTATGTTGCCATGCAGCTGGCCAACCAAACGGCAGGTGCCCCCTTCGCCTTTTTAAATACCCCGTTTATTTTCAATACAAAATCGACGTCTGTATCTACCGATCTTTTTTATTTCTATGATGCGGTAAGTCATTTCCGCAGCCAGCATGCAGATACAACCACCGAACAGTTTATAGAACTGAAGCCCATGGGCCTTGCCATTGCGCAAACCCATGGCCTTGGAAGCAGCGACCTGGAAGGCATCCGTAAAATTGAAAACCTTTCTGCGGCCGCCCTCGATGCAAACCCGCGCAGCAGTGTGGTGCTGATTGATGAAATAGACAAAGCCCCCCGCGAATTTCCCAACGATTTGCTCAATGAAATGGAACACTATAAGTTCGACATTAAAGAAATCAACCAGTCGGTGAGCCGCTGCAGCAGCGATTGCCGCATACTGGTTATTATGACCAGCAATTCGGAAAAGAACCTGCCCAATGCATTTTTGCGCCGCTGTGTTTTTTTCCATATCGGGTTTCCGGACAAAGACAAACTATTGCTGATTGCAAAAAAAAGGCTGATGATAGAAAATGGCGAATACGATGCCCTGCTGGAGAAAGCCATTGACGAATTCAACCTTATCCGCGGCCGGGCCATGAACAAGAAGCCCTCCACATCTGAATTTCTTGACTGGGTAAATTTGCTGAAGCATTACAATCTATTAAACAACAAAAGCTTTGCACCCGATAACAAAGACCCGTTGTACGAAGCCACGAAAAGCACGCTTATAAAAAATTACGAAGACCAGCAGATTGTAAACAATAAAGCCGCTGTGTAATTACTACGCTTGCCGATGGACAAATCAAAGCAAATAAAAGTCGCAGCAGAAGAAACCGACCTGCACCTGCCGATGGGTCAGTTGTTTTATTTGCTGTACAGCAATGGCTTTGCAGTAAAACCCGACGACTACATTGAAATGCTGAAGATCACCGAGCGTTTTGGATCGCAGCAGATTGACGAAACGGCCAGGTGGATCTGTCCGATTATTGCTACCAGTGAAATGGAGCAGACAAGGTTTTACAATGTTATTGAACAATATAAAAAACTGAACACAGCACAGGCCGGCGCTAAAAAAGAAAAGAAAAACAATACACGCCGGCTGATAACAGGTGCCGCTCTTTTAATACTGGCTTTGTTACTATTGGTTTTATTTTTAACCCGTGGCAATGAAGTTTATTCGTTGAACGAAACCAATACAGAGAGAAGTGTTGAAAAAGGAACCGCACTATTGCTGGACGCCAGTTTGCTTTTGCGCAATCACCCGGAAGACACGTCGCGCATACAATTTGCCTGGCAGTTTGAAGACAGTAGCAAAGCCACCGGTGCAAAGGTCTCGCATGTTTTTAATAATTCGGGCGACTACCTGGTGAAGCGACTCTTTACTTCCAAAACACTATCGCTTTCCAAACAATCCGATTCCCTGCTGGTGCACGTGTGCAACGATTTGCCAAAGATCAGCATTAGCATGCCCGACAGCGCGGTGACCGTACAGGAATATATAAACCTTGCCGCAAACGTGGATGCAGCGCCCGGAACGGTTTCATACTATCAGTGGACAGTAAATGATTCCAGCTTTAAAACGCGGACCCCACTGGCCGAAAACCTGGTGTTTGCTAAAAAAGGCGACTACCCGGTAAGCTGTGAAGCCGTAGTGGGGACCGTCCACTCTCCCTGTTCGGCCATAGACCGCGAAGTGATTCACGTGCAGGACAAAGGCCTGCATTTTACCAGCAGTTTCTCCCTGGCCAAACCGGGCAATTATACAGCCAAAGCCAAATTGAAAGGATGGGTGACCCTGCTTTTATTGTTGCCCGCCGCCACCGCATTGCTGTACAGTTTGGTTCAGCAAAAATTAAAAAAAACAGCTGCTGTAAAAAATAGGGAAGCAGCTGCAGCACCCAATAAAGGGCCTTACGATATTCCCTTTGAGCAAAACGATATCAAACTCATTCAGCAGGAAAGGGAGTTGCGGCGTACCCTGGTGCAAATGCGGTACAAGGCAGAAGAAGAAACCCTGGTACTGAGCGTACCGGCCACCATCAGTTCCATTATCCGCTCGGGCGGCAGCCCCCAACTGGTGTTTGCACCCCTGGCACAACAGCAGCAATACCTTATTCTCATCGACCGTACGAATCCAAGAAACATGCTCACCTGGCTTTTTGCTTACCTGGCCAGGACTATTGCAGACGATGGTATACCCTGTCATGTTTTTTACTACGATAAAAACTTTGTTTGCAGCAACAATACTTTTCCGGGCGGGCTAACATTGCAAAGGTTGGCTGAAATACACAGCAACGCAATCCTGATCATTGCGGGCAAAGCACAGGAACTGGTGTATAGCGCCTACCCCGTAATTGAAGAAAAATTCCTGAGAGAGCTTAACCGCTGGCAAAGCAAAGCCATTATTACCAGCACACCGGTCCTTGATTGGGCCATTAAAGAAAAAGTACTGCAGGAATACATGATCCTGGTGCCGGCAGACCTGCCCTCGCTTCAAAAAATAATTCCGGCCCTCCGCGAAAAAATAAAACCGCCTACCAACCAGCTGGAAACAACGGATACTGCCAACTACTCACTGCGTAATACAGATTTTCTGGAAGTGGCCGATCTGAAAAGCTACCTGAACAATGATGAAATGATGTTTCAGTGGCTATGCGCCATTTGTATTTACCCCCGGCTTAAATGGGAAGTGCTGGTAGAAATTGGCAAAGCCATACTGGACAAATATGGTGCGCCTGAAAAGCTCAATTACAGCAACCTGTTAAAACTCTGCCGCATCAGCTGGATGCAGCAAGGGGTATTTCCACAAACCACACGCCTGGATCTGCTGAAACAGCTTACGATAGAAAACGAATTGTGTGCAAGAGAATGCCTTTTGCACATGCTTAATTACGCGAATAGCATTTTTGAAGAGAGGGGACGTTTTTTTGAAGAAGAAAAAAAACGGCAGCAGCTGACCAACCAGTTTATTTTACATGCTAGCAACAATACCCGCTATCCGCAGTATGCAGCAAGCCGTGAAGCGTTTAAAAAAATTTGGAAAGACAACGCCATTTTGGATATGCCAGTAAAAAAATACCTGGAAAAATCAGGCAATGAAAGCTGGCAAACGCCTGTTAGCAACGGCAATGAATCAGTGGGTCTTTCTGCCTATTTCAATACGCAGGAAGCAAGAGAAAATAAAACCAGTCGTACAAAAAGAGGGGTGGCTGCTTCGCTGGCTGCATTGCTCACCGTGGCATGGTTGTACCTTGCCTATGGCGGTGGGGCCCAACAATTGCAGCCGTATCTCTCACTCAACAAAAATATTGGCGAGCAAACAATAGCTGTCAGCATTCGTGTCATTAAAAATTTTTCTGCCTGCGGCGATTCTTTAAACAAGCAGTTTGAACGGTTGGATGGATATTTTGAATTCGACAATGATCGTGTGCCCCTTGTATACAACACGGCAACGGCTTCTGCCACTTTTGATCTGCCGTATCAAAACATCATGACGGGGAAGGCAAACATGGTTATTTCCTGGGATAGCAGCCAGTCTGTATCAACCCCGCTGGCTTTTGCAGGCCAGTTATTGCCCGATACAATAACCATTGCCTGTGCGGGCATCAACCCTAAAACGAGCCTGCCCATACAGATTCGGTTTAATGATAGCAGCGGCTACCGCGATATTGAAGGCCCGCTTACTGATGCGTTGTTCCGGTATAAAATTGTGAATGCAGTGCAGGCAGACTTCACCGATTCATCACGCATCATTTATTATGAACCCAATCAAAAATCCCGGGCCGATTCTGTTGCAGCCATCGTGCAGCAATCGCTGGGCATAAAAGTTAATGAGGAGTTTATCAGCGAAATACGAACGCCCCCGGCCGTACCCATCCTGTTTTTAAATACCAGTCTGCCAGCGGCCGACAGCACCGACAGTGCAACCAATAAGGAAACTGCATACTACTACCATAGCATGGGCGATGAAGCCTTTCAGCGAAAACAATACATGGAAGCCATTCAATCGTACAAACGGGCGGTAAATGTAAACCCAAAAGATGCCCTGGCTTATTACCAGACGGGCATTTGTTATGAAATGCTGGGCAATGCCTATTCATCCAGCGCCATAGAAGCGTACAACGCGGCCATCCGCGCAAATCCTGCCGACGGACTCTTTTGGTACCGGAGAGGAAGTGTAAAATATGGATTGAAAAAATATGCTGAAGCCATCCAGGATTTCAATAAAGTGATCAGCCTGCATACCGATGATACGCAAAGGCAATATGGCTATACAATCTATTTCCGCGGCAAGTCTTATTATTATCTGAAAGATCTCAGCAATGCCTGTGCAGATTTTAAGAGGGCTTCTGATTTGGGCGTAAAAGCCGGCAAGCAGGACTATGGGCAGTATTGCAATCTTACAACAGTAAAGCCCGATTGTAACCGTACATTCTATTCTTTAAAAGAGGCGCTAAGCGTAGATGCCGCCATGGTTTGTAAACTCGATTTAAGCAAAGATTATTTGTCAACCATACCGCAACAGTTGTATAATTTTAAAAATCTTACGCAACTCAACCTGGGTACCCAGGTATTTTCTAAAAACGAAATGGATAAACTGCAGAAAGCATTACCGGCCTGTAAAATCGTATTGGCAGCGGCCCCTGAAATAAAACAACGCGAAACAGATTTTGGAACCATTCTATTGGATCAGAATGGCTATACCGATGTAGCAGGGCAGCAGTTGATTGGAAAAGTAAGCCGCCTGCTAAAAGCACAGCCACAGGGCAAAATAAGACTATCGGCCATCTATATAACCGATGAAGAAGAAAAGACATTGTCGGGCTATATGAACACTATCATAAACATGTTTGAGAAAATTGGTGTGAATACGAAGACACAAATAGAACAACGGTTAAACAGGAGCGAACCCGTGCAGCAGCAATTGGAGAAAAAATACCCGAACGCACCGGCCCCCGTTTCTATTGTAAGAAAAATGAGCATACAGGTTACCGGCATTAATTTAATTGAATACGAACCAGCATCAAAAAAATAACAAACAGAACACACATGATCCGGATAGGTATTATTGGTCACCGTTTTTTACAGCTACCACAGCAAGATTTTGTGGCGGAGCAATGCAGGCGCATTTTAATGCAGCTGCAAGAACAGGAACCAAGGGGCGTTGTTGCCTGCTCGGCCATTGCCGAAGGGGCGGATTCCATTTTTGCGCAGGCAGCGTTGAAATTGCAGCTGCCATTGGAAATAGTATTGCCCTTTATAGAATATGAACTTGATTTTGCTGCCGGAAAAGCCCGGCAAAACTATCTGTTGCTGAAAGCTGCGGCAACCAAAACAACCTGGCTGCCCTTTGCCAGCCGGTCTGAAGACGCTTATGCAGCAGGCATGCACTGGATGCTGGAAAATTCAGACATCGTAATCGCCGTATGGAATGGGGAGGCCAACAAAGGCCGTGGCGGTACTTCGGACGGCGTGAAGAACATCATCAGCAGGGGACTCGACTGGATACACATTGATATCTGCAATTATTCCAACATGGCGCATCTGCATAAGCATGCGTACAGGCTGCAAGAAACTGCCGGTGAGGGATAAGCGATATTTTTTACAAAAGCATTTTAAACAATCGCCATAAAAACCTTTTTATGAAAATAAACAAACTCGTCATCCGCGGAGAAAAACAGGCCAGTCTTGCTGTAAACGATCCTGCTGCGGTATTTACATTGAAAGAAACATATACCATTGCAAATGTTACCCGGGGAGACGATGCGGCGAAGCAAACCATCAACGTAGACAAAGACCAGCTGCTGGAATTTGTTTTTGAAGACAATACCATATGGATGGGCTCCGGTGAAACCATACAGGATCTTTTTCCGGAAGCGGCTGCTATTAAAAAGCGGGGCGGTGGCGGCGAGTTTGAACTGCCTTCTTTTGTACAAGCCAATGCAGACAGCAGGAGCCTGGCCGGTAATATAGCCCTTAAACTATTGAATGTTTTTTCAAAAAAAGCGATCCAAAAAAGTGTAAAGGCGCTGGCAGCCGATTTGGAAAAAAAACAACTTGAAAATAAAAGCGGGCTCTACCGGGTGGATCCCAATTTTCAGTTGCTGGCTGATATTCCCGGCACCAGCAATAAACCCTACCTGCTTTTCCTGCATGGCACGGCCTCCTCTTCCTGCGGCTCTTTTGGAGAGCTGGTAGGTTCAGAATTGTGGAAATACATTCACCAATTCTATGGCTTGCAGGTGTTGGCATTTCAGCACGAGACGCTTACCAAAAGCCCGTTGAAAAATGTAGCTGAACTGATCAGCCAGTTGCCTTCCAATGCGGCGCTGCACATCATCAGTCATTCAAGAGGCGGTTTACTGGGCGATATTCTTTCCAGGTTTTGTGTAGACAATGAAAACAATGCTGGCTTTTCTGCGGATGAAATTAATTGCCTGAAAAAAGAAGACCGGCAGGAAGATATCCGGAACATCAGCGCCATTGATGCAGCGATTAAAAACAAAAACATTGTTGTACAAAAATTCATCCGGGTAGCTTGCCCGGCTCATGGCACTACGCTTGCTTCCGACAGGATGGATCATTTCTTCAATATCAGTTTTAACCTTGTTGGTCTTGCCACGGGTGCGGCTACCAACCCTATTTGCATTGCGTTTAAAAATTTGCTCTCGGCTGTCATTGGTTCAAAAGACAATGTGGATGTATTGCCGGGGCTGGAAGCGATGAACCCCGATTCACCCTTTATCAAAGTGCTTAACTATCCGCGTCCGCAAGCCGCCATCGATAGCCCGTTGATGGTGATCTCCGGCAACAGTCAGCTGAGCCTGGCTTTTAAAGCACTGGCTGTAATTGCAGGAAAACTGTTTTTCAATTCAAAAAACGATTTGGTGGTAAACACCGCCTCCATGTACAATGGCACCAAGCGATTGAAGATGGTGCAGTATTTTTTTGACGAAGGCGGAACCGTTGATCATTTTCATTACTTTAAAAACACAAAAACAAATGCGGCTATTTTACTGGCCCTGCAGGCAACCAGCGATGCATTGATACCGGGTTTTTCAAAACTTGAACAGGGCGCAGCTATTGCCGACAGAAATGTTATTTTGAACCTGGATGGCGGACAGGTGTTTAAGAATACAGTGACAGGCAAAAGGCCCATTGCGGTAATGGTGCCGGGTATTATGGGATCCAATCTTGCAAAAGACGGCAAACTTATCTGGATAAACTACCTGCGCTTCCTGGCAGGAGAACTTTCTATGTTGAAAATGACCGAACCCGGCATTGATGCGCCTTCCATCATGAAATCATCGTACAAGAAACTGGCCGATTACCTGGGCGATACCTATGATGTAGTAACGTTTGCGTTCGACTGGCGGCTGCAACTCAACGAGTCCGCAAAAAGCTTCAATACAAAAATGCTGGAGCTGCTCAAATACGGGCAGCCCATTAAAATCATTGGTCATTCTATGGGCGGCGTACTGGTCCGCGATTTTATTATCAATTATACCGATACCTGGCAAAAGCTGAATGCATCGCCGGGCTTTCGGTTGTTGTTTCTCGGTTCGCCACTGGGCGGCTCCTTCCGCATACCTTATGTATTGTTTGGAAAAGATCCCATCATCGACAAACTGAGTAAACTGGATCTGCTGCATTCTAAAAAAGATCTGCTGAAAGTGTTTGCCGGTTTTCCGGGTTTGCTGAGCCTGCTGCCGCTTACAAACGATACCGCCAACGATTTTTCAAAAGATACCACCTGGAAGAAAATGGGCGCGGGTACGGGCGACCCCGACTGGCCCCTGCCCGACAAGAAAACACTGGATGCATTTGGCGTCTACCGCGATTTTATTAACGGCAAAGCACAAACGATTGATTACAGCAATGCCGTGTACATTGCCGGAAAAGACAATGCCACCCCCTGCGGCTACGAGCTGGATGACAATAACAACCTGGCTTTTATCAGTACGGCTGCCGGTGATTCCAGCGTAACCTGGGATTCGGGCATCCCCAAAAAAATGACGGATAACAATACCGTGTACTATGCAGACGTAAGCCATGGTGCACTGGCCAATGAAGAATCTGTTTTTAAAGCCATCACCGATATCATAGCAAACGGATCCACGATGCTGCTTAAAAAAACCAGGCCAGCCATCCGCGGCGAAGAAGTTTCGTTTCGTACGCCGGCTGTCAATGATTTTGATTTGTCTTCCGCAGGCGTAGAAAACACCTTGCTGGGGCTAACGGAAGAAGAGAAGACCGCACCGGGCATTACCGCCATTCGGGTATCTATCAGCAATGGCGATCTGAAATATGCTTCTTACCCTCTGCTGGCAGGGCATTTTAAAAATGACGGCATCCTGTATGCAGAGAAGGCCATCGACTATAATTTAAAAGGCGCTCTGAGCGAACGATACCAGCTGGGGCTTTACCCGGGCGATATTGGCACCAACGAAGTAATCATTACACACCAGAAAGATTTTAATGGTGCCATTGTGGTAGGGCTGGGCGATCCCGGCCGGCTTACCGCCTACCAGCTTACACAAAGCGTGGAACAGGGTGTTGCCAAATACCTCCTGAACGTAAACAGCAAGGCGCCCTATACGCTAAACGCCATCAATACGGAACGCATCGGTATTTCTGCACTAACCATTGCCTGTGCCTACGGCGGTTTATCGGTAGAAAAATCAATCCGGGCCATCATTATGGGCGTACAGAACGCCAACAACAAAATAAAACTGATTCTTTTAGACCGGGCCAAAACGGTGAGCTGCATAGAGTTTATTGAGCAGTACCAGGACCGCGCCCTGAACATTTTGTATGTACTGAACGGCATTGAAAAAGACGAGGACCAGACGCTGAATGTGGTGTTTGAAAACAAGCGGCTGAAAAGATTGCTGGGTTCCAGGGAAAGATTGCCCATCGACAGTTCGGATGAATGGTGGACCCGCATCAATGTACAACTGAAAGAATACAATATTAAGAACGCAGCCCTGCGGGGATTGCAATTTAATATTTCTACCGGCGGCGCCAGGGAAGAGCAACGTGATTTGCTGACCGGCCGGGAAATGATACAGGAGCTGGTCAATGAAATGTCGGGCGATAACCGCTGGAGCCCCAAACTGGCGAAAACTATTTTTGAACTGCTGGTGCCCAATGATTTTAAAGAACAATTGAAAAAGCAATCCAATATCAACTGGATTGTTGACAAAGACACCGCCTCCTATCCATGGGAATTGCTGCAAGACAGTACCAACAACGCGAAGCCGCTGTGCATCAACGCGGGTATGGTGCGGCAGCTGGCCACGCAAGATTACCGGTTAAAAATAAACCCGGCTACAAAAAACAGTGCACTTGTGATTGGCGATCCCGATCTGAAAGGATTTGTAACACAATTGCCCGGCGCATTTGAAGAAGGCCAGATGGTAGCAGACATCTTAAAAACAAATGAATACGATACCAGCAAAATATTGCGCGGCTCGGCTTCAGATATTATCCAGGCCATGTTCAGCGGAGAATATAAAATCATTCACCTGGCCGGGCATGGTATGTTTGATGAAGACCCGTCGAAACAATCTGGTATGGTGATAGGCAATAATGTTTTTTTATCTACCCGTGAAATCAGCCAGATGAGCGTAGTGCCCGAAATGGTTTTTGTGAATTGTTGTTACTTGGGCAAAACAGATGGTGCTGCTGAAGCATTGTTTAGAAACCGGTTTAAGCTGGCCGCAAATATTGGAACCCAATTAATAGAAAATGGTGTAAAAGTAGTGATAGCTGCCGGCTGGGCAGTAGATGATGCCGCCGCACTGGAGTTTACGCGGGAGTTTTATAAAAACATGTTTGAGGGAGATGAGTTTGGACAGGCCGTACAACAGGCCCGCCGGGTAATCTATGAAAAATACAACCGCAGCAATACCTGGGGCGCCTATCAATGTTATGGCGACCAGTTTTATACACTCACCAAGGGCTATACCAAACGCAGGGCCATTGAATTTGTAATTGCCAAAGAAGCGGAGGTGGAACTGGCCAACCTGCTCAACAAACTGGAAGTATCGGGCTATACCACGGAAGGATTGGCAGCAGAGCTGAATGCAATTTCTGCTTCGGTTGATAAAGCTGATATCCGCAATGGAGAAATCACCGAAAAGGAAGCCATGATATTTGCAGGGCTTTGCATGTACAAAGACGCCGTCCAGAAATACGAGAGCCTGTTAAAAATGGAAAACGCCAGCTTTTCATTTGCTGCCATGGAGCAGTACTGCAATATCCGGCCGAAGTTTTATGTAAGCGAGTATGTAAAATCCGGTAAAAACCAGGCCGGCTTTTTAAAAAACATGGATGCCGTAATTGCCGACCTGCAGATATTGACCAATTACAGCGCTACTTCTGAACGGCTGAACCTGCTGGGCAGCGCATACAAACGCAAGGCCATCCTCAGCCACACAAAGCTGTTGAAAATGGCGGCCTACAAAGAAGCTGCCGTGTATTATGCAAAATCGTATGCTACCAAAAAGAATGCCTATGCACTTGCCAATTGGTACGAACTGGAAAATATACTGATACTGGCGGGCGACAAAAGAAAATGGGGACAGTCCATAAAACATGATCATTATGCTTACCAGCTACCCACATTAAAGAATGCGTTTGCAGAGGTACAAACTACCCTGGATGCATTGACCAACCCGGCTACAGAAATGAACTATTGGGATTTGGTGGCTGCCGGCAATCTGCCGCTTTGTATGCTAATGCTTGATTTTAAATCGGGCCCCGGCCAGTCGCCCATATACGATACGGTTTTTAATACCTACAAAGAATTGTGGGACAAAGCCGGTTCTGTTGGTGAAAAGAAGGGCAGTATTGAGCACTGGTATTTTTTAATTGATGCGCTTACGGTTAGCAAAAAGCCCAATGCCAAAGCGTTACAAAAAATCATCACACAACTTAAAACCCAGCTGGAGAAAACGATTTAGTTTAATTGAAAGCGGCGACAGGCAAAAGTAGAGTGGAGCAGGGTCTGTAATACTTCAATGTTTCAGGGATGAATGATACGAAATACAAAGCTTTTTTGTATTTTACTGTATGGACTACCTGCTGTTGCGAACATTCGACAATTACATCAATGCCAGTATCACCCTTGCCCGGCTGGATGAGGAAGGCATCACCTGTTATTTAAAAGATGAGTACACAGTTACCATTGATCCCTTTCTTTCCAATGCCATTGGGGGGATAAAATTAATGGTGTTGCCCGATGATTTTGAAGAAGCAAAAAAACTGCTGGACGGCTACGACAAAAGCTACCGCGAAGCCATCAGCTGTCCGCAATGCGGATCGCACAATGTGGAATACATTAATAAAGCCGGGGTGAAAAACTGGGTGACAGCATTGCTGTCCTGGTTTTTTTCCAGCTATGCTATGGCCATTGAGCAGGTATACCACTGCTACCAGTGCGAATTTGAATTTGTTGATCTGCCGGAGGAGCCCGTAGCGGCAGAGAATGTTTAACAAAACATACAGCCCTGCATTTTAGTTTGTACATTCCGGAACAGCACCTGCAATATGGAAAAGTTTATTCATTACTGGCAAATCATATCCAGTGCACACCGCTTGCTTATTTTAATGGGCGGCATGATCTTTTTCTGGCTGGCAGAAGGTTATTATCCACTGTTTCGTTTTTCTTTTAAACGCTACCGTCATGCCGGCGTAAACCTTTTGTTTTTATTGACCACGATTGTATTAAACCTAATCTTTGGCCTGGTTACCATTGTGGCCTGCAATTATGTAACGGAACATAAAATTGGCGTCATTAACTGGTTGTTGCTGCCGCCCTGGGCGGCCATAGTTGTGGGTTTAATGCTGGGCGATTTGTTTGGCCAGTACATTCCGCATTATATTATGCACAAGATAAAATGGATGTGGAAGTTTCACATGATACACCACAGCGATACCCATGTGGATGTTACTACCGGCACCCGCCACCACCCGGGCGAATGGTTGTTTCGCGAAGCATCTATGATACTGGGTGTTTTTGTAATGGGCATGCCGGTATGGCTGTATTTTTTATACCGGAGCGTAGCCGCATTGTTTACACATTTTAACCATGCCAATATTGTTGTGCCAGAAAAGATAGACAAACCCATTAGCTGGATCTTTGTTTCGCCCAATATGCATAAGATACACCACCACTACAAACGCCCGTATACGGACAGCAATTACAGCAATATTTTTTCTTTGTGGGATCGTTTGTTCGGGACCTTTCAATACACCGATCCTAAAAAATTGCGATATGGTTTAGATGTACTGGAAGACAGCAAAGACGAAGAACTGGGTTATCTTTTTAAAATTCCGTTTGATAAAAATGTGAAGACGGATTATTAAGTGATAAATATATGAAGCTAAAAATAGCCACTATCATACTTTTTGTGCAGGATGTAAACCGGCTGAAAATCTTTTACCAGGAAAATTTACAACTGAAGCTGGTAGAAGAGATTGCCGGCCAATGGGTAGTACTGGCGGCAGGCAACTGCAATATTGGCCTGCACAAAGTTGGTCAGCAATATGAGGTTGCGGCGCCCGAAACATTCCGTGCAGAAAGCAATACAAAAATTGTATTTGAATGTGATGAAGATATTTTCAATTTACAGGAGCAGCTGAGCAGGGCGCCGGTAAAAATTGAGCCGGTAAAAACCTTTGAAAATTATGGTTTCTGGCTATGCGATGGGGAAGATCCCGAAGGAAATGTTTTTCAGCTGCAACAAAAGAAACAATAGCGGTATTATACCAATACCATACCGATGTAAGATGCCTGCTACCGCTGCGCCAAAGAGATCAATATTGATTAGCTGCTGAACGGAGCGTCGCAAGAATGTTGGCCAATGCAGTAATGCCGGCATCAAAAATGCAATTCCATAAATTCCCTAAAATCCGCGTCATTGCTGTTGTTGTTGCTGAATCAATTCCAAATTTCTCCGGTAAGAATTAGCGGATGGCATAGAGGCATTTTTATTGGGTTGTGGCACCATTACCGCAGGTTGTTCTTCAGAAACGGAGCCATCTTCATAAGAAACGGTAACACCCACTTCCAGCGTATGGTGTGATGTGCCTTTATAAGTACCTTTTACAGGAGATACATCACTAAAGCTTCTGCCAGTTGCCAAACGCACGTGCAGGTCTTTTACCATGCAGTTGTTGGTTGGGTCCAGCCCAAGCCAGCCATAAAATGGAATATAGGCTTCTACCCAAGCGTGGGTGGCACCTTCTCCGCGCAGGCCGCTTTTATTGGGACATACATAACCACTTACATAGCGGGCCGGTATGCCCATCATACGCAGCATCACCAGCAGCACGTGCGCAAAATCCTGGCAAACGCCGGCTTTTAATTTCCACACTTCGTCGATGGTGGTTTCTACATCGGTAACGGCTTTGTCGTACGTAAAATTTTCAAAAATATAAGCGGTTAGTTTCAGCGAAGCGTCAAGCGGTGTGTAGGAACTGCATTCGGCTATGACGGGTAATTTTCTTACTTCATCAATGGCAATAAAGGTTTCCTGTTTAATAAAATCGATGTAGGGATAGGTAAATTTTACCTGCTGCAGGTGCAGCCATTGTTCTTCTTTGGGTGTGGTATCGGCAGGCAGGGGCCTTTCTTTAACCAGCACTTCAATCTTTGAATCTATCACCAGTAGTTTGTGTGGCTCTGCATAGGTAAAAGAGCCAATGGTATTGCCATAGTAGTCTTTGTACATTTCCACCAGCGGATCGCCGGTAATAAACAAATCGTGTTTGGGTACTTCCTGGTAATCATCCATCAGCGGAAATAAGATTACCTGGTTGGCGCTGTCTCTCACGGGTTCTTCATAGCTGTAGCGGGTAATGTGTCGAATATTAAAACGGGGCATGCAATTGGTTTAGTGTGGTGATTCGGTAAAGAAAACAAGATCAGGCGTAGGCAAAATAATTCTGGTTAAGCGTAACGCCAATTTCGTTCAGGTCTGTTTTTACTTCTTCCAGGTATTCGTGCAAACCCTGTTTCAGTATACTGTCGGTGGTTGAGTAGTTGATTTTACTTTTTAGTTTGCCAATCAGAAATTCTATTTGCTGGTAGCTGTCTGCGTTGCGGTCGCTCCGCAGCCGCATAAAATAACGCATCAGCTGGTTGATGGAATAGAGTACAGAACGCGGAAAGTCGCGGTTCAATACAATCAGCTCCACCACTTTTTTTGCTTCAAACCCGCTGCGGTAGGTTTTTAAATACAGTTCGTAGCCTGAAATAGACATCAGCAAATATTTCCAGTAGGTGGTATCGGCGGTAGTGATATCATAATTTTCATCGCTGAATTTTACGTCCAGAATATCGGCCGATTGTGTAGCCCGTTCTATAAACTTGCCCAGGTTGATAAAGGCATAGCCTTCTCCCCTGCTCATGGTAATATCGATGGTACCATAGTACAGCAAACCCTGTTTTATCAATATGTCGAGGGTGCTGATGGGGTCTTCGCGGTTCAGCCACTCTACCAGGTTTTCATCTCGAACGGTGTGGTAAAAATCATTGAGGCATTGCCACAGCTCTTTGGTGATGTGGTCCTGCACACTGCGGGCGTTTTCCCGGGCCTTGGTAACAATGTTTAAAACCGAATTGGGGTTTTCCTTGTCGGTAACCATGTACTGCAAAACGGTTCTTGAATCATTGCCAATGACATCGTATTGTTCATCTTCGAGGTAAGTAAAAATTTCCAGTACCGGGGCCCAGGAGAAGTCATGCAAATCATCCTGCGATGACGCGTAGTTGATCTTCAGCATCCGCAAAATACCATCGGCCCGCTCCATATAACGGCTCATCCAGTATAAACTATCTGCAACCCTGCTTAACATCTATTTGAAATTGTTTAAAGTGAAAGGTCTAAGGTTTAAAGTTCTTTTGGCGGATATTGCTGAGCAAGGTTTAACTGTAAAAGAGTGCGACGCACCCGCTGTTGAAATTTGTACAAAAGCCGGGTTCAAAACGTTAAACTTTTTTACGTCGCCAATACCCAGGTATCTTTACTGCCACCGCCCTGCGATGAGTTCACCACCAGCGAGCCTTCGCGCAATGCCACCCTGGTAAGTCCGCCGGGAACAATTTCTATTCCGTTGGGACCACAGAGCGCATAAGGCCTCAGGTCGATGCGTCTTGGCTGCAGTTTGCCGTTCATATAGCATGGTGCAGAGGACAAACTGATGATGGGCTGCGCAATAAACTGCCGCGGATCTTTCAGTACTTCCAGTTTGTATTCGGCAATTTCCTGGTCGGTTGCTGCATGGCCCATCAGCATGCCGTAGCCGCCGCTGCCATTGGTTTTTTTGATCACCATATTACTGATATCGTCAAACACTTTTTTCAGGTGGTCTTTGTTTTCCAGCTGAAAAGTGGGTACGTTTTTCAATATCGGTTCCTCGTTGAGGTAGTATTTAATCATGTCGGGCACAAACGTGTAGATTGCTTTATCATCTGCCACGCCATTGCCCACGGCATTTACGATGGCCACATTGCCTTTTCTGTAGGCGCTCATGATACCAGCCACGCCCAGCGCACTTTCGGCATTAAACACCAGGGGGTCGAGATAGTCATCGTCTACCCTTCGGTAAATAACGTCTACCTGTTGCAGGCCCGTAGTAGTTTTCATGTACACACGGTGGTTGTCTACCACCAGGTCGCGGCCTTCTACCAGCTCCACGCCCATCAGCCTGGCCAGTGTGGTGTGTTCAAAATAGGCAGAATTATAAATGCCGGGTGTAAGTACCACAATGGTTGGGCTGGGTATTTGCCGGGGCGATAGTGAAACCAGGTTTTTATGGAGTATGGTGGGATATTCCATAACCGGGCGCACATTGTTTTTGGGAATGAGATCCGGGAAAATGCGTTTGGTGATTTCGCGGTTCTCCAGCATATAACTAACGCCGCTGGGTGTACGCAGGTTGTCTTCCAGTATATAAAATGTACCGTCACTGTTGCGGATCAAATCAATACCGGCAATGTGTACGTAAATATCATAAGGCACCGGAAAATTGTGCATTTCGCGCAGGTAGTGCGGGCAGCTGTAAATCATATCGATGGGTACGATGCCATCTTTGATGATAAACTGCTCGTGGTATACATCTTTCAAAAAAAGGTTCAGCGCTTTGAGGCGTTGTTTAATGCCCGCTTCAATATAACTCCATTCAGAAGCGGTGATGATGCGGGGTATAATGTCGAACGGAAATATTTTTTCGATGCCTTCGCCGCTGCTGTACACGGTAAACGTGATGCCCTGGCTCATGAAAAGCCTTTTGGCCTGCTCTTCTTTTTTATTGAGCTCGTCGGTACTCAGTTGCTGCAAAAACTCCACAGCGCCTTTGTATTGTTCACGCACTTTACTATCGCTGTACATTTCGTCCCATGTACGGGCGTCTACAAAATAATTGTTGAGCAATTCGGTGGCTTGCATGGCTATTAATTTGAAGGTGTTTACGCAACATGCAATCGTTGATGTGTTCCTTTTCAAATATAAGGATTCAATTAATAAAACGAACAGGCCGGATTGTATTTTTGACCTTAGCCCAGAAACCCCCGACCCCTGAAAGGGAGCACCAGGACATAGCCCTTGTTTATGCATGTCGTTTCTTACTTTCAATCACATATCCCGCGCATTAACATATAGTAGAAATGTAACAAACTTTCAAACCAAATCATATCAATGAGATTATCAACGCTCCTTTGGGGTCGGGGAATTCGGGCTGGGTTTCCTTTATCTTTATTGCATGAAAAGGATTGCCATGATTCCGGCACGTTATGCTGCCACTCGTTTTCCGGCCAAACTGATGCAATTATTGGGTGAAAAGCCCGTCATCCGCCATACCTACGACAATACCCTGGCCACGGGCTTGTTTGACGAGGTTTGGGTGGTAACGGACAGTGATGTTATTTACCAGGAGATCGCCAGTCATGGCGGCAAAGCCGTTATGAGCAGAAAAGAACACGAGAGCGGCAGCGACCGCATTGCAGAAGCCATTGCGGATATGGAGGTTGACATTATTGTAAACGTGCAGGGCGACGAGCCCTTTGTAAAAAAACAGCCCCTGGAGCAGTTATTGGCTGTTTTTGACGGCGAAAACGGGCAACGGGTGCAGGTGGCTTCACTAATGCAGGTACTAAAAGAACAAAAATTTATAGACGACCCCAATTATGTGAAAGTGGCCGTAGATCTGCAAATGAATGCGCTGATGTTTTCGCGCAGCGTGCTGCCCTACGCCCGTAACAAAGCATTGCCCGTTGTTTATTACGAGCACATTGGTGTTTATGCTTTTCGCAAACAAGCCTTGATGCAGTTTACCAACTGGCCCCTTACGCCCCTGGAAGCGGCCGAGAAGATAGAATGTCTGCGCTACCTGGAGCATGGCATTCCTTTAAAAATGGTGGTTACAGACTATATGGGCGTAGAAATAGATACGCCGGAAGATTTGGAAAGGGCGGCAAAACTTCTTTTATAGCCAGCTTATCACACGTCTGACCAGCGGGGCGGCGTTGATACGCGTTTTTAGCGCTTTTCGAAACGCACTTAAACTGCCTTTTTCTTCCAATTATCGAA
>Ga0209069_10000147_pt1 | contig 27867 bp, 26 predicted proteins | sample Str013_2_FD_187202 | JGI IMG/M metagenome (GOLD analysis project Ga0209069, IMG submission 187202) | Freshwater sediment microbial communities in response to fracking from Pennsylvania, USA - Straight Creek_MetaG_SC_2013 (SPAdes) (version 2) | ecosystem: Environmental > Aquatic > Freshwater >...
GCGGATATTTGAACGCGAACCGTAAGGCGCCGTAACCGCCCATGGAAACCCCGGCAATCGCGCGCGTGGACCGCGTCCCCGTCAGGCGGAACTTTTTCTCCATCTGCGGAATAAAGTCGCGGATGAAGAAGTCATCGTACTTGACCTGCCCATCCTTGGAGTTAATGTAGAAAGAATTTTCCGCCTGTGGGGTAATGATCACAAACTGGCCCAGCTGCTTTTGCTCCCACAAGTCTTCAATCACCTGCCAGCCGCCGCTGGAAACCAGAAAGCTCTGGTCGCCGCCCATTCCGTGCAGGAAATAAAGGACAGGGAATTTCTTCCCCGGCTGCGCATCATAACTGGGAGGCAGCATGGCGCAATACCCAACGCTGGAAGCAATGAAGCGGCCCTTCACCGCGCCGCACTGTACGCGCTCCGCTCCCCACGCGGATGCTGCAAGCCATGCTGGTGCCGAAAGCAAGAGCGCTAGTAGAAGAAAACGAAGAAAGCCCTTAGTCATGCCGCAGGGCCTGTACCGGATCAAGCCGCGCCGCGCGCGATGCCGGATACAATCCGGCAAACAGACTCACGAACACCGAGAAACCTAACGAAAACAGCACCAGCCACAGGGGCACGACCCAGAAATTTTCTGCCCTCATCTCTTGGCGCTGCAAATAGAAATTGGTCAGCGTGTTGATAATCCGTCCAATGGTCCATCCCAGGGCCACGCCCAGCGATCCGCCCACCATGCCCATGGTACCGGCTTCAAAGAAAAAGATACGCTTCACGTCGCCATCGCTGGCGCCCAGTGCCTTCATGATGCCAATCTCGCGCCGCCGTTCCAGAATCGCCATCACCAAGGTGTTCACAATCCCCAGGAACGCTACGGCCAGCGCCAGGCTTCCGAACACCAGCAGAAACGTATCGAGTACACGGAAAAACCTGGTCAGGTTCTTGGACGCGTCCATGATGGAAAAAGTATTGAAGCCCTGCTTCTTGATCTCATCTTCCACGTGGGAAACGTCTTTGCTTTTGGCCACGCGCACGATCAATGCCGGATACGTCTTGCCTTGTCCCGGACGCATGATGCTGCTGATATCAATCGGCTGCATCATGTTCAGCGACTCGGCGAATGCGATCGGCAAAAACGCTGACGTTCTTCCATTGCGCATGCCGCGATACGGTTCCGCGTTTACAATGCCCACAATCTTCAGCGTCTGCACCTTACGCACAATGTTTACGCCGGGCACGCTGTCACTCTGCGGATCGCCATTCGCCGGTGGAGGCGGTGGTGGCACGTCCTGTGCTTGCCGTTCGGGATAGCGGAAGATTATTTCCTTCCCCAGCAACTGGTTGGCTTCGTCTGAGGTGAGTTTATTTTCCGCCGCCAGTTCTTTTTCCGGAAGATTGAGCAGCGTGCGCGCAAAGTCCGCCATCAACACGACCTCATGCGCTTCCGCCGACGAGAAAAATTTTCCCTGGACGTCATCAAAAGCTTCGCTGCCGCGCGCCGACTCCGGCAATCCGCCCACCACGGTAAAGTGTGAATCTTCCGGAGCGGTGCCCGCCATTCGCAACTCACCCACGGCGCTGAAGTTGGAATAGACGTCCACCACTTCCTGCATTTGCGCAAAGCTCTTCCGTGCCGCGTCATCCAGCGGCTTGGGCGGAGTCGCCGGAGAACTGTCATTGCCGCCACCAAAGCGCGGACTGCGGAACTGTCGTGAAGTCACCACCACGGAATCAAACAGCCCGGAACGTCCCAACTGTCGGTTGGCCCACTCCTGTAGTCCGATTCCCAGTGAAAGAAAAGCCACGAGCGAGGCTACACCAACGCCGATGCCCAGCGTGGTAAGCGAATTTCGCAACCCGGACTCCCGCAGGTTGCGTGCTGCTAGTTCAACCAGATCATAAGCTCTCATCGAACCAGCTCTCCTGTCCGCTTTTTGCTGTTTTCAGTTTCGCCCAGCAGCTTGCCGTCACCTAGAAACACCAGCTTGTCGGCATAGCGTTCCGCCAGGGACCGCTCATGCGTCACCATGATCACTGTCATTTCCAGAGTCTTGTTCAACTCGGTGATCAGGTCCATGATTTCCGTTCCGGTCTTGGAATCCAGATTTCCCGTGGGTTCGTCCGCGAGAAGAATTTTGGGCCGGTTCACCAACGCCCGCGCCAGCGCCGCGCGTTGCTGTTCACCGCCGGACATCTCGCTCGGCCGGTGCTTCATACGATCGCTCAGTCCCACGCGCTCCAGCGCTTCCCGTACGCGCTCTTTGCGTTCGCGACGGCGCACTTCCGCAAAGCGCATCGGCAACTCCACGTTTTCATAGAGCGTCATTTTTGGCACAAGGTTGAACGACTGGAACACCATGCCCACCGTGTGCCGCCGGTATTGCGCCAGTTCAGCGGACGTAAGTGTCGCCAGGTTTTGGCCTTCCACCACAATCGCGCCGGAATCCGGACGGTCCAGCCCGGCAATCAGGTTCAGCAGGGTAGACTTGCCTGAGCCTGAAGTTCCCAGCAGCGCGACGAATCCTCCGCGATTGGCGGCAATGCTTACACCATCCACCGCGGGAATCACCGAGCGTCCCAGCTTGTAGTACCGTACGAGTGAGACTGTCCTGACAGCTTCAGTACCGTTGGCTTCCAAATGGTATTCCTCGATTGCTTTTCTTTTGATGTTACTACGCCCAGGGGCCATCCTGCCCGCACCTCGCAATCGTTTACCTGCTCTTGGCGCATCGAAAGTGCTCAGGTGCAGTTGTACGGGAAGCCGCGTCCCAATCGATGGCGGGACACAAGCCTAGTGATTGCATGCTCTGATTGTGATTGCATACTTTAGACGAAGACGATTGAAAGCGACTGAAATTGCATTGGAAGAGACTGGCGCGGTCGCCCGGCGATGTTTCCGCGATTTTTTTGACAGCTTATTTACCGGACTGTTAACATCAAGACTGTCCGGAATGTAAGTTCCCACCGTAAGCGTCCCCGTCGTCTAGCCCGGCCTAGGACACCGCCCTTTCACGGCGATAACACGGGTTCAAATCCCGTCGGGGACGCCAAAACAAACCCTTTGCACGCACTGATCTTGCTCAATAAGTCGGCATCCATGGACGAAGCAGCATCGCGCTACTCATTTGGATTTATCCCCGGGGATCAGCTTCCAGGTAGCAGCTTCCTTAGCAACGCTTTTTCTCGCGACGAGAGCATCCAACGCCACAACAGCAGTGCCGCAGCGGCGCACGTCAAAACCATCGCTGCGGCCTTCATCTTCAATGTCATTTCGATCGTTCCCATAAGCAGCAATATCACTCCTCCACCCACAAGAAGCAAAGATCGTGTCATTGCCGGACTGCTTTCCGGAGATACCCGGCGCGAATAGAAGAACATCAAGAGCGTATCCGCGGCCAACCGTACCAGCCACGCAAGCGCTGCTCCTTGTATGCCGGCGGTTTTCACCAAAACAAAAAGCAATGCAATATACAGTGGCAGCTCTGCCATGTGGATTTTCGCGGTGATATCAGGTCGCCCTGCTCCTTGAATGTGAGCATACGGCACCTGGCCGGCGCTATTCGTAAAAATGGCAATCGCCATAAGACGGACCGCCCACGCACTGTTCTGCGCGTAGTCATTCCCCAGCCACAACCGAAGCCCTTCTGGAGCAAAGATCACCACCGCCAGGATCACCGGAAACATGGCGAAGCAAATCAGTTTCACGCTGGATTCAAACAAGAAGGCCACGCGGTCGCGCTGCGAGGCATGCGCGGTGGAAAACGCCGGGAACACCACGGCGATCAAAGCGCCCGGCAGGATCATCAGCTTGCTCACCACTTCTGACGGCACCGCGTAGTAAGCGATGGCCGCAACCGAGATCATGCCGCCAATCACAAAACGGTCAAAAGTCACCATCATCGGGCCAACGATATTGCTTACGGTAATCCATGTTCCAAAACGGAACAGCGATCGAGCCGACGCGCGGTCAAACTGCCTGGACCGGCCCAGGTCAGGGACGACGCGAAAACATGCCCAGAGATGGGCACAACACGCTATCGTTCGTCCCAGGACAAGGACGGCGACAATAGGAACCAGGCTGTGCGAAAAAGGCAGGACCAGCACCGGACCAAGGTACGTAAAGATTCCAAGCGGTATGCGGATGGCCGTGGCTAGACGAAACTGCTGGAAGGCTTCCAGTACGCCACGCAATCCCGCGGTAAGAATCACGATGGGGATGGAAAGGCTGAGCCAGTAAAACGAGCTCAACGATTCGGCGCGAAGGTTCTCCGGCACTCTCACAACCGATCCCACAATCCACGGTGAAACCGCGGCCATGATCGCGGAACCAATAAGACCAATAGCGCCCATCAGCTTGATTGACGTCCAAACCAGGCTGGGAATCCCTGTCGAATCCGGCTGGCCCAGCTTCTCGGCCACCAGTTTGGTCAGCGCCCGTGACAAGCCAAAGTCAAATAGGCTGAAATATCCCACCACAACCCAGGCCAGCGTGAGCATGCCCAGGCGGTCTGTACCCAGCAGCCGGGTCAGAAGAGGCAAACAGAACACGGCCACCACGGCAGGCGCCCCAACGCCCAGCAGGCTCCAAAGCACGTTTCCGGCCAGCTTCCGGCCACCGGTCAGTTGTCCCGCCGGCGGCGCCGCGGATGACGGTATCTCGGAAGTTTCCTCGGCTGGAAGTTTGGGCAAGCTATTCATTTACACTCTAAGGAGTGGCGCATGCAACTATAGACCGTGCCGCTCACATAATAAATTGATGTCTGGTTGCTTGCCAGCGCCGAGAAGTCTTGGTTGTGTTGCGACTGCGCCACTACCGGAGCCTGCCATTGCGTCTCCGCGGAAAAGCGTGTATTGATATGGTCAGATTACGGAGAACACATTGAATCCGATCCTCGTTACAGGCGGAGCGGGCTTTATCGGTTCGAACTTCATCCTGCACTGGCTGCGTTCAGAGAACTCACCGGTTCTGAATCTTGACAATCTTACCTACGCCGCCGATCTGGCAAACCTTGTGTCCATATCCAGCGACCCTCGTTATATCTTCGTGCGCGGCGATATTTGCGACCGGCCTCTGGTCCATGACTTGTTCAGGACATATCAGCCGTCTGCCGTCTTTCATTTCGCCGCGGAAAGCCACGTGGACCGTTCCATCCGCAGCGCTGACGATTTTGTTCGCACCAACGTTGAAGGTACTTTGCGTCTCTTGCAGGAGTCTCGTGACCTTGTGGAGACTCTAGGCGCCGAGGCACGAAAACAATTCCGGTTCATCCATATTTCTACTGACGAAGTTTACGGCAGCCTTGGTCCTGACGATCCGGCATTCACAGAAGCCACGGCGTATGCTCCCAACAGTCCGTACTCTGCTTCCAAGGCCGCCGCTGACCACCTGGTTCGTGCATTTCACCACACTTACGGTCTGCCCACGATCAATACCAACTGCTCCAACAATTACGGCCCGCATCAATTCCAGGAAAAGCTGATACCGCTTATGATCCACAACGCGCTTTGTCATATGCCGCTCCCCGTCTATGGCGACGGGCAAAACGTTCGCGACTGGATCCACGTAGCTGACCATTGTCAGGCATTGCGTCAGGTGTTTAACCGCGGGACCGTGGGTGAAAGCTACAACATCGGAGCGAATTGTGAAAAAAACAATGTCGATCTGGTGAATGAGATTTGCGCCCTCTTGTCTGAACTGCGTCCAGGGCCGCGCTATGAGTCGCTGATTACTTTCGTTAAAGACCGCCCCGGGCACGACCGGCGTTACGCCGTGGACTCCAGCAAAATCCGCAGGCATACAGGATGGTCGCCGCGGGAAACTTTTTCCAGCGGCTTGCGCCAGACGATCGAATGGTATCTTGAGAACCGGAACTGGGCCCAAAGCGTAACGGCCGGCGCGCATCACCAGCAGTAGGCTGGGCTTTTCACTTCCAAACAAACGGAAAGCGGACCTGGGAGATCATGCAAACCAATAACAGGCGAGGCATCATATTGGCCGGCGGGTCCGGCAGCCGGCTTTATCCGCTTACCCACACCATCTCCAAGCAACTTCTGCCCGTTTATGACAAGCCCATGATCTATTACCCACTCAGTGTGCTCATGCTGGCTGGGATAAGGGAGATTCTGGTCATCTCCACACCTTCTGACGCCGGGCTATTCAAGAAGTTACTCGGTGATGGGAAACAATGGGGTATTGATCTTTGCTATGCGGTCCAGCCCGCACCAGAAGGACTGGCCCAGGCTTTTGTCATCGGGAAAGATTTCATCAACGGCCATTCCAGCGCGCTGGTTTTGGGCGACAACATCTTTTACGGCCATGACCTCTCCAAGACGTTGCAACAATCTTCCGCGCAAACCAGCGGCGCCACCGTGTTTGCTTACGCCGTCAACGATCCGCAACGTTACGGGGTGATTGAGTTTGATGAACAGGGCAAGCCGCTCAAGATTGAAGAGAAACCTCAGTCCCCGAAGTCACGCTACGCCGTGACCGGCCTGTATTTCTATGACGAACAGGTGTGCGATGTGGCAGCGGCGGTAAAGCCCTCTGCCCGCGGAGAGCTTGAAATTACTGACGTGAACCGCTGGTACCTGGAGCGCGGCCAGCTTCGCGCAGAGATTCTAGGGCGTGGCACGGCCTGGCTCGATACCGGGACGCATGATTCCCTGGTGGAAGCTTCACTTTTCATTCAGACGATTGAGAAGCGCCAGGGACTCAAAGTAGCCTGCCCGGAAGAAATCGCCTTCCGGCTCGGATTCATTGATCGCCAGCAGTTGGCGGCATTGGCCGCCGCGATGGGCAAGAATGGTTATGGACAATACCTGCTGGGTCTGCTTGAGCGTCCTGCGTTCTAGAACGAATCTCAAGTGCCGCTTGCCATGTCCCTTCCTAGCTCATCACCACAAATGATTTCGACAGCAGCATGAATCTTTCCGTTTTGATTTTGCACCCGGGAAACATTTGGCGCAGCTTGGCTTTTGAAATCCACGTTACGTCATACTCGTAGGGCCGTTTCCATAGCCACCCGTTCAGCGTGAAGTACCTCAGGAACTTTGGCGTCAGCCATGCCTTTGGGAGCCAGTGCAGAAAGAAAGCGCTCAGGTGCGGGTCAATGGGAAACAGCCGGCACGGCGTTTGGCAATAGACCCGTGTGCCCACGCGCATCATCTCCGCGGCAAACTTGAATTGGTTCTCTTCCGAGCCCACATGTTCGATTGCGGAATTTGAAAATGCCAAATCGAACGAACGGTCGCGAAACGGCAGCGCCATGCCGGAGCCCAGCACGTAACTATAACCGCCGGTGTCTTGGGGTATGTTGGGATTCACCAGAACAATCCCTTCGATGCGCCCAATGATCGGCCAGGTGTAGTGTTCGCCGCCAACGTCCAGAATGGACTTGCAGTCGGAGTATTCCCGGACAAAATCCTTGAACCGCCGCTTGCGGAAATACGTCCGCACCGGCATCTGGAAGTTGATCGGCTCCATAATGGAAGGGAGATTGTACCCGAACGGCACTCGATTCTCATGCCACCTGCACAAGCCCAACGCTAGGCGGCCTTTTGCGTACAACAAAGCCAGCCGCGCGTGCCGGCATGTCGGTGAACTGTATACTGGGTCGGGACATTACCCAGAGAGCGCGGTTCGCGGACTCCGCGAGAAAATCCCTAGGCCTGCCCTGTCTAACTATGAAGATTGCCATTGACGTTCACAGCCTGGGGTCCCAATCCGCCGGCAATGAGACCTACATCCAACAATTGCTGAGCGGCCTGGTCAAGAAAAACAACGCCAATCAATACAGTCTTCTATACACCCATGCGGCCGCACCGCTAAACACTCCCGTCGATCAACGTTTTAACTGGGTAGCGGTTTCCCCCAATCGGGTGCGCCGCATACTGTTCGACTTGCCGCGCGCTTTACGGAGAATTCAGCCAGACGTTTGCCACTGCCAGTACATCCGGCCGCCAGGACTGAAATGCAAGACGGTGGTATCGATCCACGACCTCGCTTTTGAGCATTTCCCCGAAACGTTCAGCATGGTTCAGCGCCTGGCAATGAAGACACTTGTGCGGCAAGCTGCCATGCGGGCCGATCGTATTCTTACCATCTCTCACTTTTCCGCCGACGATATCAGCAGGACTTATGGCGTGGCGCGAGAGAAGATCTCTGTTGCTTATCCCGCGGTCTCCCCGGCCTTTCAGCCGGGCGACAAACAAAAGGCCCGCATCCACCTGGCGGCCAGATACAAATTGGAAAACGAATTTCTGCTCTATGTTGGAAGGATCCAGGCTAGAAAGAACCTGGTACAACTCATTGAGGCCTACGCGCGCGTGCGCCAGCGCGGCGCCACCGCCAAACTGGTAATCGTCGGCAAATCTGACTACGACTCCAGGCAGGTTTTTGACAAGATCGCGGACCTTGGCCTTCATGACGCCGTTTTTTCCCCTGGGTATGTTCCACAAGAAGACCTGCCTCTTTTCTATCAAGGGGCTGAGGCGTTTGTCTTCCCATCATTTTTTGAAGGCTTTGGCCTGCCGGTCCTGGAAAGCATGGCCTGTGGGACTCCGGCGATAACGTCTGTCGGATCGTCTCTGGAAGAATTGGCTGGGGGCGCAGCCCTGCTCGTTGATCCCCACAGTGTGGATTCCATGGTTAACGCCATGGAGCGTGTGCTGGGCAGCGCGAATTTGCGTGCCGACCTGGCAGCGCGCGGTCTCGGCCGCAGCGCCGACTTTACGATTGAGAACTTCGCCGGCCAGGTCCTTCAGGTCTACGCTTCATTGTCAACATAGGCGGGCAAGGTAGGCGGGGCAACATAGGCGGGCGGGATAGCCCGGCGCGGGGCCACCGTGGTTGCCCTCAATGCCCACTACTGGCCGGCTTGGGCGCGTTCTCGCGCGGCAAAGTAGGCTTTCAGTCCGTCTTTCCAGTGGCCAAACAAATTGAGGGATTTGCGTTTCAGCTCGCTATTTTCCAGCACGGAAAACTTGGGCCGAACCACCTTGGTGGCGAACTCTCCGGGCAGGGCTGGATCCACGGGCGTCCTTGTTCCGGTAATTTCAAAAATGGCCTGCGCAAATTGGCGCCACGAGCAACTTCCTTCCGCCGATGCATGGTAGAGTCCGTATTCCTCCGTACGGCTTAGCTTCACGATCTGCCGTGCGATTTCCACGGTTGAAGTCGGGCTGACAAATTCGTCGTCAACAACGCGAAGCCGCTCGCGTTCTGTGGCCAGTTTGAGCATCATCTCCACAAAATTCAATCCGCCTTTGGTGCGGCAAGGATGCAAGCCGTAAATGGCTGACACTCGCAGCACAAAGTGCCGCGGATTCCCGGATCGCACAAAGTACTCTCCAGCCAGCTTGCTGTTGCCGTAAACGTTGAGCGGACAAGGTAGGTCGTCTTCGACGTACGGGCTGCCCTTGGCGCCGTCAAAGACATAGTCCGTGCTGATGTGAAACAGCCGAGCTTGCAGAGATGCACTGCTGCGGGCAACATTGCGGACCCCAAGCGCATTCACGGCAAAAGCCAGACCCGGCTCGGTCTCGCACTTTTCAACGTGATTAAATGCGGCGGCATTCACTACGATCTCGGGACGCGCCGCCTCTAGCGCTCGCGTCACCGATTCCGGAGAGTCAACGCTCACGTCCTGATGGGTCATCGCGACAACGTCATCGCCGTTGTTCTGGAACGAAGCCACAACGTCATGGCCCAACTGTCCGTTGGCTCCAACCACGGCGACCCTCACGAGCGGCTCCTTTCCGTGAATGCACCGACGCCGCACGCGCACGTTTAACGGCGAGGTACTCGAGAATGTCACTGCGATCGCCGGTCATTCTTCTCGGAGCAATTTAAACAGCATTGTCGTTGGTACCGTTGATTCGTGCCATAGCTCCGCACCACATTCCCCGGTAAAGCGCTTTCGCGCGTTGCGGCTCCATACGAACCAGATAGCCCACGGTCCGATATGTCAGAAACCAACCTAACGATGGTATGTACGAAAACCAATGCCCGGCGCGAAAGTATTTTCGCGCGAGGATTACACTGTTCCTCACGTATTCGAAGTCCTTGGCCGCCTTGCCCAGGTTCCTTTTTGTCGCAAAGCCCACATGGTGCCAGACTACCGCCGCCGGCTCGTAGTAAGCTTTGTATCCCGCTTTGCGTGCGCGAATGCACCAGTCAAGATCTTCAAAACCAAAAAAGAACGCTTCATCCAACAGCCCAATCTCTCGGATGACCTGGCTTCTCATCAGCATCGCGCAACCGGTAGAAAAGGTAACCTCCCGCGGCTGATCATATTTTCCGGTGTCAATCTGATTGACGCCGAATTGTTTGGCAAAACTCCATCCCAGTTTATAAGATCCTCCGGCATACCAGATCCTGTTTGCTGGTTCGCAGTAGAGAATCTTGGGGTTCACGATGCCTACCGAGGGCTGTTGTTCCGCCACCCGCACCATCTTACTCAGGAAGTCGGGGGCCACTATGGTGTCATTGTTGAGCAGGAGCACATAGTCAGCCCCGCGGGCCAGGACGTCGCGAATCCCCACGTTGTTCCCTGCCGCAAAGCCAAGATTATGTTGGTTGCGAATGAGCCGGACAGAAGGAAACTCCGTAGCCAGCTTATCTGCGGAACCATCCGTGGATCCATTGTCTACGAGTACCACTTCGTGGTCCGGAAAATCGATCTTTTCGAGAGAAGCCAGGCAATCCTGGGTGACCTCATAACAGTTCCAATTTAGCGTGATAATGCTGACCCGGTGGGAGGACGGGGGCCGCGCCACTTGCTCGTTGTTCAAGTCAGCATTCGCTGGTTGCATGCAGGGTCACGCAGGGTTGACTTTGAGCTCCTCAGATTCGTTCGCAGTCGGGTGTACGCGTACGATTGGACCCACCAAAGCGCCGCGTTCTTTGGCGTTCCTTATTCGTTATATCTCGATTCAACACCGTGAAAGCCTAGCATCTTTGAATCACGGCATTCAAGAACTCCAGAAAAGAAAGTCACGCGCTGAAGGCATACGGAAAACAAAGCGCCTCAGCCTAAAGGCGTTTTTAGTGTGTACTCAAGATTCTTGTTGAACTTGGTTTGAACCCTGAAGTTCCTCGGCTGTTACCTGATGCGGAAGGATGCCTTCATCACCGCTGCCCTGGAACGCCGCGAAAAACGTACTGGTGTGGCCGGCGGCCAGCTCCCGCAATCGCCACTCCTATAAGTTGCTTGCCTCCACGGGCGTGGCCAAAAATATCATTTGCACTGCAAACAGCCCGGGAAAAAGCAAACGGAGCGCATGTGTCACGGTTCCACCACCTACGATCGCGGTGCGTGACAAGATTCGGTACCCGGAATCCTCAATAAGTTTTTGGGCCGTATTCATGGTGAAGAACCGCAAATGCGTGGTATCCATGATGCCGGTAGGTTCATAGGCAAATCTTCCCACGAGCAAGTTCAAGCGAATGCGTATGTGGGCGACGTTGGGCAGGCAAATGATGACCCGCCCTTGTGGTGGCAGTACTTTGTGGATTTGGCGCAAGGCCAAGTCAGGACGTGCTAGGTGCTCCAGCACATCACCGCAGAGCACGGTATCAAAGCCCCGGCCCACGCGGTCGGTCCAGTCTGCGCGATTCAGATCGTACACTTCCACCCGCTCACACCAAGGGCGAGCACGCTCCGCTGCTTGAGCATCAATTTCAATAGCGGTCACCTGGCAGCCGCGTTCCTGCAAATGCCGGCTGATGAAACCGTCTGCACAACCTAGTTCCAGAACTCTTTTTCCTTGCGACGCCAAATCAATACAAATTCGATTGCGACTGCCTTTTCCTCCGAGAACTGCATCGTGATCAACGCTATAGCGCGAAGCGCTGAGTACGGACCCCCAAGCAACCTGCGGTTCGCCCTTACCTTCTGGCAGTTTAGTCATTGTCATTCTTCGGAAAAACTCTCCACCGGCGCGCACTTAGTCACAACTTGAGGCGATCAACTCGCGGCTACCAGCGGTCACACTGGAGTGTGCTTGAGTCGGATCTTCTCCTTCAGCCATCTGTAAGAATAGTTCTTCGTATTGGTCTGCGATCCGGTCCCAGCTGTAAACCGTGCGCACGCGTTCCGGAGCGCGGCGGCGGTAGTCCGCGGCCAGCGCAGCGTCAGCCTCAATCATTTCAATCTTCGCAGCCAGATCAGCGGCATCGCGAAACAGGAGGCCGTGGCCATCCAGCACTTCCGCGTTAAATGGATTGTCGCGGGCCAGAATGCAATCGCCGTATCCCAGAGCGTGTAAAAGCGCCGGATTGGTGCCGCCAACGGTGTGTCCGTGCAGGTACGCATAGGCGTTGCAATAGAGTTCTTTGACTTGGTCCGGTTGGTCCACGCGCCCCAGGAACCTAACCCGTTCACCGGCCACGGATTTCAGCCGGGCGACGAAACTGCTCTTGTAGTTCGCATCACCCACAATCGCCAAGAGACGGTCCGTCTTGGCCTGAGTGAATCCTTCCAGCAGCAAATCGGCGCTGTTTTCCGGCACTAGCCGGCCCAGCACCAGATAGTAGTTGCCGGGTTCCAACCCATATTGGCGCAAAACTTCAGGATTGGTGGAAACACCAATATTGGAACCATAGGCAATACACGCGGACGGCGTGTTGAATTTTTCCAGGTAAAGCTTGCGCATGGCGTAGGCGTCTGTGATGATGCCTTTCGGCAGGATTTTTCCACACGCGCGCGCGCTTAGATAAAAGAACGCTTTCCCCAACACGCCCCACTTGCCTCGCAACCATTCGATCCCGTCCACGCTCAGCGCGCAACGCTTGCCGAAAATACGTGGAATCAGGCAATGAAATGCGTTGGCCACGTTCACCACCAGCACAACATCAACGTCGCGGCGCACCACGTCAAACATGCAGGCCAGCGTATGGGTCAGCGTGCCCAGGTTCTTGGTCTCAATACTGGGCAGATAAATCAACTTCACGCCCTGGCAGGAATCGGGCCGCTCGGGAAACAAAGACTTGCGGCAATATACGGTCACATCATGACCGCGAGCGGCAAGCCGTGGAGCGAGTTCCAGAAAGAAAGTCTCAAAGCCGCTGTAAGAGGAGGGCATGCCTCGTCCTCCACAGAAAGCGATCTTCAAGGTGTTTTTTGCCGGGACGGGTTTTGTTTGCGTCTTCATCAGTTCAATATCACCGTATTTGGTCGCGCACTTTCCGCCTACCACGGTGTTCGCCGTGCACAGCAATAAGACAATAAACTAACACTTAGCCCATCCCTGTTTTACTTTATTGCGGTTCTCTGTGAAAAAGCAGAACATGAATCGCGTTGGCGCCTGGATAAGGTGAACCGTATCTGATCCGCGGATCAATATGCTCGACTTCACGCCAGCCAACAAAGCGGGCAAACCGCTGGTAACGAAAATGACGGCTGCACGGAACTTCGTCGATCACTGAATCAAGATACGGGTTCTCTCCGTGCGATACCGTCACAACCATGGTTCCTAATGGAGCAAGAAGCGCCTTGAGATGTTGGATGGCCCGCAGAGGCTTGTCCCTTTCTGCCACGGGTTCGTCCCACCCCAGGTGCTCCAACGTTGAGATCGAGATGATCAGGTCGTAGGGCGGCGCCGTGAACTGCAAAATATCCAGGTTGGTGACTCCCGGGTACTCCTCATACCGGTCAACCACATCATGCTGAAACGGAAAGTAGTGGTTAATAACGTTGCCCACTTCAAGCGTCCTTGGCCCGGGACGGATAAAGTGCCGCATGATCGGGACCTCGATCGTCCTTTCGTTCAGCGAAGTGTTGTTGTAATAGTGATGGAAGTACCTGAGATCGGCGCCATCGAACTGGAACTGGCGGTTTCGATTGACAACCTTGTTGGCGGCGACCTGAATCAGATTTGCCGGCTTTTTAAGCAAACGGCGTACAGCCGCCGGCCTATCGTATTCGGCATAACGATCGCGTGCCCTGAACTGCAAATATACCGAGCGTACGGCACTGAAGAAATAATTCATTCTTGGATCCGGCTGAAATCAATCTGCAACAGCAGTCACGCAAGCACGGCTCGGGCAGGCCACTTCACATATTGTTCGCGCCGGGCCGTCACCAGACAGCATGATCACCCGGAAGCCCTGTACAGCGAACATTGATTTTGAAAAACGAGGGAATTTAGAATTCGTCCACAGTTGATGATTCGTCATCTGTCGGCGTGGCCACACAAAGAGCCGTACGCCAACCACCGGCCCGTTGCGAGCCCGCCCTGCCCCACGCTCAGAAGCCTAGCATCTTTGAATCATCACATTCAAGAACTCCATAAAAAGAATCTCATGCCAGCTTTGCTTGCTGACGGCATAGCGCGGCACACAATGCGACACGGCTCGCGTGGACCGTGCTTTATAACATTGCAGTGAAACTTCTGCTGGCAGGTTCTGACCGCTCAACAAGGGACGCCTGGTCGTGAATGCGGCCTTGGACCTCATGCCGGGGATCAGACGCGTCCGCTAAACAGATATGGTAATGTTGCAGCGTCAGGCAGACGATTTAAATGAAGACCAGCTCTTCCGCGCGGTCCGTCCCAAACCCCACGCCTGTGCTATTTCTTATTACGGCGCTGGCGGTCTTGTTGTGGCCGGACGCGCCAGGAATGGCAGTGATTGCGGGAGCGGGCGCCATCGCAGTGCCATTTGTCCTGTCTTGGTCCATCAGGCGTCCGGAAGCCGCCGCATTCGTTCTGATCGCAGCCTCTGCCGTCCCCAAGCTTTTCATCGAAATTGGTGGCTTAAAATCGCGTCCCGAGCACATTATCGGCGGGCTGCTTATATTTGTTGTTCCGTTTGTATGGAAAAAACGGGAACAACCAGTGCTTTGGATTTTCCCCGACTACCTGCTGCTTGCCTATGTGTCCTTGAATTTCGTCAGTTCCGCTTTCTTGTCAGTTTCTCCCGCCCAGACCGTCAAGTGGGCCGTGCAGCAGGCGCTGGCGATACTACCTTACTTCTGGCTGCGAATTCTGATTGCCGACCGCGAAAGGTTCCGCCAGGTCTTCCAGTTTCTGTTGTGGATCGGCGCCGCCACGGCAGGCTTTGCTGTCGTTTGTTTTTACTCTTACGTTTTTTTCGGGACCGCAGTGGGCGTGGAAGTAGAGCAGTACGGAGACGTCGCGGCCACTTATGGTCTGCAGTATGAGGCCAATCTTCTGGGCGCTTTTTCCGGAGCCCTGTCTGTAATGATGTTGTCCATGTACGTCCAGGAAAATTCCAGGAAATACCTGATCGGATTCAGCTTCCTTGCGCTGACCGCGATGATCGTCAGTCTTTCCCGCGGAGCCCTGGGAGCCACGTTTATCGGTTTCCTTGCAGTCGCCTGGTTCAGCTTCAAGAAGGGGTTACTGACCCGGAAAGTGATGCTGTCAGCAGCAGCGGCAGGATTGGCCGCCGTTCTTCTGGTGGCGCCGTTTGTAATTGTGCATTTTGTTGACCGTTTTAGCACCGTCGAAATCTCTGACCCAACGGCTGACCCCAACACGTTGACCCGCGCCATACAAACGATTACCGCTATTGACGAGGTAACCAACCACCCTATCTTTGGCGGCGGGACCTCCAGCTTTCAATTGGCTTTTGACTGGCAAAGCCTAGGAGAGACCCTGACTACAGGGTGGGAAGACCAGGGATGGATCGCCAACACGGAGCTGCGCGTGCTGCACGATACTGGCATTGTAGGTTTGGCCACGTTCAGCCTTTTCGTGGTGTCTCTGGCCTGGCAAGCACGAGGAGTGCTCAAAAAACAGAACTTTCCTGAACTCGCGGCACTCCTGACTGGAAGCTTGGTTTATTGCGTCTCTTTTCAAGCGACGGAAGGAACCCTGCTGGCCTTTGTATGGGTTCAACTCGGGCTGGTCGGATGCGCCATCTCGCTCATGAAGCGCGCGGAGCAGGATCAATTCCCGGAAAACTCATCGCCGCCGCTGAATGGATGAGCAAGAAAGTGGCGCCACGGATCGTCCTCGCTCAAATTGTTCCATTTGTATTGCAATAGTAGTCCGATGCAGGCCAGCAGGGCTCCCAAAAGCACGCCGATTCCCATCACTATCTTAGGACGGGGGTGACGCCGTTCCGGAACCACCGGAACGTCCAGGACCTTCACCGTGGGAATCTCCCGCGCTTCCTGAATCCGCGCAACTTCATACTGTTGAGTCAACAGCTCGAAAACCGTTTCGTGGATCTTTGTATTCCGGAAAAGATTGGTCCATTCCACGCCTACGAGCGGCAAATTCTTGACTGACGGGTAGGGGCTGGAAGGGTCAGGAGCAGCGCCTTTCACCATGCCGCCGGTGTTGATCTTGTTGATGGCTTTTTGCAGTTCCGCGATACGTGAACGGAGGGTTTTCATGCGGGTATTTTCCGCTGTGTAAATCTGTTCCAGTCCTTCGGCTTCGGCTTTGGCGGCAATCATCTCTCCCTGGAGCCGCGCGGCCGTCTCCACCATGACGCGGGTCTGCTGCGGGATGTCCAGCGCCATGGAACTGCTCGCGAACTGGCTGAAACGCAGTTCGGCGTCGTCCAGGACTCTCTTTTCTTCCTGCATGCGCTGCTCAATGAACATGCGCTCCCGGCGCGCGGCGGAAGTAGTTACCTGGAGCATTACCATGTCCAGCTCATGCACGTAAGCGCCGGCCAGCGAGGAAGCAAACGCTGCGTCTCGGTTGCGGACCGTAATGCTCAGGACGCCGCTTTTCTTGTCTTCGTTGATTTTGGTTTGGTCTTCCAGAACATTGCGGGCATCTTCAAAGTATTTCTTGCCGTATTTCGCGCGCAGATCAAAATGGTCAACGATGTTGTCTTCCACCACGCGGCTCTGCAACACGCGGACATACAGCGCCCCCGTGCTCTTAACCCCGAGCATGTCTCCGGCCAGGCCGGCAAGGCCCGCCATCCCAGGAGACTTGAGCATCGCGGGGACGGCCAGGGCACTCAGGCCGCCTGCGCCAGAGTCGGGAGGCATGATCTGCACAGTGGCTTCAAACGCGCAGATTTTTAGGGTCAGCAGCGCGGCAGCGCCTCCGCCAGCCAGTGCCCAAAGAAGAATTTTCACGCGCATTCGCCACAAGTGCCGGGCCTGAGCGATCCAGTGGCGCGCCCTCTCGATCCCAGGCGGCACACGCCCGGCTACCTTATCGTCTTCTACCAGAAGTTGGTTGGTCGCCCTTGTTGGCATGGGTCTTAAATCCCGGCACGCATCCGGCCAAGAATGCAATGAGTATACATTGCTGCAAATACAACAGAACCACGCAACTATTTTGATAGCAAATAAGGTCGCTTACGGCTGAAGTTGGTTAAGGACAAGACAAATCGCACTCCGTCCGCTAAGAAGAATACTGCACGTGCTCTGATAGCGGCGATTCCAGCCACTGCGCCAGCGTGGGAGATTTCCGGTCACGCTCTGAAGTTACGGCAGAAGCCAGGTCGACCGGCCATTTGATTCCGATAGCTGGGTCGCCAAAGAAGATCCCGCCTTCGGTTTTTGGGTTATAGAGGCCGGTGCATTTGTAGAGTACTTCGCAGTCATCGGTCAGGGCACAGAACCCGCGGGCAAATCCATATGGCGCCCAGACTTGCTTCTTGTTCTCCGCGGAAACCTCAAGACCAAACCAACGGCCCAGATGGGGCGAACCTTTGCGAATGTCCACGGCCACCAGGAACGCGGCTCCATGGACCACGCGCATCAGCTTACCGAGCGGCGGGTCCCATTGAAAATGTAGTCCTCGCAACACGCCCCGGCTTGAGCGGGACTGGTTCTCCTGAACAAAGGCTTCGGGAATGCCAAATTGGCGGAACTGGTCAGACCGGAACGTCTCCATGAAGAAGCCCCGGGCGTCACCAAATACTTCCGGGACCACTACCACGACTTCATCCAAGTGCACAGATTCAATCTTCAGCGGCATTCGATGGCAGCTCCCGAACCCGAAGTTGATAACACCACGCCTCGCCTGGCACAATCGGACGCAAGGCGGCGCAAGACAGCAGGCCACTATAGCATCTGGCCCGAAGCTGAGAGCTGTAAGGGAGAAGCCGAGCGGAAAAGCCTACCCAGAGGAAGAGTGGGCAAAAAGTCAGGGGAGGCTTAAGCGTCATTCATTCAAGAACGCCCAAGTCTCCCCCGCAGAGCATTTATCCAAAATATTTGATCTTACGGACGCTCCCGATCAACGAAGACTCTAAGCTTCCGTGAACGTGATGGATGGCGCAACTTGCGCAACGCTTTGGCTTCAATCTGGCGAATGCGCTCGCGCGTGACCTGGAAATTCTGCCCAACTTCTTCCAGCGTGTGTTCCGAACCATCTTCCAGGCCAAAGCGCATCCGGATTATGTGTTCTTCGCGCGGATTGAGGGTACGCAGCACGTTGGCCGTCTGCTCTTTCAGGTTCAGCTGGATCATGGCTTCAGCAGGCGAAACGCCGGCCGTATCCTGGATGAAATCGCTCAGGCGTGAATCATCTTCCTGGCCCACTGGTGTCTCCAGAGAAATGGGCTGCTGGGCCACTTTCATGACCTTGCGGACGGTTGAGACCGGAATATCCATGCGCTGGGCAATTTCTTCTGATGTTGGTTCCCTGCCCAGTTCCTGCACCAACAGGCGCGACGTGCGCACCAACTTGTTGATGTTTTCAATCATGTGCACCGGGACGCGAATGGTGCGGGCCTGGTCGGCGATGGCACGCGTGACCGCCTGGCGAATCCACCACGTGGCGTACGTGGAAAACTTGTAGCCACGGCGGTATTCAAACTTGTCCACGGCCTTCATCAGGCCCATGTTGCCTTCCTGGATCAAATCAAGGAAGTGCATGCCACGGTTGGTGTACTTCTTGGCGATGGAAACGACGAGACGAAGATTGGCTTCCACCAATTCGCGCTTGGCATACTCGGCGTCCACGTTGCCCTGCACGATTTCCCGCTGCGTACGGCGCAGGTCCTGGAAGCTGGCTCCGGCTTCTTTTTCCAAGCGCTTCAAGTCAGCCTGGCTGGTGCGCTGCTGGTGCTTGTATTCCGAACGGACTTCTTCACTGCGCGTGCTGGTGACCTTCTTTTCCAGAGTATGAATCTGGCGGTCCAGTGAGCGCATGGTATCCGCCGTGGTGGTAACAATGGCAATGAGCCTCTTCCGCTCCGGATGCGTATACTTCAGGCCACGTATGATCTTGGAGACGGCGACTTTCTCACGGCTCATCTTCCAGAAATAGCGGCGGTACTGTTTGGGATTCTTCTTCTGGCTGATCTCTCCGAGTTTTTCTTCGAGCTTGCGCGCCTTTTCGTAGTGCGCGGCCATTTCGTCAATCAGCTCGATGGTAACTTTGGCGCGATCGGCCACAATCTCATCAGTAACGTCTTCTTCGTCAAAAATTACGATCTCTTTTATGGAGCGCGCGGCGCGTTCCAGGTCCTTGCCAATGGACATGATCTCGCGAATTACCAGAGGAGAACGCGAGATGGCTTTGAGCACGCGAAGATGCCCGCCTTCAAACCGCTTGGCAATTTCAATTTCACCCTGGCGGGTCAGCAGTGGCACCGTGCCCATTTCCCGCAGGTACAGGCGGACGGGATCGCTGGTCTTGTCCAGGACTTCCGGCGTGATCTTGAAGTCGATGTCTTCGCCTTCGTCCATGTCGGACTCAGGCTTTCTCTTGCGTTGTGACGGAAGCTCGCCTTCCACCAGGTCCATGCCCTGGTGGTCAACGGTCATCGCCAAATCATCGAGATCGTCCGCGGCAGCAATGTCTTCGCCAATCAGGCTGGCGGCTTCATCGTCGGTGAAAAAACTGCCGTCACCCGGGTCCGCATCCATGGACTTTCCTACGCGGTCATATTTATCGTTAACAGCCAAGAGTTACCTTTCGCAAAGAGTAAAACTGAAAATACATGGCACGGCTAGAACAAGCTGCGCCGGTCAACACATCCGGGAACGATTGCTCGCCCGGTGGACTCATGCAGCTTAGTGGAAATCTGAATCGGTACAGAACCAAATTCCAAGCGCAGAGCCGCCCAGATCGACCTTGCTTAACACGCGAAGCAGAAAGCCTACAGAACGGGAACGGGATTCGTCTTCAAGGTGTCAATTTCCTTGAGGATGGTTTGCAGCCGGTTTTCCAGCTGTTTCTTGGTTCGTGGTTTCCGTTCGGTCCTGCTAAATTGGCCGTAATTTGCGATGGAGCGGCGGTAAAAATCGGCGGTTTTCTCAAGCAATTCGGCTTTCTGGTCAATCGGTGTGGACATGAATCTATTCTACAGCATATTGACATCTGGTGCCGGACGATGTTGGCCAAAAGCCACACCTGGCCTAAGTCCAAACGATCCGCTTCGGGCCAGCCCCTACTGCCTCGGGACGCCCGAAAAAATGCGGCAACTGCCCAGCAACCGGTGCTTTGGGCCCTATCTTGAGGAAGGTCAAGATCTATAGCAAAGCTTCGTTCTTGAGCTTCTGGAACCCGGCCTGAGTCAGCTGCGCCAGCTCGTTGAGGCAGTCCTGGTCAGCCACAGTCAGGTTAAAACAGGATTGGCCCTGCATCACCTTCCGCAATTTGGGCGAAATCAAGTGCAGCAGGTCCGGAAACATGTACAGCGGCGTGAGGTAGTAGCTCACGTAGTTCTTCTTGACCTTGGCGGCGGCAAAGAACAGCCGGCGACCATTCATGCTAGCCGAGCGGGTTTCCAGATAGCAGTTGCCGGGTTTGTCCGTTTTTACGGAAAGTTCACTTTCATACGGCCGCAACAGCTTCCGGAGTGCCGCAAACAAGACGCCATGCTTATCTGCCCGGCCGGCAGCCGAATTATCAGTGTTGGGGGGTACAACCATATTTGGCACCTGGGCGCTTGGTGTGCGAGACGCCGTGCCCCGCACACCGCTTAAAACGCCGTTCAATTTTACCAACGTGGTTCGCGACGCTGGCGCGGACCACCACGATCATTGCCGCCTTTGTTGCCGCCGTATCCGCCGCCACCGCCGCTGCGCGGCGTCTGCGGTTTGGCTTCATTCACGGTCAGGGCGCGTCCGCCGGAATCCTTGCCGTTCAAAGCCGTCATGGCCTTTTCCGCTTCTTCATCGTTGGTCATGGCCACAAAGCCAAAACCACGCGAGCGGCCGGTATCACGGTCCGTGGCGATGGTTGCGCTTTCAATTGCGCCGAAAGGCTCGAACAGTGACCGTAGTTCCTGCTCTGACATGCTGAATGAGAAATTGCCGACGTAAATCTTCTTCACGTGTTGCTCCTTGATTTTCTTGATGCGTAGATTGGCTGTTCTCAGCAGAAATAGGCAGGACAAAAAGCGGGAAACTTTGTCTATCCGAGTCGAGGACAACTGACTTGCTATAGTCGATACTACACGGAATTGGGCGATCCTGCCGGGAAAGTGGGCGGAAACGCCCTCTGGTCGATATCAAGCCACTGCGGCTGGCCGAAATTGCAGCGATTACTTTGTCGCCATCTCCACCAGTTCCACCCGGCGGTTCTTGGCACGTCCGTCGTCGTTTTTGTTGGAAGCGACCGGGGAGTAGGGTCCGTTGCCGAACGGAATGAGCCGTGCGGCGGCGATTCCGTATTTTAATGTGAGTAGGCTCGCCACGGACTGCGCGCGCGCCTGCGAGAGTTTCATGTTGGCCGCCGTATCACCCACCATGTCTGTATGCCCGACAATGAAAACCTTCAGCGTTGGCTTCTGCTTCAGCAGTTTGGCAATCTCAACCAGTGCGGGCCCGGATTCCGGCTTCACGTCAGCCTTGCCGGTGTCGAAATAAATCCCATAGATTGCAACTCGGCCGCCGGCGTTTAAGTCATTGCCTAGAATTTCCGCGCTGATGGCCACTTCTTGCGCCATGGCCTGCTTTTCCACGATCGTCAGATCGTGGTGGTCACTGCGCGCTTCAATCAGTATCCAGACTTCCTTGTCGCCCTTGGTAAAGCGCAGCGTGGTGTTGCGCCAGGAGCCGCTATCGCCAGAAGCATCATTCATCACCTGGCCGCCGGCTGCTTTCACGGCGTTCTGATAGTTGCGGATCACCTGGAGCGTGCTGGTAGGCGCGGCATTTTCTTTTTGCACATACTGGTACTTGTAGAGATGTCCTTCCACTTGCTGCTCGGTCTCTTTGCCGTTCACCGTTACGGGAAAAGTAAATCCGTCAAACTTGGCTTCACTGGCGCCATAGATGTAGTAAGTGGGCATGCGGGTGATGCCGGGATAGTCTTTGCTCCCAGGTTTGTCATTCTGGGAATGCGCGAAGGCCGCGGAAAGAACAAGGACAAGCGACACAATGAGTCTGTGAGAAAGACGGGACATGGATTGTTCCTCTGCCCCGATGTTCCCACCAGCAATCATGAATAGCTGTGACTCGGCTCACCTGCTGGCTGTGAAATGGAGGCAGGTCGCTGGCATCTCCGCGTCGCGGCTGGGAGTGCTTATGGCTCCAATTTGATCTGTTGCATTCGTTCGAAGACACCGCCAAGTTGCGCGTTCCATTGGTTCCAGTCATGTCCGCCGTGCGCGACGCGGAATTCATAGCGAAAATGGCGCTGTTCCAAGAGTCCGGCGAATTTGCGGTTTGCCGCAAGCAGACCTTCTTTGTCGCCGCACGAAAGATAGATGTATGGAACTTTTGCAGGATCGGCGGATCGCGCAAGTATGTAGGGATCGTTGCCATGCCGCGTCTGACTTCCCCACGCGCCGAAAATCGAACCATGGCGCCGCCACTGGTCAACTCGCTTGACGGAAAACGGACGGCTGGGAACATCGAGCGCCGGACTCAAGCCCGCGGCAAACGCGAAAAGATCGGGACGCTTGAGCGCCAGTTTCACCGCGCCGAAACCGCCCATCGAGTTGCCGATGATTGCTCGATTCTCCCGGCCGGGTGCGATCGGGAATCTGGACTCAGCGTCGGCAATAAGATCGTTGATAATGTAGTCTTCATAGCGGTCTTGGGGATGGTCCGCGGAGTTGGTGTAGTAAGAAGAATTGCCTTCCGGCATCACCAGGATCAGGCCCTTTTCGGCAAAGCGGGCAACATCAGAATCATTGGACCACGCTTGATAGTTCTCGCCGCCACCATGAAGCAAGTAAATCGCCGGCCGTTTCCCACCAGCCGGCACATTTGTTGGAAGAATCACGCGGTACGTCATGTCGCGATTCAGTGCAGCGCTGTGAAACGTAACGTCGCGCAGCGTGACGCCGGCGGTAAGGCGCGGATGGTCGGGCTTGGACGGGCTCGACCTGGAGCACGAAGAGATTGCTAGCAGCGCGAAAATCGCGACGCAATGTAACAAACGCCGGACACCTGTCATGCTGAGCGCCGCGCAGCGAGCAGAGCGATGCGAGAGCAAGTCGAAGCATCCCGAGGATTTTTGAGCCAGCGGACATGCTTTAGGGAGTTTTCACCAAACAACCGGATTTTCGCCTCCCGCTCCAACTACACGTGCCTTGTGAGAACTCCCTGTAACACCCATTATTTGAGAAATATTCACGGGATCCTTCGACTGCGCGACGCCGTGCAGCGTCGTTTGGCTCAGGATGACAGGTTCTAAATATCTGAATAGATAAAGTCTTACGAAGGCCTTTCCTGCCTCTCCTTCTCGCGCGCCTCGGCCTGATCACGCAAAGCGCGGCCCTTCTCCGGCAAGGGGTCTTTGACCACGCCATAGGCCTTGAGGCCGTCGTGGTCCGGAGGAAGGTACTCGGTGATGGGTAGGCCGTCTTTATTCACAAAGAGCAGGCAGTGGCAGTACTTGTAGATCTGCATGTCGTCGCAAGCGCAAATCCATGTCCGGTGCGTGGCTTCTTCTTTTTTATCGGGATAAAAGCGGCATGGGCACAAGGGTTTGCCCAGCGTGTCCATGTGGTGTGCCAGGCCGAGTACCACGGCTTCCGTGACTTCCGGATCAGGATGAGTAAACGATCCGGATTTCTCGCAGTACTTCTCGACGAACTTGCGGATTCGCACCAGGGATTGATCAGTGGGCTTATCGGTCATTCGGGGGTTCCCTTTCTGCTTCTACACCGTTTTTAGAAATGCATTACAGCAACCGCAGGGCTAAAGCCGAGGCTCTTTTGAAACTGTGCGGCGCTTTTCGCTTCGCTCACCCACGCTCGGCAATGTAGCGTTCCTTGGCCGTAAGTCGGTGGCGTCCGCGCATGGAGGTTCGTTATTCAGGATACGGCAAGAGCTTGGCGCTTGCATAATCTCGCAGCGCAACGGAAAGCTCTGGCAAGGACGGCGGGAATAGGAGCACAATAAGCCTTGCAGACTCCAAATGGGGCGGAGCGGATTACGAAACAAATTCCGATCCGTCCTTATTAACGTGATTAACGTGCCTGGAAACTGAGTTGACTCCATTCCACGAGGTGACTCCATGAATCGCAGACGGTTCCTCAAAGATGCATCCACGCTAAGCAGCGCCGCTTTGCTTGCGCCTTCCCTGCTTAAAGCCTTTGAGTTTGCGCCCGCCCCGGGAGCGATGGCCCAAGTGGCCTTTGTGAAAACCACCGACCGTGTGGCTGGAGTCAGCCGCGCTATCGATCTGTTGGGACTTGGGAAATTCGGCGGCAAAGATCTCTTCATCAAGCCGAATTTCAACAGCGCCGACGCTACTCCCGGCTCCACGCATGAAGACACGCTCGCCTCCGTGGTGCGTAAGCTGAAATCCATGGGCGCCGGACCGCTCACCATTGGCGACCGCAGCGGCATGGGCAACACGCGCGAAGTCATGGACAAGAAACATGCGTTCGTAATGGGCAAGGAACTGGACGCCAGGGTCGTGGTATTTGACGATCTAGCCGCCGACGAATGGGAACTGCTCAAACATCCGGACAGCCACTGGCAACAGGGTTTTGCGTTACCCAAAGTAGTCCGCAAAGCCGGAGGCGTGGTGCAGACGTGTTGCCTCAAGACACATCGCTATGGCGGACACTTTACTCTTTCACTCAAGAATTCCGTCGGCTTCGCGGCCAAGCTGGTGCCGGGCAACAGTTACAACTTCATGCGCGAGCTACATTCCTCGCCTAACCAGCGGCGCATGATCGCCGAAATCAACGCCGGTTATCACCCTGACTTGATCGTGCTCGATGGCGTGCAGGCTTTTGTGAACGGCGGCCCTGACCAGGGCAAGCTGGTCAACACCAACATCATCCTTGCCGGAACCGACCGTGTAGCCGTGGACGCCGTGGGCGTGGCCCTGCTCCGTTACTTTGGCACCACTCCGGAAGTCAGCCAAGGAGCAATCTTCGATCAGGAACAGATTGCGCGCGCCGTGCAGTTGGGCATCGGCGTAGGCAGCGCGAAGCAGATTGAACTGGTGACGGGCGACAAAGACAGCGCCGAGTATGCCAAACCGATCCGCGCATTGCTGGATGGAGCGCCGGCCAAAGCGGCGTAAAACTACTTCATCACATAGGGAACGATGAACGCCGTGAAGAGCACCGTCACGCCGACGATCGCGGTCAGTATCCCCACCCATGCCAGCGCAAACCACTTTTCATTTTTTGGTTCCGGTGGGGAGATGCCCAGGAACAGATGCAGACCGCGCATGAGGGAAATCAAAATTTGCATGGGATTTACGTTTTACTCTCTTCAAAAACCGATCAACTTAGTCTGCACCAAATCGTAAAGCCGGATGCAGGTGTGCAGCAAACAACAAAAAAGCGGCCCCAAGGCCGCCTTTTGTTGCCACCAGGATTTAACCCGGCAGCGATGTTTCAGATTCCACTCAAGGGTGAGTCAAGTTTTTCAACCCGCTCAACCGCGGAGCGGCACGTGGCGATTAGAGAGGACGAACGTTCTCTGCCTGCCAGCCCTTCTGGCCTTTCGTTACCGTGAATTCAACGGCCTGTCCCTCTTCCAGGCTGCGGTAGCCGCTGCTCTGGATGGCGGAGAAATGCACGAATACATCTTCACCGTTTTGACGTGAAATAAAGCCGAAGCCTTTGGCGGCGTTGAACCACTTTACTGTTCCTTGTTCCATTTTGTTTCTTTTTCCTATTGTTTTGATTTGACGCTGGAATTAAATATCGAAATGTTCGGCAGGTGCGAAGGGTTGGTCGCTGTGCAGAAGATCAACAATTCAATTTCTAACGCAGCCTGATTATAGCATACTTAGGGTCCCGGAACTAAGGCTTTTGTTCGCCGCGGATGAACTCTGCTTCTTCGCGAAGCGCTGCAAGCGCTTCAGGAATAAGGCCTACAGCCAAATGCCAAACGTGCGGCAGCCCGGGATAAGCGCTCAGTTTGCTCTTGACTCCGCATTGCCCGGCCTTCTCGTGCAGACGCCGGGCATCGTCAAACAGCAGCTCAGATGAACTGACCTGGATCAGCAACGGAGGCAGCCCGGTGAGGTCGCCAAACAGCGGCGAAGCTTCCGGGGTTTCCGCCGGAGCGCCGTTCAAATAGAGCCCCGCGAAGTTGGAAATGTCGCTCGGCCGGAACATGGCGCAGCTATCGCCATTGCGATAGGCAAAGGTGCCCGTCAAGTCCACCCACGGGCAAAGGCAAACCGCACAAGATGGCAGCGGCACATTCTCGCGATGGAGCCGCAGCAGCGTGGCGACCACCAGCCCGCCACCCGCGGAATCTCCGGCGAGAGAAATCTGATCCGGCCTGGTCCCTTTTTTCAGGAGCCATTGATAAGCCGCCGAAGCGTCGTCCACCGCTGCGGGAAAAGGATGTTCCGGAGCCAGACGCTGGTCGAGCGAAAAAACTCTTTGCTTCAGCAGCCGGGCCAGCGTTCCGGTGATAGGACGGTGCGAGCGCGGCGAGCAACTTACGTATCCGCCGCCATGCAGAAAAAGCAAAATGTGGGGAGACAAGCCCACGGGTGTGAGCCATTCCCCGCGAACACCGTCTTCATTCACCTGAGTCAAAGTAAGTCCGCGAGTCCGCCCTACGCTTAGAAAGCTGGGCAAATCAAATAACAATCGCGACCAGCGCAAGACTGATTCCGGACTCTTACGAGGCCACCGCTTGATCACCAAACGGACGATGCCCGCCAAAATTCGTCCGCGCACACTTGGGCCAGATCGTGGCGCTGGATGCGTGTCCGGCGTAGTCTGAGTTGGAGCGTTGGCTATAGCCATTTCAGATCGGGAACAGCTTCTGTAAGAAAGGCGTATCCACCAGTATCGGCTTGAAGGGGCCGTACTGCGCTTCATCTTGCCAGTCCTTGTTGAATATGGTGGGGCCCAAAGCTTTGGCCTTCAGGAATTCAGCAAGAGCAGCTTCTTTGTCTCCGGCGAGATAATGCACAAAACCCACATTCATGTGGACGCCATAGTTGTTCGGCGCGTAACTCACGGCCTTAGCGCCCGCGGCCTGTGCTTTCTTGGCATCGAGCGGCGTTGCTTCCATCACTTTGTACATCGCGTCCAGGTAGTTGTAAGCCAGATTCAGATCGAGCAGGCGGCGGAGTTCGGCAAAGGGATCGGTGCTGTCGTCCACGTTGATGTAAACATAGCGATCATTGTTGTAGTTGCGGCCACCGCGTTTGCGGACGACTAAGATCGAAGCCGACTGGCGGCCGCGCGCATCACCACCGGCTGCGTCGCCCGCTTTCAAAGCCGCAAATAGTTTTTCCGCCAACTCTCCATTCGTCGCGTCAAAAGCTTTGCCCATCGACTCCGGCACTTGCGGTCCGACAAGAATGTTCCCTTGCGCAGACCACGTTTTGCCCTGGCGATCGCCCGCCCACTTGGGAGCATTCGGGCCGGTGTATGCCGCAACGTTGCCCTTGGCGTCGACGATGGCCACCTGGCGTCCGTCTTTGCCGTCGAACTTGTCGTCTTCCATGATCTTCTTCAGGACTTCAGAAGCCGTCTTGCCGGCACGGAGCAGATCAATCGCTTGCTGTCCGTAGCCGACGTTTACGTTGGCC
>Ga0209069_10000148_pt1 | contig 27863 bp, 25 predicted proteins | sample Str013_2_FD_187202 | JGI IMG/M metagenome (GOLD analysis project Ga0209069, IMG submission 187202) | Freshwater sediment microbial communities in response to fracking from Pennsylvania, USA - Straight Creek_MetaG_SC_2013 (SPAdes) (version 2) | ecosystem: Environmental > Aquatic > Freshwater >...
GATATTCGTCACGGAATGACAGAAATCAGCGGCTGATTTGCCGCTGAAACGCCAAACTAAACGAAAGATTCACCAGTTTCTACGATAAAGGCTGCAAGTGTCACCTGTGTCAGGTGCATGTCAGTTGCGTGGAGTTCCCGATGAGTGAGTTGAAAAAAGCTTTTCCAGAGTCACTTGATGACCTTCTGGCCGCCGTGAATGAAACGGCCCGTGGCCGCTGGTTCCTTGAAGGCTATGAGGCGCGCCTGCGAAAGGCCGAAACCACCCGCATTCTCGATGCCATCGCCAAGTTGGAAAGCCATGTTTCCAGCCAGGGTTCCTCACCTGCAGATGCCGCTTTGATTGCTCGCACCCGTGCCGCCATTTCCGCCACGCGCCGCGACATCGCCAACATTGCCGATAAACCCGCCAGCCTTTCGGTTGAAGGCCAGCTTTTTGCCAGGCTTGCGGGCCTGTCGAAAGAAGCTTTCACCAGTGAGTCCGGCTTGTCTGAAGGCGTGCACCGCGCGCTGAAACTGGTTGAAGATTTAGACCGCGAATTCTCGGCCCCGTTAATACTTGCAACAAGCCAAAACAATGCGCAAAATTTCTTCAAACAGGATGAGGCGGTGTTTGAGCCAGCCCCGGTTTCGAAGCCCGTCGTTGTTGCCCAGAAGTCGGAATCCCTCGTCGATCTTCCGGCGCGGGGTGCTAAATTGGTGATCCAACGGATTTCCCCTGCCCAAGCGGCACCCGCCGCAGAACTTCCAACGTCTGTGCACATTGAACCAAATGAGCCCCCTCAGCGCATTGAACCGCCGGTCTTTCAGGCAGATACGCATCAACACGAAGATGTTGAAATTCCGCATAGCCGCATCGTCATCATCCGCCGTAAAGTTGACGAGATGATTGATGTGCCATTTCTCGGCATGAACGAAGGCACCCCTGCAAGCGCTGCCTGATTAGTTTTTACTGTTTTGCTGGCAGCAAGTTCGCCACCAGCATTCCTACAGCCATTGCCACAACGAAAATTAGGCTCTCGACGTGGCCGAGCACGAGTGATGCAATGGCGGGGCCGGGGCAGAATCCCGAGAGGCCCCAGCCAAGGCCGAAGATCACGGCACCTCCCACAAGCTGCGCGTCAATATCCTTAACTGTGGGAAGGTGAAAGACATCGGCAAAAAGCGGGCGGCCTTGCGCGAAGGCCAAACGGTAGCCAAGCATGGCCACGATCAAGCCAGCCCCCATCACCAAGATCAAGCTCGCATCAAACGACCCGAAGAGATCGAGGAAGTTCAAAATCTTCGCGGGGTTGACCATGCCGGAAAAGGTCAGGCCGACACCGAAGAGCAGGCCAGCGACGAGTGCTGTGAGACGTTGCATCAACATGATTCATATTCCCAGCACATGACGCGTGATAAAAACCGTCGCGATGGCTACGGCCATGAAAGTTGCTGTGGCGATGATCGAGCGCATGGAAAACCTGGCGATGCCGCATATGCCATGGCCTGAGGTGCAGCCGCGGCTGAGCGCCGTGCCGAAGCCTACCAAGAGTCCGCCGAGTATCGTGATGTTAATCGACGGATAAGCGAGGTTCTGGGCATTGCTGGCATAGGGTGCCGCAAAGAAAGTGCCCGCCAAGAGGCCGAGAATAAATAGCGCACGCCAGATATATTCCGCGTCGAAGTTCAGTGTTAACAGGTGGCGGAAGATGCTGGAGCAGCCGGCGATGCGGCCGTTGCCCGCCATCAAGATAACGGCCGAAAGGCCAATCAATGCACCGCCAGAGGCTGCTGCAATGGGTGTGAATTCAGTGGGAAGGATCACGTTCAACCTCGCAAAACAATTGAGAGGCCGAGCTTAGGGGATTGTGGTTGGAAATGAAACTATTGCCGCAAGAGGCGCTTTAAAGTGCGCAAGACGGAAGTGGGCAGTTTCATATAAATCGCGCGGGCCTTGGGCCTGAGGATGCCGAGATAGAGGTGGCCATAGATTTGGCCGAGCAGCGACAAGGGCAGATAGTAGTCATTCACCGGCTCATAGGCCGACGACCAGGATTCCTTGTAAGGATCATAAGGCACCATGAGATCATATGATTTCTGCCCTTGGGCCAGCCAGTGGCGCTGTGCCATGTCAAAATGCAAACGACCGGGCGAAAGATTGGTCATCGTGCTGTCATGGGCCGTCATATAACAATATTGAACACCATGATAAGCAAAGCAGCCTTCCCATGACACGGGCTTTCCAGCAATTTTTATGACCGTAACGCTCAAGGCCGTGGGCTTGTCTTTCACGCGTCCGAGAAGTTTCAACATGTCGAGATGTTGCGGGCAGGCCATGGTGGTGTTGAAGCGGCCGCGTTCGCGCAGCCAGGTCAGCTTTTCTTTGGTGGCCGCTGTCAAAGCTTCATCAATGGCGGCACTATCCGTCAGTTGTTCAAACGAAACTGGGCCCAAGGCTTCCAAGGCCTGGCGGGCGCGTCTGCGGTGCTTGCGTTGGCGGGCGTCGTATCGCGCGTCATAATCTGCTTCGGTTTTGAATTGCGTCAGGTCCATCGCTGCGGCGCGTTCATTAAGTTTGCCATCAAACCAGTTGGCTTTGGCATGGGGGGCAAAGTTGCTGGTATCACGCACGTGGCGGAGATGGAGGATGTCTGCTGCTTTATGCTGTTGCAAATATTGTACAGCATGGTTGAACCAAAGATCAGTATTGTGGTTTTGATCGACGAGGGCATCACCATATTGGCCGACGGGTTCGGTGAGCCAAGTCAAGATTTTGAAACCAAAGCGTTGTTGCAACATCAGCGGCAGCAGGAACACCAACTTATTTTCTGCAAAACCTGCCACGACATGAAGTTCGCGGGCGCTGTCGGGCTTGCCGTAAACGTCGTTCCAGCATTTCACCCAGTCAAAACTTTGGAACACGGTGGGTGAAACATGGCAGCGGGTTTCAAGATCCGCCCAAGCTTCTGCCAGTCGGTTCAATGATCTGGTGGTGGTGATCAGGGTGAGGTAGCTTTGCGGCGGCAAACGGGCAGGCACGGCTTTAGCTTGCGCCGGAGCCATGGTCATCATCGCAGGTTCTTCCAAAACTTTGAGCATGATTCCCTGTTGAATTGGCGCAAACTGAAACAGGCCCGCAGCGTAGAGGGCGTGCAATTGTTCTAGTTGTAATAATCATGCAAAGACTGAACTTCGCCAGAAGAAGTCCAGCAATGGTTAGCAGGATATTAAACTGGGCTTAGAGCACGGGAGCTTCGTCTTCTGCGTTCTTGGCGAAAGAGACGATTTCTTTGGCCAGCGCGCCCAAAGTTTCGCGCTTTGACGCTTCTCTGGCGATCGGGCGGCAGACTTCGCAGGCCGCCAGCCCTATCCGCGCTGTCAGAATGCCATTGATGGCACCCTCGCCGAAGCGGGCCGAGAGCCGGCCCAGCAAGCCCTTGCCAACAAAAAGATGCAGGAAATTATCGGTCAGCGCCAGACCTGCGGCCACGGCAAGATGGGTGAGGACCATGCGGGTCAGGCGCAGTGTGGCGATGAACGAAGGCCTGCCGCCGTAAAGCTCGCCAAGCTCACGGATCATGAAAAGATTCTGCCCACCGACCAGCAGCATGTCCAACGCAGCGGTCGGCGTGACAGTGGTGAGCAGTGTGACCCGACGCGCGCGCCGGGCAATGATGCGGTGGGCCTGTTCATCTAGTGGTTCCAGCAACAAGCGTTCAGCCAGGCGGATGGCGGCGGGTGGGTCAATAATATCGCCTGCATGTTCGGACCAGCTGCGCAAAGCCCAAGCCATATCGGGGCGGCCTGTGTAGAGTTGCTTTAACTCGCGCGTGGCTGTTGCTGCCGCAGTTGCATCATTCTGATTGATGGCGCGGGCACTTGCGATCTGCAATTTCTCAATCTGTCGCAAGCGCCAGAGGCCGAAAAGCTCGCGCAGGAAGATTGCTGCGAAAGCGAGGCCTGCGATTGCTGCCAACGCGACTGAAATCCAACCGAGTGTCAGCGACCATATAAAAAAATCGGCAATCATCTTGGTGATCGTGAGGCCGAACCACAGCGTGATGAGCGTGAGCAAACTCACGAGGAGAAGGTAACCCCAAGGCGTGTGGCGGGGCTTGGCATTGGCCTCGGCCATGGGGGCTTCGACGAGGGCATTATGTTCAGGCAGAGGTGCAAACTCAATTTGCGGCTGCTTGGTGCGCGGCGCTGACTTTGGCGGCGCGAGACGGAAAGCCTGAGGGCTGCGCATTTTCTCGCTCATGGGAAGCCATCTCCCAGCAGAAACTCAATGGCGCGGTCCATCCGAATATGCGGGAAAGTCTCGGCTGTTAAAACGGGCGGGCGGAATTTCACAAATTGCAAAGTGCCTTGCGCTAAGCCTTGAAGTGCGGCTTGCGGATGTCCGGGCAGATCGCCAGGGAAGATGGCCGCTTCAGATTTTCCGTCGAAAAGTTCAGTGCCAACATGTTCACCTGCTTCGGGCGTTCCGGCAATGCAGGAAAATTCGCCGGACTTCTGCTTGACCGTTGCTTCCTGCGTGGCGCGGATCGCCGAGAGGGCCAAAGCATCAATTCTGGCCCCTTGAAATTCTGCCTTATGCGAGGCTTCTGAAACAAGAAGACGCAGAATGGCTTCGAGCTTGTCATGGCTCTGATGGTGCAACAGATCGGCCTTGGTCGCGGCAAAGAGAACCTTGTCGATGCGGCGGCCAAAAACAGTTGAAACAAGATTGTTGGCGCCCAAGCGAAATGAACCCATGACGTCGACGAGCGCGCCACGCAAATCATTGACGGCGTGAACCCCAGCGTTGAGCGCACTCATCAAATCAACCAGTACGATCTGGCGGTTCAGTCTGGCGAAATGGCCAAAGTAAAAAGGCTTCACCACGCGCGACACATAGGATTGATAGCGCCGCTCCATCAGGGCACCCATGCTGCCGGAAGCAAAGACGGCATCTGGCGTCACATCGAGCGGTGCAAAAGACAACAGGGGCGAACCTTCTAAATCTCCCGGCATGAGAAAGCGTCCCGGCGGTAGGCTGGAAAGTGAGACTTCCTGCTGGCGGCAGGCAGAGAGATAATCTGTGAAGAGCTTGGCTGCCGTCACCGCCGCATTTTCATCGGCAGGCGCTGTGGGATCAAGTGAACTGAGATACTGATGCCAATCATTGGCCAAAGCGACACGGGGTTCGGTGCGGCTGGCGGTCAACATCGCATGTGACCATTGCTGATAGGTCTGCTGCATCAAGGGCAAGTCCAAGAGCCACTCGCCGGGATAGTCGATAATATCGATGTGAAGTTTGCCATTGCTGAAAGTGCGGGCGAAGAAACTTTCAGGCGCATATTCAATGGTGAGGCGCAGCTGGCTGATCTGGCGCGTGCTCTGCGGCCATTTGCGCTCATCACCTGTCAAACTCGCGAGGTGCTGCTCATAGGCAAAGCGCGGCAGATCGTCGTTGGGTTGTGGTTCGAGGTAAGCCTTTAGAATACGCCCTTCGTTCTGGGCTTCAAATACGGGAAGACGCGCTTGCTTCAGCAGCGCGTGGACAAGGGCCGTGATAAAGACGGTTTTCCCTGCGCGCGACAGGCCGGTGACTCCGAGGCGGATGGAAGGTTCCGTCAGGCCTGTGGCAAAATCGGCCAGGCCGCCTGCCGCAATGCGGCTTGTGTCAACAATTGAATCCCAGGTCACGTGGTTGGCTTTCCCATGTTGCCATAGTTGGGATGAAAGCCCCCGGAAAACAAGGGGTTCGCTGGATCAGGGCTGGTTGCCAATCTTGGTCAGATCATAGGGTGTTGATTGGTAAACCTCATTGATCCAATTGCCGAAGAGAAGGTGGGCATGGGCGCGCCAGCGATTTTCAGGCGGGCGTGACGGGTCATCGCCGGGAAAATAATGGGCCGGCTTGGCGATGGGTTTGCCTGCGGCTATATCGCGGCGATATTCATCACCTAAGCTATCGCTGTCATATTCAATATGATTGAACATCAAGAGTTGGCGGTTTTTGGCGTCATTGATCAGGCAGAGGCCGATGTCATCGGACTCCAATAAGACTTCAAGTTTTGCATTCGCAGGAAGATCGCTCTTGCGCACTTCTGTCCAGCGCGAAACGGGCATGGCAAAATCATCCGAGAAGCCCCTGAGATAGGGCGAAGAAGGGTTGAGGTTCTTATGGCTATAAACGCCAAGGGCCTTATTTTCGAGCGCGTATTTCGGAACCTTATAGAAATGATTTATTGCCGCTTGGGCGGCCCAACAGATGTTGAAAGTTGAATGAACGTGGGTTTGCGTCCAATCAAAAATTTCCGCGAGCTCCTGCCAATAGTTCACATCTTCAAAGGGCAACAGTTCGACGGGTGCGCCGGTGATGATCAGCCCATCAAAATATTGATCTTGAATGTCGTGCCAGCTTTCATAAAAGGCCAGCATATGTTCTTGCGAGGTGTTCTTGGGCGTATGGCTGCCGGTTTTGATCAGAGTGAGATCAACCTGCAAAGGCGATGCGCCGATCAGGCGGGCAAATTGTGTTTCAGTCTTGATCTTGTTGGGCATCAAGTTGAGAAGGCCGATGCGCAAGGGGCGAATATCCTGCCGGTTGGCGGTCGACTCCGTCATCACGTTCACGCCTTCTCTTTCGAGAATTTCACGTGCGGGCAGGCTGTTGGGAATTCGAATGGGCATTTGATTATGCTTTATCGATCGTGTCGGCGATCAGCGCCACGAAGTCTGCTTCGTTACTGACCAGCGGCACAGCAGACATGGGAATTGTGTAGCCAAAGTTATGGGCGATTTGACGGTAGAGCGGAATGCGGTGATGTAACAATTGTTCAAAACCCCAGACGGCAAAACCATCGGGATCAACTTCTTCGTCATTGGTGATGGCGTTCAGCTTCTTATACTCCGCCCATTTCTGATCGAGAAAGGCGGGTTGATAATACATGGGCTTGGGATTTTTGCGGAACCGATCAACCAACATGCGCGCATGTTCGGGCGTACCTTCGATATAGAGGAGGAGGGTGTTGTCGGCTAAGGATTTCAAAACGGGATCGGCCGGGTTGTTAGGGTCAACAACTTCGCAGAGGCTTCCGCCGCTATCGCAGATGAAATTCTTATAGCCATAGATGTCTTTGGCGCGGGTGATAAAACCGGGGACATCTTGCAGCGCGTGGATTTCGGCGTCGCGGTGTTGGGCCTGCCGCCTTTTATATTCAGCGAAAGATATGCCGTGCTTGGCAACGCTGCCGGGCTTGCCCAAATAGGTCGAGAGCGGGGCGAGGTTGTCGAAGGTGATGTTGGAGCGAATGTAAATTGAATCACTGCGCAACAGCTCGCTCAAAAAGGGATTGCGCATCGCTTCGCGTTTGAAATTATCGACGATATGTTCGTCCATATAGCGTGTGCCGATGCGGTAATCGACCGAGTATTGAAACCAGTTTTGATTTTGCAACAGCTCAGCCAGCGTGGTTTTGCCAACACCTGACATGCCCAAAACCGTGACGGATTTTGAGGGCAGGGATTTGAAGTCTTTGCCAGATTTAAAGCGCATGGCAGGGGTTTAGCTAGTCAGACCATCAGACACAAGGATCAGAACTTTTTGGTTAAGCGCACGTCAACCGCGTGGCTGTCATAGTCATAGACGGCAATATTCGAAACATTGCGTGTGTAGGTGTAGTTGAGAGATGGGGCGAGGCCGAGGAAATACCAATCACGTTTGGTGAGGGTGAGGGAGCCTGTATAGTTTTCGTCAGTGCGGGTGACCAAAGCCAGCGGGTTCACGCCATCAAAGCCCGCAAAACGCGCCGTTGCCTGACCCTCAAGTGTAATGCCGTGGGGCAGTTCTTTGTAGAAGCCAAGGCCTAATGTGCCGTCATGGTAGGAGTTGAAGTCAATTTGCTGGTTCACGTTTTCATAGCCCAGGATCAAAGCGACGTTTGAACTGGAATCGATGGCGTGGGTGAGAACTGATGAGAGCATGAGCGCCGTGCCATTGGATGCGGGGCCGCCGGGATAGTTGCGGAACTCAAAAGTCGCACTTCCGGCAAGTTGGTCGCGCTGGGTCAACATCGTTTCAAATGAACCGCGCAGGCCATAGCTTGTATAGGCCAGAGCGCGGTTGACAGGATCGATCGTCTCTGAAGAAATGCCGCCTAAGCCTAGGTAGCCCGTTGTGGTGAGATAGCGCAATTCAGCCGATTGACTGAGGCCCAAGGTGGCCGCTGACAGGGTTGGATAGTAGGTGCCCACCGCACCCGCCGCCAGGACACCCTGAAAATGATCGCCCAGATGATGGGCAAAGCCAAGGTTTGCACCCGCTGTGATGCCTGTTCCGCTTTGCTTTTGGTTGGCGGGCGCAATTTGCCAACTGGAACCAGCGCCACCGACGCCGCCGAGGCCCGGCGCATAGACCGTATCATGCGAAGAGCCGAGATTGATGTTGGTTGAAGGCGCTACCGCTACAAAGCCTGAGAATTTTAGTGGATGGTTGGCATCCAGCTGTTGCATGAAGGATCTGATGCCCGCCGCCTGCTCTGGGGATGGCGCTTCGGCTACCAGAAGTTCCAGATGATGCTTGGCGCTGTCGGTCTCGTCAAGACGGGCCAGCACCTGGGCCAGTTCAGCGCGCACCATGGTGAGCTTTGGGTCATTGGCGAGAGCTGAGCGGAATTTCACAGTCGACGCATTCAGTTGGCCACGGTTTTCAAGGATCAAGCCTTCGAGAAACAGCGTTCGATTTTCTGCCAGTTTTCCTTGCAGCGGAAAACGCTTTAGCAAGGTTTTAGCGGCGTCCAGATGGCCTGTGTGGGTCATCTCGATCAAGAGACGGACGCGGGCATTCTCATCGCCGGATTGGTAATAAGCGATTTGATCGGGTGTGAGTGGTGCTTCGGCGGCGATGGCTTGGCCGCTTTCCAAAATGCCGATTGAAAGTGCAAAAACTGCGCCAATGAAATGGCGCAGCTTTTTTCTTTGCGAAGGTTGCGCAGAAGCCAATTCCAATTCCTAGGGTCCAGTGCCGTGGAACATGCCACTCATGGAGAGGAAATGCCGACTGTCATTGTTGATGCCGGGGTTGGTCACGACAGGGCTACCTTGTGAAGGAGGAGGGTCGGGAAGTGCGGCATCGACGGCAAAGACGCCCGCGACTTCCTTGGCACTTGGACCGAAGAAGCCGCCATACATTGGATTGCTGCCAACCGTGGTGAGCCAGCCATCAGCCAAATTGATGTCAGCCGTTCCATTGATTTGATTTGGCTTCGCTCCAGCAACTGTGCTGGTTGTAATTTTACCATTGAGCATGATGTGCGATTTCATCGCTTGGAAGACGTTTGGTCCTCCTGAAGTTACCTTAACGTCTGTATAGATGTTGTTTTTGTCAATACCAATCCAATCGGTTGAGGTCAGGTCACCTTTGAAAACGCCAGTCCCAAAATTCGCTTTGAGATTTGATGTACCGCTTACCTGCCAATTGTTGTTGTGGGACACTGTTTGTAGCGGATCTATGCTATCGGCCCAATGGGATGTCTGCGCTGTTGCGGTCCACGATCCGTTATAAATAACATCGGCATTTGCGGTGGGCATGCTGGCCACTGGCGTATAGTTGCCGCCAAAGGACCAAGCTTGGTGCACTGGCGCTGTGCCACTGTTAGTCACGTCACGATATTGCGTGGTATAAGAATTTGCCGAAGACCAGACCTGTAATTCTTCGTCGTAAAGTCCCTTTTGGTAGTAGCGGTACTCAGCATAGTTTGGAATATCCGCGAATGTCGACGATGTGCCAGCGGGCGCATAGTAGCTCATCTTCTTAGGAATGGGCCAAGCCGCGTTGTTTGCGGTTTTCGTGTTGATGGCATAGGTCATTGTATTCAACACCGGATCAAGTGTCAGTTGCGAAATGGCTGGATTCGACTGGCTCGAAACGACCGCATTGCTTTCCAATGCCAAAGTCGTATCGCCCGTTGTGAACGAAGACGTGTTGCCCGTGTTGGTGTTTACCACAGTGGTGGTCGGCGTTGTCGTCGTTGACGTCGGTGTCTGCCCGCAATTTACATTCGTGTTGGAGGTTGAGCAGCCCGTGCTGAGATTGGACAGGGAGCTCAGCGTATTGCTCACACAGCCCGAAAGGGCTGTGCCTGTTGCTAGCAACGCAAGACCAAACATGAGACGCATTTCACCCACCCACTCAATAGAGATTGCATCAAAATGGCGGGTTTGTTCTAAGATTAAGTTAAGTTTGAAAAATCAACGCTGTTTCAAAATCGTACAGGTGGTTCGGCTTTGTTAACGGCTTTGCCCGTGCAGACCATCCTCTGGTCCATTTTGGACTGTTGCCCGAATCGGAGGGCTTGGTTGTCACCAGATCGGTAAAATTTACAACTATTGTAGCGCAAGAAGTGCATCGCTATAAGCCCGTCCATTGGCTCGCGCGCGGTTGTTTCAAAAAGGGTCTGGCCGCTTTTTTGCGTCGCGCACGGGGGAACCTGGCCAAACGAGAGTGATTGATGTCTGACGTTATGGAAAAAGATTACGTTCCTTCCGAGAAGGAACCTTTTATGAATGACAAGCAGCTTTCCTATTTCAAAGCCAAGCTGTCGCATTGGAAAGACGACATTCTGCGCGAGAGCAAGGAAACGATTTCGCACCTGCAAGACGAAAATCATGTTCTGCCGGACGTGGCGGACCGGGCCTCATCGGAAACGGATCGTTCGCTGGAACTGCGCACCCGGGACCGCCAACGCAAATTGATTTCCAAGATCGATTCGGCATTGAAGCGCATTGAAGATGGGTCTTACGGCTATTGCGAAGAAACGGGCGATCCGATCAGCCTGAAACGCCTTGATGCAAGGCCCATCGCAACGCTTTCGATTGAAGCGCAAGAGCGCCACGAAAAGCGCGAGCGGGTTTACCGCGACGAATAATTTTAAACGAACAGGTCTACTTGTTTGAACGTGGTCACGTCGATCAGCCCTTTGTCTGAAACGCGCAATTCGGGAATGACCACCAGTGCCAGCAGCGAATGCTGCATATAGGCATTGTTGAGCAGACAGCCACATTGCCGCATCGCCGCCACCATTTTGTCGGCCTTGGCGGCGACGATTTCGGCGGTTTCATCTGACATCAAGCCGGCGATCGGAAGTTGGACGAGGGCAAGTTCTTGGCCCTGGCTGATCACGACGACACCGCCGCCCACTTGGCGCAGGCGATTTGCAGCTTGGGCCATATCTGCCTTGTTGGTGCCGACGACGATCATGTGATGGCTGTCATGGGCCACGGTTGAGGCGATGGCGCAGGGCCTGTTATAGCCAAAGCCAGAGACAAAGGCGTTGGTCACATGGCCTGTGGCAGCGTGGCGTTCGACCAAGGCGATCTGACAAACATCGGCTTTTGTATCGATTGCGACGAGGCCCGATTGCACCGCAAGATCAACGTATATCTGGCGGGTCGGGGCCTGGTTTTCGATGACTTTGATGACGCGGGTTTTGACCTGATTGGCGCCCGTTGGGGCCTTGATGTCAAAATCCGCACTTTGAAGATCGCGCTGCATATTGACGGTGTTTTTGGCGCGCGGCGGATAGGTGAAGCTGGGGAATTCTGCCAGCAGCTTGCCATTTTCGGCGATCACTTGGCCTTGGGCGATGACCAGTTCGACGGGCAGGCTGATCAGATCTGACGTTAAAACCACATCAGCGCGGCGGCCGGGTGTGATCGATCCCAATTCGCGCTCCAAACCAAAATGCGTTGCCGTGTTCAGTGTGGCCATTTGGATGGCAGTGATGGGCTTTAGCCCTTGGGCAATGGCATGGCGGATCACACGGTTCATGTGACCTTCGCTCACCAGCGTTCCCGAATGACAATCATCCGTACACAGAATAAAATTTCTGGAGTCTAGTCCTTGCTCGGTGATGGCTTTCACCTGGGCGGCGACATCATACCACGCAGAGCCCAGCCGCAACATTGCGCGCATGCCTTGGCGCGCGCGCGCAACCGCGTCCTCTGCGCGGGTTCCTTCGTGATCATCGGCCGGGCCGCCCGCCACATAGGCGTGAAACGGATGGCCTAAGTCGGGCGAGGCATAGTGGCCACCCACCGTTTTTCCGGCGCGTTGCGTGGCCGCGATTTCGGCCAGCATTTTGGCATCACCGTTGATGACGCCGGGAAAGTTCATCATTTCACCAAGGCCAATAATGCCGGGCCACCTCATGGCTTCGGTTACATCTTCCACCGAAATCGTGGCCCCAGGTGTTTCAAGGCCCGGCGCTGAGGGCACACAGCTTGGCATCTGCACATAAATATTCAGTGGCAAGCCCATGGCTTCATCATGCATCAGGCGCACGCCGGGAAGGCCCAGCACATTGGCGATTTCATGTGGATCGATGAACATGGATGTGGTGCCGTGAGGCGCGACAGCGCGGGCAAATTGCGTGACGGTGACCATGCCGCTTTCAACATGCATGTGGCCATCGCAAAAGCCGGGGCAGGCGTAGCGACCTTGGGCATCGATGGTCTTCGTTTCAGGACCAATCGTGTGGCTGGCATCGGGGCCGACGTAAGCAAAGCGGCCGTGGATGATGGCGATGTCTGTCCTGTCAATGATCTCGCCGGAATGGACATTGACCCATTTGGCGTTGCGGATGACAGTTTGGGCTTTCTTGCGGCCCATGGCGACTGCAACGAGGTCTGCGCCACATTCGGCCCATGATTTCAGTGCGCTCATAGCTTGCCATTCATGATTGATTTGGCCGCATCAAACAGGGCAGGGCAAGAGGCAGCGAGTATGTTGCCACCTTTGGTCACGTCCGTTCCATCCCATGTTTCAACAATTCCGCCAGCGCCGCGAATGATCGGGATGAGGGCGGCAATGTCATAAATTTGCAAACCTGCATCTATGGCGATGTCGAGGTGGCCCGCCGCCATTAAGCTGAAGAAATATGCGTCCGCGTCTTGTCGCATAAGTTGGAGGCTTTGGCGCAATGTCTCAAATCGGATTGGGTGGGGAAAGCGGTTGGCCGAAGTTGTGCCTGCCCGCGCCTGGCCTAAGGGTTTGGGCTTGGCGCAATTGAGTTTCTGAAGATCGCCCCGGTGGTTGAGATATGCGCCTTGGGGGCCGCCATAAAACATATCGCCCACGAAAGGCTGATTCATGACCCCAAGATAGGGTGCCCCATCTCGGTAGAGGCCAATCAGTGTGGCCCAGGTCGGCAAGCCGATCACAAAGGCTCTCGTGCCATCGATCGGATCAAGCACCCAAGTGTAGGGCGAACTGCCCGGTTTGGTGCCGTATTCTTCGCCGATGATGCCATGGCTGGGGAAAGCGGTTTCAATCAAATCTCGGATGACACGCTCGGCGGCCCTGTCGCCCTCGGTGACGGGATCCCAACCCTCGGCCAATTTATTATCGACCGCTAATGTCTGGCGGAAGTGGGGTAAAATGGCCTTGCCTGACGCTTCTGCAAGGTTTTGCGCGAAGATCAGAAGCGTTTCGGCTTCATTCTGGCTGCTCATGACGGGCTTTTCCGTTGATAAATTGTGCGATGCAGCATAACTGAGGTGCCCTGTGTTTTTTGCATATCGACCATAAGGTTCTGTTATTGAATAATAATATGAAGACAACAAATGAAATGTGATGGTTTTTGATATAAGTTTGAAACCATTAGTGCTGAAAAGACTTGAATTTTCTGTGTTGCAGCGCCAAATTGACTTCAGTGAGATGACGGGCTTGTCCCTCTCTCGCGGCCCTTCTTGGGCGTTTCCTCCCTAAACTTGGGCCGATCACGAAAGTCGATCGGCCTTTTTTTATTCTGCGGCCTGCACATATAGTGTTGGTTCGTGAAATTCTGAAATTATTTCATTGAGATAGACTGATATTTTGCTGAGCATGGCCTGCAACCCGACAAATCCCGGGCTACGCCGGAAGTTGCGTTCATCCATATAAAGCGCTCGGTTGACCTCGATTTGCACAGCATGGCGGTTTTGATGCGGCGCACCATAACTCTCGGTGATAAACCCGCCCGCATAAGGCTTGTTGCGGATCACGTGCAGGCCTTGATCCACAAAAAATGACTCAACACTTTCAGAAAGTTCGCCTGCGCAAGCGCTGCCAAACCGGTCACCGAGGACGATATCGGCAGACTTCACATGTGGTGCGGTTTGTTTGGCGGCCGAGGAGGGCATTGAATGGCAATCCAGCAACAGCACAAAGCCGGTTGCGGCCTGGGATTCATTGAGAAGGCCGGAGAGTGCGCGATGGTAGGGTTTGTAGAACGTGTCAATGCGCTCATGCGCTTCGCCCAGCGGCAGATGGGCGCGATAGATCTCTGAACTGTCACCCACCAAGCGCGGGATGGTTCCAAAACCCGCGGCCACGCGGGGCGAGCCTGGGTTCATATAGCCCGGCAAACTTTCTGCAAACATGCGCGCGTCAAGCTCATAAGGTTCGCGGTTCAGATCGAGATAGGCCCGCGAGGCGAGGGCCCGCAGCATTGGTGCGCCATGATCCACGCAACCGGAAAAGAGTTCGTCGACATAACAATCTTCGGATTGGCGCAGCGCTGTGCCACTCAACCTGGTGTGTTTGAGCAGACCTTGCGGCATGAATTGGCCAGAATGAGGCGAATTGAACACCACCGGCAAGTGCCAGCGTTCGGGCGCTAAGATTTCAAAAAGCGGATCAACTAAAGCCATTGCAACTAATTATGCTGCTTTGGTCCGGTCTTGTCCATCATTACGCGGGCTTTCATCACCTGTTTACCGCTGTTGCCTATGGTGCCTCGGCGCGCTGCGACTGGAGGCCATCAGGCTTGACGCTGGCTGCCAAGTTGGACAAAAGGGACTCATGGTGAAAATTTTACTGGCCGAAGATGACGATGACCTTCGTGGCTTCCTTGTCAAAGCACTTGAGCGCGCCGGCCATCAAGTGCGGCCCTTTGCCGAAGGCGCTTCGGCTTATGAAGAAATCAAACAAGATAATTTTGATTTGCTGCTGACGGATATTGTCATGCCGGAAATGGACGGTATTGAACTGGCGCGACGCGCGGCGGAGCTTGATCCGGCTTTGAAAATCATGTTCATCACAGGGTTTGCGGCGGTGGCGCTCAATCCTGATTCAAATGCGCCCAAGGATGCCAAAGTTCTGTCCAAACCATTTCATTTGCGCGATTTGGTGGACGAAGTGAACCGATTGATGGCGGCCTAGCCTTCACGCAGACACATTTTCTTTCGTATTTTCAATGGCTTGATCCGGAAAATTTGTTGTGCAGTGCAGTATTTCCCAAGGCTTGGCGGAAACTTGGCAGAAGAAACTGACGTGGACGTTCGCAACGGGGCGCAGTTTTTTACATCGCTTGAGACAACAGTTAGGCCGCTGATCTGCTTCGATCAATGGCGCGGGTTAGTTCGTTCATTTGATATGCACAAGGTACTACCAAATTTCGCTTTGCCAGTTGATCGAGTTACTCGATTGCGCGGGTTGTCGCTTGGGCACATCCGTGCAGGAACTCTGGGTCGTGGGTTTCATGCCATGATGTGGCGTCCCGCCTCCCATGCCCCAGCCACAAACTACGTTGTTTACGGGCTGCGTTGAACTCAGTCAATCCGCGAACCCGTGTGGCCATAAAGAGCCGAAGAGTATAGCGGGTAATGCGTTGTATGCCTTTGCTCTCTGTGGATTCGTAATTGCACGCATTTGTTTTACTTGGGCACATCACTTGGATGGCCTGCCTGCGTGTTGCCAAGGCCTACTTTAAATATGAAAACGGCTTCTATAACACGCGTTACAATCACTCAGCGCTTGAAGGCCTGTTTGTCGTCAATTTCGGACAATTATGAGTCTAAATGAGAACAGGTTGCGGAATTAATTGGGAACAAGTCTATTATTCAGGTTTAGACATCAATTCAATCAATCGCTTCGCCGCGTTTTTCATTTCTGAAATTGTTGGCTTGAGCAGTTTGATGCGATCAAATTCACTTGGTTGATCGCACAATGATTGCCGCAAGGATGCTCCAAAAGTTTGGCGAAGTTCCGTGCCAACATTGAATTTCTTCACACGTGTTTCACGCGCTAGTTTCAGGCGGGTGGAAACTGGAATGCCGCTTCCTCCGTGCAGCACCAAGGGTGCATAAGTCACATTTTCAATGGCGCCCAGTCTTTCGAAATCAATGATTGTCGATTTCTCAGTGTTGAGATGCAGATTGCCCACCGAAATTGCCATGGCATCAACCCCGGTCTCTCGGTCAAAGCGCGCCGCTTCTTCGGGCACCGTCATTGCAGAAGCTTCACCTTTATCATAACCAACAAAACCAATCTCACCTTCGACTGAAACGCCAGCCTTTCGAGCAAGGGCAACGACCTTATTGGTCAAGTCTATATTGTCAGCAAGTGCGAGACGTGAGCCGTCGATCATCACCGAACTGAACCCTGCATCGATACCGGCCCGACACTCATCAACAGTTGTGGCATGATCGACATGGCAAACGATGGGAACCTTGGCTTGTTCAGCCAAAATACGAAACATTTTGCCCCAGATAGCGATGGGCATATAGGCGCGGGCTCCAGGGCCTGCTTGCAAGATGATCGGCAATCCCACTTCTTCGGCAGCATCAACATATGCGAATGCATCTTCCCAGCCCAACACCACAAGCCCAGCCACAGCCACGTTTTTGTGTGTGGCCCAAGCCAAGACATCTTTGAGTGTGGCAACAGTCATTTGAATTTTGCGATCATGTCCTTGATGCCCGGAATGGTTTCAACTTGATAGGCATGGGTTGGCTGAAAGAACTGCACCAAGGGGCGCTGTGTGAGACCGCCCAAAATAGTAAAATAATACATTTCATAGCCGGGAGCTGCCACACAAGGGTGATAGCCTTTTTCAAGGATCACGGTTGAGCCATCAACCAGATGATAGGCCTCACCGATCTTTCCATCCTCACGCTGTACTAATTGCATACCAAAACCATGATTGGGCCGAAAGCGGAAATTGTAGGTTTCGTCATGCCGCGTTTCGAGCGGTAAGCGATCCGTGTCATGCTTATGCGGTGGAAAACCTGACCAGCCACCTTGGCCAACAGTGAAAAGTTCAGAGACCAACAAGCGCCCGATGCGATCGCGATATTTGGTACCAAAAATGTGCTTGATCTTACGATGTGTTTTGGTGTCATCAGAACCATACTGAATTTTGTCGATCTCATCTGATCGCACAGCAAAGGGCGGTAAGATACCATCGAATTTTGCACCTGCGATAAACACTTCCGTAGCGTCAGATACACAAGTGATACGCGCCCTGGCGCCAGAGGAAATATAGACCCCCTCAGGTTCTCCATCCCATACATCAGCCCCACGGTTTCCAATTTTAGGGAACAGTTCTCCCTCAATTTCAACATCAACAGTGCCCGTAGCAGGCACGATTGCTGTTTCATAGCCGGGCACCTGATACTCAAACACCTGGCCAGATTTTAATTTCACAATGTTGAAATAGTTAAGCGGCACGCGCGCATCACCGGCACCGATGATTGGGTGGTTTTTATTGTCATAGGGCGGAATGTGCATAGGTCACCATAAATTCATCGAGTTCTATCTTCGTCGGCATCGCGGGTGCACAGCCAACACGTGTGACAACAATAGCGGCGGCGGCTGATCCGCGTTTTACCGCTTGTTCAATATCCATTCCCGCGGCCAAACCCATCACCAAAGCACCCATAAAACTGTCACCTGCGCCGGTTGGTTTTAATGCCTGAACTTTAAAGATTGGAGTTTTTAGGCTATTTGCGCCTTGGTAAGTGATCGATCCCTTTTCACCCATTTTATACACAACAGTCTTGCCGTCTTTTTGTGCAAGGTGGTGGGCCAGTTCTTTACCATGTTGACCATTGGCAAGAACATCAAACTCAACATCATTGCCAATAATCAAATCGCTCAGTTCTACCGCCTGCATGTTTGTCGCAGAAACTTCAGCCATTGATCCCCATGAATAGGAACGATAATCGATATCCAAAATATTGCTCAGCCCTTTCGCCTTCGCCAAAGCCATGGCCTCAAGCGTTCCTCCGCGTGAAGGCTGCTTTGCAAGCGCGGTGCCTGTCACAATCAGCGCATCGAAATTTTCGAAATGGATTGAAGTTATTGAGGCTCCATTGATTTCAAAATCTGCTGCACCATTGCGATAAATTACACTCTGGCAATTCTCATTTCGTGTCTCAACAACGGCGAGGGAGCTTCGTGCTTCTCCAGAGACATGCCCAACGAATTCTGTACCAACTTTGTAATGTGCGAGTTGGCCTCGAATGTAACGCCCAACAGCATCATCTGACACAGCAGAAATCAAACTGGCATTGCCTCCCAACCGCGTGATGGCAACAGCAATATTTGCAGCCGAACCACCCAAAGCAGAGACAAATTGACTAGCCTGCTCAAGCCTTACTCCAGGTGGATCAGCATAGAAATCCATCCCCGCCCGCCCGAGCACCAGAAACCTGCTTCCCTTCAAAGTAAATTTCATAAACCCTTTGTTTCCTAAGTCGTCTTGACCATGAACTGTAGTTGCGGTCTAGTCTGATCGCAAGATACTAGATTTGTGAGGAAACGTGGCGGAGATCGGCATCGGCATCATTGGTGGTGGCTACATGGGCAAGGCTCATGCGGTGGCGATGTCAGCCGTGGCGGCTGTCTTCAACACCAAGCTGCGCCCGCGCCTAGAGATTATTTGCACGACGACTGAGGCCGGGGCCGCAGCCAAAGCAAAGCAATTTAACTTTGCGCGTTCAACGGCGGATTGGCGGGTCTTGGTGCATGATCCTAAAGTGGAAGCCATCGTCATTGCCAGCCCGCAGCACACACATAGAGAAATTGCGCTTGCAGCATTTGCGCTGGACAAACATGTTTTCTGTGAAAAGCCGTTGGGCATAAACTTGTGCGAAAGCCAGGAGATGCTGAAGGCCGCTGAAGCTAGCGGACGTATTCACATGACGGGTTTCAATTATATTCGTACACCTGCATCGCAATTGGCGCGGCAGATCATTGCAGCGGGCGAAATTGGCGACATTACGTTCTTCCGTGGCGAACATACAGAAGATTTTCTAGCTAATCCGAATGAACCAGCCAATTGGCGCACCCAGGGCCAAGCCAATGGCAATATGGGCGATCTTTCTCCACACATTATTAACGCCGCCTTCGCCTTGGCGGGGCCCATTCGGTCGGTGATGGCAGAGATTGAAACCGTTCACAAAACACGGCCATCTGAAAAGGGCCCGGTGGCAGTGGGTAATGATGATCAAAGCATTCTCATTTGCCGCTTTGCCAGTGGCGCGCTCGGTTCCCTCTATATCAGTCGCGTGGCAACCGGACGCAAGATGGGTTACGCCTATGATATTTATGGCACCAAAGGCGCTATCCGTTTTGATCAGGAAGACCAGAACGCTGTGTGGCTTTACAGGGGCGATACAAAACCAGATCGCCAAGGCTTTACCAAAATTCTGACAGGCCCTGCACATCCCGATTATGAGCCCTTCTGCCTTGGGCCGGGACATGGAACAGGTTATCAGGATCAAATCATCATCGAAGCCAAAGACTTCCTAGAAGCCATTGCCGGTGGCAAACCGCTATGGCCAACTTTCCGCGATGGCATGTTGGTGAACCAAGTGATTGAAGCCGCCTGGCAGTCGCAAGCGCAAGGCCGTTGGGTTCAGGTTGATCAAATTTAATGTCAGAGAGTTGCGAAACATGACCATCAGAATTGGAAATGCACCCTGTTCTTGGGGCGTTGAATTTGTCGACGATCCGCGCAATCCAACTTGGCAGCGCGTGCTCGATGAATGTAAATCTGCTGGCTATGATGGCATCGAACTTGGCCCCATCGGCTTCATGCCGGAAGATCCCGAAATTCTTGGTGAGGCACTTGCTGCGCGTGGACTTGAACTGATCGGTGGCGTTGTATTTCGCCCGTTTCATGACCCTTCAAAATGGAACGAAGTGCTTGATGCGGCGCAGCGCACATGCAAGGCCTTGAAAGCCCATGGGGCAAAACATTTAGTGCTGATCGATTCCATTTCACCGCGCCGTGCGCCCACAGCGGGCCGTCCCGATGAAGCTGAACAAATGTCAGCCGCCGAATGGAAAGTCTTTGTTGATCGCTTCCGCGCCATTGCCAAGCTTGGCCACGAGGAATTTGGACTCACGGTTTCTTTGCATCCCCATGCTGCGGGCTTTATGGATTTCGAAGCCGAGATTGAGCAGCTGCTTTCAGAGATCGATCCATCGCTTCTCAAGCTGTGTCTTGATACTGGTCATAGCCAATATGCGGGTTTTGATCCCATTGCCTTCATGAAGCGCCACATGCAGCGCATTGCCTATGTGCATTTTAAAGATATTGACCCTAAGGTCCGAGCCAAAGCGGTTACCAATCGTACAGGTTTTTATGCGGCATGCGGCCAAGGCATCTTTTGTAATCTCGGCAACGGCATGACGGATTTCAAAGCCGTGAAGGCACTGCTTGATGTGAGTGGCTATCAAGGTTGGTGCACAGTCGAGCAGGATTGTGATCCGGCGGGCAACACCTCTCCAGTGGATGATGCCCGCACCAATCGCAATTATCTCAAATCAATTGGTTTCAACTGACAGGACTAGGCATGGTAAAACTCAATTGGGGCATGATCGGTGGCGGCGAAGGTAGCCAAATTGGCCCTGCGCACCGGATCAGCGCATCACTGGATGGCCTCTATGTGTTCCGAGCGGGTGCACTTGATGCGAATCCGGAAAAGGGCAAAGCCTATGCGCAAAAATTGGGCATTGTAGCCGATCGCTCCTATGGCAATTGGACAGAGATGCTTGCAGGTGAAATGAACCGCAAGGACAAGCTTGATCTTGTCACTGTGGCGACACCCAACTCCACACATTATCAAATAACCAAGGCCTTCCTTGAAGCAGGCATCAATGTGCTGTGCGAAAAGCCGATGACCGTGACGGTGGAGGAAGCCGAGGATATCGTGGCGACGGCTGAGAAGACGGGAACAATTTGCGCCGTGAACTATGGCTATTCCGGCTATGCGCTGGTGCGGCATATGCGGGCTATGGTGGCGCGTGGTGATTTGGGCAAGGTGCGATTGATCAAGGCTGAGTTTGCTCATGGCTTTCACGCTGATGCCGCTGATGCAGATAACCCCCGCGTGCGCTGGCGCTATGACCCCGCACAGGCTGGCATCTCAGCACAATTTGCCGATTGCGGCATTCATGCGCTGCACATGGCCAGTTATGTGGCCAATCAAGAAGCAAAAGAACTTTCTGCTGATTTCATTTCCAATATTCCAAGCCGGACGCTGGAAGACGATGCCATGGTAAATGTACGCATGGATGGCGGCGCTGTCGTGCGCCTGTGGACCAGTTCGGTTGCGATTGGCAGTATGCATGGCCTCAATATCCGCGTGTTCGGTGAAAAAGGGGGCTTGCGCTGGGCACAGCAGTGGCCAGACCAACTTTACTGGACACCACTCAATGGGCGCACCGAAATTCTCGAACGCGGCGGGCCAGGCCTTTCCCCAGAAGCAGACAGGGCCTCGCGCATCGCCATCGGACACGCCGAAGGCATGCCACTCGCATTTGGAAATATCTATGCAGATTTAGCCGAGGTGATTGCAGCGAAGAAAGAAAGCCGCAAACCCAGTCCACTGGCTATGCATTATCCCACAGCTGTGGATGGCTTGCGTTCTATCGCTGCGATCAAGGCTGCCGTTGATAGCGCCAAGGCACACAACAAATGGCTGGACGCTAGGCCGCCAAGCCTTCGCTGATCTAAGCCAGCAGTTTGCGAATGACTTCTTTCCAGCCGGCGTATTTTGCTTCGCGCAATGCGGCTTTCATTTTGGGCTTGAACTGCTTTTCTCGCTTCCAACGCTTGGCGATGATTGCCGGCGGTGGCAGGAGACCCGCTTGCAATCCGGCCAGATAGGCGGCACCCAAAGCGGTTGTTTCAAGAACCTTGGGCCGGTCCACTGGTGCGTCAAGCACATCGGCAAGGCATTGCATCGTCCAATCCGAAGCCGTCATGCCGCCGTCAACACGCAGAACGGTTTTTGAGGCTTGAGGCCAATCCTTTTTCATGGCTTCAAGCAGATCGCGGGTTTGATAGCAGACCGACTCCAGTGTAGCACGGGCAAGCTCTTTGTTGGTTGTTGCACGCGTCAGTCCAAATATGGCACCTCTTGCATCGGGTTTCCAATAAGGCGCACCGAGGCCCACAAAGGCCGGTACAAGATAGACCTGTTGAGAGGCATCGGCAGCTTTGGCAAGCAGGCCTGTATCTGAGGCCTTCTTCACTAGCTTGAAGCCATCGCGCAGCCATTGCACGGCGGCCCCTGCAATGAAGATTGAGCCTTCTAGCGCATAGGTGCGTTTCCCACCCAGTTGATACGCGATGGTGGTGAGCAAGCGATTGTTGGAGGGCACCGCAGTTATACCCGTGTTGAGCATAGCAAAGCAGCCGGTCCCATAAGTAGATTTCATCATGCCAGGCTCAAAACAGGCCTGACCGATCAAAGCGGCGTGTTGATCACCAGCTACACCACCAATCGGAATTGCAGCACCGAACAGCTGCTTATCCGTCACTCCAAAATCATCAGCACAATTTTTCACAACTGGTAAAATGCTGCGTGGAATATTGAGAAGGCGAAGGAGTTCTTCATCCCATTCCCCTGTATGGATATTGAACAGCAAGGTGCGCGATGCATTGGTTGCGTCGGTGGCATGAACCTTGCCTTTAGTCAGGCGCCAAATGAGGAAACTATCAATGGTGCCGAAACACAGTTCACCTGCGTCAGCAAGGCTACGTGCATCTTTCACATTATCTAAAAGCCAAGCCAGTTTGGTTCCCGAGAAATAGGGGTCGAGCAGCAAACCGGTTTTTTGCGTAAATGTCTTTTCATATCCCTTCTTTTTGAGCTCTTGGCAGGCCTCAGCAGTTCTTCGGTCCTGCCAGACGATGGCTTTGTGCAAGGCCTTACCGGTCTTGGCGTTCCAGAGCACAACTGTTTCACGTTGGTTGGTGATGCCCAAAGACTTTATATCCAGCGCCTTCACACGCGCTTTTTTAATCGCCGCACGACAAGTAGACAAAACGCTGCGCCAGATTTCTTCGGGATCATGTTCCACCCATCCCGATGCCGGAAAATACTGCTTGAACTCCATCTGGGCGCCGCCCAAGGGGCTCAACTTTTTATCAAAAATGATAGCGCGTGAAGATGTGGTGCCTTGGTCAATTGCGAGGATGAAATCAGCCATCGTGGTTCACTTTAATTTGTTTGGTTCATATAAATTTTCAGTGCCGCAATCTCATCAGGTTTCATATGCAAGCCCAGCTTAGAGCGCCGCCACAATATATCATCAGCGGTTTGTACCCATTCATTCTCTTTCAAATAGGTGATCTCACGCTCGCTGAGTGGCCCAAAAAATTTGCCGAGATCAGAAGCGGCTCGCGCAGTTCCGATAATCTTCTGCATATCAGTTCCGTAAGCCCGAAATAAGCGCGTGACATTTTGAGGCGTGAGGAATGAATAAGTCTTCTGCTGTTGCGCGATATAGTCCGCCACGCCGCCATAAGCCATGCCACCGGGAAGCTTGGCTGTTGCTGTCCATGGCGCTTTGGCTTGTGGAAAAAACGGTGCCAGCTTCTCTAAGGCATGTTCCGCGAGGCGGCGATGCGTGGTGATCTTTCCGCCAAAAACGGAAAGCAATGGAGCCTGGCTTGTGGGATTGTCTAGTTTTAAAACGTAATCTCTGGTGGCCTCCTGTGCGGAACTTGCACCATCGTCATAGAGAGGCCTCACACCAGAATAAGACCAGCGAATCATGTCTTTAGTGATCGGCTTTTTGAAATATTCACTCACAGCTCCAAGCAGATATTCAGTTTCTGCTTGGGTTATTTCAGGCTTGCCTGGCGGCCCGCCGAATTCTTCATCGGTTGTCCCAATCAAGGTGAAAATAGTTTCATAAGGAATAGCAAAGCAGATGCGATCGTCAGCATTCTGAAAGATATAACAACGATCATGATCGTAAAGCTTGTCGACAACCAAATGGCTGCCTTTCACCGAGCGAATCTTGTCTGGATCATTGCGACCGATGACTTGTGCTAAAACCTCACTTACCCAAGGCCCTGCGGCGTTGACGAGTGCTTTGGCTTCGATGAATTGGATTGAACCATCAGCAGCGCTGATCTCAATTTTCCAAATTCCATCTTCACGTATGGCCTTCTTCACGGTAGTACGAGTTCGAATTTCTGTTCCCTTAGCCGCAGCATCGCGCGCGGCCAACACCACAAGACGGGCATCTTCCACCCAGCAATCGGAATATTCATAGCCCTTGGTAAAAGTATCTTTCAGTGGCTGGCCGGTTACGTCGCTGCGGAAGTCCACGCTGCGCGTGCCGGGTAAAATTTTGCGGCCACCCAGATTGTCGTAGAGAAACAATCCAAGCCGCACCAGCCAAGCTGGGCGCAAGCCCTTGTGATGCGGCAATACAAAACGCAATGGCCAAATAATATGAGGCGCTGCATTGAGCAAAATTTCGCGCTCAATTAAGGCTTCTCTTACAAGGCGAAACTCATAGTGTTCGAGATAGCGCAAGCCGCCGTGGATAAGTTTGGTGGAGGCAGATGACGTTGCTGAGGCCAGATCGTCTTTTTCAGCAAGGAACACTGACAGGCCGCGCCCCGCTGCATCGCGCGCAATGCCGCAGCCATTTATGCCGCCACCGATGATGAAAAAATCATAGATCATCTGGCACCCGTTTTGTGTGCGGGTTGCGAGGGGATGAAACAATACTCATCCTTTCCAAACCGCAAAATCCTGTGCGCTCAGTTGGCTTTTGCCTATGAGCGGTTTCACACCCTTGGGTAGGGCCCACGCCTTTGGGCCATAGTTAAAGGCAAAGACCAGATTGCCGCGCCTGCGCAAGCGAATGTGCGGCGGCAGTTTGAGTGTTTTAAGTTTTGCGACTTTGGTTATCATCTGCATCAGCTTTTCAAGCAGCGCATCATCAGGCCAACAGGCAAGGTAGTGATGTTTATTTTTGGCCACCAATGCTGGTTTACCGTCAGCGAAGCGCGCTAAAGTTTTTGTGTTGGTTTCGAGATGTTCGGTCCAACGCGAAGCTGTGCCTGATATTTTGCCACTTACATTTTCAACAAGGCCGGGGCGCAAGGATGAAACCTCGATGACGCGGATCCCCAAGAGGCTTTGTAATGGCCCGGGCGGCAGATTGGCCGGAGTTGCATAGTGGCGCGTTTTAGACCCCGTTCGTGGGCCATAAAGCACCACGCCATCAGCCTCATTGAAAGCGCCCTCCGCAGCATCTGAAATGATTGGCAGAGAAGGCACCAGCACCAAGGCATAACCTTTAAGCGATTGACCGGGGCGCAGAATATCTATGTCAAGTCCCAAACGGCGCGCGGCTTCATACCAACGGAACGCGAGCTCAACGTAACGAAAGTCTTTGCCCTGGGGCTGTATCTCAATGACCCATTGGGCTTCATAATCGAACACCATCGCCACTTTAGCTTTCGCTGACGATGGCATTGCACCCAGTTCTTTAAGTTCTGCCCCAACCTTCGCAGCTTCTTTTCCGCCGGGTGAGAGCTCTTGTAAGCCCGGCAGGTTCAGGCCAGCATGCATTTGCTCTTGCGCGAAAGGGGCTTGCCGCCAGCGGAAATAGCTGACCACCTCTGCCCCGTGGGCAAAGGCTTCCCAAGACCACAGGCGCACCATGCCTGGTTTGGGAATGGGATTCCACGGCGCCCAGTTTACGGGGCCGGGTTGTTGTTCCATCACCCAAAACTTGCCACGGCCCACGCCACGATAAATATCATGATTGAAGGCCGCAATATCGGGATGAGCCGTTTGGGCCCAGCGGATATGCTCGGCCTCACTGAAGGGAAATCGCTCTGTGAAGCCAGCGGGATATGAATCCCACGATACAAAATCCAATTGTTCGCCCAATGGCCAATGATCATACTCTGTAAAGAAACCCATCATGTTGTGTGTGATGAACCGACCGGGCGAATGCGCGCGAATGATGTCACATTGCATTTTATCATAGGCGGCCACTTGCGAAGATTGAAATCGTCTAAAATCCAGCTTTGCGGCGGGGTTCGCTTCGGTCACGGTTAGAATCGGCAGGCTGACCTGATCAAAGCTTTGCAGCTCCATTGACCAGAATACATTGCCCCAGGCTTCATTCAGTTGCTCCGGCGTTTGGTAAGTATGGCGCAGCCAGTTGCGGAAAGCTTTCAGATCCTCTGGGCCATAGGAAAGCACAGTATCATGACAGCCATATTCATTATCAGTCTGCCAACCCGCAAGGCCCTGATGTGTTCCATATCGTTTTGCCAAAGCTTCAACGATACGTCGGCTTTCAGCTTTGTAAGTCTCCGACGAAAAAGTATAATGCCGTCTCGATCCAAAGCCTCTCGGTCTGCCTTGCTCATCATAGGGTGTAATATCGGGGCATTCATCCATCAACCATTTGGGTGGTGTGGTGGTTGGGGTTCCCAAAACAATTTTAAGTCCCGCAGCTGCAAGCGTGTCCATAGCTGTGTCGAGCCAGGCCCACTCAAAATTGGTGCGTCTAGGCTCAATGCGCGACCATGCAAACTCACCGATACGCACATAAGTAATACCCATCAACTTCATGCGCGCAGCATCTTCAGCCCAAATCGCCTCTGGCCAGTGCTCTGGATAATAGCAAACACCCAACACTATTTAGAAAGATCGCCGTTGAGAATTGTTTTGCCTGCGCTGTCAAACAAATGGCACGCTGCGGCTGGCACACCAAACTTAATGTCTGCTCCAGTTTTGGCCGTCGTCAACCCACCAGCTTTCACGGAGAGATCTGTGCCATCAGTCAGGCTGGCGTAAAACATCGTTTCAGAGCCAAGATATTCCGCAATGCGCAAATTACCCTTCAGTTCTCCATCATTCTTTTCGCCGATCGTAATATGCTCAGGACGAATTCCCATTGTAACAGCTTGGCCTTCACTGATTTTCTTGCTCTGATCAGCCAAAGTTATTTTAGCGCCACCTGGCAAGTTCACTGTGATCGTGCCGCCGCGCGTTGGTGTTGCTGTGCCCTTGATGAAGTTCATTTTAGGCGAACCAATAAAACCGGCAACGAACATGTTATTGGGGCGATGATAAAGCTCAAGTGGCGAACCCACCTGCTCAATAATTCCTGCGTGCAAAACCACAATCTTATCAGCCATCGTCATGGCTTCAACCTGATCATGGGTGACGTAAATCATGGTTGATTTTAAATCTTGGTGCAGTTTGGTAATTTCAATTCGCATCTGCACGCGTAAAGATGCATCCAGATTTGACAGGGGCTCATCAAACAAAAACACTTCCGGTTCGCGCACAATGGCGCGCCCAATTGCCACGCGCTGGCGTTGCCCGCCAGAGAGCATTGAGGGCTTGCGGTCCAACAACGTATCCAGCTGCAACATATCGGTGGCCACTTTCACCCGTGCGGCAATTTTATCCGCAGGCGTTTTTGCCATACGCATACCAAAGGAAATATTTTCCTTGACGGTCATGTGAGGATACAAAGCATAGGATTGAAACACCATGGCCACACCACGATCGGCAGAAGCCACTTGGGCCATTTCTTTGCCACCAATTTGCAACGTGCCAGAGGTGATTTCTTCGAGGCCCGCAATCATCCGCAAGAGCGTGGACTTACCACAGCCCGACGGGCCGACGAACACACAGAACTCACCATCAGCGATGTTGAGATCAACGCCTTTGATGATCTCTACAGAACCAAAACTTTTCTTCACATTTTTAAGCGTGACCTGTGCCATGACTTAGTTTCCTTTTGCCGGTTCAAGTTCTATCACGATGGCTGACTCTGGATGC
>Ga0209069_10000149_pt1 | contig 27858 bp, 28 predicted proteins | sample Str013_2_FD_187202 | JGI IMG/M metagenome (GOLD analysis project Ga0209069, IMG submission 187202) | Freshwater sediment microbial communities in response to fracking from Pennsylvania, USA - Straight Creek_MetaG_SC_2013 (SPAdes) (version 2) | ecosystem: Environmental > Aquatic > Freshwater >...
GCCTACAACGTCGGCTACGGACACCTCGAGGACGCGCGCGTGCTGGCACAGGGTCACGGCCGGGATGCCGACTCCTGGGCGGATGTCAGCCAATATCTGCCGATGCTGGCGCAGGAGCGCTGGTACTCCCAGGCGCGCCGTGGCTATGCCCGCGGCTGGGAACCGGTGCGCTTCGTCGAGCAGGTGCGCGGCTTTCTGTCGGTGCTGGAGTGGTACGGAGGCGATCAGGCGCCGGCACCCGATCTCGTGCGCAGCCCGTTCTAGGAAGCGTCGCCCGCTCCGGGTTCGCGCCGCGCCGCGAAGAACTCCTTCAGCAGCGCGCCACATTCATCGGCGAGCACGCCCCCGAATACGTCGACGCGATGGTTCATGCCGGGCAGCGCGAAGGCATCGAGCATACTGCCGGCGGCGCCGGCCCGAGCATCCCAGGCGCCAAACACCAGGCGCTGCACGCGCGCATGCACGATCGCCGCGGCGCACATCAGGCAGGGTTCCAGCGTTACGTACAGCACGCTGTCAGTGAGCCGGTAGCTGCCCAGGGCACGGGCACCGGCCCGTAGCGCCTCGATCTCCGCATGCGCCGTTGGATCGCAGGCGTCGATGGGGCGATTCGCTGCGCGCGCCACCACCTGTCCCTGGTGTACGAGTATTGCGCCCACCGGCACCTCGTTGCGGGCCCGCGCAGCCTCGGCCTGCAGAATGGCCTGGCGCATGTACTCAACGTCAACGCTCACCGTCGGCACTCATTGCGCCAGCGCGGCTCGCGAAGTGGCGATCGAGAAACTGCTGGCGCGCACCTGAGGTCTCGGGCTCGGCGCGGCTCACCACGTCGATGCGCAGTCTTTCGCCGCTGCTGAACTGTGGCCAGCGCACGAGCCCACTGCCATTCGGATCGCCGTGCTTGATGAAGTTGACGAAGTAGGCGCGCATGGCCTTCGACACCTGCCGGTCCTCCGCAGTCCAGGCATAGACGCGGTTACTGTCCAGATTTCCCAGCGCGTATTCGATTTCTGCGGAATGCGTGGCGCCACGCGGCGCGGTCACTCCGCTTAAGGCCGGCCGTGGCCGGGCAAACAGGTAGTAATAGGTCGGCGGACCATCGCTGCGGGTCGCGAGCTGCACCCAGCGGCGCGTGCTGTAGGCAATGAACAGGTCGCTGGCCAGATCCTGCGCGGCATCGAGCACGCTCGTGCCATCGCTGCTGGCCGGATAGACCGCGAAGCAGTCATCGGCCCGCGCCTTGAACTGCCGGTGCAGCGCCGCGCGGTAAGCCGCAACGGTCGGCGCTGACTGGCCAAGTATGGCGTCCGGCTGGCCCTCACCGGTATTGACGCCAGCCAGCAGCGGCACCCGTGCCTGCGCGCCGGCGGCATACAGTTCGGCCGGCTGGCGCGGCAGGAAATAACCATCAATCGTCGCCGCAAAGGGTCGCAGCCCGGACTTGTCCTCGGCCTGCAGCAGTTTGCCGGCCAACTCCATCAGCTGGTCTGCGGGCATGGCGCGCAGCGCGGCGATCGACGCGGCGCCGGCGGCCTCGGCAAAGCGCTCGCCATTGCGCTCGCCCTCGCCGAGCGTGGTGGCCGGCAGCGCGCCCAGCAGCGAGCCGCTCTCACCGATCGCGCCGGCGATCAGATCCCGGGACAGCGGCGACACCATCTGCGCCGATACCGACCAGGAGCCGGCGGACTCACCGGCAATCGTGACATGCGCCGGGTCGCCGCCAAAGGCCCGCACATTCTCGTGCACCCATTGCAGCGCGGCATGCTGGTCGAGCAGGCCGTAGTTCCCGGAGCCATGGCCGCCCGATTCGCGGCTCAGGTCAGGGTGCGCCAGGAATCCGAATACGCCAAGGCGATAGTTGACCGTGACTACTACCAGACCGGCACTCGCCAGGCTCGCGCCGTCGTAGCGCAGCTCCGAGCCATCACCGGCGATGAATCCACCGCCATAGAAATACACCAGCACCGGCAATTGCTCGTGCGCCGATTTCGCCGGCGTCCAGATATTCAGGTACAGGCAATCCTCGCTCACGCCGTTGGACCGGAACACCATGTCGCTGAAGATCGGTTGCTGCATGCAGCGCGGCCCGAACGCCGTGGCCTGGCGCACGCCCGGCCACGAGGCCATGGGTTGCGGGGCGGCCCAGCGCAATGTGCCGAGCGGTGGTCTGGCAAAGGGGACGCCCCGAAATTCGCGTACCCCGGAAGCTTGCGGCCCCAGGCCCGCCAGTGCTCCCTGGGCCGTCACCACGCGATCATCGGCGCGCACCGGATGCGCGAGCACTATGCTGCACACGATCGCAATGAACGCGGTCGCGGTGTCGATGGTCGAGGTTAGCGTGGTATGTCGCATCATGATCTCCCGTGGCAGCGGGCATTCTAATCAGAATTTGTGTTAGGGTTTTCGCATCATGACTCCTTATCAGCGATTTCTCGGCCTGCTATTGGGACTGTTGCTGGCCGCCTCACTGCTGGTCTGGTGGCGCACGACGGCGCAGCTGCCGGCAGCGGCCGGCGCGACGGTCAGCAACGACGCTCCGGATCAGGTGGACCGCAGCGCCTACAACACCGCGCTCCGGCTCAAGGGACTGGCCAGCGGCGCCGCCGAACAGGCGCTGGCCGACAGCGCCGTGCGGCTGGCGGATCACGACCTGGATCTGGCCTTCACGGCGGCGCTGCGCCAGCTCGACGCGCATCCGCCGCAGCTGAGTGAAGCGGCACAGCGCATCGCGGTGCGGCTGCAGCGCTCGCAGCAGCAATATGCCGACGGCCAGCGGCGCATCGACGCGCTGAGCGCCGAGATCGGCCACGCCACGCCGGCGCGCAAGGCGGCGCTGCAGGACGAGCTTGACCTGGAACAATCGCAGCTGGAGCTCGATCAGTACGAAATCGAGGAAGCCAACCAGGACCTGGACGACGCCGGCGGCAACCTGCGTCAGCGCATTGAAGCCGAGTCGCAGGAACGCGAGCAGCAGGAAAGGCTACGCACGGCGTCGGCCGGTGTGCCGGCGGCCCCCGAGGCGCTGCACGGCGGCCTGATCAGCGAGTTCCGGCAGTGGCGCTCGCTGTCAGGGATGAGTCGGCAATTGCAGGATGCGCAGCAACATTCCGCAACGCTGAGCGCCGCACTGGCCACGGATCGGCAGACTCTCGCGGTCCAGCTGGACAGCCACAAGTCCGGCGTGACGGGACTGGCCCAGCACAGCAAGGCGGCACGCGACAGTGGCCTGAACCTGCCGGCGACAGCGCGCGCGCCACGTACTCACGAGGGCGTGCAGGATCTGCAGGCCCAGACCCACAGCATTGCGGCCGACCAGAACGTGCTGACGCTGCTCGAACAGCGCTATCGCGCCCAGCGACTGCTGAGCGGGGTGTACCGCCAGTGGGGCGCAGCGGTGGCCGCGCGCGCCCGTTCAGCCGCGCACATGCTGGCGACCGGCGCCAGTGTGGTGATGGCGCTGCTACTGCTGCTGCTGTTCATGGATCGCTGGCTGCAACGCGTATTCGCGCACGGCAAGCACGACCGGCGCCGTGTCGAGACGCTGCACAGCATCAGTCGCACGGTGCTGCAGCTGCTGGCAATCGTGGTGTTGCTGCTGATGCTGCTGGGCCTGCCCAACCAGTTCGGCACCATGCTGGGCATCGTCGGCGCCGGACTCACGGTCGCGCTGAAGGACTTCATCGTCGCCTTCATCGGTTGGGGTGTGCTGATGGGTCGCAATGGCATGCGGCTCGGCGACTGGGTGGAGATCAACGGCGTGAGCGGCGAAGTCATCGAGCTGGGCATGTTTCACACTGTGCTGCTCGAGACCGGCAGCTGGGGCGATACCGGCCACCCGACCGGCAGGCGCGTCACGTTCACCAACAGCTTTGCCATCAGCGGCCACTATTTCAATTTTTCCACCTCTGGACAGTGGCTGTGGGACGAGCTGCTGTTCGTGGTGCCGCAGGGCCGCGACCCACAGCCGATCATCAATGCCATACGCGAGCAGGCCGCCGCGGCCACGGCCGAGAGCGCGCGACAGGCGGAGCGCGAGTGGCAGCGGGCAGTGCCCTCGCAGAGCGGGCGGGCGTTCTTGGGTACCCCGTCCATCAACGCGCGACCGGTGGTCGGCGGCGTCGAGCTGTCGGTACGCTACATCACCCGCGCTGATGAGCGCTTCCAGCTGCGCAGCAAACTGTACCAGGCCGCTGTCAGCCTGCTGGGTGAGTCGCCCGCCCGCGCGCTACCCGCGGCGGCGCCGACCTAGTCGCGGCTCGCGCAGGCGGCCAGGAACAGCTCGCCGTACTCCTCGAGTTTTCTGTGCCCGACCCCGTGCACGCTCAGGAACTGCTCGCGTGTGAGCGGTCTGCGGCTCGCCATGTCCTGCAGCGAGCGGTCGCTGAACACCACGTACGCGGGCACGCCACGCTGCGCCGCCAGCTGCCGGCGCAGCACGCGCAAGCGCTCGAACAGTCCGGCGTCAAGCGCAGCGTCCGCCGGCACCGCGTCCGGCGCGGCCGGCGCGGCGTGGGCGCTGGCCACGATGTCGCGGCCGCTGCAGTGACCGCAAGATTCGGCGCACGCTGGCATGGACTCCGCGAAGTAGCCAGCCAGCTCCTGCCACAGGCAGCCACTGCCGTCCGCCAGATCAAACATGCGGCGCACCGCCCGGCGCTGCTGCGTAGCCACCTCGGGATCCTGGACCGCGGCACCCTCCAGCAGGCGATCTAGCGACATCACATCAGCCCAGGAATAGAACAGCACGCAGTCGGCGTCCGCGCCGTCGCGCCCGGCGCGGCCGATCTCCTGGTAGTAGCCCTCGATCGAGCGCGGCATGTCGCGGTGAATAACGAAGCGCACATTGGATTTGTCGATGCCCATGCCGAAGGCAATGGTGGCGCACACCACCTGCATATCATCGCGGCTGAACTGCTCCTGGGTGCGCGCGCGCTGCTCGGGCGTCAGTCCGGCGTGGTAGGGCGCCGCACTGATGCCCTTGCGTGCCAGAAACTCCGCAGTCGACTCGGCCGCCTTGCGCGACAGGCAGTAGACAATACCCGCCTCGCCGCGGCGCGCGCGCACCAGCTTAAGGATCATGTCGCGCACCCCGGCGCCCTGGCCTTTCTTCACCGCGTACAGCCGCAGGTTGGGACGAAAGAACGAGCCGCGCACGCTGAGCGGATCGCGCAATGCCAGCTGCGCGATGATGTCCTGCTTGACGCGCGGCGTCGCGGTCGCGGTGAGCGCCAGGATCGGGATGCCGTTGAAGCGCTGCTTCAGGCCGGCAAGATTTCGGTACGCGGGGCGGAAATCGTGGCCCCACTCGCTGATGCAGTGTGCCTCGTCGACGGCGATCAGCTTCAGATCAAGCTGGTCGAGCAGCTGGCCCACTGAGGCATCGATGCCCTCGGGGGCGGCATACAGCATTTCGAATTCGCCGGAGCGAAGCGAAGCGCCGCGCTGCGCGCGCTGGGCGGCATTGAGCGAGGAGTTCAGGAACGTGGCGCGAATGCCGACTTCCGTCATGGCATCGACCTGGTCCTTCATCAGCGAAATCAGTGGCGATACCACCAGCGTGAGGCCACCCAGCAGCCGCGCCGGGAGCTGGTAGGTGACCGACTTGCCAGCGCCGGTGGGCATCACCGCCAGGCAATCCCGCCCCGCGAGAATGGCCTGGATGATCTCGAGCTGCCCGGTACGAAACTCCGGATAGCCGAAGACGTCCCTGAGCGCGGCCAGCGCCGCGCTCGGCGCCTGCAGCTGGGACCGCCGGACGCGCTCCGCCGCCCGGCGCAGCAGGAGCAGTGCCTCCGCACTGAACAGCAGCGGCGCCTCCCGATAACAGGAGCGCAGCACGCCGAGCCGCGGCGCAACTTCCCCAGGCGCGAGCTTGTCGAGAGCGCGCGCCTCGGCAAGCACCTGCTCCGCGGCGCTGAATGTACCGGCCAGCAACGGGTTCGCCTCAGGCACGCTGCTCGGCGCGGCGCGCACGCCACTGGCTGGGCGGTGCGCCGACCAGTTTCTTGAAGGCACGGCTGAACGCGGCCTCGGATTCGTAGCCCACCCGATTGGCGACCGCGGCGATGCTTTCCATGCCGCCGAGCAGGTGATTAGCGGCCAGCTGCATGCGCCAGTTCGCGAGATAGTGCATCGGCGGCGAGCCGGTGAACTGATTGAAGCGCTCCGCAAGGGCTGAGCGCGACAGTCCGGCCTCGCCCGCCAGCGATTCGATGGTCCAGGCACGGTCGGGATTGCGGTGCAGCGCCGCCAGCGCCCGTCCTACATAGACGTCACGCAGCCCGGCGAGCCAGTCGGTGCGCTCCAGGGGCAACGACTCCAGATAGCGGCGCACCACGTCCACGAACATCAGTTCGCTGAGACGCCCAAGCACGCATTGCCCGCCCAGCCGCGGTGCCTGCGACTCGCTGAGCGCATAGCGGATCAGCGTAGCCAGCGCGCCGTCCGCCTGGTCACTGACCCGGATCACGCGCGGCAGCGCGGCCAACAGCGGGTTGTAGGGCCGCGCGTCGCAGCCCAGGAATCCGCACACGAACTGGGCGGACTGCCCCTGCGGATTGCCCATCGTGATACTGAAAGGGAGCCTTCCGTCCTCCGGCCGGCGATACATCGCCAGGTCCGGCGCCTGGCGCATGCCTGGCGTGCTCGACAGCACGTGAGTGTCACCGTGTGGCAGCAGGATGATGTCACCCGCCGCGAGGCGCATCGGTGCCTCGCCCGGCACACTGGCCCAGCAGCTGCCGAGCGTTATGACGTGATAGGAAATAAGATGTTCCGAACCCGGGAACATGGCGCCGACTATCGAGGCGCCGGCCGGAGTTTCGGCCACCCACGGCTCGCTGGCCTTGATATCGAAGAAGATGGCGCCGGTGAGACGCACCGCCCGCAGCACATCCGACAGCGCATCCATCAGCATTCTCCATGGACGCCCGAGCACGCGTGCCGGACGGTCGATCATGCGTGTGACGGCCAGCTGCCGCTACACTTCCTGCCCATCGGCAACACTGCGATTCTACAGGGAGAGACATTGATGAGTAGCGAAACCACCTACGCCGGCAGCTGCTTTTGCGGCGCCGTGCGCTTCGAGGCCACGGGCCAGCCGGCCGCCATGGGGTACTGCCACTGCGAGTCCTGCCGCCACTGGTCGGCGGGGCCGGTCAACGCCTTTACGCTATGGAAGCCCGAGGCGCTGAAAGTCACGCAGGGCGCCGCGCACATCGGCACCTTTAACAAAACTCCGATCAGCTACCGCAAGTGGTGCACCAAGTGCGGCGGGCACCTGTTCACCGATCATCCGACCATGGGGCTGGTGGACATCTACGCCGCGCTGCTGCCGACGCTGCGCTTCGCCCCTGGTGTACACGTGAACTACCAGGAAACCGTGCTGCACATTCACGATGGCCAGCCGAAGCTGAAGGACATGCCCAAGGAAATGGGTGGCAGCGGTGTAGCGCTGCCCGAATAACCCCTGGCAGGTCAGCACGGCGGCCTTGCGCGCGGGCGATGGCGGACGTCTAATTGCGGCACGCTACCAGGAGCCTGCAATGAACTACCGCCTCGCCCTCGCGGCCGCCGTGTTTGCCTGCAGCGTCAATGCCGCGGCCCCCCAGGACACGCCCGCCGGCGAGCAGCGCTTTCGCGAGCTCTACAAGGAACTGGTCGAAACCAATACCAGCCTGTCGGCCGGCAGTTGCACTCTGGCCGCTGAGCGCATGGCGGCGCGCCTGCAGGCCGCTGGGTTCGCCGAGGGCGACCTGCATCCCTTCAGTGTGCCGGAGCATCCCCGCGAGGGCGGACTGGTCGCTGTGTTTCCGGGCCGCGACCCAAAGCTCAAGGCCATCCTGCTGCTGGCACACATTGACGTCGTAGAAGCCAAGCGCGAGGACTGGACGCGCGATCCGTTCACGCTGGTCGAGGAAAATGGCTATTTCTATGCGCGCGGCGCCAGCGACGACAAAGCCGAAGCCGCGATCTGGGTGGATACGCTGATCCGCTACCGCAGCGAAAAATACCAGCCGCGCCGCACCCTCAAGCTCGCGCTCACTTGCGGCGAGGAGACCGCCGGGGCCTTCAATGGCGCTCAGTGGCTGACTCAGAATCGGCGCGAGCTGATTGACGCCGCCTTCGCGCTCAATGAGGGTGGCCAGGGCGAGCTCGATGCCCAGGGCGGTCGCCTGTCAGTGGACATTGAGGCAGGTGAAAAATTTCCACAGAATTACCTGCTCGAAGTGACCAACCCGGGCGGTCATAGTTCACGTCCGGTCAGGGACAATGCCATCTATCACCTGGCGGCGGCGCTGACCCGGATCAGCGAGTATGAGTTTCCCACCATGTTCAACGACGCCAACCGCGCGTACTTCACCGGCATGGCGAAGCTCGAGGCAGGCAAGGGCGAGACCGGCGTGGCCGACGCGATGAATGCCTTCCTGAAGGACCCCAACGATGCCCAGGCGATTGCGCTGATTTCGGCCAAGGATCCGAGCTGGAATGCGACGCTGCGCACCACCTGTGTCGCCACTATGCTCGACGCCGGGCACGCCACCAACGCCCTGCCGCAACGCGCCCGCGCCAATATCAATTGCCGCATCTATCCGGGCGTCTCGGCGGAGACCGTGCGCCACAGACTCGAGGAGCTGGTGCGCGATCCGGCCGTCAAGGTGCAACAGCTCGAGACACGCGGACCGACAGCCTCGATGCCGCCGCTGACTCTGGCGGTGATGGCTCCCATAGAGAAACTGACTGCGGAATTCTGGCCCGGGGTGCCAGTGCTGCCGATTCTTCAGGCCGGTGCTACGGATGGAGAATTCACCAATGCCGTGGGGATTCCGACTTACGGTGTGGAGCCGATATTCGTGGGTCCCGACCTCGGACACATTCACGGCCTTAACGAATACCTCGGGGTGCGCTCGCTGCTGGAAGGCCGCGAATTCCTGTACCGGCTGGTCAAGGTCTACGCCGACCAAAAGTAGCAGCCTGCGGCGCGGGCCCGGCAGGGCCCATGGACCCCTGAAAATCCCTAGTAACATCAAAGGGCTAGTAGAATCAGCAGGTTACTGCTATCCTAGGCGGCTTACCTGTATCGTTCTCGTCAGCTCCCGCGGGATCTGTCGACGGGCGGGTGCAGGCTTGAATCCGCTAACCGTCATGGAATTTCTCAATGGCCCGTACAACCGCCCTTTCTGACATCCGCAACATCGGCATCATCGCCCACGTCGACGCCGGCAAGACGACGACGACCGAGCGCATCCTCTATTACACGGGGCGCAAGCACACGATCATTGACATCCACGACACCAAGGACCTGAAGACCTCGACGACCACCGACTATCTCGAGCAGGAGCAGAAGCGCGGCATCACCATCCAGAGCGCCGCGGTATCCGCCTTCTGGCGCGACAAGAAGATCAATCTGATCGACACCCCCGGGCACGTCGACTTCACGATTGAAGTCAACCGTTCGCTGCGCGTACTCGACGGCGCCGTGGTGGTGTTCGACGGTGTAGCCGGTGTGGAACCCCAGTCCGAGACCAACTGGCGCCTGGCCGACAATTACGGCGTTCCGCGCATGTGTTACATCAACAAGATGGACCGGAGTGGCGCCAATTTCGTGCGTTGCGTCGACATGATCAAGAAACGCCTGGGCGCGCGTCCGCTGCCGTTGCAGCTGCCGATCGGCTCGGAAGACAACTTCAAGGGCATGGTCGACCTGATCGAGATGAAGGCCCTGGTCTGGGACTCGGACGACAAGGACTCGGTCTGGCAGACCCTTGAGGTCACGCCCGATCTCGCCGACACGCTGCATATCACGGTGCCCAGCGATCGCAAGCTGTTGAGTGAAATCGCCAGATACCGCACTGAGCTGGTCGACACCTGTCTAGAGCAGAACGACGCCGCGATGGAGGCGTATATCACTCACGGCACCGTACCGTCGGGCGCGATCCTGCGCGAGGCGGTACGCAAAGGTACGCTGACCTCGGCCTTCACTCCGGTACTGTGCGGATCGTCATACAAGAACAAAGGCGTACAACAGGTGCTCGACGCCGTGGTCGATTACCTGCCGGCGCCCACCGACGTCGCCTCGATCAAGACCGTCGACGCTGATGGCGAGCCGATCGGCGAGCGCAAGTGCTCCGACGACGAGCCGTTTTCCGCGCTCGCCTTCAAGGTGATCAATGACGCCTACGGCGCCCTCACCTTTATCCGTGTTTATTCCGGTGTGCTGACCAAGGGCGCCTCGATACAGAACTCCACGCGCGGCAAGCGCGAGAAGATCGGCCGTATGGTCGAGATGTTTGCCAAGGAAGCCAACCCCATCGAGGAGGCGCGCGCCGGCGACATCGTGGCGCTGGTGTCCATGGCGGATACCGAGACCGGCGATACCCTGTGTGACGATGCGCATCCGGTGGTGCTGGAGCGCATGCGCTTCCCGGATCCGGTGATCAGCGTCTCGGTGAAATCCAAGCTCAAGGCTGAGCAGGAAAAATTTGGCGCCGCGCTGGGCAAGATGGTGCGGGCCGACCCTTCGCTGCACCTGGAGACCGACCGCGAGACCGGGCAGACCATTCTGCGCGGCATGGGCGAACTGCATCTCGAAGTCACGCTCGATCGCATGCGCACGGAGTTCAACGTCGAGGGCATCATGGGCGAGCCCCAGGTTGCCTACCGTGAGACTTTCACCAAGAAGGTCGAGGAACACTACACCCACAAGAAGCAGACCGGCGGCTCGGGTCAGTTCGCCGAGGTGTGGATCATCTTCGAGCCGCTCGAGCGCAGCGCTGGTTTTGAGTTTGTCGATGCGACCAGGGGCGGTTCGGTGCCGAAGGAGTTCGTGCCGGCGGTTGAGAAGGGACTGCGCATGCAGAAGGAAGATGGCGTGCTGGCGCACTATCCGACCGTGGATTTTCGCGCGACCCTCACCGACGGCAGCTATCACGACGTCGATTCGAACGCACTCACCTTTGAAATCGCCGCCAAAGCGGCGTTCCGCGAAGCGCTACGCCGCGCGCAGCCGATCCTGCTGGAGCCGGTGATGCGGGTCGAGACGGTAACGCCGGGCGACAATCTCGGTGACGTGATCGGCGATATGAACCGCCGCCGCGGCACGATCCAGGAACAGCTGGAGCGCGGTACCAACATCGCGGTCGTGGCGCTGGTGCCTTTGTCGGAAATGTTCGGCTACATCGGGCAGCTGCGCAGCATGACCAGTGGTCGTGCCTCCTACACGATGGAGTTCTCGCACTATGACCCGGTGCCGCGCATGGTCGCCGATGAGGTCATTGCCGAGGTGGCCAAGGCCAAGGCCGCCGCGAACGCCTGAGCTAGCCGCGACCGGGGTTAATCAGGTATTTGGTGCCGGTGGCGCGCCGGCGGTACTCGGCAATCGCCGGCAGCTGCAGCGCCCCCGCCAGCGAGACCTGCTGCGTGTAGTGACTGGCAAAGGTGGATTTCAGTTCGCTGGCGATGCGCTGCTTGAACTGCTGCGTCTTCACTTTGCCGACGCGCTGCAGGAACTGGAACAGCAGCCAGCCGCCCATGCCCCAGCTCATGCCGAATCCGCGGGTGAACTGCGTGGCTCCGGTGTCGAGGGTGCCGTAGAAGTACACTTGTTTGTGAATCTCGGTGCCGTAACGGCCGGCCGGCACGGCGTTGCGGATCAGCGCGGCCTCCATGGCGCCCAGTATTTGTCCCGCGAGCCTGCCGCCGCCGACCGCATCGAAGGCGATCGTGGCCGCGGTCTCGGTCAGCGCCTGCGTCAGGTCTTCCTGGAATCCCGGTGCACTGGAATTGCACACCCAGGTCGCGCCCAGCCCACGCAGCAGGGCTTCCTGCTCGGCACTGCGTACGATATTCACCAGCTTGGTGCCGTTCCTGGTACAGACGCGCTGGAGCATCTGTCCGAGATTGGAGGCGGCCGCCGTATGCACCAGCGCCGTATGGCCTTCACGGCGCATCGTCTCGACCATGCACAGTGCCGTAAGCGGATTGACAAAGCAGGACGCGCCTTCAGCGGGCGTTGTGCCCGCGGGCAGAGCTAAGCATTGCTCCGCTTTGAGACAGCGATACTGCGTATACATCGCGCCACCGAACACCGCGACCGTGGTACCCAGCAGCGCCTGCGCCGCCGCAGAACTGCCCGCGGCCACCACTACCCCGGCGCCCTCGTTACCGACCGGCATCGATTGATCAAGCCGCCAGGCCATCGCTTGCCGGTGCTGCTCTGGAACGCGGGCGGTGATCACCGGCCTGGCGCTCGAGCCCGACGCGCGCACCGTGGTCAGATCGGCGGCGCCGAACAGCAGGCCGAGGTCCGAGGGGTTGATCGGTGCCGCCTCGATGCGCACCACGACCTCATCGGCCTGCGGATCCGGGGTCTCGATCTCGACCAGCGAAATTTCGAGTTCGCCGGCCCACTTGAATTCCGAGCGCAGCTGCAGGCCGCGGCTGAAATTTGCAGTCGGGATCATGACGGTCAGGTGCTCTGGTAGGAGAAGAAGCGCTGCGCCCGCCGCACGCGTCCGGCTGGCGGATCGGGAAAATGCGCCGGGTACAGCACGGCGCCGAGCTCCGCGTACTGTGCCAGCAGGAGCTGGCGGGTCGCACACGCGGCAGCCGGATCCTCGTCGGCGAAGAACGGGATGTCCGGCCGCACCAGCTGGATCAGGTGGTGCACGACGTCGCCCGTGAAGACGGCCCGGGATCCGCCGCGCTGGGCGTTCACGACCACGCTGCCCGGCGAGTGCCCGGCCGCATCCTCGAGCCAGATGCCGTCCTCGATCTCGCGGTGCACGCACTCATCGCTGTCGAGGATGTCGGCCAGTCCGGCCTCGACCACCGGCAGCACCGAATCGAGGTAGGCCTCTCGATTGTGGGCTTCACGGGTCTGGCGGCCAAAGAATTCGAAATCCCGGCGACTGAACACGTAGCGGGCGTTCGGAAAGGTCGGTACCCAGCGCCCATCCTCGAGGCGCGTGTTCCAGCCCACGTGGTCGGCGTGCAGATGCGTGCACACTACGAGGTGGATATCGGCCGGATGACAGCCGGCGGTGCACAGGTTCTGCAGCCACTGCGACTGCAGTCGATGCGCCCAGGGCACGCTGCGTTCCTTGTCGTTCCCGCAGCAGGTGTCGATCAGGACGTTGAGACCGTCGACCCGCAGCAGGTAGCTGCGCACCTGGATGCGAAATACCGCCGCCTGCGGATCCAGCGACAGTTCCTCGCTCCAGTACCACTCGCGCAGGGCCGCCAGATCAGCGCCGGTCACGCCCGGCACGGCAAACTGCATCGGCATCCTGCCCTCGCCCTCCGACACGCTGCTGATCGCCAGCTTCCCCAGATCCAGTGCCATGCGCGCTCCCCCGGACTGCCACTGCCGCCATCCTCTCACAGGCCGGTCACCGCGGCGTATCATCGCCCAGCACGCAAACGGAAGCACGGATGGCAGAGCTCGCGCAGGAATTTGACTATGTCGTGGTCGGCGGTGGCACGGCCGGTTGTGCTCTTGCAGCCCGCTTGTCCGAGGACGCCGGCTCCACGGTCTGCCTGCTGGAGGCCGGCGGATCCGGCAGCAGCGTACTGGCCAGTGTTCCGGCCGCTCTGGTGATGGCACAGCGATCGGCGGCGCTGAACTGGCGGTTCCAATCCGTGCCGCAGCCGCGACTGAACCAGCGGCGCATGGCCATTCCGCGCGGGCGGGGCCTGGGCGGTTCCGCGCTGATCAACGGCATGGTCTATTTCCGCGGCCATCCGCACGACTTTGACGCCTGGGCGGCGGCCGGGGCGCCGGGCTGGAGTTACCGCGAGGTGCTGCCGTACTTCCGCCGCAGCGAGCACAACGAGAATTTCGGCCCCAGCCTGTATCACGGTCGCGATGGCCCGATGAATGTCCGCACGGTCACGCACCCCAATCCCCTGAACTATGCGTTCTTCGACGCGCTGACCAGCCTGGGATACGGCTACTGCGCCGACCTGAACGGCAAGGATCCCGAGGGCATGGGACTGCGGCAGCTGTCGATCCGCGGCGGCAGACGCGAAACCACTGCCAGCGCCCTGCTGCATCCGGCGCGTGGACGCCGCAATCTGCGCGTACTGACCGACACGCAGGCGACTCGTGTCGTGCTGGAGGGGCGCCGTGCTGTGGCGGTCGAGGCCCGCGTTGCCGGTGGGAACCTGTGCGTGCGCGCGCAGCGGGAAATCGTACTCACCGCGGGCGCCATCCACTCGCCGCAATTGCTGATGCTCTCGGGAATCGGTGATGGCGAGCACCTCGCCAACCTTGGCATACCGGTGCGAGCGCATCTGCCGGGCGTTGGACGCAACCTGCACGATCATCTGGCCAGTCCGGTGCACATGCAGATGCGCGGTGCTGCCTCCTACGGCGTGTCGCTGCGGGCGATGCCGCGTAACCTGTGGCATCTTGCCGAATACCTGCTGCGCCGGCGCGGTCCGTTGGCCAACAACGTGTTCGAGTCAGCGGCCTTCGTCAGATCCGCGCCGGAACTTCGGCAACCCGACGTGCAACTGGTGTTTCAGCCTGCCCGGCGGCCGGGTCCTTCATTCCCGTTTCCACTGGGCCATGGCTTTGCGATCAGTCCGGTCGGACTCTACCCCCGCAGTCGCGGACGCCTCACGCTCGCCAGTGCCGATCCCGGCGCCGCACCGTTGATTGACCCGAACCTGCTGTCAGCGCCCGAGGACCTGCGACCCCTGATCTTCGGCATACGCCTGGCTCGCAGGATCTTCGCCGCGAGCGCCTTCGCTGCCTGCGGTGCGCTGGAATCCTCGCCGGGAGCGGCTCTGCGCAGCGATGCCGACCTTGAATCCTACATCCGCGCTGAGGCTTACACCGTGCATCATCCGGTCAGCACCTGTCGCATGGGCAGTGATGACACCGCGGTGGTGGACCCACAGCTGCGCATCAGGGGTGTGGACTGCCTGCGAGTCGCCGATGCCTCGGTGTTTCCATCCATCATCGGCGGCAACACCAACGCGACAGTGGTCATGATCGCCGAGAAAGCCCGCGACCTGATATTGGGTCGCGCACCGCCGCCACCCGATACCCTGCCACCGACTGACACCTCTGATGGAGCTCGAAATGACTAATGTACCCGGCGCCCTGGAACGCATGGAAATCGAACGCGCCTGCGAGCGCCTGATCTACAGCTACGTTCGCGCCCTGGATCTGGGCGATATGAGCGCCGCCGCAGACCACTTTGCCGAACAGGGCTCCTTCGCCCGCCCGATGGCACCGGACCAGATCATCCAGGGCCGCGAAACCATTCGTGCCGCACTGCTGACCCGACCGAAAAGCCTGCTGACCAAGCACCTGGCCAGCAATGTGATAGTCGACGTGGTGAGCCCCGACGAGGCACGGGGACTCTCCTACCTGACCATGATCTCGACCACGCCGCCCGCCGACGGCGCCGCACCCTATGTCTCCGCCGGACCGATCTATTTCGGAGAATTTAAGGATCGCTTCGTGCGCGAGCGTGGCGTATGGAAATTCATCGAGCGACGCGGCTCGATCCAGATGAAATTCTTCGGCGCTCAGACGTAGCCCAGCAGTGCCAGGGGCTTCGGGAGCCTGATCAGCAGCTCCTCGCTGAAGCGTGCGTCGAGGTGGAAGAACGCGGCGCGCGCCACCGTGTCGCCGCGATTCTCCCAGGCGTGATCCGTCCCGCGCTGCACGACCACGTCCCCCGGCTTCAGGATGGTTTCGCTGTCGTCGAGCATCAGCACCAGCTCGCCGGCGATCACCACCACATAGTCCAGGGTCCTGGTCCGGTGCATCACGGTGCGCTTGCCGCCGGCCGTGAGCGGGTACACATCCAGGATCCGCAGCAGATGACCGCTCACGGGCATCAGCGCAAAGGGGCGCTCGTTCGGTTCGCCCGCGGGACCCGCAGTCAGTACCGGGACGCTGGCGGCATCACCCCAGGTCTCGTGGAAATCGGCGCCGATTGCCGGACCGTGCATCGTATGATGTTGGGGCGGCGTCCCATCCGACACGATGATCGATTTGCCGTGCTCGTCGTGGCCCGTGACCACGCGCCTTGTAGAATTCAGCATCAACCGTCTCCTAAATTCACACCCGCGGCATCCGCTCAACCGATTCGAGGATAATCCACCATGCATTTCTCCAGTCCCGCCGTCGCCCAGGTGTTTGCCGAGTATGAGCAGCGCAATGCCGAGGAGCGTATCAAAGCTACCGCGGTGGGCAAGGAGATGTTTGCGCGCCGCGATGAGTTCCTGCTGCCAGTGGGACCCGAGGTGGGCGCAGTTCTTCATAGCCTGATACTGGCCAGGCGCCCGGCACGTCTGCTCGAACTCGGAACCAGCTACGGCTACTCGACCTTGATACTCGCCGACGCGGCCCGACAGGTGGACGGCCGGCTGGTGACGATGGAACTTGCTGACTACAAGCAGGCCGAGGCGCGCCGGCTGATTGGCAAGGCCGGGCTGGCTGACAGCGTTGATTTTCGCCTGGGCGATGCCGTGGCGATGATCAAGGCCGACCGTGGCGCGCCCTTTGATTTTGTACTGCTGGACATCTGGAAGGAGCTCTACGTCCCCTGTCTGGAGTCGTTTTATCCCAAACTGTCAGTCGAAGGCATCATCGCCGCGGACAACATGATTGAGCCGGCCGTGGCGCGCGAGAGCGTCCGGACCTATCGAGCTGCCCTCCGCGCGTTGCCGGATATGCAAACCACGCTGCTGGCCATCGGCAGCGGGATTGAACTGTCGGTCCGATGGCCGGCGGGCAGCTCCAAGCTCTGACGGCGACAAGTGCCTGGCACAGCGGTCTGGACCACAGCTCAACCGATTCCGTGAGCACGGTGCGCACCGCGCAAGTCGAGACGAAGTCCCAGGTTGCGGGACGCGACTACCAGAGCGCCAAACCCGGCCACGCCCCTTCAATGGCTGCGGGATACGCAACAGTGAAGTTCGCGAGCGACCAAAGGCTCGCGGCCTTGGTTGACGCCGCGCCTTTGCAGTCCACGCCTGCACATACGAACGAGGAATCACCAGTCGATCTTTACCGGCTCGTTGATCGGCAGCTGCCACTTGGAGTTTCTCTCGCGAGGCTCGGTAACCGACGCCACTAGCGCCTTCACCGCCGGATTCAAGCGCAGAGCTGCGTCAGCTCGACGCCTGCCACTTTTGCACAGATCTACTTCCGCCAAAGCCCTATTTGTGCCCCGAAGGCGACGAATACGAGGCTCAGCATTACGGAGACCATTGGAGGTCTTCGGAGCCATTGTCAGCAGTGTGCGCTACCAGTCCCCGTAGTAAACGGTCCAACGAGCGCAGGTACAGCTTTTGAAACGTGGCGCGAGGCGCGGCGATCCTTCCACAAAGATACAGTGTGATGAGCCCATGCGCATGCGCCCAAATGCTGAGCGCCGTCTCCGCGACGTCGTCCGTTCGAAGCACCTGCCGTTCCATCAGCTCGGAAACGACCGTTAACAGGATATTGAAAGTTGGCGACTTGCTTGCTTTGAGGTCGTACGGGAACACGAAGGCATCGGCACGATGGCTCGAAAACATGTACCTGAAGATCTGCGGGTGATCAAGCGCGTAATTCAGGTATCCAAGCATTCCCCGCATCCCCGGCACCTCTGTCCGAGCATTTGCACGGGCGAAGTAGCCTGCGATCCGCGGGTACTCGGCGGCCGTCGCAGCACGCAAGAGTGCGTCGCGATTCTTAAAGTGTTTATAGGTCGCCATCGTCGTAACGCCAGCGGCGGCCGCGACAGCACGCATGGTAACGCCGTCAACTCCGTCAGGACCTTCCATGAGTTCGAGCGCGACGGCGAGGAGTTTCTCCCGAGTCGACCGATTTCTCTGTTGGCCCATGAACTGACTTCTGCACTATTGCGTCAATTTCGTTTCCGGTGTACATTGTACACTAAATGAACCGTTACCTGAAGCGAATTGTGCGCGGCGCCTGCATCTCGCTGCTCATTTATAGCGCGATAGTTGGGGGATTGATTGCCTTTGGCACGGCAAAACCACCGGTCGTCGCTCCCGCCATTACGAAGCCGTTTGCGGACATTGACACCCAAGCCCTGCCTGAGCTGCTCCGTTACAAGGCGCGCGACGGTGCGCTCCTGTCTTATCGCGAGTACCGAGCGTCCGGTAGGCAGGTGGCCGTACTGCTGCACGGTTCGGCAGGCAGTGGTGTCGATATGCATCCCCTGGCGCTGGCACTTCAGCGCGCCGGCATCACGGCGCTCGTGCCGGATCTGCGTGGGCATGGCGCAAACCGTCCTCACGGTGACATTGCGTATGTCGGTCAACTCGATGATGACTTGGCGGACCTCATCAATGACAAAAAACCAGAGTCTTCACATTCGACGTGGACGATCCTGGGGTTCTCATCGGGAGCCGCATTTGCGTTGCGCTTTGCGGCCGAATCACCTGCCGGTCAGTTGGTTGACCGGTACGTGGTGGTCTCACCCTATCTGCGCTACGACGCTCCATCGGTCCGACAGTCAGAGCCCGGGTCTGCAGCGCCGCAGAGCTGGGCATCCGCGTCAGTGGGGCGAATTGCTGGGCTTACTATGCTGAATCAATGGGGTGTGCGTACCTGGAATGGTTTGCCGGTGCTTGCCTTTCCGGTGCCCGCAAGTATCGAAGCGGCGACCAGAACTTACTCGTGGCGCATGTATAAGAACTTTGGTGCCGATGACGATTATCTTGCCGATATGCGTCGAACCGTCCGCCCCATGCGGGTCTTCGTGGGCAACTCAGACGAACTACTCGATGCCCACAAGTTGCAGAACGAGTTTCACTCGCAGCGTTCCGATGTGCCGGTGTCGATCATTCCCGGTATGGGTCACTCGGATATGGTGACCCGGCCCGATGCAATCCTCGCGCTCGTGGCGGCATTCAATTAGAGCGCATTCGCCATGTGCATTGATCCCGAAAGCACTTTCTACTGCGCTCCCGGGGGACTGCGCAGTGATCTTTTCGGTGCATCGGCCCTCTTGATCTCAATTCCAATGCGCCGCCCTTTCAGAAACAACAGCAGATCGAGTTCTGCGCCGGCTTGCATTCGCCCGCAATAGCCGCTGGCATTGGGCAATTGAGCCAGTAGTAGCTGCCGCTCAGCGGGCTCGGGTGCGATAGTGGCGCGCAACTCGCGCCTGGTTTCCGCACCCGTCAGCCCGACACCAACGTCGCCCATGGCTCTTCGATCGATCAATGAACAGCCATGAACAGCGTTAGCATTCCCGCAATCGCGACAGGTCATCGCCCTGCATTAACTGCAACGCGGACAGCGCGATCCGCGTCAACGGTGTCTTCATCGATGTCTTACTCGGCCGAATGGCCCAGCTATAAATCCGATTCTTCTGCGTCAGTTGAGCGACGCGTAACGCGCCTAGTACAGCTATCTCCAGGCGCTCGAGGTCTTCTAGGGCCGGCGCGTGGCCTGCTGCTAACGCTGACAGTACACTAAATAGCACCTTGCGAAAGTTCAGCATGCTCTGCAGAGATCGCTTCGAGGCCGCCGGATTCCGCCTGGCAATCTTGCGAAAATCTTGCGCCTCCGTCGCTTTCAAAGCGCTGGTCGCTACCGCCCACTCGAGCAGAGCCTCCCAGTCCGTCAACCAATCAACGTCTCGTGTCTTCGTGCGGTCACCGACCGCGTTCGTAAATTTCAAGCACAGCTCGCCGGCGACAGAGTCTTGGGGACCACTCATGCATCTTTGGAATCATTGGACGGCACATTTTCGACTAATGGGTGAAAGTATCTTTAGACACTAGTTCGGGTGGCGCATAATGTTTAATAACTGAAGAGGTGTACAAGCATTCGGGAGGGCACCGATGAGCGACCGGACGCTAGCCGGCACCTACCAATTCCAAGGGCATAGGGTTTGATATGGCGTGAGCGGTGCGGGGCCGCCGGTCGTCCTCATCCATGGAACGCCGTTTTCGTCCTACGTGTGGCGCCGCATCGTGCCGTGTCTCGCCACGCACCGGCGCGTCTTCTACTTCGATCTTCTGGGCTATGGCCAGTCCGATCAATGCGATGTTTCCGACGTATCGCTTGGCGTGCAGAACCAGCTGCTGACCGAGCTGCTCGATCACTGGCAACTGGAGCGACCGGACGTTCTGGCACATGACTTTGGCGGAGCTACCGCATTGCGCTGTCGTCTCCTGAACGGTCGCGAGTTTCGCAGTCTGACGTTGGTGGATCCGGTGGCCACGTCTCCGTGGGGAATCGGCTTTGACCGCCAGGTGCGTGCCCACGAGGGCGTGTTTCGTGCGCTGCCAGCGTCCATTCATGAGGCCGTTGTGCGCGCCTACATCAGCGGTGCATACAACCGCGTCCTACCGGAGACAGATCTGATTGAATACGTTCGGCCGTGGATCGGCGAGGTTGGGCAGGCCGCCTTCTACCACCAAATGTCCCAGTTCGACTTGCGCTACACAGAGGAGGTTGAGCCCTTGTACCCTAGCATTCGCTGTCCGACTCTGATCCTCTGGGGTGAGGCTGATCAGTGGCTCCCTATCGAAGGTGGTTACCGGCTGCGGGATCGCATTTCGTCGGCGCAATTCCAGGCGGTCGCGGGCTCGGGTCACTTGATGCAGGAAGACGCACCTGAGGCGATCGTCGGAGCCGTGTCGAGGTTTCTGCCGGAGGTCGTTGCCGACTGAGACGCAGCGGAACCGCGCGGCGCGAAAGTGCTGCAACTTCATCGGCTGATTGTGTTCAAAGGTGCAAACCGGCGCCCGCTTTGGACGCCGAGCGGCGCCGCGACGCGTTGCATCGGTTCGCGCGACACGCCATATTCCTGGTCAATATTCAGCGCCGATTCACAGTCTCTGGCACCTGTAAGCATCTGAATGTAGGTGATTTCGTGCTGGGGCGCGCGAATCTTACCGTCAGATACACCGTCAATTGGTCTTGCTTGGAAGCAATAGACGGCGATAGCGGCCAATAGCACGTTCATGTTCACCGCCAGCGTCATGCGACGCCGCTCGACGTCCACTCTGCTCGCCGGTTCACGGCGGCCATGCTCACTCAGGCAGGCTCGACGGCAACACCCAGCCCTTTCGCAGCTTGGCGCACGCGCTCGTCCAGGCTCAGCAGTCGCAGACCAACGACCGCGGAACGCGCAACGAGAAGCGATGCGAGGTGGATGGCATCAAGCGTCCGAATCGGGTCACCGGGAAACGGCTGACGCGCGCGATCGACTATCTCGCCCGCGATTCGCAGGACTTGCCAATGTGCGGCAGCCGCGATGAGGTGCGCTCGACGATCGGCGGCTTCGGCCTCCGTCATTTCCTTGAGCGCCACCGCCCGCAGCAATACGCGATCACACTCGATCAAGGTCAGGTCGGACGCGACGATGACTTCGGCCGCGCCGAGTAGGCGGCGCACCGCGGGTGCGGTCGGCTCGTCCACGAGCCATGCCAGCACCGCGCTCGACTCCGCGTAAAGATTCACCGGGTGCCGCGCTCCTCGTCGAGCAATCGGGCGACGATCGGCCGACGTACGCCATCTGCGCGCGGCAGCGCAGGATATAGCTTCGTCCCAGCCGGAGCACCCAGGGTCAAGAGGCCCCGTTTAACCAGCGCCTGAAGTCCCACCGGCACCGACGGATCACCCTGCCCCTGCCCGGGTGGCAGGAGCTCCGCCACGACTTCTCCCCGATCGGTGACCAAGACGCTCTCCCCCAGTCGCACGCGGCGAAGGTATTCGCTCAGCTTGTTCTTGAGGTCACGGACGCCAACGGTCTTCATAGGAAACATTGTAGCCACATGTGGCTACATCGTCAACCAACTACCCTACCCGAGCCGCGGGTCCAACCAACGGCCGGGGCGGCTGAAATCGCCTGCGAACCGGCCTTAACGATCGACCAGATTCCTGGGCTAAACGGCGTCAAAGGTTGACCAGGGCTCAAAGGCCCAGTCCGATATTCGAGTGGTTGTCGAGGTCTTGAATTGCAAACCGGCGCCCGCTTTGGACGCCGACTGGCGCCGCAACGCCTAGAATCGGTTCGCGCGACACGCCGTATTCCTGGTCAATATTCAGCGCCGATTCATACCCCTAGCCGTCGGTCGCTAACGGCAGCTTCCGGGCGGCGAAATCAGCTCCCCAGCTTTGCGACAGTATCGCGCGCTTGCTTGAGTTGTTTCCAGTGCGGCGCGTACTTGAGCGCCTCGTCGTACTTCGTGAGCGCCTCTTGCGGGTGTCCTTGTCTCACCAGCACATCGCCCCAGGCTTTTAGGGAGTCGGCCCAGTGCGGGCCGCGTTGGTTCGCTGCCTGGAGCTTGGCAATCGCTCCGTCAAAGTCGCCGTGCCTTGCCAGTGCGGCTCCCCACGAGTAGTAGCCGGCTGGCAAATCAGACGCCAGCGTGACTGCGCTGGTGTAGGCCTGTTGCGCCCCGGCCCAGTCATTGCGCCCATCGAAGATGTCGCCAGAATACCGATAGCAATCCACGGACCGACCGCTCCGCAACAGCGAAACAGCCTCGGCGGTGTCGCCGGACGCGTTGGCCACCCGCGCCAGTGAACAAAGCCAGTCAGCCTGCCCTTTAGAGATCAGGTCAACGACAACCGGCGAAGCTGGCGCCATCGATCCGATGGCGGAGAATTCGGTCGCCGCCAACCGCTTGTTGCCCGCATCTAATGCCAGCGTGCTGCGAATGATATGGGGCAGCGCGCCGAGGACGGCCGCATTTTTCTGATCGGCCGAGAGCGTGTGCAACGCTAGTTCGGCGCCGGCTGGATCATGAAGATTCGCCTGGGCCCGTGCGATCAGAATGCCGGCCGCAGAGGAATCAGCCCAGACTCCGCTGCCGTTCACCGCCCGGTCATCCTCGATCAGGCGCAGCACCGCAGCGTTGTCTTGTGGGAGCCCATGCCAAATGACGTGAGCCAGCGGCGGCGCTCGACTAGGGCGCCCGCCCGCGGCGACTCGAAAATCCTCCTGCGTACGCCAGGCCGCTTCTTCGTTCCCTCGCTGAATCTGGATCGAGCTGATGTTGTGATAGGCTCACCAGAATTCCGGATCGGCCTGAAGCGCGGCGCGGTGCAATGCTTCAGCTTCGGGGTTCGCGGTGCTCGTCGTGACGCTCAGCGCTATCGCCCAGCTGGTCAGCAGCCGGGCCTGCTCAACGGGGTCAGCGGTACGGGGAAGTTTTAGCCGCGCAAGAGCTATGGCGTCATCGAATCGCGAAACGTTCACGAGGTAATACGCGTACGTTCCTGGAAGCGCCTCGGCGTACACGTACTCGGCCGCCTAGGCTGCCAACCGGTCGAAGTCACCGGCGCCGCCGGCGAACACCCTCGGCAGTACGCCATCGCCCCGGACGGTAAGGGCGAGCCCGCCGCCATCGCGCTCAACCAGATCCCCGTCGATGTGAGTATCGTTGCCGAAGCGCGCCTTGAGCAGCCGTGAGAATTCGCTCAACGAGAATCCCGTCTCCGGTACCGCTAACTTGACCTCGCCTGACCACGCACTCCTCGCGCCGCGTTCATAAATGTAGGCGTGATTGGCCGCCTGCAACCGCGTCAATTCGTCCAATACCTTGCTGGCCGCGACCTCACCGTTGAGGCCACGAGCCGCGGTCGAAGCCGGGGCCTGAAACGGCTCTACAACCACATTGCGAGAATGGAATGCCTCATAGACAAGCGTCACGACACCGCTGGCGACCAGGATCACCAAGGCCGCCGCAACGAGTTGTATCGCCGCCCGGATCCTCGCCCCGAAACGCCGGATCGCGCTCTCCCCAACCTGGCCGCTCAGGTACCGCAGCCGTAGCCGCTGTTCCTCCTTCAGGTGTTGCGCCTGAATCTTCAGCAACACTGATTGGTCAGTCAGAAACTCTTCGGTCTTTCTGGCGACACCCGGGTCTTGATGAGCAGCTATGGCCGCAAGGGCCGCAGCGAAGGTGTCGGCAGCAGTCGGCGCAACCGAAGGTTCAACTTCAGGCTTGCCGCTCTCTTCCTCCAGAATTCCGCCGAGCAAACCCTCTGTCATCCCCGTCTCCGTTTTTTTCTCATCCTAAAACGATGACGCCCGTTTTGAGTTGATTGGCGATCTTGGCGAGACTGGGATCGGCCGTCAGCATCTTTAGGGACTCCGTAACCGCCGCCGCCAAATGCAGCGCATCCAGCGTCCGCAGGCCATTGCCAGCCTCCGAAACCAGTTGACGCGCCTTAAGGTCATGTCCGGTCGACAGCGAAACGCGACGGTAAATCCCCTGCGCCACGTGCGAATCAAATAGTGCGAGAATTTCATTCGCCTGAAGTTCACCTAGTTTTCTTAGCTGGCGCCTCCTTGAGATCAGCGAACAAAACTCAACGTGGCTCAAGCTGCTGATGACCTGACCCGGGATCCTGCGCAGAGCGTTCTCCGCCTTATCACTCAGCGTCTCAGGACAGTGGTACGCACCGGGTACGCTGGTGTCCACATAGACGCCCTCGCTGGGCGTCGCGTTCATCACGAATCAGCTGCACGGCGGCAGTACCGGATCGACCAACCCTAGCCCTGAAATCTACAAGCGATGGCTCGTACGGCCGCCGATGTAGGCAACGGCAGCTAGGTGGCAAGCAATCAATGGGTGCTACTGGCGGGTCATGGCCGGCGGCGGTGGCGCCTTCACCTGCCCGGTTAGTGGCGGACATGCTCTTTGCTGCGTGCCGCCCCCTCCCCGCAAGGCGGCCTGTCGGCGGTGCGCAACTGGAGAGCAGCTGCAAGTCCGGCCTTGTTAACGCTGGCGTCGGCAAGAGCCGATGTGGCCCAATCTAGTATTCGCCATAGTGACCCTTCACGGACTCAAGTAGTTTTCTGGTATCAAATCCGGCCCCGTCCTTAAACACAATCTCCACGTTCTCGATATCCGTAACTCGAGTGGCCGGATCCCCTTTGATCACAATAAGGTCCGCGTTCTTTCCAACAGAAATGGAACCGATCTGATCCTGCCGACCAAGGAATATCGCGCCGTTCAACGTTGCAATCCGTATCGCCTGCACCGGGCTAAATCCTGCGTCAACCAGCAACTCAATCTCACGTTGATCGCCAAAACCGGGAATCAAGCCATTCACGCCGACTGCATCCGCTCCGGCCAACAAGAGCCCACCCGCGGCGACAAAAGCGCGTTCAAGGTCCATTTCTCGACGAAGCCGGGTTGCAGTAGCGGCCAACGCGGGCTTATCGACTTGCCGATTTCTGCTGTAAAGGTAAGCCTCTCTAACAGACGGTGCCATGGCCTGCAACACATCAGGTCGTACCGTTGGTCGATCATCGGCGGCAGCCCCTACGCTCTGCAGCGACGACGCCGTGCCGGGCAGCGTAGAGGTAATCGCCACATGATGGCTGACGAGCGATGTGATCAGGCGGTCGGCCTCGGGGCCACCGGGCACCAAGTGCTCAAGGGTATAGTCACCGCCGTCCGCACTGCAGGTATCCGGCTTCTTGTCGGGGGCAAGCGCGGTATTCTCGAAAAATCCGTGCTCGAGGTTGTCAATCCCCAGCGCGATTGCCTCGTCATAGGTCACTGAGCAAAGGTGCCCGGTCATCTTAAGGCCCCGGCCATGAGCTGCTTCGATCGCAGCACCCAATTCCGCTCGCGTAATGTGCGCGTAAGCCTTAAACGACGTAACGCCTCGATCTGCCCAATAGCTGACTGTCTGCCGGGCGTCTTCCGGGCCGGCCAGCTCTGGCATTTGCAGATTTCCACCGGGCCCGTCCAAGTAGGGGCCTGTCACATCCAAATGTGGACCAGGAACCGCTCCGCTTTCAATGGCGCGTTTGAGCTTAACGTCAGTATATGGCTCCACGCTGCCGGCGGTTCTCATCGTCGTGACGCCGTTAGCCAAATACAGACGAGGTGCCGAGTAACTCATCTCCAGAAAGAGCGCTGGCCTTTCATAGCTCCCGTCTGCGCCTCCGTTTGGCCTGGCAAAATAGAACAGATGATTGTGCATGCCAACAATGCCAGGCATGACCGAGTAACCCTGCAGATTGAGAATCGTCGAGCCAGCGCTGGTGGGTTGGTCCATACCGGCGGAAATGGCCGCAATCTTACCGCCCTCGATGTAGACGTTCTGATCCGATCTCGGCGCGGCTCCCGTTCCATCGATAACCTGGACGTGCTCAAGAATAACCTTGTCGCTGCTGACTGCCAGATACTTTTGCACCTGTGGCCCGAGTATATTGGCGCGCTGAGCATCGGCGACTCCCCAAAAGCACAGACACGCCATCCAATAGACCGCCCGCCACACGCATCGCCGGCGACCCTCAGTCCAAAGCTGCGCGCAAATAATCACATTCTTCATGATGTCAGCCTTCACTAACCTGGGTGATGCACGAGTGTTGACTTTGTTTGGCACTCTGCTTGGGGCCAATCCGTACCGCGCTGTCGGGGCGATTGACCAATGCTCTCGCAGCGCAGGCTAGACAACGTTCGCATTTTCATAAAGCGCATTGCGATCGCAGCTCCGGCGAGCGCGCCGGCCAGAATCGTCGCTGCGAGGAGTCTGCTGACGGACGATAACGAGATACCCCATGCGAGCTCAATAAATATTGGCGCGCGTTCTGCAAACACCTATAGCATTTTCATTTTAAAATTACTTCACGAATCAATTCAATGCCCAGAACTTTTCTGTATTCACTCCGTTGCACTCTTTTCTTGTTTTGAAACTCGGTGCTACCGATTACCTTCCTGGCTACATATTCCCCCTCGATGCCTTTATCGCCGATGTTCCCACCATAAGCCGCCATGTTTTTAAATGTGAGATATAAAAATATATTGGGCTGATCCGGTGATTTTGGACTAGCCTGGAAGATCTTGTAATCGATGATTAGCCCAGCCTTCTTCATGGCTTCCATGGTCGGTTTCCAAGTCGAATTTAGCCAATCGATGTACTCTGGAAAATGCCCGTACTCAACTTGTATGTAATCCACTTCAGTGACCGGGCCGTCGGTATACTGGCGGTCATTCTGGGCAAGTGCATCCCGGGTAAGTGTATTTTGGGCACGTGCATCCTGGGCACGTGCATTGAGCGAAAGTAGGGAAGCTGCGAGACACATTGATAAAGTAATAGTCTTAATCATTTTCTCCTCGCCTGTTGTGATATAGCCAAATTTCCGCAAACACATGAATTCCCCAATATTCTGGTGCACCACAGAAACTTACGCCGCATCATTATTATCACGATGATAGTACCGTCTACGCACATTTTTGTTACCCGTCTGGAGAGCGCTTTAGGCCGCCCCGCATTGCTTCGAGCCATATTCCTGAAGCACCCCTTTTTGATGCTCGCGCCTTATCGCGAGGCCTGTTAGCAGGAGCCTGCGGCCGCTCTACTGCGAGAGCCCCCGGGAGGTAGCCAACTCTATTGCTTGGGTTTGCGGAACTTCAGGATGAACTGATCGGTGTGTCCGCGAATCGTCTGGTCGAACACTTTGGCCGTGCGGGGGTCCACTGGATTGGCGAGAATCGAACTCTCAGAGTCGAACTTGAATCCCGCGGCTTCGACCTCTCGGCGCACGGTCGAGGACTCGATGCGATGCAAGGTCTCGGTTACATCGGCGGCAGCGCCCGGAGCGGCAGAATGATCGAGAACTACGTAACAACCACCGGGCTTCAGCGCACTGTAGACGGCCTTGTTAAACGCGGCGGTGTCAACCGGACCCATGAACTTGTCATGCAGGTCGTGATAATTTCTGGAAATCCAGAACAGGTCGAGCTGCTCGGGGAACCTTAGTCCCTCGAGCGCCGCGGCAGTCGTCACTGTTACATTCGGATGGGCGACGGCATAGCCCTGAAGCTCCGCGACTGCCCTAACGAAATGCTCAAACTGGAAGAAGGCGGTGGGCTCGACCGCGTAAACGTGACCCGTGG
>Ga0209069_10000150_pt1 | contig 27816 bp, 24 predicted proteins | sample Str013_2_FD_187202 | JGI IMG/M metagenome (GOLD analysis project Ga0209069, IMG submission 187202) | Freshwater sediment microbial communities in response to fracking from Pennsylvania, USA - Straight Creek_MetaG_SC_2013 (SPAdes) (version 2) | ecosystem: Environmental > Aquatic > Freshwater >...
GTTTATTACTTTTAATTAATACAATTAATTATTACCATACAGTTGTTGTATCAATGATGAATGTTTTAATCAACACCTTTTTCAAACCTCATCTTTAAAACCTGCATGACAACCAAATCAGCCCCCAGCCAGACACTCCGGTTAGTTAGTAATAACGGATTTGCTGAAGTATGGAAGAATGAAACAACCGGTCAGCAATCATTGCACGCAACCACCAATTTTGCACCCGGAGATGTTATCTGCGCTTTTCATGCGGGTACCGTTTCTTCAACAGTTACTTACCTGACTGTGCAGATAGATGACGACAAACACATTACCCTGCAGCCCGAGTTTCTGCAGTATATCAACCACAGTTGCTCACCTACTGTATTATTTGATACCACACTCATGCAACTGGTTTGCCTGGCGGAGATCAATACAGGTGATGAGTTTACTTTCTTTTATCCGTCTACCGAGTGGGAAATGGTGCAACCATTTACCTGCTATTGCGGCTCTTCCAATTGTCTTACAACCATAGAAGGTGCAGCCCGTATCAAAGACGATGTACTGGACCAGTACAGGCTCACTGATTTTATAAAACGAAAAGTAAAAAACAGGCAGCAGTATTAACTGTCTCTGCGTTTATGCCATCACCGGAAAGTCTACATAACAGCGATCTTCAGCAACGAAAAGTTTGGGTGCTGGCCCCGCATCTCCATACTGGCGACGCCAATGTTGACTACTATTACGACTTTACACAAAGCATCCAGGAATATACAAAAGCCTTTGCTGCATTAAATACAGAATGGGTATGGCAGCCCGTTACCATGCACAATTACAAAGATGTAATTGACATGATTGAAATGGACATTACGGACCTGCCGCCCGTTATCCTTAATTTGTGCGATGGCGATGAAATTAATGGCACACCCGGCGTATCGGTACTAAAATACCTGCACCAGAAAAAAATGATTTATACCGGGGCCAATGAATATTTCTACGAGATCACGACGTCCAAAATTGTAATGAAGGAGGCTTTTGATAAAGCTGGCATTTCTACGCCCGCATGGAGGGTCATTACCGAAAACACCGCGTCGCTTCAAAATATATTCAAAGCACTGGGCCAGCCACTGATTGTTAAACCCGCTGTTTCGGGTGGCAGTATGGGCGTGGGCATAAAATCTGTTGTAAGTACAAGAGAAGAACTGGAGGCACAATTAAAAATTTTATTCGATGGATACCGCGGCTGGAGTTTAACTGCCGGAGGTGTAATTGCGGAAGAATATATCAGCGGCCCCGAATTTACCACCTTTATTGTGGGCGATGCCGACAAGCCCAATAAAAGCATTGTCTACACGCCGGTAGAACGGGTTTTTCATCCGGCACTGCCCGATAACGAAAAATTTTTATCCTTCGACCGGCTTTGGGAAACCTATGATGAAGAAACACCGCTACCCAACGACGAACCCTTCTATACGTATCACCATCCTGAAAAATCACACATTGCAGCCATTACCAAACTAAGCTGGGACGCTTATGTAGCAGTAGGCGGCAAGGGTTATGGAAGAATTGACCTGCGCATGGACAAGCTTACCGGCAAACTGTTTGTACTGGAAGTAAATGCCCAATGCGGCATCAGCGAAGATGAAGATTATACTTCTATCGGCGCTATTCTGCGTTTATCGGGCAATACATTCAGCCAGATGGTGGCAGCCGTTATTGACAATGCGCTGGCAAGAAGAAGAGGAAGGAAACCGGTGCCAAAACCCAAAAAGACGGTCACCAGAACATCGAAACGACTGTTAAAACAAGGCTGAGTTGTTTTAGTGCGTCATCGCCCCGTTCTGTACAAACACAATATCCCTGAACCCAATATACTGTTACAAAAAATCTACTCTTAATTATTTATTCCTTGTTTTTATGAAAGTATGCGTACTGCAACCAGACTATTCTACCTCTTCCGTAGATTATAAAAACTATGATCCCCCGCGTAATATCGCCTCTCTATTACCCAACGATACGGTTGACAATGTATTTTTAAGCAAGCTGCATACGTACCGGCAGCTGAAAGAATTGAAAAGCAAGGGCTACGATATTTTTGTAAACCTCTGCGAAGGCTACCTCGAATGGGATGTTCCCTCCATTGATGTTGTTTATACACTGGAGCTGCTGAACCTGCCCCATACCGGGCCCTCTTCATTATTGTACGATCCGCCCAAGGAACTAATGAAATATGTTGCCTATACTGAAGGCGTTTCAACACCCCCTTATGTGCTGGTAGAAAATATGGAAGACGTGGAAACGGCGATTGAACAATTGCGTTTCCCACTTTTTGTAAAACCTGCCAAAGCCGGCGATAGCCTGGGCGTTGATGAACACTCCCTGGTAAAAAACAAACACGAGCTGAAACAAAAAGTTGCCGAAATTATAAATGAATACGAGCAATTGCTGGTGGAAGAATACATTAAAGGCCGCGAGTTTACTGTGCTGGTAGCCGCCAACCCCGACAATGAAAAAGAATCAACCGTATTCAAACCTGTGGAGTTTATCTTTCCAAAAGGCAACCAGTTCAAAACCTATGCGCTGAAAACATCTGAATTGCATCCCGACAGTAATATTGCGTGCAAAGATCAAATGATTGACCAGGAACTGCGCCGGGCAGCTCAGCGTATCTTTCGCAGTTTTGGCGGCGTTGGTTATGCAAGAATGGACTTCAGAAGAAATGATAAAGGTGAATTGTTTTTCCTGGAAGTGAATTTTACCTGCTCCGTATTTTATACAGATGGCTACGAAGGTTCTGCTGATTATATACTAAAACATGATGGCATTGGCCAGGCGGGCTTCCTTAAACATATTATCGCCGAAGGCATTGCCCGGCATGCCAGAAAACAACTAAAATACCAGATGCGGGGCAATGCCATAGCTGGTTTTGGCATTTACGCCACCCGGGCGGTAAAAGCCAAAGAGCTGGTTTTCAAGGGAGAAGAAAAACCGCAGCGCCTCGTTACCCGCCGGTTTGTAGAAAAAACCTGGCGCCCCGAGGAAAAAGAAATCTTCCGCCGCTACGCATATCCTGTGAGTAAAGAGGTATTTTTGCTCTGGGACGATAACCCGTCCGGCTGGGCTCCCCAAAACCATAGTTGTGAACCCAACACAGCTTACGAAGGCCTCAACATTGTTGCACTTCGTAATATCGAAAAAGGAGAGGAATTGACATTGGACTATGCATCCTTTTTAGATGAACAACATATGGAGCCATTTCACTGCCGGTGCGGCGCTACCGCCTGTCGCGGTCTCATCACAGGTAAACCACATAACTCGGTTACCGTTCGTGAGCAAGAGATCGCCGGAGCTTAAACGGACTCCTCCATTTCCGGTCATACTAACCCATTAATTCAAATGAGCGTATGCTATTTTTTTATAGCATGCCATAAAACCATATTGAATTAAATGTATTGAACCTGGAACCTATGTCACGTTTTGAACTTTTACGCAAACTGATCCTAAAACACCGCGGCCAGTTGCTGCTTACCTATCTGTTGTTTTCGCTGGAAATGATGGGCACTTTGCTGCGCCCCTTCTTTTTGGGAAACGCGGTAAATGATCTGATGAAAGGAAGTTACCATGGGCTGATTCTTTTATCTGCCATACATGTTGCCTGGCTAATAACCGGCACCATCCGCCACCGTTTTGATACCAGAACCTACTCGGCCATCTACACATCGCTGGTCACCCGCTTCCTGGCAAGGCGCTTCGGACAAAAAGACATCAGCAAACTTAGCGCCCATTCTACCCTCGCCAGAGAATTTGTTGATTTCCTCGAATACGATTTGATCTATGTGATAGAAGCTGCTTATAACTTGCTGGGCTCGCTGGTGCTGCTCTTCTTTTACGACAGATCCATCGTACTGGTATGTATGGCCATACTGGTTCCCGTTACAGCTATCAGTTATTTTTATGGCGGTAAAATGAAAAAACTGAACCGCGTTAAAAATGATGAGCTGGAAAAACAAGTAGACATAATCGCCACTGGTAACATACATACCATCCGCCAGCATTATAACAACCTGCGCAAATGGCAAATCAAGATATCCGACCAGGAAGCCTGGAACTTTGGCATCATGGAACTGATGGTTATTGTTGTTATTGGCATTTCCCTGCTGGTAAGTACCAAGGCGCAGGTTCCCGCCGTACTGGTGGGCGATTTAATTGGTATTTATAATTATATCCTCAAGTTTGTGTCGGGGCTCGATACCATTCCGTATACCGTACAAAGGCTGAGCTCACTTACCGATATTACACACCGGATAGAAATAGAAGCAGAAGACTTTCCGGAAGATGGCGGCGTTACTCCCATCAAGCGCAAACCGCTCGACATTCAGAAAGCACGGCGCGTATCTGCTTAACATTTATGATACAACCCTTTTGTATAGTTTTGCAGTCATGGTTTAGTTATAATTCAAAATCATTAAATATTATTTTATGAGCGTTAATTCAAAACATGTTGCCACTTTTTTACTGGGTGCCGCTGCCGCACTTGCCGCACACAAATACATGAACATGACACCCGAAGAAAAAGAAAAATTATCTGCCGACCTGAAAGACAAAGCCAATAAAATAAAAGGAGAAGCAGAATCTGCCATGGAAAAAGGAAAGGAATACTTTGACGAATTAAAGACAAAAGGGGCCGATGCCATGAAAGAACATTTTGGTGATGTGAGCGCCATGCTGCACAATCTTTTCAATGGAGGAAGTGCCACTGCCGCTTCATCCACTACAGCCAATACCAACACCACTACAGGCGGTACAAAAGCATAATTTCAGTTCATACAAAAAATAAACCCGGGCAAGTATACCCGGGTTTATTTTTTTTGAACGATTTGATTCTATTTTTGTTTCTTATACCCAAACAAATATGCCCGACAACAACGAACAGGAAATATTGGAAGAGCCCGTTATAAAGTTAGTTCCCGCAGGTTATGGCAAACGCATCGCCAATTACCTGATTGATGTGATAGTTTTTTCAGTACTGGTTTCTTTTTTGATGCTGGTTCTTGTGCCTGTTTACCCGCTGGCCACAAAAATTATGAACAAGCAACCCCTGGATTTGGCAGATCAACTGGTCATTAGTTTTGTATACGGGCTGTACATGTCTGTTTTGGAAGCTTTATTGAAAGGAAAATCATTGGGCAAATACATAACGGGTACCAGGGTGGTAGCCTTTACCGGACAGCCCATTCATCCGCAAACTGCTTTCGTGCGTGGACTTGTCAGAATCATTCCATTTGAACAGATAAGCGCAATTGCTTTTGCTTTTGAGCCATTGTCATTATTGCCGCCGTATCCATGGCACGACAGGTGGTCTGGATCCATCGTAATTGATGAAGCAAAATCTGTTTTACCAAAAAAATGAGGATTGGTCCTTTAATTTTGTTTCGGATAAACTGTACAACGCAATACCGGCTTAAGAAACCTTTTCTTCTTTATCGCTTTCAACATCGTCCTGGCCTTCTGGTTGCGGGGAAACATTCTTGATACTTAGCTGAAAACGGGTGTTGAGGCTCACCTGGTAATTACTACTGGCCAGGAGCGTTTTTATAACATCATCCTGTAAAATAACCGTCGCCAGATCTGGTGCCAGCGGAGAATTGCTGATAACATTGGCTACGCGGCCATTGGTGAATTCGATGGTAAATTTATACCCGGCTTTACGACCCGTGCCTGCTCTTTCAAAATCAATCCTGTTCAAATCCAGGTTTTGATCGCCACTTGCAGAGCGTTTCATTAATATTTTAATTATGGGCAGGTACTTAAGCCAGATATGGGTATACATGAAAATGAGTTTAATAAATAATACTTCACAATTTCGCCCTTGCGGGACTTGCAAGAACCCACAAAGATGAGCTTTTTAGCGCCAAAAACGAATAAAAATAAATACTGATTACTAAAAGATTCCTGTAAAACCTTTTCGGTTAAAGCTTATACAAATCCAGGCGTTTTACGCAAGAAATTTTCCCTTTTCTAGAACAAACTCCTGATAGGGGAAGTCTTTGGCGCATTCAATATTTTTATGTGCTGATAATCAGTCGTTTATTCGGCTGGCATACGTATTGACTTATTCCTTTATATAAGCAGTACCACTATGAAAACATTTGTACCTTTTATTATCGCCTTCATTATTTCAAATAGTGCCAGTGCACAAATTATCAGCCGCTTTACCTGGGAGAGCAACCCGGTTACAACAGCGGTTACCGGCGCCAACGCTATTTCTGTGAGCAGCTATGCTACAATAAGCAATGGCGGTGTAAACGGAACCAAAGGTTTAAATCCCGGAAACGGCAGCAACGATATCAACTTTGTGCTGGATGGTGGCAATTTTAATGTACCTGCTTTGGATATTGCCGTTGATTTCAGACGCGAAGAATCGCAGGCATCTTTTTTTTACCGGGGCAGTAATTTCAACTTTGGTATGAACGGTGGCAGCCTGTCTGCAAATTTTGAACTGACCAATGGCGCCTCTTATACAAATATCAATACTGGTAATGTTTTCTCTATTCCTGATGACCACAGTTTCCACAATTATCATTTTAGTTACGATAACAATACTGGTGTTGCAAAAATTTGGGTTGATGCTGTTTTAAAATATACTTATACCGGAACTGCTGGTGCCCCCCTGTACTGGACGGGCGCGGGCAATGTAACCATTGGTAAAGACATGGATGCTACGGGCAGAAATGTTGCCGTGCTGGATAACCTGGTTTTGCAGATTCATGCCAATGCGCTGTTGCCATTAAAACTGTTGTCGTTTGACGTTGCTGCAAAAAACAATTTCGCCGCCATTGACTGGTACACAACCGAAGAAGTAAATGTAGCCTCTTTTGTAGTGGAGCGTTCTTCAAATGCTGCAGTGTTCTCTGCTGTTAAAACCGTTTTAGCAACCAATGGCTACAACAGCAACAATCATTACCAGTTTACAGACAGCCTGCCCTTTAGCCTGGTTAGCTATTACCGTCTTAAAATGATAAACGCCGATGGCAGCTTTACTTATTCTGCCATTAAATCGGTTGTGTTTACTACAGCGGTTACTGCCGAAATCAGCACTTATCCCAATCCAACCACAGACTATGTAAACATTAAAATGAGCAATGCAAAAGCAGGCCAGTACCACTACAGCGTTTCATCCATCACAGGCCAGGTAATTGCAAAAGCAGACCTGAACCTGAACAATGGTTTTAACCTGGTGAAAATTGATTTAACCAAAACAAACCAGAAAGGTGCCATGATTATTCTGCTGAGCAATACACAGAACAATACAAGCTCGACTTTTACCATCATTAAAAACTAAACTGCTTTATTTTCTTTTTCGCACCGGCTCCTGATCAAGAAGCAGGGAATCTTCCAGTGTAAGTATGGTGGTATCGGGTGGAGGCCGGCGGTTGATATTGGTTTCTATCCTGTTCATTTCTTTCTGTAAAATTCTTACCAGCTCTTTTTCTACCAGGCCTTTTGCATACACCGGAGAACAAATTCCTTTTATAGACAATTTACCGCTGATGACAATGTTTCCAACCAGCGCCGAGCTGTCCATATCTGGAGCGTTGGAAGCTTTTATAATACTGTAGAAGGGAATAACGCTGTTAAACCTTGTTACCTTATAAAACGGAAATGCAACCGCTGTAAAATCCAGGTTGTGGAACACTCCTACATTTACCAGAATATACGAGGGGCTTTTGGGTCTTTTGGAAAGACTGTCAGAACTGTTGTAAATGTTTTCGTACAGTGGTGGCATGTTTAACCTCAGCTGAATGTTGCCATCGGGAAAAACATTGGCCAGTAAAGAGGAGTCTCTCTTATAGTTAACATCGTAGCTACTCGTTATGCTGTCGTTAGAAAAATGGTAGGGCAATACAAACAATGCATCACCAATAAGAAAAAGCGCAAACGCACTCCAGAGAATAATTTTCATTGGCCAGCTTTTTAAAATTTAGGAATACTGCCGAAAAAAGAAAGTTACTGCATTCTTACTAATTAATACCGACAAGCGAGTTTGCTTATTAACACTAAAACGGTTTTCCGCTTTCTTTAATAATACTGCTGAAAAAATTAATGCTGCGCTGAAAATCTTTGATGGGCAGCCTTTCATCGATTCCATGAAAACCCTTGCTGTTGATCAGTGGTGTAAAATTAACCACACCGTTGCTGATGACCCTGTAGTTGCGCGAATCACTGGCACCCAGCATTACATAAGGCACCGGTATTACATCGTCCAGTGTCTGGTAAACCGCCTGTTCCATTCTTTTAAATGCCTGCGAGCCAACTGGCGTTAAAGGCGAAGGCTCTGTATTAAAATCTCCTTTGATGGCAATCTCAACCCGGTCGTCGTTAATGGCATTCTTTATAAAATCCCGGGTTTCTTTTGTTGTTTCGCCGGTAAGTATACGGCAGTTTACAATTGCTTTTGCATTGGTTGGTATTACATTTTCACGAATGCCGCTTTCCAGTATAGTGGGCACAATGGTGGTTCTTTGCATGGCATCGCCTTCTGGTGATGCACCCAGCTTGTTTTGTACGGATGACTTAAAAAGCCATAGATTGTTCAATGCCATTTTATTCATAAAATCGTCGGACGATCCGCTCACCCGGCTAAAATATTCTTTCAGCGGCTCCGTCAATTTTACGGGCATCTGCACCGTTCTTAAATGGTACAATGCTTTTGTCAGTATATCAATCGCGGTTTCCTTATCGGGTTTGGAAGAATGGCCGCCGGGTTTTTGAACAGACAATTCAAAAGTAACATAGCCTTTTTCGGCAACGCCAATCATGGCTACCGGCCGCTGCACATCTTTCATTTTTCCGGTAGTAATTTCTCCCCCTTCGTCAATCACCATATCTGCCCGGATGTGTTTCTGCTGCAGATAATCAACAATGGCAATGGCGCCAGTTCCGGTGGATTCTTCATTGTGCCCAAAACACAACAGTATCGTGCGTGCGGGTTTAAATCCTTTCTTCAATAAACCTTCGGTGGCTTCAAGAATGGATACCAATGCGGCTTTGTCGTCTACCGCGCCCCTTCCCCAAATGATACTGTCTCTTACTTCTCCGCCAAAAGGTTGTACAGTCCATAGTTTCACCGCAGATGGTTCCACCGGTACCACATCATAATGCCCCATTAAAATAATTGGCAGAAGGCTGCTGTCGGAGCCTTTCCATTCATAAACATAGCTGTAATTTTTTATGATGGTTCTGCTGAGTTGCTGGTGAATAAGCGGGTAGGCCTGTTCTAAAAAAAACCTGAACTGGTTAAAATGAACACTGTCAATACGGGTGGTATCTTCCGGCGAAATGGTGGCAATACGTATCGCATTGCTCATGTGCGCAATGGCCGAATCGGGCAACGGTTCCAGCATAGCAGCTTTGTACAGCGGCCAGGGCTTTGCACGAAAAGTATTAAAAAGCAGCACAGCCAGCAACAAAAGAAAGGCCAGGCCCAGTAAGCCGAAAAATTTTTTTAGCATTGTTCGTTCTTGTAATTACCGGAAGGTACTAATTCAGCATTTATCTTTTCCCTTAATTGATTTAATTATATTTCAACAACGGGCCGGTTTGTAAAAATGGCAGTTTACCGGGGATGGGATTGATCAGAGGAATGCCGCATCAATTTTTTATTCGGAACTTTTCGCCGGCCACATAGATAGAGAGCCGCACCGAAGACGCTGCCAATGCATAATTGGACCCGGTGTGTATTTTAACCGGGTTCGAAAAAACAATCACCTGGCTTTCTCCGGCCACAGTGGCCCAGCCATTTTCTACAATGATTGCGGTGGATTCATTGATACCGATGCAATTAAAACCGGGATGTTCCATGATAGCGGAAAGCATTCGGTTATAACGGCTTCTCACTACAAAATGCTGATCAATAATGACAGAATCCAGCAAGCCAAGTCCTTCTTTTAGCTCAAGGTTGCCTTTACTCAGTCTTTTAAAAGTGGGGGCCAGCGCTGTATCCATCAACGCATTGCCGGTTATCATAGACGCACTCATTACAGAAGCGCCGGCGCTGGTACCGGCAATCAACGCGCCGTTGTTCCGGGCGGTTCGTATCGCCTCTTTTACCGCTGTGGTTTTTATGATGCGCATAAACCGCTCCTGATCGCCGCCACCCAGAAAAATTATCCTGGCTTTTTTTAACGCGGCTATTTTCAGCGGATCGAATGCAGCAGCAGAATCAAACTGCAGGCAGTCTTCTCCGGTTAGTTTTTTAAAATCATCGTTCATCCATATATAGGCGCTGTCGCCATAACCACTGGCCAGGGTTACAGCAGCAATCAGATCGCCTTTTTTCCAATGGCCTTCTTTTAAAACCTGCAAGCGAAAGGTATCGCTGATAGGGCCACCGCCAATGATAAAAAGTTTGCCTTTGTGGCCCGTGCCGGCATTATTTTGGGCCCACCCGGTTAGCGTCAGCAGCAGCAGTAATAAAGCGGCAAAAGTTTTTATCATATCCCTGTTTGTTTGATGGCAGGATAAATATAAACCCAATCTCTTCCCCATAGAATTTTTTCAGTACCTTTTCTTTGCAGCTGTTGCTGTATAAATTAGGATTATGAATAAACGATCTTTTTTAAAAAGCCTGGCCATGGCGGGTATGGCAGCTCCGCTTTCAGGAAAAGCCATGACAAACTGGGTTAAAAAGTTCAATGCATACAGTGCCGCCGATTTGGCCGGCAACGAAGATTTTTGGGACGGCATCCGTAACGGTTACAAATTAAAGCCCGACTATATTAACCTCGAAAATGGTTACTATAATTTTCTGCCCGAATCAACCCTGGAAAGTTTTATCGGCCATGTGCGCGAAGTAAATTACCAGGGTTCTTATTATATGCGCACCATACAGTTCAACAATAAAATTAACATTGCAGCAAAACTGGCGGCCATAGCGGGCTGCGGCGCAGATGAACTCGTTATTACGCGCAATACCACAGAATCGCTCGACCTGGTGATTGGGGGCTACCGCTGGAACCCGGGCGATGAAGCCGTGATGGCAGAACAGGACTATGGCTCCATGCTTGAAATGTTTAAAATGGTTGCCAAAAGATATGGCGTTGTTAATAGAATTGTGTCTGTTCCCAATCACCCGGCTTCTGATGAAGAAATTGTAAATCTCTACGCAAATGCCATCACCAGTAAAACAAAACTGCTGATGGTATCGCAGATGATCAACATCACCGGGCAAATTTTACCGGTGCAGAAAATCAGTGATATGGCACATAGCAAAGGGGTGGATGTAATGGTAGACGGCGCCCATGCATTTGCACACATCCGGTTTTCCATAAATGATTTGCATTGCGATTATTATGGCGCCAGCCTGCACAAATGGCTGAGTACGCCGCTGGGTGCCGGCATCCTCTATGTAAAAAAAGGAAAGGCCGAAAAAATATGGCCCCTGCTGGCAGAAGGCGGCAAAGATGAAAACGATATCGCCCGTTTAAACCATATTGGCACCCATCCGGTACACACCGATCTTGCCATTGACAATGCCCTGGATTACTATCAAAAACTGGGGGCGGATAAAAAAGAAGCCCGGCTGCGGTTCCTGCAGCAGTACTGGACCAGCAAAGTGCGCAATATCCCAAATGTGGTAGTAAATACACCCGTTGATTCAACAAGGGCCTGTGGCATTGCCAATGTGGGCATTAAAGGAATGAAGCCAGCACTGCTGGCAGAAACCCTGCTGAAGAAATATAAAATTTATACGGTAGCCATTGATTATGCCAATGTGCAGGGCTGCCGGATTACACCCAATCTCTACATTATGCCCGGAGATTTGGATGTGCTGGTGAAGGCGCTGACAGAACTCGCCGCAAGCCAGGCTTGATAGGAAGCAATGTTCCAGTGTTCTAGACCGATTGTTTTATTTCAGCCAGTTTTGATTTGTAAGAGTCAGAAGGATTTAGCTCATAGGCCCTGGTCATTGCTTTTTCCGACTGGGCATTATTGCCAATCCGGTAGTATGCTGTTGCAAGGTTTGAATAATAAATGGATTCGCGGCCATTGATATCTATGGCTTTGTTGTAATTGATAATGGCGTCTGCAATGCGGTCTTCGTCGTAGTGCGTCAATCCAATGAGGTTGAAAAAATAATCTTTTCGCAATGACACCGCCATGGCCTGTTCATAGCAGGACCTGGCCTGCTTCAGATCTTTCATTTTTTCATAGGTCAGGCCCAGGTTATCAAAATAAACATCTTTGCAATTATTGATTTCAATGGCTTTTTTGTAATACTCCACTGCCCGGGGGTAGTTTTCCTCGTAAAAAAAAGTGAGTCCCATATTGTTCTGGTAATCTGCATTGGACGGATTAAGGGCAATGGCTTTTTCCAGCGCCATTCTTGCCTGGTCATACGCTTTCATAGCCTGGAAGGCGAGGCTCAGGTTGTCGTAATAAGAGGCGGCATTGGGATTGGCTTCTATAGAAATGGAAATATGCTTAACCGCCCCTTCGTAATCGCCCTGCTTGTATAAAATTTCTCCCGCTTTGTTATTCAGTGATTCGCTGTTGGGATGCGCATTCAAACCCTCCAGGTAGGCTTCCAGCGCAGCCTCCTGGTTATTTATTTTTTCGTAGGCCATGCCCAGGTTTTCATATAACACTTCTTCACCGTTTCCGCATTTAATGGCTTCTTTGTAATGATGGATGGCTTTATCGTATTGGGCTTCTACAAAATAGAAAATGCCGATGCCGTTTTGGTAAATAGCGTTTGCGGGCTCCAGCTCAATCGTTTTAAGGTACGCCGCTTCTGCGTCAGCTGCCTTTCCCGATTTCTCGCACGCAAGGCCGAGATTGCTGTACAGCACCGATTCAGATGGACTCAGTGCTATTGCCTTCCGGTAATTGTCGATGGCTTTGTCCAGGTCTTCGCCCAAGTTAAAATACCCGATGCCAATTGAATTGTAACTGTTCTTGGTGGGCTCCAGTGCGTTGGCTTTTTCAAAAGAACTGATGTATTCTTTCCATTGCTTCAGCTGGCCATAACACAACCCAATGTTTTCGTAATACACCGCTTCTTTGGAATTGGCTTCAATGGCTTTTTGGTAATAAAGAATCGCGTTCTCCTGCTGCCCTGTTTTAAAGCAACAAACACCCGCCCTGTTATTATAATATTCATCAGCAGGCAAAAAAGACAATACGTGCTGGTAGGTTTTTAATGCGGCATCATATTGACCCAGTTTTTCTTCGTACTGGCCCAGTATACGCAGGTATTCTATATTGTCGGGGTCAAATGAAACGCCTTTGCGAATCACGTTTACTGCTTCGGCAATATTGTTTTCTTTTACCAGCACCAGCGCCATCCTGAAATAATAACTGGTTTGTTCGCCTGCCAGATCCAATAGTTTTTCATAGGCTTTTTTTGCTTCGTTCAGGTTGCCGCCGTCTTCATAAGCAAGGCCCAGGTTTTCCCAAAACACCGGAGAACGGCTGTCTATTGCAATGGCTTTCTGGTAATAATCAATGGCCTCAATAAATTTTTTCTGTTTGTAATAGCAAAGGCCCAGGTTATTGAGGTATACAGGATTGCCCGGTTCTTTTTCAATGGCTTTTATATAGGCTTCTTCTGCTTCTTTCCATCGGTTCAGGCTTTCCAGTGAAAGCCCGATGTTTTCAAAAAGAACCGCTTCTCCTTTGCCTAGATCAATGGCACGCTTAAAATAATCAACCGCTTCTTCGTGTCTTTTTTGCAAGGCATAAAAAACACCCAGCATGTTCAGGAAATTATAATTGTCGGGCTCAATGTTTACGGCCTGCAGGTAAGCTTCTTCGGCCTCTTTTAATTTATCACCCGCTCCTTCGTACGCCAGGCCAAGGTTATTGTAAAGGTCGCCACCGGATCTTTTGCTGGCGTCTGCATCGGACCTGGGCGGCTCAGTTTTATTCAAGTCGATGGCTTTCTTGTAGTTTATAATGGCGGCTTCAAATTTTTTCATCCGGTAATAAGCAATGCCCAGAAAATTGTAAAGGTTCCAGGTAGGATTTAGGGCAACCGCTTTTTCATAGGCGTCTGCCGCTTCGGGCCAGCAAGCCAGTTCTTCATTCATGAGGCCCAGGTTTTCGTAATATACCGGCAGGTTGGGGTTTAGCGCGATGGCTTCTGTGTAACAGGCTTTCGCTTCTTCTATTCTGCGATCTTCATAATACAGGTTGCCCAGCTCATTGTGTTTGAGCGCATTCTTCGGATCCGTTTCAATTACTTTTTTCAGGCTTGCTATAGCTGCTTCGTTGCTCATCCCATTTTGTATTTGCGGGTTTGTCTCTTTTATTTATGAAGGTCTTGCACTGGCGTCTTTTGTTGTGCGCATGGTGTCGGCTGTTTGCGCACTTTGCAACTCTTCTTTTTTTGCGCTGATGCCTTTTTCAGTTCGGTAACCCACCATGGCCCGTTTGGCCAGTTCAGGCATTTTCTTACCCAACTTTAAAGTAAGATCCAGGTAGGCTTCCGCTCTTGCTTCTGCGGGCAAGAGTTCCACTTTCAGGATCTCGGTTTCAGCGGCATCAAACAATTTTAATTGCTGAATGGCTTCTACACAACGCGGATGATCGATATTTTCATCAATCCAGTCGGAGAGTTTTTTACGATTGGGGTTTTCAAAGATTTTCTCCAGGTCCGTTTCCGCCAGGTTGCGGTATTTGGGGTTGAGGTATAAAATATAATCATCGGCCTTGCCATCAATTCTTTTGGCCGGGTCGGGAATTTTTTTATTCAGCGATAAGCGCAGTTGCCCGATGGTGTCTACCACTTTTGAATAAATTTTGCCCATGGTGCAAACTTCCTGTTCAGCTTCTACGCCTTCTTTGAGCGACCGAATCAAGGCTTCCGTAAAAAAAGTTGGATGATCGGTATTGTCCAGTGGAAAAGTTGATTCAGCGTCGGGGCCGGAAGAGAACATATAAAACGTACCCTTGATGTCTTTCATATTAGTTTGTAAAAAACCCGGCAAGTCGCCCTGCAGGCCTTCTAAAAACTCTGCCGCATAGCAGCAGTCGGCAATCAGAATTTTTCTCTCGGCATTGCATTTCTCCATCAGGCTTTTTATTCTTCCGGCAGAAATAGCCGAGCTGTAGATCAAATCGCCCCCATCTTTTTTTGTATCGAACGTGGCCCAGTAAAGCCCTTCATCGGGTATGGGCAGGCCATGACCGGCATAATAGGCAATCAATGTTGCGTCGTTGCCGGCGCAGCTTTTGGCAATCCGCTGAAATTCTTCCAGTATAAAACCAGCGGGCTTATTTAAATAGGGGTGAATGTTTTCTGCGGGAATGCCAACATTTTTGGTAAGTGCTTCCTGTAACTGCGACAGGTTTGCTTTTACGTTGGGTATATCGTGGTCGTGGCCAAGTTCAGGGAAATCCCCATTGGCAATCAGTATCACATGGGTTTTATCGTGCCTGATTTTTTCCACGTTTTATTCTTTTCATTTTTTCAGGGCGGCAATGGCAATGTTTTCTATCTGCTCTGCAGTAAGTTTACTGGTAGGAATCACAATATCGCCTACGTGAATGCGGCGATCGTATTTGGCAGCAAATACATTTAGCTGTGTAAGAAATTCTTTAAAGACATTGATTTGATCGGCAATGCTGATTAACACATTGCCCAGCAGCTTACCAAGTCCTTGTTCGCCGGGTTGGTGCGGTGCTCTTTCCAGCTCCAGTTTTTCAACGCCTTCAAGGTTTTGTTTGGCAATAAATTTCTGCAGTAAGCTGGCGTCTTCAACTGCAGAGTCGCTGTCAACCCGGATGCTGAGTTCCATGTTTTTTCTTTTAAAGTTATCGAATATCTTAAAACATAAAATACCACAAAGCGGGGGGTAGACGCAGCCCGCAGCATTTGTTCCATGGGGTTGGTCGCAACGCCGGGCCCTTTCGTAAACAGGCCAGCCCCTCAACCGGCTATTTTATTGGGCGATTGGTTTTTGCAATACCATTACTTCGTTCATTACAAAAGTGCTGCCACCATTGGTTTCTATATTGTACACTCTTTGTACGCCGCCGGCCGCTTCGGTCTTGCTCCACACTGTGTAGCGGTTGTAAACGCCGGTTTGTTTGTTTAAACAAAGCAGGGCGTCCCCTTCTTTTACCTGGCCTATCTTTTTCTCGCCGGTGGTGGTTATAACCGGGTGGTTGGGCGTTGCATTCAATTCTTTGGCAGAAAGTTTTGCGTAAATACCGGTAGCCGTGATTTTTTCTTCTGATGCGATTAGTAACAAGCGGGTAATGGCGTAATTTTTTTCCTGGTGCGATACAAGGGCGGTTACCACGGTGCTGCTTTCCTGCTTGGTTGCAGGATCAACGGTTATAATCTTATCGCCTTTTTTTATTTCGCGCAGCATTTTTTTACTGCCGTCGCCCATTGACACTTCCACGTCGCCCGGAAAACAAATATCCGTACCATAAGTGCCGGCTTCTCTTGAAATGTCTTTGCCCTGGTTGGCCGATTTATACAGCTGGTAGCCAAACTCCCGCGAGAGTACATAAGAAAGCTTCAACACAAAATTGGGCTCTATCTTATCGATGGCATGGATGTCTTCAAAATATTTCTCCCATACTTTGGCACCGGCCCTGAAATTGGGCAGACAGGCCTGGTAAAGGGTTCCTTTCTCATTGGTATAGTAAAGCAGTGTGCCGAGTTCCTGTTTGCCTTCGCGCAGCAATAACCGGTAAATGTCTACCCGCTTTTTTAGCCCGTCATCGCCCGTTATGAAATAAGGCTTCCTGCTTTCATAACGGTCAAGCACATAGGTATTATCGAATTTTACATAACTGTCGTTGTCAAGGTCTTTTATTTTAAAGGTCTTTGCCTTTTCATATTCTTCCATGGTAAAGGCGTGCAGTTTGGCACTGTCCTGCGCATTCACAACCCATTGAACCGATAATAAACAAAGTCCGAGAAAATATTTTTTCATGTTTTGTGTAATTGTATTTCAAGTTCGGGTGCGCGAGACACGCACCCGAATAGTATAAAGTATAAGCCGCAATGTGTAAGAAGGCCGTGCCTTCAACCTTGTGTCTTATTAAGAAATTTCTTTAAATGCAGCAGCAAATGCTTCCATTTCATCCATTCTGCCGATGCTGATGCGGCACCATTCTTTGTTATTAAACTTCCAGGAACGGACACCGACGCCACGTTTGCCCATTTCATTTACAAACTGGATGCTGTCCATCTTTAGCGGAAACAACACGAAGTTGGTATAGGACGGCACATAGTCGTAGCCTTCTTTTTTCAAAGTGTCATAGAGAAATTGTTTGGATGCGACAGTTTTTTGCAAAGCGTCTTTCAAAAAAGGCAGGTCCTGGTAGCTGGCCATGGCAGCATGTAATGAGGTGGCCGACATCGCCGCAAAACCTGTTGTGTACAACGATAGTTTCTTAATCATTTCGGGTTGTGCAAAAGCATAACCAACACGCAAACCGGCAAAGCCATGCAGTTTGGAGAACGTGCGGGCAACAATTATGTTTTTGCCATTTTTTATGGCCCCAATCATGGTATTCGCTTTCGGATCGTCCAGGTAATCAATATAGGCTTCGTCTACAAAAACGGTTACCCGTGCCGACACACGATCAATAAATGCTTTTAGTTTTTCAACCTCCAGTACGGTGGCCGTAGGATTATTTGGATTGCAAACATATACCAGGCTGGTATTGCCATCTACTGCTTTTTCCATGGCATCCAAATCCAGTTTATACGCTGCCGTGAGTGGAATTTTTTTCCAGGTAGTATTCAATGCCGCAGCCTTTGTTGGCAGATCTTCATACGAAGGATCGCCACTGATGATATTTCCACCCGCCTTTTGGCTAAACAGGATGGCCGCAGAGAGTAAAATTTCGGAAGAGCCTGCACCCATGATCAGGTTTTCGGGTTTCAGCCCTTCGGTGTCTGAAATTTTCTGCATCAGTTCCTTTGCAAACATAAACGGGTACTGGTAGCTCTGGGCCATGGCATCCTGTATGGCCTGTTTGGCTTTTGGCGAAGGGCCAAATGGATTTTCGTTGGCAAATAACCTTGCTTTTAATTCTACCGGTGCGCCTAAAATGGCTTCCTGGTCTGAAATAAAATCATAATTATAACAGGTATTTACGTTGCGTGCAGAAAGTTTGTTCAGCAGTGCCGGTGCTATTGACAAGCCTCCAGCCAGCATCAACCCCTTCTTCAGCAAATTGCGGCGGTCCATTGTGTTTGACATAAATATGGTTTTGGTTTATAATCGGTTGTTAAGAATACCCAAGTTTCTTGCGGAGAACACATTGGAACAGCACATCGGCCGACCGAAATCTTTGCTGCTTTGCCTTCCGCTGCGTAACCCCTTTACTGCTCCATCGTTCTTGCATGCACGGCCGTTACCACGCTCCTGGCCGATTCAAATGCTCCGGCCATCCAGGCATTCAGGTAGGTCATGTGCTCACCTGCAAAATACACCTGCTTGTCTGGCTGCAACAAAGCCTTGTAATAGGATTGTCTTTCTTCGGCCGAATACAAAGCCCATCCACCCAAATTGTATTGCGTTTTGTGCCAGCTAACAGAAAAAGAATTTTCAAACTCTTTGGCATACTGCGGGTGTATTAAACTTCCTTTCTGCAATGCCAGTTGTTCCCTTTCTTTTACAGACAGCTCGCCCGTTCTTTTTGCCTTCTCATTAAAATTATAGTAGCCTACAAGGATTCCTTTGGCCGACTGGTAGTCATAAGACGGATAAAATATTTGTGTAAGCTCATTGTTGGTATGGGTAATGCCCCCATAAATATGTTCATCTTCTTCCCAAAAACGGCGTTTAAACTGCAGGCCGATCTTGCCGGTTGCGATATAGCTTATGTTGTCAATGGCACGGCTTGCATCGGAAGAGAAATTGTGGTCTATATTGCTGAGTACGGGCAGCGGAATGGTGCAGATACAAAGATCGCCCTGAATTTTTTGTTCGCCGGTATTGTTTTTATAAACCACCGTTACCCCGTTCTCCGTATTCTTTATGGCCGTTACTTCCGATTGAAAATGAATCGTTTTACCCACCGCCTTTTCAAATGCTTTTGCAATCATGTCCATTCCACCCACCGCCTGGAACATTGACATCTGCAGTTCATAGGTATATTCCGCTACATTGTAAAAATCGGGATCCAGCAGGCCGGAACTGAGCATGTCTGAAAGTGCATAGGCATTGGCGATAGAACCTGGTTTGTCGCCGGCACCGGGAGAAACCGTATAGCCGCGGCGTGCGGATGCCCGGTACAGCTTGTCTGTATCCAACCCGCCTTCTGCCCGCAGGTATTCAATGATCTTTTCGGTGTCTTCTTTGGTCATGGCCAGGTCCAGCTGCCTGCTGTCGATGGCTTTTGCAAGCATTTGGCTCATATAGCCACGGGTATCGTTGTGTATTTCGCGGGCGCGGATTTTTTTATTGGACAGCGGCCCTTTGCCTTCACTGAAATAATAGGCCGATTCGTTTATATTGTTGTACACCTGTATGGGTACTTTCAATTCTTTGCAATAATGCAGGGTTAGCTGGTGATGGTGCGGAATACGCGAGGGGCCTGCATTGTAGTAAAGCCCTTCATCAAAATTGGCGGTCTGTGTAATGTTTCCCGTCTCTGTATTGCGATCGTTTTTTCTTACACTCCAGCACCTTCCGCCGGTACGATTTCTTGCTTCCAAAATGGTACACTGGTAGCCGAGCTTTGCGAGTTCATAGGCGGCAGACATTCCGGCCAGCCCGGCCCCGAGAATGATAATATGTTTCCGCGTTCCAATCTTTTCTTCGGGCAGTGGTTTTACCGGTGCCTCGCGCAACATACCCAACGCCAACATTGCAGGATAGGTACCACCAGCCAGCATTCCGGATTGGGATAAAAATTCCCTGCGGGACAATTTTCTCACGAGATAGTTTTGGTTGTTAAAAGCCGACCCTCTTAAAGTTAGGAATTTTACCCGAAACCCGGTTGCGGAATCCTGGATTTCTCTTACCGCCGATCATTTATTTTTTTCGCCCCTAAATAATACAGGCGGTTGATACCGCTGCTGCGGATAAACTATATTTAAATCATCAAAAAAACACGCACATGAAAAAAACAGGATTGTTTCTATTGGGCCTGATGCTGTTTTCAATGGCTTTGGGCCAGCAACCGACTAAGCAGGACTATGCCAGGGCGGCCTCTTTTATGTCGGGAAACCTGTTCAACAAAAAAGTATTTAATAGTAATACCCAGTACAATTGGTTTGCCGACAGCTCGGGGCTTTGCTTTTTTACCGCCAGCAAAGAAGGCCGGGTTTTTAACAAAGTAGACTTGAAAAAAATGTCCATCGAAAAACTGTTCGATCATGAGCGACTGGCTAAAATATTATCCGATTCTTTGAAAAAAGAAATCAAACCCGCTGAGCTTCCTTTTTATTCGGTTAAAGGTATCAACCAAACCCACCTGTTATTTACAGCCGAAGGAAAAGAGTATGCGCTGGATTTGACGACCTACATTTTAACAATCCCAAAGCCGGTGGCCGATAACCCGATGGAAGAAAAATCGCCCGATGGAAAATGGATCGCCTGCAGTAAAGACTATAATCTGTTTATCAAATCAACAAGCACCGGGGCCATCAAAAAACTCAGCAGTGCCGGTTTTAAAAATTATGAATACGCCAGTTATTATGGTTGGGGCGAAATTATGGAAGGTGAAAATGGAGAGCGGCCACCTCATTTCAGTGTAAGCTGGTCGCCCGACAGCAAATGGATTGGTACCTATATCTGCGATTTGCGCAACGGCAAAAAAATGTACCTGCTAGACTGGAGCGTGGATAGCCTGTACAAACCAAAACTCCTTTCTTATTACCGTGGCTCGCCCGGCGATACCGATATGCTGTACATGACACCCGTTTTTTTTAATATTGAAACTGGAGAAGAAATTCGCAAAGACGAATTCAGGAATGTAAATGCCACCGGGTTTGAGTGGACACAGGCACCCGGCATTGCGTACATAGAAGACCGTATGCGGGGTTACCAGGAAACTGATTTGTACCGCTTTAACTGCAACAGCAAACAACAGGAGCTATTGTACAAAGAAACCAGCAAGACCAATATCGACAATTATGATTCCCGCAGCATTGACAGCAATCGCATCATCATTACTTCGGAAAAAGATGGCTGGAAACAATTGTACCTGCTGAATACAAAAGATAAATCTGTAAAACCCATCAGCAACGGCGCTTTTTATGTAAACGAGGTTTTATATACCGACAAAAAATCGCAACTCATTTTTTTTACGGCTTCGGGTAAAGAGCCGGGCCGCAATCCTTATTTTCAGCATGCCTATACCATAAAAATGGATGGCACAGGTTTAAAACTACTGACAACAGAGAATGCCAATCACGATGTTTCTGTATCGCCCGATGGAAAATATTTTACCGATAATATTTCCACGATGGATCTGCCTACCAGATCTGTATTGCGCGAAATAAAAACAGGTAAAATTATTACCGAACTCTGTAAAGCAAATATTGATGATTTGCTGGCCATGCATTTTCGTTTACCCGAAGCCTTTACCTGTATTGGGCGTGATGGGGTAACAACCCTTTATGGCGCCATCTGGAAACCCTCCAATTTTGATTCCACCAAAAAATACCCGGTGATTGATCAAACTTATACAGGTCCGCATACCTATATGTTTCCTAAAAATTTTGTGTCGGGCATTGCCCGTTCCAACAATGCATTGGCCGAGCTTGGGTTTATTGTGGTTGCAGTAGATGGAATGGGAACGGCCAATCGTTCCAAAGCCTTTCACAATGTGTCGTATAAAAACATGGGCAAAAATTTACTGGACCATGTAATTGCCATTCGTGAACTCGGTAACCGATTTTCCTGGATAGATACCAGCCGCGTTGGCATTTTTGGTCATTCGGCAGGTGGTTACGATGCCGGCCATGCGGTACTGGAGTTTCCTGATTTTTATAAAGTAGCGGTGGCCAGTTCGGGAGATCATGATTTTAGAATGGAGAAAGACTGGTGGCCCGAAATGTATATGGGCTGGCCGGTTGATTCTACGTATAACCAGGTTTCCAACATTACCATGGCTGGTAACCTGAAAGGAAAGCTATTGCTGGTGCACGGTGGTATTGATGAGAATGTAAACCCCTCTGCTACTTTCAAACTGGCGGAGGCCCTGGTAAAAGCCGACAAAGAATTTGACATGCTGATTCTGCCCAGCCAGCACCATGGCTATGCCAGCAGGTACAATAACTATTTTACCAAAAAGAAATGGAACTATTTTGTGGAGCACCTGCTGGGCGCAAAGCCTATTTGGGATTTTGAGCTGAAATAAAAACAAATACTTATTACAATTACCCGCTTTTCAACAGATAAGCTGAAATAATTTTCCGGAAAAGTCGTTTATTATAACGTCTTTGTTATTACGCATTAAACCTTATCTATGAAATTAACCAACCTCCTTTCCCTAAATGGGTTTTCTTTATTTTTGGTCTTCCCTGTTTTATTTCTTTCTTGCAAAAAAGATTCAGGCACAAGTGATGTTTCCGCAACAGCGTCTCATATAACGGCTGTTTACGCCCAGGACGACCATTATGTTCACGTGGATTCTCTTAATTATGACAGTAACGGTCGTATTGCCAGAATCCGGCAGTGGACATACGATACTACTGCTGGCGTTACCTTTCCTGTTTTAGACAGTACAGATTATACTTTTGTATTTTCTGGCAACGGTACTGTACCTGCGTCTTTTACCATGACCAGCTCTTACATCACCGGAACGGAATCGCACATTCTTTATTACGATAGCCAGAACAGAATTGTAAAAGATAGTTTAGTAAACCTGAGCGATGGAAATTTTGTTAGTGCCAATTACCGTTATGGAACTAATTTACTTGCATTTGATGTGTATAAGAGAAACAATAATATTGTGGTTAAAGCAGAAACAGACTCTTTGTTTCCGGCTGCAAACGGCAATATCTACAATGCCAATTTGCATTATCTTGATTATAACAACCAGATTGCCGAAGAAAAGTATATAACTACATTCAGCACCTACTCAAATCCTTTTTATAACAAAGCAGTAGCGGAGAGCGTGGGTATGTTTTTGAGCGGGCTTCTTGCTTTGGACTTTATTTCTCCCAATATGTTCAGTACTACAAGTACCACGTCATCATCTGGCTATTCTGACATGCTTAGTTATACATGGACTAGAGATGCCAAGGGTAGGGTAGTAAAAGGAGTGGAACCCAGCGGCCAATTTGGATATGCATTTCATTATAATAATTAATACCATTATGTATTTCGAAATTGCACCCGCAATTTAATATAGCGCCTTTTTTGTTACCATAAAAAAATGCCGCAGACCTGCAGTGTATTCTCCAAACCTGCGGCATTTTTATTTAGATGCCTTTATCCGATACAGGGGCTACACCTTCAACTCACCCCAGCCGCTTCTATACGTTCTTTTTACAAATGCATTGGCGGGTTCAAAATTGGTGATACGCATATTCGGTCCATCCCACAATAATTTTTTTCTTCCGGGATAGTTAAAGCCGCCTTTGCCATCGCTTTCACGGTAATTGTAACTGCGCACCGCAAGATTTCCCATCAATACGGTTTCTGCCAACGGCCCGCTTTTATCGAACGAAGAACTGGTATAAGCGCCGTATCCCTGCTTGCAGGCTTTTACCCATTGCTGCTGGTGGCCTTCAGATCCGTTTTCTACCAATGCAAATTTATTTTTCGGCAAATGGGCTGTTTTCATTTTAATGGTAGGAAGTAAGGTAGCATTCCGCCCAAACAGTCCGGCCATTAATTTTCCCTTGCTGCCTTCGAAGATCATGCCGCCATCCCATTCGGCCAATGGTTCGTCGGGCAACAATTCGTCGGGTCTTTGTGGTTTAATACCGCCATCGTACCAAATTAATTTTACCGGGCCCATGCTACCCCTTGCAGGAAATTGGATGCTGGTTACTGAGGATGGTGGATAACTATCGGTATAAATTTCTTCTTTAAAAAACCCGGAATACACAGAGCCCACGCTGCATTCTACTGAAACAGGATATTTTAATTGCAGGGCCCGGTAGGGCACATCAATAAAATGACAACCCATGTCGCCTAGTGAACCGGTGCCAAAATCGCTCCAGCCACGCCAGATAGCCGGCAGGTAGATGGGGTTAAAATCCCGAACCGGCGCGGTACCCAACCAAAGATCCCAATCCAGTTCCGCCGGAATATCAAACTTGCCGGTGGGTGTGGGTATGCCCTGTGGCCAGGTGGGCCGGTTGGTCCAAACATGTACGGCATGTACATCACCAATAACACCCGCCTGTATCCAGGTTTCCACATTTCTGGTATCGGGGCCACTGCTGCCCTGGTTGCCCATTTGTGTAACCACTTTGTACTGTGCCGCCGCCTGTGTTAAAATTCTTGCTTCATGAATATCATGGGTAAGCGGTTTTTCGCAATACACATGTTTACCCAGCTGCATGGCCGCCAGTGCTATGGTTGCGTGCATGTGATCGGGCGTTGTTACAATAACCGCATCTATGTTTTTACTTTCTTTCTCCAGTAGTTTTCTGAAATCTTTATAGTAGGGTGCATTGGGCCATTTCTTTCTGGCGTTTACTGCCATGCGATCGTCTACATCGCAAAGGGCTACAATATTATCGCTGCCATTGTTAAAGGCATAGGGCAGGTTTACTTCTGCTTTTCCGCCGGCGCCAATACCGGCAATGTTTAATTTATCACTTGGTGCGGTAAAGCCCCGGCCGAGTACATGACGCGGAACAATGTAAAAACCGGCAGTAGCAAGCGCGGCATTGCGGATAAATTTGCGGCGGCTGTTGGATGCATTTTTATTCATGGTGCAATCGTTTTTGTTGTGAAGCGGGAATCGTGAGGAACCCCCGGGTGAGAGTAAGTTACTAATTTATACAAAATAATAAACAACCGGTTCTGTCGATTTGGCTTCGGCTCCTCTCTTTTCCCCCTGTTCTTTTAACCCTTTTTCCTTGCCTGGTCAAACTGATCAAACAACCCACCTTGTACAAACTGTGGCTTTATTAAATCAAGACCGCAGGCTTCATTGAGTTTGTTTACGAGGTAAACGCTTAGTTCGGGAGAAAAGGCTTCGTCGTGCATGTGTATAAAAAAATACAACTCCTGTAACCCATTGTCGAGCCAGTATTTGATGCGTTCTACCCACGCATCGGTTCTTGAATAATCAGAACCATGCAGGCTGTTGCCTACATAACGGATAAAGGTTTTCGGCACGGTTAATTCCATGTGCGCACAATCCCTTCTGCCTGCAGTATCTGTAATTACGGCGCCAATGTTTAATTCGCGCAGCGTATCAAACAATTCTTTTTGGATGGTTTTGTCTGCAAACCAGTCGGGATGACGCACTTCTAAAAAAAATTGCAGATCGGTGGGCAGGGTTTTTATGTAGGCAAATAGTTTATCGCGTTGTTTGGGACTGTACTTCTCGCTCACCTGTAAAAAATGGGGCCGAGTTGTTTGCCAAAAGCCAGCACGCCTTCCAGGAAAGCGCTGGTAAGAAAATCAACATTGTTGAACCCGCTGTAATGGCTGATACTATTGGTAATCTTGGGACAAAATTTAAAATCCCTTCCCGCTGCCTTAGCGGCCCATTTTGCAATTTCCTCCGGCTTGTACACTTTATAATGTGTAGCGTTTAGTTCTATAGAATTGTAATGTTTTACATAGTGATCCAGGAACTGTGCTTCTTTGGTGCTCTTCGGATAAATCTTGCCTACCCATTCTTTTCTACCCCATTTGGCACAGCCCAGACAGACCAGTGGTTTCTTCTTTGATTTCTTCAACAGCAGCTTGTTTGCCGCAGGCTCCCGGGGCAAAGAAAAATCAATCTTGTCAAGCTCTTTTTCCGTTACTCTCCCAAACTCCATTGTATCTAACGTTAATGATTACTCTTTTTTATTGCTGCATTTGGAACACAGATGACAGGGTTTGGACAGATATTGCTTTTGCCGGTACTTGTATTAAAGAGCGCTTTTAAATAGAAGACACCGCAAAAATTTGTTGCTTCAGGAAAAAAATCCAGTATCTCCAGTCAATCCTAGTGCAATAATACCTGGAACAGTTAACCCTTATCCAAAAATACTTTTTACCATGCCTCCGTCTACCGTAATGGTTTGGCCGGTAATATAACCGGAAGCCGGGCTTAGCAGCCAGGTGGCCAGCGAAGCAAAATCTTCGGGTTTTCCCAGGCGGCCAACGGGTATTTGCTGAACGCCTTGTTTTCTTGCCTCTGCTGCTGAAATACCTGCCTGCGCTGCTTTTTTATCATAAATTCTTTCGATGGCTGCCGTATCATGAGAGCCGGGGCCCATTACGTTAAATGTTACACCCGTCTTCGCAATTTCCTGGCTGAGCGTTTTTACAAACCCCACTACGGCAAGCCGCAAAGCGTTGCTTAACACAAGGTTTTCCAGGGGTTGCTTTACAGACGAACTTTCGATATAAACGATCCGGCCATATTGCTGTTCCTTTAGCATTGGAACAAACCGTTGCGTGATTTCAACCTTCCAGCGCAAAATATTTTTATAGGCCTGGTCCCAATCGTCCAGCGTCGTTTCCATAACCGTTTTGGCGGGAGGGCCACCGGCGTTTACCAGCATACCATGCAGCGGGCCTGTGCCGGCAACGGCCGCTATCTTATTGATGGTTGCGCTTTGTGTGATATCGCCGGTTACCATTTCTACCTGTGCTGGCGCCATTGCTTTCAAAGACGCTAATTTATCTTCGCTTCTTGCAACGGCTATCACGGTGGCTCCTTCATTGATAAGCGCGGTTGCAATTGCCTTGCCAAAGCCACTGCTGGCGCCCCCAACAATAAACCGGTGATTTTTTATTTGCAGATCCATGCTATACAATTTTATTTGTCAATTTTAGGTGTGATTTGTTTGCTAAATAAAAACACCCAGCAACAAACAAATCATAACAATCACCGGCGAAGGAAGTTTGGTAAAAAACAACAGGCAAAAAGTGCCGGCAATTACCAGCAGGTTTACCAGGCTAACGGTATTCAACCCGGTTACGGAAACGTCTTTCATCATATAAAGTGTTGCAGCAAGCATAATGCCGGCAACGGCCGCATTAATGCCTTCGAGCGCACGGTATACGGCGGCATATTTTTTAAGGTTGTGCCAGATGGGATAAAAGAACAGGACCAGTAATAGACTGGGCAAAAAGATGGCAACTGATCCAATAATGGCTCCGCCGATTTGCATGGGTATGCCATGATCTTTCATGGCGATGCCGCCCGTAAAAGAAGCAATGGAAAAAACAGGACCCGGAATTGCCCTTACTATTCCCGCACCGGTATAAAACTCCTCACGGTCGATGCTTATTACGGATTGTTTTTTATCCTGGTTTTTTTTGATAACAATTTGTGACTTGGGTCTTTCTACAAACTGTTCGTACATGAATGGTATCAATACCTGGCCGCCCCCAAAAACAAGGCTGCCCATGCGGTAAGTATTTTCAAAAAGATTGATGGGCCTTCGGTTGCTCCAGTCCTGTACACGGGCAACTTCGCTGGTAACGCCCGCGGCAATAAAGATGAGTGCAAAGAGCCAGATATTCCACCATTTAATTTTTTGTGGTTTTATTTCTATTTGTGGAATTCTTTTACTGCTAAGAGTTGTAACAAATCCACCCAATAAAATCAATAAAGGAAATACGCCAGATCCCTTAAAAAAAATAAAGGAAACAATTGCTGCCGTGATGGAGATGATTTGAGTAACAGTATTTTTTATTGCATGTTTAATTGCATACACGGCAG
>Ga0209069_10000151_pt1 | contig 27702 bp, 20 predicted proteins | sample Str013_2_FD_187202 | JGI IMG/M metagenome (GOLD analysis project Ga0209069, IMG submission 187202) | Freshwater sediment microbial communities in response to fracking from Pennsylvania, USA - Straight Creek_MetaG_SC_2013 (SPAdes) (version 2) | ecosystem: Environmental > Aquatic > Freshwater >...
CCAGCTTCCCGAACGTCCTCACCTCGCTCGAGTTCAAAGATGACACCGGACCGGCACCGCAGGTGATGTGCACGTTGCTGCGCCGCCTCGGACGGACGAGCAGCGTCTACATGTCCTCCGACATGGATCCGGCGATCGACGAGTTCAAGGCGATCTGTCCCGAAGTGACGACGACGGTGACCGACGCGATGGTGCCCGTGATGCTCGCCGCGCAGGCATCGGGCACGGCGTGGTGCTCGCCGGTGCCGATCGGTCAGCCGCCGTACAGCGAAGCTCGCAAGCCGACGGCGGCGACGCTGAAGTGGTCGCACGACCATGGCCTCGCCAACTTCACATGGACCATTGACGATCCCGACACGATCCGTTACCTCGCGCGGATCGGCATGGACGGCGTCTACACGCGGCGGCCCGACATCGCTCGCAAAGTCGTCGACGAAGTGAGATGACCCAAGTGGGTCGGCGTAGGTTGTCGTCGAATCGTGCCTGCCCGGTAGAAGAGGCGGTCGTAGGCGACGCCTTCGAACCCATGTGTTGCTCGGTAGGTGCCAGCGTTGCTTTCGACTCAGGAGCCGCCTGCGCCACCTTGCGTCCGCGGTTCCAGGATGACGACGGCGGTCGCCGTTGAGCGGCGTGCGGCGTAGGCGTCGAGGTTTTTGTCGATCTCTCGCCACCGTGACCACAGCCGTTCGCGCTCCTCGCCGCGGGCGGCCCGACCGCTGACCAGACGCGGCCCATCGGCAAGATCGACCCGGATGTCGGGGTTGGCCTGCAGGTTCAGCCACCACGCCGGCTCGCCATCGCCCCAGCCGTTCATCGCCATCGTGACGAGGTTCGGCCCGTCCTCGAAGTAGCCGACCATGACGCTGCGTTCGAGACCGGTCCGCCGCCCGACAGTGTTGAGGCGAAGGGCGCCCCAGCGGTTGCGCTTCGGCCGCCACAGACCGACGCGGCCGCCCGTCAGGCGGTAGAGGCGCCGATGGGTGAACCAGGCACGCCGGATGAACCAACGAGGAGGAAGCCATGGCTTGGCTCTCGGTTCAGACGACATCGGCACTCCCGCGCTGCGTTGGCCGTGTCGGCCGTGTCGGCCAGGTCCAGGCGACTCGGGCGATAGCGAGGAGGAGCACGACCTCGACGACGCTCGCGACGATGTAGTACCTCCACGTTTCGCCGATCATCGTGACGACCACGGACGCTGCGTAGATCAGGCTGGCGACGATGTTGGCGGTTCTGTTGATCTTCGCTGGCGCAAGGAGCGAGACGATGACCATCAAGCTTGGGATGAGGATGTAGATCGTGGTGAAGACAAGAAAGGACTGGTTGATCGTGTAGCGGGCGCCTGGCACCTTGCCGGCGAGTGCGCCGTTGATGACATCGGCTCGCCAGAATCCGAAGATGTCGATGTACGCGAACACGAACAGCGTCGAGATCCAAAGACCGCTCAGCACGAGCTTGACATCTAGTTTGGTGTCGTCGAGGTCGGCGGTCCGACTCCTGGTTCGACCCGCCGCCGGCGATGTCGGACGTGCTCCCGTGTCCACGTCGTGCGTGTCGCCTCTCGTCACCATCGTCATCAACCCATCATTCCGACATCGGCACTCGAACATCCGACGTCGCTACCACCACGATGCGGCGCGCCGGCAACAACCTCCAGGGCCTAACGTCACTGCTACTCAGCCTCTTTCGGACCATCGCATTGGTGCGTCCTGGCGAGACCGAGGGCCCTACGTCCGAGCGTCCATCCGTGTTCAGATGCGGACATGAAACGCGATGTTCTCACCTATGCTCGGAGCGAGCCGATGATCATCCCCGACGTTGTCAGGCATGTGTCGCTCAAGGCTTGGGTCGGCCAGATGGCCGCGCTCTGCCAACCCGCCGATGTCCACTGGTGCGATGGCTCCGAGGAGGAGTACGACCGGTTGTGCCGTGAGCTCGTCGACGCCGGGACGTTCATCAAGTTGAACGAGCAGCTTCGCCCGAACAGCTTCCTGGCTCGCACCGACCCGAGTGACGTCGCCCGCGTTGAGAACCGAACGTTCGTCTGCTGGCGAACCAAGAGCGATGCCGGGCCGACCAACAACTGGATGGACCCAGACGAGATGAAGGCGCTGTTGCGCGGCCTGTTCGATGGGGCGATGAAGGGTCGCACGATGTATGTCGTGCCGTTCAGCATGGGTCCGATCGGTTCCGAGATCGCCCAGCTCGGTGTCGAGATCACTGACTCGCCTTACGTCGTGGTCAACATGAAGATCATGACCAGGATGGGCCGTCAGGCGCTCGACGCGCTCGGTACCGACGGCGAGTTCGTGCCGTGCATGCACACCGTTGGCGCGCCGCTCGAACCGGGCGCCGTCGATGTTGCCTGGCCGTGCAACCCCAACGAGAAGTACATCGTTCACTTCCCCGAGGAGCGCTCGATCTGGAGCTACGGATCCGGGTACGGCGGCAACGCGCTGCTTGGCAAGAAGTGCCTCGCCCTACGCATCGCGTCGACGATGGCGCGCGACGACGGCTGGCTCGCCGAGCACATGTTGATCATGGGCGTGACCGAACCGTCGGGCGACAAGACCTACGTCGCCGCCGCCTTTCCGAGCGCCTGCGGCAAGACGAACTTCGCGATGATCGTTCCGCCACGGGCGTTCGCCGACGAGGGCTGGAAGGTGACGACGGTTGGTGACGACATCGCCTGGATCAAGCCCGGTCGCGACGGCAAGCTCTACGCCATCAACCCCGAGGCCGGCTACTTCGGCGTAGCACCAGGGACATCGCGATCCACCAACCCGTCTGCGATCGAGACGATCAGGGCCAACACGATCTTCACGAACGTCGCGCTGACCGATGACGGTGACGTGTGGTGGGAAGGCATGGACGGCGATCCGCCATCGCACGTGATCGACTGGCAGGGCGACGATTGGACTCCCGATTCTGGACGCGTCGCCGCGCACCCCAACGCCCGTTTCACCGCGCCCGCACACCAGAACCCGGTCGTCGATCCCGACTGGGACAACCCCACCGGCGTGCCGATCAGTGCGTTCGTGTTCGGTGGCCGCCGCTCGGGCACGATGCCACTCGTCGTGCAAGCGTTCAACTGGACCTATGGCGTGTACCTGGCCGCAACGATGGGTTCGGAGACCACAGCGGCGGCGTTTGGTGAGCGTGGCGTTGTCCGCCGGGATCCGTTCGCGATGTTGCCGTTTGCCGGCTACCACATGGGTGACTACTTCAACCACTGGTTGTCGTTCGGTCGCAACGTTCCCAACCCGCCGCGGATCTTCGGCGTCAACTGGTTCCGCAAGAACGCCGACGGCAAGTTCGTGTGGCCCGGTTTCGGTGACAACATGCGGATCCTCGAATGGATCGTCCAACGTTCCAAGGGTGAGGCGTTCGCGATCGAGAGCCCGCTCGGCTGGATGCCGCGCTACCAAGACCTGACCTGGAAGGATCTCGACGGCTTCGCGGAGGCAGACTTCCTGGCGGCGATGTCGGTCGATCGTGACGAGTGGAACGCCGAGCTGTTGCAACACGAGGAGCTGTTCACCCGTTTGCACGATCGCTTGCCGAGCGAGATGCGTTCGATCCGCGACTTGATCCGCTCGGCGCTGTTCCGCAGTCCCGAGCACTGGGAGATGACGGGCGACCCGACCTGAGCTTCGTCGACGGATCGAACGGCTCTCGTGATCAACCTGCTCGTTCGAGTGGCGTGGCAATGGCCGGCTCGTGTCAGTGGCTCGGCGAGTAGCTCGTCAGAGCGTGCATGTAGTTCGAGCGTTCGAACGCCACGGGGTCGGGCGTGTGGAGCTGGCTGACGCTGCCCTTGGCTTGAGCGACCGAGAGGTAGTCGCGATCGTTGAACCATCGTTGTAGGCCGGCAAGGACCGTGGTGACGTGCTCGGGTCCGTGCATCAACAACGCCGACGTCATCATCACGGCGTCGGCACCGGCGAGGATCAGCTTCACGGCGTCAGTGGCGTCGTGCACACCGCTCGACGCCGCCAGGGAGGCGTTGATCCGGTTGTGCAAGATCGCGATCCAACGAAGCGGAAGCTGGATCGAACCCGGTGACGACAACGTCAGATGCGGCACGACGTCGAGCTCATCGAGGTCGATGTCAGGAAGGTAGAAGCGGTTGAACAGCACGAGGCCGTCGGCGCCGGCGTCGACCAGTCGTTGGGCCATGGCGCCAACCGAGCTGAAGTACGGTCCGATCTTCACCGCTAGGGGGATGTCAATCGTCGCTCGCACCGATTCCACGAGGCGGACGTACTGCGCCTCGACGGACATCGAATTCATCGTCACGTCAGCAGCGACGAGGTAGACGTTCAGCTCGAGCGCGTCGGCGCCGGCATCGGCCAGCAGCTGCGCGTAGCGCGTCCAACCACCAACGGTCGTGCCGTTCAAGCTGGCGATCACCGGGACGCGCAGCTCGTTGCGTGCCTGCCGCAACATCTCGACGTAGTGCTCGGGGCCGGTGTTGTAGCGATCCAGCTCCGGGAAGTAGCCGCCCGACGACTCCGGTGAGAGCTCCGCGCCGAACTCGATCGCGTGGTGCGCAGCCATGGCGTCGTGCTCGATCTGCTCCTCGAACAACGACGGCATCACCACTGCTGCGACGCCGGCTTGCTGAAGTGCCAGCAACGTGTCGATGTTGCCGGTCAACGGCGAGGCCGACGCCACTAGCGGATGAGCTAGATCGAGCCCAAGGTAGCGGGTGCGAAGATCGGTGGTCATTGCTCGACCGTCCTGTCGATCCTGGCCTTCGTCTCGGCCTCGGTCTCGGCCTCGGTATCGGTGTCGTCCGCCATCGCCGTGCGGTGCAGGCCGACCATCTGCTCGTACAGCTGCCAGCGGTTGTCGATGTCGTGCTGCGCTTGGGCGAGGAGACCGTCGGCCAGCTCGGGGTGCGAGCGCGCCAACATAGCGAAGCGAGCCTCACTGGTGGCGAACGTGCGGAACGGGATCTTTGGCTTGCCGGAATCCAACTGGAAGCCGTGGCCGTCGGCGATGTCCGCAGCCGGTTGGTATCGGTACAACGGCCAGTAGCCGGAGTCGGCCGCCATCTTCTGGTGTGCCATTTGCTCGGCCATGTCGATGCCATGGGCGATGCACGGGCTGTAGGCGATGATCAGTGACGGCCCGGGATGTGCCTCAGCCTCGGTGAAGGCCTTCACGACCTGGGTCATGTTGGCCCCCATCGCCACCTGGGCGACGTAGACGTTGCCGTAGGCCATCGCGATCTGCCCCAGATCCTTCTTGCCGGTGGTCTTGCCGCTGGCCGAGAACTTGGCGATCGCCCCACGCGGTGTCGCCTTCGATGTTTGACCACCGGTGTTCGAGTAGACCTCGGTGTCGAGCACGAGGACGTTGACATCGCGGCCAGACGCCAGCACGTGGTCGAGCCCGCCGAAGCCGATGTCGTACGCCCAGCCGTCACCACCGACGATCCAGACGCCAGAACGAACGAGATGGTCGACCATCGTCGCCAAGCGACGCGACATCGGCGAGTCGATGTTGGCGAGCCGCGCCGCCAGCGCCGCGACGAGCTCGCGCTGGTCGATGATCCCGGCCTCGGTCGACTGGTCGGCGTCGAGGATCGCGCTCGCCAGTTCGGTGATGCCAGATGTCGCAACGTCATCGGGATCGGCGACGGCAGCGAGATCGGCGAGCAGGCGTCGTGCCTCGGAGCGTTGGGCGTCGAGCGCGAGGCGCATGCCGAGGCCGAACTCGGCATTGTCCTCGAACAGGGAGTTGGCCCACGCCGGTCCCCGGCCGGTGGCGTCGACGGTCCACGGGGTCGTGGGCAAGTTGCCGCCGTAGATCGACGAGCAGCCGGTGGCGTTGGCAACCAGGATGCGATCGCCGAACAGTTGCGAGAGCAACTTCACGTACGGGGTCTCACCGCATCCGCTGCACGCCCCTGAGAACTCGAACAGCGGTTGAGCGAGCTGCGAGCCTTTGATCGAATCAAGCTTCAGCGCTCGACGGTTCAGCTCGGGCAACATCATGAACCAGTCGAAGTTCGTCCGCTCGCGCTCGAGGTGGTCGAGCTTCGGCGCCATGTCGATCGCCCGGTGCTTTACCTGCTCCTTGCTCTTCGCCGGGCAGATGTTGACGCACACCCCGCAACCAGTGCAGTCGTCAGGCGCGACCTGGATGGTCATCTTGTGGCCGGGGAGATCCTTGTCGCCCCACTCCTTCGACACGAACCCATTGGGCGCGCCCACCAACGCACTCGGTTCGTAGACCTTCATCCGGATAGCGGCGTGCGGGCACACCAGCGCGCAGCGCCCGCAGTCGATGCAGATCGATGGGTCCCAGATGGGGATCTCGTCGGCGATCGATCGCTTCTCCCAACGGGCGGTGCCAGTCGGCAACGTGCCATCGACCGGCATCGCGCTCACCGGCAAGAGATCACCGTCTCCGGCGAACATCATCGCCGTGACGCGGGTGACGAAGTCGGGTGCACCGGCGGTGAGCATGCTGAACCTGTGCCTCCTGGCTGTCGCCGACGCGGGCACGGTGGCTTCGTGCATCGCCGCGACGGATGCATCGACAGCATCGAAGTTGCGCTGCAAGACGACGTCGCCGCGACGGCCGTAGGTCTTGGCGATCGCTGCCTTGATCGCGGCGATGGCGACGTCGCGTTCGAGGACGCCGGACAGAGCGAAGAAGCACGTCTGCAAGACCGTGTTGATCCGACCGCCGAGGCCCGATTCGCGAGCGACGCGCGCCCCGTCGACGACCCAGAAGCGCAACCGCCTGTCGATGATCGTCTGCTGAACTTCAACCGGGAGCTGCTCCCACACCTTGTCGGGGCCGTACGGGCTGTTGAGCAGGAAGGTGCCACCATGGCGCGCTTCGCGCAGCACGTCGACACGTTCGAGGAAGCCGAACTGATGGCAGGCCACGAAGTCGGCCTCGCCGATCAAGTAGCTCGACAAGATCTCGTCGGGTCCGAACCGTAAGTGCGAGATCGTCATCGAGCCCGACTTCTTCGAGTCGTAGACGAAGTAGCCCTGGGCGTGTAGCTCGGTCTCGTCGCCGATGATCTTCACCGAGTTCTTGTTGGCGCCAATTGTGCCGTCGGCGCCGAGCCCGTAGAACACCGCACGCTTGACCGAGTCGGGTTCTTGCCAGCGAGATCGATCGACAGCCAAGCTGGTGTGCGTGACGTCGTCGGTGATGCCGACGGTGAAGTGGTTGCGCGGCTGGGGCGCGGCGAGCTCATCGAACACGGCGAGGACCATCGCCGGGGTGAACTCCTTCGACGCCAGCCCAAAGCGACCGCCGATGACGCGCGGCGCCATTTCCGGGCATTGCTCGACGAGCGCGGTCACGACGTCGGTGTAGAGCGGCTCGCCAACTGCGCCCGGCTCCTTCGTGCGGTCGAGCACGGCCACCGATCGGGTCGTGACCGGCAGTGCGGCGACGAACTCGGCCGTCTCGAACGGTCGATACAAGCGCACGACGAGAACGCCGACCTTCTCACCGTTGGCAGCCAGGCGCGCCACGACTTCCCGAGCTGGACCCGCACCGGACCCCATCAGCACGATCACGCGCTCGGCGTCAGGCGCGCCCCAGTAGTCGAACAGGTGGTACTGGCGGCCGGTCAGCGCGGCCAGCCGATCCATCTCCGCCTGGACCAAACCGGGAACGGCGAGGTAGTACGGATTCGAGGCCTCGCGCGCTTGGAAGAACACATCGGGGTTCTGCGCGCTGCCGCGCAGCACCGGTCGCGCCGGGTGCAAAGCGCGTTCGCGGTGGGCGGCCACGGCGTCGTCGTCGATCATCGAGCCGATGACGTCCTCGTCGAGCAACGCGATGGTGGCGACCTCGTGCGAGGTGCGGAAGCCGTCGAAGAAGTGGAGGAACGGCACGCGTGCCCGCAAGGTGGCGGCGTGGGCGACGAGTGCGAGGTCGTGGGCTTCTTGCACTGTCGACGACGACAGCATCGCGAAGCCGGTCGGGCGCGCCGCCATCACATCGGAGTGGTCGCCGAAGATCGACAGCGCGTGCGTCGCGATCGCACGAGCGGCGACATGGATGACCGCCGGCGTCAGCTCGCCGGCGATCTTGTACATGTTCGGCAACATCAACAACAGACCTTGTGAGGCGGTGAACGTCGTCGCCAGGGCCCCAGTCTGCAGCGCGCCATGCAACGTGCCGGCGGCGCCCGCTTCGCTCTGCATCTCGATCACCTCGGGCACCGCGCCCCACAGGTTGACAACGCCGTCGGCCGACCACGCATCGGCCAGCTCGCCCATCGCCGACGCTGGCGTGATCGGGTAGATAGCGATGACCTCGCTCACCTTGTGGGCGATGCGCGCCGCGGCCTCGTTGCCGTCAATGGTCGCAACGCCGTAGCGGGTCTTGGTCATCGCGTCGGCTCCTCAGATCGTCGACGCAATGGTCCCATCGACGACCGGTCTCGCGACGGTGTCGAAGGCCATGCCTGCGAGGGCCACTAGTCCCACATCTCGCCGACACACGCCCCGGGCATCGCACCGCGCCGATCGGTACCGTCCGGCCATCGCGCCATGCCCACTGACGTCGTCGAGATGGCGATGGCCAAGATGACCGGCAAGGTCGGTGAGTCAGTCGCCGGACGGATGATGATCGATCGCTTCGACGGGGGCGGTGCGAGCAGGTGATGCACCACGGCCCGTGTCAGCTCTCTGGAGGCTTCGACTTCTCGATCGGGTGACGTTCGCGGCGTTGCATGGCATCGCGATCGTCGAGCGCAGCGAGGACGGAGCTCACCAGCTGCGGCGGGCGCCAATCCAACGCCAGGCGGCTCGACAGCTCGTGTTCGAGAGGGCAGAGCACGGTTCGCTGCAGCTCCACCAGCGCGTCGGCATGGCCATCGAGGAGACCAAGGATCTCCTGGGCCAAGTACGCCTGCGCGGCGCGCCAACGTTGGGTCGACGACGCGATCCTCACCCGCACGTGTGACCCGGCGATCAGATCATCGACGCCGCCGTGAGCCAGCAGGTTCAGCCAACCCCACGACGGGACCGTCTCGTGGTGCGCCTGCAAGTAGTCGACGTATCGTCCAGCAACGAACGCCTCGCACCCGAGGACGATCTCGTGTTCGGCTGACCGGCGGGCTCGACGCTTCATGAGATCCTCCGTCCCACAGTCCCGGCCTCGTTTGCTCATCATCGAGGCGATGGACGGACGGCCACAGAGCACAACGTCACTGCGTGCCGCACGAATGGCCACTGACAGCCTCTCGTGTGCGGGCGCGGTCGTCGTTGCTTCGCCGCGACGCGCACGGCACGACACGTGTCGTTCGCCTCTAGTCGACAGCGGTTGGGTGAACAGACGATGGCACCGACAAGGGAGGGCTGGAGATGCCTGCACGATCACAACCGTCAGGCCGATCAGCCGAGAGCAGTCGTCCGTCGGCCAAGGCGCGCATTGCGACGACGGCGATGAGGCCGACCAAGGTGACCACGTCGGCAGCAGTGCGGGCGCTGCGCTGAACGGTCCGATGCCCGGAGGCGCGCGACGGCGCGCCAGTCCTCGCAGATGAGGAGAGACGATGGGATCGACGACCGACGTCGAAGCAGTCCGCGCCGACATCGATGCGACAGTGGCAGGCCGGACGTTAGGCGCGGTGTTCGTCGAGACGGTCAACGCCCGGCCCGATGCGGTGGCGCTGCGCTGGCGCGGCCAGGGCGACTGGCTGACGATGACGTGGCGGGAGTACGCCAACCAAGCCGGCCGCGTCGCCGCTGGTCTGCGCGACCTTGGCATCGATCGTGGTCAGCGCGTCTTGCTGATGCTGCGCAACCGACCCGAGTTCCACGTCACCGACCTCGCCTGCCTGCTCATCGGTGCGACTCCGTTCTCGGTCTACAACTCCTCGTCGGCCGAGCAGCTTCGCTACATCGCTCGCCACTCGGGCGCTCGGTTGGCGATCGTCGACAGCCCAGAGCTCGCTGAGCGACTGCTCATCGTGCGCCACGATCTGCCCGATCTCGCGCACCTCGCGATCGTTGATGATCCTGATCGTGTCGCGCCGGCCGACGTGATCGGCTTCGATCACCTCGCAACACGCCCGCCGATCGACTGGCGCGTCGCCGCCGAAGCGATCGCGCCGATGGATCCGGCGACGTTGATCTACACGTCGGGAACGACCGGGCCGCCGAAGGCGGTGATGATCACGCAACGCAACGTCTGTTGGACGGCGGAGAGCCTGCTGCGGGCCTACGACCGACCGCTGATTGGACGCCGCGTCGTCTCATACCTGCCGATGGCTCACATCGCCGAGCGGATGACGACGCACTACATCCACATCCATCAGGGCACGGAGGTGACGTGTTGTCCCGACGTGCGCCAGCTGACCAACTACCTGCGCGACGTCCGCCCGCAGGTGTTCTTCACCGTGCCGCGCGTCTGGGAGAAGGCGCACTCATCGATCGAAGTGCTCGCCGCGGCCGATCCAGGCCGAGCAACCGAGCTGCATCAGGCGATCGAGCTCGGTCGGCGCAAGCGTGCGGCCGACGTCGCCGGCATGGCGTTGCCAACTGACGTCGAGGCCGCGTGGCGCAAGGCTGACGGTGATCTGTTGTCGATCGTGCGCGTCCTCGTCGGCCTCGATGCGTGTGAGGTTGCGGTCTCGGCGGCTGCGCCGATCCCACGCCAGATCATCGAGTACTTCGGCGCGCTCGGCGTGCCGATCTCTGAGCTGTACGGGCTCTCGGAGTCGTGTGGTCCGTTGACGTGGTCGGCGCATCGCGTCAAGCCGGGCAGGACCGGCGTTGCCATCCCTGGCTGTGAGGTGAGGTTGGCCGGTGACGGCGAGATCCTCGCCCGCGGCGGCAACATCTTCTCGGGCTACCTCGACGATCCGGAGCGGACCGCGGAGGCTCTCGACGATCAAGGTTGGCTGCACACCGGTGACATCGGCGAGCTCGACGACGAGGGCTACCTGCGCGTCATCGACCGCAAGAAGGATCTGATCATCACGGCCGGCGGTAAGAACATCTCGCCGGCGAACATCGAGTCGGCGTTGCGCGCCGAGCCGCTCATCGGCCAGGCGGTGGTCGTCGGTGACGCCAAGCCGTACCTCGTGGCGCTGCTCACTCTCGACGCCGAGGTCGCTCACGCCTGGGCCCGCACTCGCGCCATCGAGAACGCCTGCCTTGCCGATCTCGCCCGCCATCGCGACGTGCTGGCCACGGTCGAACGCTCCGTCGAGGCGGTCAACGCTCGCCTGTCGCAGCCGGAGCGGATCAAGCGGTTCATCGTGCTGCCCGAAGAGTGGCAGCCGGACTCGGCGCAGCTAACCGCGACCACCAAGCTCAAGCGACGCAGCGTGCTTGCCACCTACGCCCCGCAGATCGAAGCGCTCTACAAATCAGCAGGACGCGATGACGGGTCGGTTCTCGTCGCACATGAGCGAATCTGATGCCACGCTGCGCACGTGTCGCGACGATCCCACGCAAGCACCTGTGGTGGGAGCGATCGCTGCGCAGCGTCGCCAACGTGACGCGCCACGATGTGCGCGACGTGCTCGCACTGGCGTCGGAGATCCCGCTGCGGCCCGCAGTGCGTGCCTATCCGCTCGAACATGCCAACGACGCCTTGGGCGATCTGCGGCCCGGTACCGTGGGCGCGACTGCAGTCTTCACGCCGCGCGAGCGCGATGGTTGAGCAGACCAGCGAGCGGACCCTGATCGGGTTGAGCCGCGCCGAGGTCGCGCTAAGGACAGCGCGCGACGGTCCGAACGCCGTGCCGAGGCCGCGGCGGCCGTCGCGCCTGCGGGCGTTGGCCGCGCAGCTCACGCACTTCTTCGCGCTGCTGCTGTGGGCGGCCGGTGTCCTGGCGATGATCGCAGGCATGCCGCAGCTCGGCGTCGCCATCTTCGTCGTCGTCGTCCTCAACGGGGCGTTCGCCTACGCCCAAGAGGCTAGGGCCGAGCATGCCGCCGAACGCTTGCGCGACCTGTTGCCGCGCCGGGCGACGGTGGTGCGCGACGGCGAGACGCAGACGATCGACGCCGCCGAGCTCGTCGTCGATGACGTTGTCGTGCTCGACGCCGGTGATCGGGTGAGCGCAGATCTGGATGTGCGTGTGGCGCGCGGCCTGCTCATCGACCGCTCGTTGCTGACCGGCGAGAGCGTGCCCGACGCCGTCTCGATCGGCGAGACGGTCCAGGCCGGCACGCTCGTCGTCGACGGCAGCGGCGTAGGCGTCGTCGTGGCAACCGGTGGCACGACGCGCCTCGGTGAGATCGCGCAGTTGACGAGCGCGCGCCAACGTCCGATGACGCCGCTGACCCACGAGTTGCATCGCGTCGTGCGACTCGTTGCCGTCATCGCCGTCGCCGTCGGTGTCGGGTTCTTCGCCATCTCGCTCGTCCTTGGACGCCAACCGCGAGATGGGTTCTTGTTTGCCATCGGCGTGACCGTCGCCCTCGTTCCCGAGGGACTGCTCCCAACGATCACGTTGGCGCTCGCGGTGGGTAGCCAGCGGATGGCGGCGCGCCATGCCCTCGTCCGCCGCCTCGAAGCTGTCGAGACGCTTGGTTCGGCGACGGTGATCTGCAGCGACAAGACGGGGACGTTGACCGAGAACGTGATGTCTGTCGTCGAGGTGTGGACGCCGGCAGGGTCGGCCAAGATCGAAGGCGTCCGCTACGAACCGAGCGGACGCTTCAGCGCCGCGCCCGGCGCCCGAGACGCGGTGAGCCGTCTGGCCGCGCTGGCGCGTGCATCGTCGATGGGGCGCATCCGTCACCAAGCCGAGCAGTGGGTCGCGGTCGGCGATCCGATGGAGGCTGCCATCGATGCGCTCTGGCACCGCACGCACTCGACTGACGAGTTGTTGCCGACGACGACACATCCGTTCGACGCGACACGACGCACGATGGTCGTCGTCGCCCACGACCATGGCTGTGACAACGTGATCGTCAAGGGCGCTCCTGAGGCGGTCCTCGCCCTCGTGCCCCACTGCGACGCCGCCGCTGCCGAGGTCGAAGCGCTGGCGGCGCGTGGCCTGCGCGTCCTCGCCGTCGCGTCCGGTGCCCTGCCCCCCGGTGTCGACGTCGAAGCGCGTGACGAGCTGGAGCACGTCGAGCTGTCGCTGGCCGGCCTGCTCGCCTTCGAAGATCCGATCCGTCCGGCGGCGGTCGGCGCCATCGCTCGCTGCCGGCTCGCCGGGGTATCGGTGCTGATGCTCACCGGTGATCACGCCCGGACCGCGGCGGCCGTCGCTCGCCAGCTCGGGTTGTTCGTCGCCGAGGATCGCGTCCTCGACGGCGATGCGTTGCCCGACGACCTTGACGCGCTCGGCGCGCTCGTCGATCGCGACGGCGCCGTGATCTCGCGAGCGAGCCCAGAGCTCAAGCTGCGCATCGCTCTCGCCTTGCAACGGCGCGGTCACGTCGTTGCGATGACCGGCGACGGCGTCAACGACGGGCCGGCGCTGCAGGCCGCCGACATCGGTGTGGCGATGGGCCGTGGTGGTACCGATGTCGCCAGGGAAGCGGCCGACTTGGTGCTGCTCGACGACGACTTCGCGACGATCGTCACCGCCGTCGAGTACGGGCGGGCGACGTACGCCAACATCCGCCGCTTCCTCACGTACCACTTGACCGACAACGTCGCCGAGCTGACACCGTTCGTTGTGTGGGCGTTGAGCGGTGGTCGGTTCCCGCTCGCCATCGGCGTGCTGCAAGTGCTGTGCCTCGACATCGGCACCGACCTGCTGCCGGCGTTGGCGCTTGGTGCCGAGCCGCTCCACGACCATCGCATGCCCGCCGCCATCGGGGGTCAACACCTGCTCGACCGGGCAACGTTGCGGCGCGTCTTTGCTCGCTACGGCCCGGTCGAAGCAGTCGTCGAGATGGTCGCCTTCGTCGCCGTGTTCGCACTGCTCGGCTGGCGCCCCGGTCGGCCGTTCCCTACGGGCAGCATCGCCCGTCAAGCCTCAGGAGCGGCGTTCGCCGCCGTCGTGTTCGGACAGATGGCAACTGCGTTCGCCTGCCGCAGCACGCGCCAGCCAGCATGGCGGATGTCGCTGAGCGGCAATCGGTTCTTGCTCGGCGCGATCGTCATCGAGCTGGCGTTGCTGTCGATGATGCTTGGTGTTCCACCAGTCGCCAAGCTGCTCGGTCAGGCGCCGCCACCGCTTGGCGGTCTGGCCATCGCTGGACTTGCCGCGCCGGCGGTCCTTCTCGTCGATGCCGTCGCCAAACGGCGCCGCCGCGACCCGACCGTCAACAGCCAACCGTAGGGAGCTGACGATGCGCAACATCTTGATCATGGGTGCTGGTGGTCGCGACTTCCACAACTTCAACGTCGTCTACCGCAACCGCCGACCGATGCCGTACGGCGATCTGGAAGCGATGCGCCTCCAGCGCTTCGCCACGCTTGCCGACATCGATCTCACCAGCGGTAGATGGCTGCGACGGTGTCGAGATGTCCGATCGGCACGACCGTGACGCGACCACCGTCGTGCAAGACGTCGGCGATGGCCTCGTCGAGCAACGCCGTGACATCAGATGGGTGTCCGAGTGCGGCCGGCAAGAGCAGTTCGTCGACTCGTCCCTCGTTGGCCGCGGCGGCGATGTCGATCAGGTCGTCACTGGCCACGCCAAGGCCGTGACGAGCGCGGAACCGCTCGACCGAAGCGGCGACCGCCCTGTCGAGGTGCTCATTGAGAGCTGCTCGGGCACGGCGCGCCAGTTCGTGGTGACCGACGTGAGCCGGGCTTCCCTCAATCGCAGTGGCGAAACGCTCTGGCCGTCGAGCGACCTTGCGAAGGCGAGCGACGAGATCAGTCACACCGGCGACGACCAGTGGCCCGCACTCATCGGACGAGACGCGGCGCGACAGGGCGTCGTCCACCGCCCGACAGAACACGTCCAGCTCGTGCTGTCGTTCGATGCCGGCGTCGTCCTCGCCGTGCACGATCCCGACGATGCCCCGACCAACGTGAGCACCACCATGACGTGTGAGGTGTTGGCCATGCTCGACAGCGGGCACGACCTCCTCGATCGTGCGCGCGAGGAGCTCGACAGGCACCGGTCGAAGGTCGTTGCCGGCCAGCTCGTAGAGCTGGGTGTCGTGGAGGTCGAGGGTGAGGACCTGAGCGGGAGGATCATCGACGCACATGATCAGCGCATGGAACGCCGGCCGATCACCGACTGCCCAGAACGGATCGACGTCTCGCGTCAAAGCGAACAGCTCGTGGATGTCAGTCGACGCGATGTAGGCGAGGCCTCGCTCGTGCGACGGCCAACCGTCAGTCAGCGGCCTCTCTGCTGTGCTCATCATCCGGTCGACGACATCGCTCGGTACCGCGGCTTCGTCGAGCGCGACGCGAGCGTCGTGCAGCAGCTGGCGCCATTCAAGCTCGGCGCGCGCTCGCTCGTTCGGCATGCGGACCGGCTCGACAAGGGTGACAACGGGCCCATTGCCGGCATCGGCTAGACGCGCCAGTCTCTCGATGGTCAAGGTCTTCACGCCTCAAGGCTCCGTCGACTGGCGCCTGCCGGCTAGGGCCGTTCGGTCCTCGACGCTGGCGCGACGGTCAGCTGCAACCGGGGATTGGTGCGGTCGCGCCGAGCATGATGAGTGCACAGAAGCTGTCGGCGCTGACCTTCCAGACACCGTTTTCGAGGACAGCTCCTCCTTGCGCGTCTGGCAACGCGACGGCGCCGTTGAGTGAGACGTCATAGGTGACCGTGGCGCGACCGGGGGCCGTCAGCTCGATGGCCTTGACCTTGGCGCTGGCCTGCTGCTGCAGTGGGTCCTTGGCCCGCTGCTCGAGTGCCGTCTGCAACGCGTTGCCGTTCTCGAGCAGCGCGGTGCGATCGGCGATCGATGTCGATGGCAGGAAGAAGCGCTCCCAGTTGGCCGTGATCTGCGCCTTGACGGCAGCGGCATCGAGCGTCGTGGCCGACGAAGCAGAGCTCGTGGGCAGCGTCGTGGGCAGCGTCGTGGGAAGCGTCGTGGTCGCCTGCGTCGTGGTCGCCAGCGTCGCGGTCGTCAGCGTCGCGGTTTGCGGTCTCGTGGACCCGACCGTCGTCGAGCTTGCTGCAGCGGGCGACGTCGTGGACGTCGTCGACGAGCGGCCGCCGCAGGCGACGAGGGGAGCGACCGCGACCGCGAGCGCGAACACTGGCCGCGGCGTGGATCTTGTTCGGTGCAGCATCGATGACCTCCGATGTTCACGACGATCGTCGCCGCCAGAGGTCCCTACGCACAGAGGCGAAGTGCCCATCGAAGGTACCGGTGGGATCCACTACCGTCGAACACCGATGACCATCGGGTTCAGTCGTTTCACGCCCGATCGACCACGGCGACTGGAAAGCAGTCGGGGCTGGTTGGGGATGGCGCTCGCTCTCGTCGGCGTCGCTCTGTCGTTCCTCGGCTGGTATGGCGTGTCTGGTCGCGCCACGATCGGCGAGCAGGTGCCCTATCTCGCGTCGGCATCCATCCCGGGCGCCGCCTTGATCGTCGCCGCAGCCGTTGTGCTGTCTGCCGAGTCGGCTGCCAGGGCCACGCGCCGCACCGATGCGCTGATCGCCGATCTCCACGCGGTGCTTGTCGACGCAGTGCCAATCGATGCCGAGGCGTCGGCCACCGCACCGCAAGACGACACCTTCGTCGTGCCGCCGGGCGGCGAGCACTTCCACCGCGCCGGTTGCGCGCTCGTCGTCGGCAAGCCCGCCGTCGAGTTGTTGGACGTTGACGACGTCGTTCGACGCCGGCTGTCGGCGTGCCCGATCTGCGAACCTGATCGAGCGGAGTGACGATGCTCACGCTCAACCTGGCGCTGGCCGGTCTGGGCATCGGAGCGATCGCCGCGCTCGCCGGCGTCGGGCTGCTCGTCACCTATCGCCTCACCGGAGTCCTCAACCTCGCCTTCGGTGCGATCGCCATGGCCACCGCGTACGTGCTGTGGCAGGAGGTCCGGGTGTGGCACTGGCCGGTTCTTGCCAGCGCGCTGGTTGACGTCGCGATCGCCTGCCCGCTGTTCGGGCTCGCGCTCGAGCGCTTCGTGTTCCGCCCGCTCCAACGCCGCGACGCGACGCCGGCCGAGCGCGTCGTCGCCTCGCTCGGAGTGCTGGTCGTCGTGCTCGGCCTGGCAACGATGGTGTGGGGCGCGCAAGCGCGCCTCGACGCTCCGGCGCTGGTGCCTGATCGCCAGCTGCGATTGTTTGGCGGCGCGGCGTTGCCGATCGCCACCGCCGTCGATCTCGCCGTCGTCGCCCTCGTCGCAGCGATGCTTGCCGTTGGTCAGCGGACACGCCTTGGACTGCATGTCCGCGCCGTCGTCGAGCGCCGCGAGCTGGCCGAGCTCGAAGGGCTCGATGCCAACCGCGTCTGCGCGCTCGGATGGGCCGTCGGATCCACGCTCGCCGGCGTCGCCGGTGTGCTCATGGCACCCACGTTGCGACTTCAGCCCTACGGCTTCACCCTCGTCGTGTTGGAGACGATGGCCGTCGTCGTCGTCGCTCGCTTGTCGAGCGCGGTGTGGGCCGTCGCCAGCGCACTGTCGATCGGTGTCGCGCAGGCCGAGCTTGCCCGGGTTCATTTGGAGGGCCGAGCTCGAGCGCTGTTGGAAGCACTGACGGCGAACCTCTTCGTGGTCGCGCTGCTGATCGCGGTGCTGTTGGTACGTCGGCTGGACGAGCCTGGCCGTGCGGGTGCCCGCTGGGTCGATGCCGGCACGACGGCGCGGTTGACGGCGCGCGGCGTGCTCGCCCCGGTCCGCGGCTGGTGGCTGGTGCCGGGCCTGACGGTGGCCGCGCCCTTGTTCCTCGACGCCGCGAACCTTCGGGTCGCGTTGGCGGTGCCGGCGTTGGCGATCGTGCTCGTGTCGATCGTCGTCGTCAGTGGTTACAGCGGGCAGCTGTCGTTCGGCCAGGCTGGCTTCGCCGGCTTGGGCGCCTTGATCGCGGCCAGGCTCGCGGCCGGAACGCTGCCCGGTCTTCCTCGCATCAGCGGCATCGCCGTGTTGCCAGTGGCTCCGCTGTTGGTGTCACTCGTCGGGATCGTTGTCGGCTGGCCGGCGATCCGGCGGCGCGGCCTGTTCCTCGCGCTGACCACGTTCGCGCTTGCCATCGCCGCCAGCCGGTTCGTCTTCGACCAACCGGCGTTGACGAGCGGCGTGCGGATCGGCCCGCCTGACGGGTTCAGTTCCGACGCGAACTTCTACGTGCTCGAGCTCATCTGCCTGGCGTTGGCGTTCCTCTTCGTTCACAACCTCCACAACGGTCGGCTCGGACGATCATTGATCGCGGTGCGCGACGACGACGGGGGAGCGCGGGCGTGTGGCATCGACGATCGCCGGCTGAAGCTCGTTGCGTTCGCCGCCGGAGCCGGTTTGGCAGCGCTCGGCGGGGCGCTCTTGGCGATGGGAGCGCGAGCGTTCGATCCGGGCGCGTTCGATCCTGTGCGCGGCTTGATCTGGTTCGCCGCCGTTGTGGTGTTCGGCATCGACTCGGCGCCCGGGGCGATGATCGGTGCCGGGCTGCTGACAGCGCTCGACGCCAGCTTTCCGTTGGGCACCTCGACGCTCGCCGTCGGTTGCGCGGCGCTGCTCCTCGGCCGCTTCCCTGGTGGCCTGCTGCACGGCGGGCACCAGCTGCTCGACCGGGCCCGGCGCACGCTGCCTACGCCATCGGTGCCCACACCTGTGCCCGTGCGCGGGCCCGTGCCTCGGGTCGCCGCCGCCCGACTCAGCCCTGCCGGCCTGGCGCTGATTGCCCGCCTTCATCGTCGAGCAAGCGGCAACGCTACTGAAGGCGTCAGTTGATGGCCGTCGTGCTCGAAGCGCGAGGGTTGAGCAAGAGCTACGACGACATCGTCATCATCGACGGCGTCGATCTCGTTGCTGAGTCCGGACGCATCACGGTCATCATCGGTCCGAACGGCGCCGGCAAGACGACGTTGTTCAACTGCATCTCGGGGGCCGAAGCTCCCGACCGCGGCACGATCTGGCATCGCGGCCGCGACGTGACCGGCGCGTCGTCAGACGCGTTGGCCCGTCGAGGACTGGTCCGAACCTTTCAGCACTCGTCGGTCTTCCCGACGATGACGGTTGCCGAGAACCTGCTGACGGCGGCGGAGAACCATCGCCGAGGAAGCATCGTGCGGGGCCTGTTCGGACTGCCTGATCCCAGCACTCGACGCGCCCATCAGCTCGTCGAGCGCACGCTCGATGATCTCGGCTTGATGGCGCTCGCCGACGTGCGCGCCGCCGTGCTGCCGTCGGGCACGCTTCGACTCGTCGAGCTGGCAAGGGCGTTGTGCTGCGAACCAGACACGTTGTTGCTCGACGAGCCGGCTAGCGGTCTGGATGATGGCGAGACTGAAGCGCTGCACGCGCTGTTGCATCGCATGGCTGCTCGAGAGCTGGCGTTGGTGATGATCGAGCACGACTTGGCGCTCGTCCACGATGCTGCCGATGTCGTCTACGTGCTGGCGAGTGGGAGCGTCGTCGCGACCGGAACGCCCGGCGATGTGCTCGATCGGAGCGACGTGCGCTCGCTGCTGTTGGGGCGCGCCACGTGAGCGCCGGCGTCGATCTCATCCACATCCGCGCCGGCTACGGCCACGTCGAGGCGTTGCACGACCTGACGTTGAGCTTCCCGCGCGGGTCGGTCGTGGCGCTCGTCGGCCGCAATGGCGCCGGCAAGTCAACGCTCCTGCGGGTGATCGCTGGAACGGTGCCGGTGACGTCAGGACAGCTCGCATGGAACAAGCACGACGTCACCGGCATGCCAGCGCATCGTCGCGCTGCGCAAGGACTCACGTTCGTTCCTGACGATCCGAACGTGTTCCCTGGCCTCTCGGTGGCTGAGAACCTGGCGCTGTTCGGTCGTCGCGCATCGGCCGACGCCGCCTACGCCGCCTTCCCCGAACTGGTCGGCAAGGAGGGCCGGCGCGCCGCGACGCTGTCGGGTGGCGAGCGCCAGATGCTCGCCGTCGCTCGGGTCTTGCTGCGCCCGGGATCGGTGATCGCGTTGGACGAGGTGAGTCGCGGCCTGTCGGCAGGTGCGGTCGCCCGGTTGCATGGCGCGCTCGACGCGCTGGCCACGCCCGAACGCGTCATCATCATCGTCGAGCAGTACCTGCCCGACATCGCCCGCCGCGCCGATCTTGTCTACGTGCTCCGCCGCGGCGAGCTCGCCTGGGCCGGTGAGCGCAGCGAGCTCGGCCACGGTCCGCTACCCCCGGAGCTCGCTGAGCTGAGGGCGCGTCGCTGACGACGCGGGCCCACCGGCGATCGGTATCGCGCCGTGGCCGAGGGCAGGCCAAGTAGAGGCCGAAGGTACCTATCGGTCGATCGCGGTACGCGTTTCACTTGTGCTGAGGAGGTGTCTGATGAGCAGTTCGACGTCCACCCCGCTGATCCAGGCAAGGGGTTAGGCGATGGTCGCCACCTCGGCACTTCCAACCACCACCGAAGTGATCGCCGCTGGCACGGTCGACGCCGTGAAGGTGTACGGCTCCGGTGACAACGCCGTGCGGGCCCTCGACGGTGTCACCGTTGGCTTCCGGCGCGCCCAGATGACGGCGATCATGGGGCCGTCGGGCTCGGGGAAGTCGACGCTGATGCATTGCGTCGCCGGGCTGGACACCCTGACGAGCGGTCGGGTGTTCATCGGCGACATCGAGCTCGGTTCGCTGCGCGAGAACGAGATGACGAAGATGCGCCGCGATCACATCGGGTTCGTGTTCCAGGCCTACAACCTGGTTCCGACGCTGACGGCGCTCGAGAACATCACCCTGCCGGCGGCGCTCGCCGGCCGCCGCGCCGACAGCGGCCTGCTCGATGCCGTGATCGACGCCGTCGACTTGCGTTCACGTCTCGCCCATCGACCAAGCGAGCTATCTGGTGGCCAGCAGCAGCGCGTCGCCGTCGCTCGCGCCCTGGCCGGACGACCGGACATCGTCTTCGCCGACGAACCGACCGGCAACCTCGACAGCCGGGCCAGTGCCGAGATCCTGACCTTCATGCGCGATGCCGTGCGTGACTTTGGTCAGACGATCGTGATGGTCACGCACGATCCGGCGGCAGCTTGCTATGCCGACACGATCGTGTTCCTCTCGGACGGTCGGATCGTGGACAGCATGGACGCGCCGACGGTGGCCAAGATCCTCGAGCGCATGAAGACGCTTGGCGGCTGAGGTGTTCCGGCTCAGCGTTCGCACCATCTTCGGTCACAAGCGCCGCATCGTGTCGACCGTCGTCTCGATCGTCTTGGGCGTCGCCTTCCTCGCTGGCACGTTCGTGTTCACCGACTCGCTGCGGCGCACGTTCGACGACCTGTTCTCATCCGTCTACACCCGCACCGACGTCGTCGTCCGATCGGCGGAGCGGATCGACATTGGCCAAGGCGTCGTCCAGCGCGGCCGGGTTGACGATCAACTCCTCGGCGCCGTCGCCGCCGTCCCCGGTGTCGCCGCGGTCAGCGGATCGGTCTCGGGCTACGCCCGCATCGTCGGCAAGGACGGCAAGCCGCTCGGATCCGATCGTGGCTCGCCGAACTTCGGGATGGACATCTCCGAGTCTCAGTTGTCGGTGTGGACGATGCGGCGCGGTCGGGTGCCGATCGGGTCGACAGAGATGGCGATGGATGCGGCGTCGTTCCGTGACGGAAAGTTCGCGCTTGATGATCGCGTCACCGTCCTCAGCCAGCTGGGCAACCGCGAGTTCACTCTCGTCGGCGTGGTCGGCTTCGGGAAGGCCGACTCCCCGGTCGGTTCGCATGTCGCGCTGTTCGCCCTCCCCGCGGCGCAGGCGTTCGTCGGCCAGCCCGGTCTTGTCGACAGCGTCTTGGCTCGCGGCGACCAGACGGTGAGCCAGGAGACGCTGGCGAGCCGGATCGCGGCAGCGATGCCGCAGGGCACAGAGACCCTCACCGGTCGGGCGATGGCCAAAGACTCGAGCAACGAGGTGCGCAAGTCGCTCAGCTTCTTCAACACGTTGCTGCTCGTGTTCGCTGTCGTCGCGCTGTTCGTCGGTTCGTTCATCATCTACAACACCTTCTCGATCATCGTCGCTCAGCGAAAGAGGGAGAACGCGCTGTTGCGAGCGATCGGCGCCAGCCAACGTCAGGTGATGCTGGCGTTGCTGATCGAAGCGGTCGTGATGGGCGTGGTCGGCTCGGCGATCGGCTTCGGCGCTGGGTTCCTGATGGCGATCCTGCTGCGGGCGATGCTCACCGCGCTCGGCATCGACCTGCCTCAGAGCGGCCTCGTCCTGCAGACGCGAACGATCGTCGCGTCGTATGCCGTGGGCATCTCGATCACCGTGCTCTCAGCCGTGCTTCCCGCCCGCCGCGGCGGCAAGGTGCCACCGGTCGCGGCGATGCGCGACGTCGCCGTCGAGCAGCCGTCGTTCTCGTCGCGCCGGTTGCTGTCAGGTGCTGGGTTGCTGTTGGTCTCCGTGCTCCTCGTCGCCGTCGGCCTGAGCGGTCAACTAGCGATCCTGGGCATCGGTGTCGCGTTGTTGTTCTTGTCGTTGTTCGTCCTCGGACCGCTCATCGCTCGTCCAGTGTCGCGAGCGCTCGGTGCGCCGCTGGTGCGCGTCCGGAAGATGACAGGCGCGCTCGCCCGGGAGAACGCGATGCGCAACCCGAAGCGCACGGCCCGCACCGCAGCGGCGTTGATGGTCAGCGTCGCGTTGGTCGCCGCCATCGCCGTGTTCGCCTCGTCGGTCAAGGCGTCGATCCGGTCCGTGTTCGCCAAGCAGTTCACCGGCGACTACGTCGTGTCGACCCAGACCTTCGGCTTCGGCGGCCTGCCGACGTCGCTGGCGCCCGCGCTCGGCAAGGTCCCAGGGGTGCGGGCGTCGACTGGGATCCAGATCGGTCTGGCCAAGGTCAACGGCGCGAACCACGGTGTCACCGTCGTCGACCCGGCGACCGCCGGCAAGGTGTTCGACCTGAAGATGATCTCGGGCACGATCGAGGAGCTGGACAACACCGGTGTGCTCGTGTCGAAGAAGAAGGCGACGGCCGCCGCCCTCCACGTCGGCGACACGATCAGCATCACCTTCCTCAACGGTCAGGCGCACACGGCGACCGTGCGAGGCATCTACGAGAAGGACCAGTTGGCTGGTGCGTTCACGATCGCCAAGTCGCTGTACGCGCTCAGCGGATCTGATCAGTACGACTTCAGTGTCTATGTCAGCAAGGCGTCCGATGCCAACGGCGCCGTCGTCGAGCGGGCGTTGCGCGACGCGGTCGCGCCTTACTCGACGGCGAAGCTCGAGAGCCGGTCGAACTACATCGAGTCGCAAGCGAAGCAGGTCGACACGTTCGTCAACCTCCTCTACGGGCTGTTGGCGCTGGCCGTCGTGATCGCCGTGTTCGGCATCGCCAACACGCTGAGCCTGTCCGTCTACGAGCGCTCGCACGAGCTCGGCTTGCTACGTGCCGTCGGCGCCACCAGACGGCAGATCCGTTCGATGGTGCGGTGGGAGTCGGTGATCACGGCACTGCTCGGCGCGGTGCAAGGTGTCGTCATCGGCGTTGCGCTCGGTTGGGCCGTTGTGCTCGCGCTGCGCAGCCAGGGCTTCAGCGCGTTCAGCGTGCCGCTCGGCACGATGGCAGCCGTGCTGATCGTCGCCGTCGTCTGCGGTGTGCTCGCCGCGGCCCGCCCTGCGAGCCACGCAGCGCGACTCGACGTTCTCAACGCGATCGCGACCCAATGAGCGTTGCACGCATCGGCGTTCGCCTCCCGATGCGTCCGGGAAGTCGTGTCACTGCGGCGGCGTGTCGCGCAGGCTCGTCAGCGGGTTGCGCGGTTGCCGGTAGAGCGTGATGTCGTCGCCTAGGCCATCGACTCGAACCGAACCTTGCTCGACTGCGACGTTGACGCGTCGCCCTCCGAGCGGGATCCCGTTGACACGAAGCTCGGTGAGCCAATCGGGAAAGGCGGGCGACATCCACAACTGCCCGTTGGGCACCCACGGATCGAAGCGGAGCAAGAGCCGCAGGAACATCAGCGGTGTCGCCGCCGCCCAAGCCTGGGGCACGCACGAGGTCGGATAGGCGGCGGGCACACCGAGCTCGTCGCGCCCGACGCCACTGAACAGCTCCGGCAGGCGCCCACCGCTGGCGTCGGCGACATCGAGCATGGAGCGCATGATCCGATGAGCGTGATCGACGAAGCCGTAGCGCACGAGCCCGGCAGCGATGATCGCGTTGTCGTGGGGCCAGACCGAGCCGCAATGGTAGCTGACCGGGTTGTAGGCCGGTTCGGTCATTGCCAGTGTGCGTACGCCCCAACCGCTGAACATCGACGGCGACAACAACGCATCAGCGACCAAGCTCGCCTTGTCAACGTCGACGATCCCGGTCCACAGGCAATGACCCTGGTTCGACGCCAGTGAGTCGATCGGTCGTTTCTCGGCGTCGAGACCGACAGCGAAGTAGCCGCGATCGGCCAACCAGAAGTCTCGGTTGAACGCCGTCCGCAAGGCCATCGCTCTTTCGTACCAACGCCGGCAGGTGTTGTCGTCGCCGCTCGCCCGGGCGGTGTGGGCGCGGGCGAGGTACGCCGCGTACGTGTAGCCCTGCACCTCGCACAGCGCGATCGGCGATCCCGCAACCCGACCGTCGCCGTAGCGGATCCCATCCCAGGAGTCCTTCCAACCTTGGTTGGCCAAACCCGACGATGAGGTGCGGTGATACGTGATGTAGCCGTCGCCATCGTGGTCACCGCGAGCGACCAACCATGCAAGGGCGCGCTCGGCATGAGGGAGCAGCTCGTCGACGAGCTCGTTGGCAAGCCCCCAGCGGCGAAGCTCGCCGAGCAACATGACGAACAGGGGCGTCGCATCCACGCTGCCGTAGTAGACGTGACCGCCACCGAGTCGAGCTGATGACGCGTTGCCGAAGCGTATCTCGTGCATGATCCGGCCGGGTTCTTCCTCGGTTGTCTCGTCGTTGACGGTGCCTTGGAAACGGGCCAAGGTCTTCAGCACGCCGAGGGCGAGGTCGGGATCGACGGTGAGCGCCATCCACGCCGTGAGCAGAGAGTCTCGACCAAAGGGCGACATGAACCACGGCGCACCGGCGGCGAGGATCGGCTCGTCGGGGAAGTCGGGGTCGAAGACGCGCAAGCTGCCGAGATCCTCGGCGGCGCGGGCGACGGCCCGCTCGAGCGATGCGTCGTCGGCTTCGACCTGCGGGACGTTGGCGTGCCAGACGTCGCGTTCGCTCGTCGGCGTTCGTTCCAACGGCTGGCCATCGACGACGGCTGTCACCGTGATCGTCGTCGACCACGAGGCGCCCGGTTCGATCGTCGTGTGCCAGGTCGCGCCGCCGCCATGGAGCGTCGCCGTCGCGCCGTCGACGGAGATGATCGACTCGCGCGAGCGCGGCGCGAGCTGGTGTCCGAGATGGATCGCACCGGCCTCGACGTTGTGCCCGTACCAGCCGCGCCGCTCGGCTCGGTTCTCCTTGACCTCGAACAGGTCGGCGAAGTCAGCATCGACCATCAACGTGACGGTGATCGCCCGCGCCGTCAGGTCGTGGTTGCGGACCTCGATCGTCTCGGTCAAGCCGCGCCCGATCGATCGACGTCTGAGCACGATGAGCGAGGCGTCGATCCGGCCCATGAACGTCGCTGATGCCGGTGTGTCGACCGACGCTCCGAGCCCTTCGATCTGCTTGGAGTCGATCCGCAGCTCGAACCGCGACAAGAAGCGCGAGTCGAGCAGGAACAGCCCATGAGGTCGGTTCGAGCAGATGTCACCGTTTCGGTCCGAGAGGCAGAAGTCGGTACCTTCGAGCAGCGTGATCGGCGCTCCCTCGGAGCCCGTTCGAGCGATCTCGCCGTCAAACATCCAGGGGCTGTCGGCCATCGACCGATGTCTATCTCACCAACGGATCAACGATGGCTCACCGACGGATCAACGATGGCTCACCGACGGATCAACGATGGCTCACCGACGGATCAACGATGGCTCGGCGAGGGCCAGCGTTCCGGCGTCGGATCTGGCCGCGGTGGGGTCGTGTCGGACACCAGATCGGTCATTGGCAGGGCAGCCGGCGACGCCGACGATCAGTCGGCGGTACAACGCGACGTGGCGGTCGACGAAGCGCTGCGTCGAGAAGCGGCGAGCAGCGCTGTCGCGGCAGGCGCGGCGATCGAGGGTCGGGACGTCGAGCAGGCGGGCGGCCATGTCGGCTTCGTCGATGCACAGGAAGCCGGTCGTGCCGTGCTCGACGATCTCCGGTGCCGCGCCCTCGGCGAACGAGAGCACGGGCGTGCCGCAGGCCAGCGCTTCGATCATCACGAGACCGAACGGTTCCGGCCAACGGATCGGGTTGACCAGCGCCAGCGCACCGGCGAGGAGGTGCAACTTGCGTTGCCCGCCGACCTGACCGATGTAGATCGCGTCGGGCCCGAGCAACGGCTCGACGACCTCGGTGAAGTACTGGCGTTCGCGTGCCTCCCACATCTTCGCGGCGATGACGAGTTGACGACCGGCAAGGCGGGCGATTGCGATGGCACGGTGCACGCCCGTGTCCGGGCTCATCCGCCCGAGGAACAACACATATCCGCCGTCACCGGTGCCGAACGGGAACCCGTCGACATCGATGCCGTGGTGGATGACCTCGACGATCGGCACGTCGGGCGCGCTAGCGCGCTGTGCGTCGGAGATGGCGATGATCGGCACACGTGGCGCGAGCCTGGTGTAGTGGGCGATGAGCTCCGGCGTGAACGGAGCGTGGTTGGTCGTCACGACGCGTAGGTCCGGGCGCCACTCATCGGCCCACTGCGGTCCGGTGAGGGTGTGGTCGTGCACGATGTCAACGTTCGTGAGCGTGCGGTAGGCGTCACGTACGTGTGGGAGCTCGAGGGCGGGGTCTGCCTCGGTGCCGAGCGCCAGCGGGTACAGCGAGGCGCGACGCACCGGGCAAGTCGAGTCGCCGGTTGCGAACAGCTGGACGTCATGGCCTGCTCTGGTCAGACCGCGGGCGAGCTGATCGATGACGACCTCGGTTCCGCCGTACCGGGCCGGCGGTACCGCTACCCATGGAGGCGCCACGATGCCGACGCGCAACGGGCGAACGCGATGTCGTTGCCTCATGGATCCAGCGTCGCCGCGCTGCGCGCAGCGCACACAGTGCCAAAGGTCCCTACACCTGTCGCCCGCACCGCGGTCACGATCAGAACGTGCCACACGCCACGATCATCCTTGACGAGGTTGACGCTGCCGTGTTCGACCTCGATGGCGTGGTCACCGATACCGCTCGCCTCCACGCCGGCGCATGGACCACGATGTTCAACGAAGTGCTCACGACGGTCGCGCCGGGGGCGCCGCCGTTCGACGCCGACCTCGACTACCGGCGCTACGTTGACGGCAAGCCCCGTCTCGACGGGGTGAGGTCGTTCCTCGCGGCGCGGGGGATCGATGTTCCTGCCGGCGAGCCGGACGATCCGCCCGAGGCGATCACCGCGCACGGCATGGCACGACGAAAGGATCAGCTCTTCGCCGAGCGTCTGCGCGGCTGCGGGGTGCGCAGCTTCGGCTCAACGGTGGCGTTCGTGCAAGGTCTACGTGACGCTGGTCGAGGTGTCGCAGTCGTCTCGGCGAGCAGGCACTGCCACGAGATCCTTGAGCGGGCCGGATTGCGCGAGCTGTTCGATGTCGTCGTCGATGGCGAGATCGCGGCGGCGCAGGCGCTGGCCGGAAAGCCCGACCCGGCGACGTTCTTG
>Ga0209069_10000152_pt1 | contig 27699 bp, 19 predicted proteins | sample Str013_2_FD_187202 | JGI IMG/M metagenome (GOLD analysis project Ga0209069, IMG submission 187202) | Freshwater sediment microbial communities in response to fracking from Pennsylvania, USA - Straight Creek_MetaG_SC_2013 (SPAdes) (version 2) | ecosystem: Environmental > Aquatic > Freshwater >...
CAGTATAGCGATGCAGGGTTATTCCCGATAAGCGCCTACAAAATGAGCAAATACTGGAAGCTGTTTTGTGATGCATACACTTCAAAAACTTCAGATTTGTTACAGAACAGAAGCCTCCTGACTGTAACCGGGTATACATCAGCCTATTTCAATATTGCACAAACCGCCAATAAGGGATTTGATATAAACCTGACAACAGTAAATATTAAGACCAAAGATGTAATGTGGACGACTACCATCAATGCGGCCTGGCAAAAAGACCATGTGGTTTCTACAGCTAACGGAAACCAAAATGATATTAACAATAACCTTTTCATAGGACAATCTCAGGGTGTAATTTATGGCTATAAGTCATTGGGTTTATGGCAAGAGAAAGATTCTGTTTCATACAAAGCCTTTACGTCCAATTCTTTCTCCCCAGGTTTTACCAGGGTAGCAGACTTAAATGGGGATCATAAAATTGATCCGAATAACGACCGCCAGATTATAGGATATACAAGGCCGCGTTGGGTTGTGGGTATGACCAATACTGTTAGTTATAAAAACTTTGATTTATCTATCTTCTTGTATGGCCGTTTAAGCTACCTGTATAACACAGGTGGTGAAGGTGAGGCAGGACGTGGTGTTACCCGGCAAATTGATTATTACAACGAAAACAATAAGAATGCAACTTATCAGAAACCAGTGTATAATGCAGGTAATGCTTCATTAGACCCATACTACAGCGCATTAGGCTACCTGCCGGCTTCTTTTATTAAAATACGAAATATCTCTATGTCTTATAACACCAGTTCCGATTATTTCAAAAAAGCAGGATTTTCCAGTTTGAGGATTTATCTGCAGATAAGCAATCCGGGAATGTTATTCTCTAAACTTAAATACCTCGATATGGACGTGGCAGGGCCAACCTGGAACCGCGGTGTTACAATTGGTTTTAACGCATCATTTTAATAAAACAAAACTGAACTATATGACAAAAAATAATTTTTTAACAAGGCTAGTGCTTCCTGCATTGGTATTTTTTGCAGTTTCCTGCAAAAAATCTTTCCTGGATGAAACCCTGACAACAGCAAGGGGGATGGATTTTTATACGACAGATGCCGGCATACTGCAATTATCAGCTGGTGCTTATTACCAGGTCTTTGCTGTTCCGGAAAATGGAGAATGGTATTACGCAGCAACCAATTATGGTACAGACGAGTTTCATGTTGGCGGAGACCCCTCCAATGCACCATGGAACAATTATGATGCGACTTTCAATTCTGTAAACCAGGGTAGTAATGGCAATATAGCGCTAGCCAATTTTCAATGGGACGCTTTGTACATTGGAATTGGAGATGCCAATTTATTAATTCAAAATTGCACTAAGAGTACTTCTACTAATACTGCAGTTAAAAATACTTCTTTAGGCGAAGGGTATTTTATGCGTGCGTATAATTATTTAAGGCTGGTAACCCAATATGGTGCTGTGCCATTACAAATTACGCCCATTAATTCGGTCGTATCCGAATTTACAAGAGCAGCTCCCAAAGATGTATACGCACAAATAATTACTGATTTAAAAGCGGCTATACCACTGTTGCCCACAAGTGGGGGCCCTTCGCATATAACCCAGGATGCTGCCTCACATTACCTGGCCAAAGCATATTTGTTCAGGGCGAGTGAAATCAATAGTTCATGGAACGCAGATACCAAGGCGGCAGATTTGGCGGCTATTACGCCACTTTGTGATGCAATAATCGCACGTCATCCTTTAGCTGCCAATTTCGGGAGTTTATGGAATTTTACTGGTATAAATGGTGCCAATGAATCTTTGCCAGAAGTGATTTTTTCAGCCCAATTTACCAACGACTTAAATTCAAACCTTCAGAATGGTAATACGCAGCATTTGTATTTTGTATCCCGGTATGATATCCAGGACCAAATGCAAAGGGATTTAACCGGCGACAGGCCTTTTAGCAGGTTAGCAACTACCTACTATGATTACCGTTTGTTCGATTTGGTAAATGATTCAAGGTTTTGGAAATCATTCAGAACCAAAAGTGCACTGAATGGCGGCTCACCTGTAGCGCCAAACAAACAGGGTGATTTGGGTATCATGTTTGTTATTAATCAGCCGGGCGATGCAAGATATCCCTTGTCAAAAATCTGCAAAACCACTGCTGGTACCAGTTTGGTGACGGATGTGAATGGTACAGGAAGGAATATACCAACCACCTATGTAGCCTACCCCAATGGCAGAACCACCGATGGCGCCATTTATACTGATTTAACAACCGTTGGACAGGGTTATCCATCTTTGGGCAAGTACATGGATGGATCAAGAAACTCATTAAACGATGTTGTTGGGCACAGGGATTTTATTTTAGCCAGAAGTGCTGAAACTTACCTGATTGCCGCTGAAGCAAAAATAAGGCTGGCACTATCCGGTTCAGGCAGTTATTCAGATGCATTTCCCTATATCAATGCAGTAAGAACGCGTGCACAGTATGCAAGCGGGGAGAACCGGAGTGCGTATAATGATGGCGGCAATACATTGACAGCTGGTCTTCAGTCAGTCCTTCTTAGTTCATTTTATCCGGGAAACTCTTACTATGAATCAAATAATATAGCACCCACTACAGCCGCCTCTTCAAATTTGGCTGTTAACGTTATTAATCCCCTGCCTGCGCAGGATGAATATATTATCAGTGCTTTAGGATACTCATCAGATTATGACAGAATGCTGTGTTATTTATTAAATGAGAAATCCCGTGAATTGATGGGAGAATATAAACGTTGGGAAGACCTGGCAAGAACACAGACTTTGGTTAAACGGGTACAGGTTTTTAATCCTGAAGGTGCACCCAATATAAAAGCCTTCCACAGCCTGCGGCCAATACCACAAAATTTTCTTGATGGCGTTCAAGCGGGTGGGATTGTGTTAACAGGAGCCCAGAAACAGGCAATGCAAAACCCGGGTTATTGATGCTAAAGGAACTGTTACATCAGGTAGTATCAGCTGGCCGGAATGCAGCATTCAGTTTTAGTTACTAAGCCACTCATCAATAAACAGCAAAGGACGGTCAATTAATATTGCACCGTCCTTTTGCTTTTAAACGCCGGCCATACCATTATTTATTTAGTATTTTAAATTTTATCAGCAATGAAGCAAATACTTTTTTCAGCCATACCAATGCTACTGCTGGCAACTATTTCTGTGAATGCGCAAACAACGCCCAAAGGAAACGATGTGAATACGCCTTTGCACCTGCTGCAACCGGATTATCCTGTGCCTTATGGCGTGCCAGCAAAAGACAGTATCAAGAAATTACTCGATCGCATCTACAACTACCTGGATGCTGTAACGCCTGCGCAACTGGTGAACCGTAAAACAAATGAAGCTGTAACAGATTATACAAAGGCCGACAGCAATACCATTTTTAAACCCGGTGATTTCAGGCTGATGAGCTACGAATGGGGCGTTACCTACAGCGGTATGTTATTGGTGGCAGATGCTACCGGTGATAAAAGATTTGCCGACTATACCAATAGCCGTTTGCAGTTTATTGCAGCCATTGCACCTGCATTGAAAATTTTGTACGAGAAAAATCCGGCTGCACCAAATCCCATCCGTGGGTTTCTTAACCCGCATGCCCTGGATGACGGTGGTGCGCTTAGTGCTGCTATGATTAAAAGCCTGCGCAACAGTTCGCAGAATGCAAACCTGCGTCCATTGACAGATAATTTTTTGCAGTTCATCAGCACAAGAGAATACAGGCTGGCAGATGGTACACTGGCACGCAACCGGCCGCAGCCCAACAGCCTGTGGCTGGATGATTTGTACATGGGCGTGCCTGCACTGGCGCAAATGGGCAAACTAACCGGCGATGTAAAATATTTTGACGATGCGGTAAAACAAATACAGCAATTTTCTGCTCGCATGTTCAATAAAGAAAAAGGCGTTTACATGCATGGCTGGGTTCAGGGCATGCAGGAACATCCGCAGTTTCATTGGGCAAGGGCAAATGGCTGGGCCATTTTGGCCATGGAAGAATTGCTGGATGTATTGCCCGAAAACCATCCGGGCAGGAACAGTATACTGGAACAATTGAAAGCACATATCAAAGGACTGACGGCTTACCAGTCCGGAACCGGCTTCTGGCACCAGTTGCTGGACAGGAACGATGCTTACCTGGAAACATCCGCTACTGCCATCTATACTTATTGTATTGCCCACGCAATTAACAAAGGTTGGATTGAGGGCACCGTGTATGGCCCTGCAGCCGCTTTGGGCTGGGCTGCCATTGCTACCAAAATAAATGAAAAAGGAGGGGTTGAGGGGGTTTGCGTTGGAACCGGTATGGGCTTTGATCCTGCATTTTATTACTACCGCCCGGTAAACGTATATGCTGCTCACGGTTACGGACCCGTGCTTTTGGCCGGTGGCGAAATGATACAGCTGCTGAAGAAAAATGCCTTCCGGATCAATGACAGCGCCCTGCAATTTTATAATGAAAAGTAATAAAATATGAAAAGAATTCTTTCGCCGATCTTTTTATTTTTATTAATCGTCAGTGCACATGCACAAACCAGCTTTGCGTTTAGTTTTGGGAACGGTAAAATAGTAAAGGGGTATACGCCCGTTACACCACAATCAAATTTTACGTATCAAACCGGGTACGGCTTCAGCCAGGGTTCAGTGCTGGAAGCGGTTGAACGTGGGGGTGCCAATCCTTTAACGGCGTCTTTCATTACTTCCACAAAACCTTTTTATTTTTCTGTGCAGCTGCCAGAAGGAAATTATGATGTAAAAATTATTTTGGGCGATGTAAAAGGCATCAGCGCAACTACGGTAAGAGCGGAATGCCGCCGGCTGGTGCTGGAAAATGTGCGTACCAGTAAAGGCAAAATAATTACCGAAACAATCACCGTACATGTAAGAGACAGCCTGATTAGAAATAAAGGTGGAACAATAACGGATAAAGTGAAATTAAAATCCCGTGAGTCTGGTTTTTTACACTGGGATAACCTGCTTACACTTGAATTTAATGATTCCCTTCCCAAGTTGTCTGCCATTGTAATTACACCCAATAAAAAAGCGACCAGCATTTTCCTGGCCGGCAATTCTACCGTGGTAGATCAGGACCGTGAGCCGTGGGCTGCATGGGGGCAAATGTTGCCACGTTTTATTGTGCCTGGATTGGCTGTAGTGGCCAATTATGCAGAATCGGGCGAAACATTAAAAGCATTTGAAGCAGAAAAAAGACTGGATAAAATATGGAGTATGGCAAAGGCGGGCGATTACCTGTTGATGGAATTTACGCACAATGATCAAAAGCCGGGCGCCAATTACCTTGAGCCATTTACTACTTACAAGCAAACTTTAAAAGAATGGATTGCGGCGGCACGCAAAAGAAAAATGATACCAGTATTGGTTACCTCTATGCACCGCAGAAATTTTGATTCGGCCGGGCATATCATTAATACATTGTCTGATTATCCGGAAGCCATGCGGCAAACCGCCAGCGAAGAAAAAGTTGCACTGATTGACTTGAATGCCTTTAGTAAAACTTTGTATGAAGCCTGGGGTGAAGAATTATCCATCAAAGCATTTGTGCATTACCCGGCAAATACATTTCCGCATCAACCGGAGGCATTGAAAGACAACACGCATTTTAATCCGTACGGCGCTTACCAGCTGGCCAATTGTGTGGTACAAAGTATAAGACAACAGCATCTGCCACTTCAACAATTTATAAGGAAAGATATTCCTGCTTTTGATCCTGCCAAACCCTCACCGCCAGGAAATTTTTACTGGCCGCCATCGGCGTTTGTAACGGCCAGCAAGCCGGATGGCAATTAGAAGTCTGTATTTATGGTGTAAATTCCGTTCCTTACGAACGATTGGTGACTGCAACCTGAATTTGTACGAAGCCTTTTGATGTAACATTGCAATAACATTATTTTTTACCCCCTGGTGCTAGATGACACATGGTAGCATCATTTAGCGATGCGGACGATGAGAAGGTTTCGGCTTAACCCACAGTACAATGACTACAGCAGATAAAATACAATTCAAGCATCACCTGAAGCAATTCTGCCAGCAGCACATTGAGCAAAGAATGATTGCTGCAAAAGAGGCTATCCAAAATGCGCAGGACGCAGCCAACAATGAAGAGAAAAGCTCTGCGGGCGATAAATATGAAACAGGCCGCGCCATGGGCCATTTGCAAAAAGATATGCATGCGCGGCAATTGACGGAATATATAAAGGAGTTGAGTAGCTTACTGGCAGTGAACACAGCGGTAATCTACGATCATGCAACAGCAGGCGCTTATATAGAAACCGGAGTGGTTTCTTTTTTCATCGCTGCCGGGCTGGGCAAGCAAATGATTGACGGCAAACAAATATTTTTTCTTTCGCCCAATGCACCGCTGGCCGCCCTGCTGCAACATAAAAAACAGGGTGATGTTTTTGTTTTTAATAAGAATAGTATTGTTATTGCTGAAGTATTTTGAGAAGTGACTGGGTAGTAGTAAGTGGCCAATGTGGAAGAGAGAGCAAATGGAGAAATGTATTGCCTTTGGTAGCCCAACTGTATTTAACAGCCCACTGACCCTTTCTACCATTCACCTCTAGCTATTCCCCACTTGCTTCCTCACCTCCGGCGCTACTTTTGTTCCAAACAATTCAATGGAGCGCATGATGGATTTGTGGGGCATGGCACCCATGCTCATTTGCGCCAAAAAGCGATCGTGTTTAAACAGTTCGTATTCGTATAGAATTTTATCAATAACCTGTTGCGGGCTTCCTACCAATAAAGAACCTTTGGGTGAACGCATGTATTCAAATTGTTCGCGTGTCATGCCCGACCAGCCACGTTCGCGGCCAATACGCGTCATTACATCTGCATACGAGGGGTAAAACGCATCAGACGCCTGCTGAGAATCACCTGCAACAAACGTGTGCGAATTGATGCCAACAAGTGGTTTCTCGTATCCGGCATTTTTTGCACTGTTGCGGTAAAGGGTAAGCAGCGGTACAAACTGATCGGGCATACCGCCGATAATGGCCAGTGCCATGGGTAAATGAAGTGTTGCCGCCCGTACTACTGATTCGGGTGTACCGCCAACGGCCACCCAGATGGGCAATTTCTCCTGGAAAGGCCGCGGATAAACACCCAGGTTATTAATGGAAGGCCGGTGTTTTCCCTTCCAGCTTATTTTTTCTTTTTCATTCAGCTTTACCAGCAGATCCAGTTTTTCTGAAAACAATTCATCATAGTCTTTCAAATCATAACCAAATAAAGGAAAAGATTCGATAAAAGAACCGCGCCCGGCCATAATTTCGGCCCGCCCACCGGACAAAAGATCAACCGTTGCAAAATCCTGGAATACCCGAACGGGATCATCAGAACTTAATACGGTAACTGCGCTGGAGAGTTTTATCGTTTTTGTTCTGGCGGCAGCTGCACCCAATATAACTGCCGGAGAAGATGCAATATAATCCGGCCGGTGGTGTTCGCCCACTGCAAAAATGTCCAGGCCCACCTGTTCGGCCAATGCCACTTCTTCCAAAAGATTTTGCACGCGTTCGTGCGGACTAATCATTTTTCCGGTGATTGGGTCGGCAGTAATGTCGGCAAATGTGTAAACACCTATTTCCATGGCTGTATTTGCAGATTAACGGTTGATGGGCTAAAAGTAATTTGTTTTCAGTTGCTTTACATAATTTCAGGTATTAAGTTCAATGACAACTTTTCCTGTTGTCATCAATGCATTAATAGCAGCCAATGAAAAAGATACACTATACCACGCTCGCCTTTTTATTCATTGTTTTTTCTTCTCAATGTTTTGCGCAGCAATTAACATGGACAGAAGCAGCACCGGGTGTTTGGAAAGGAATTGTTGGCAAACCAGAAGCCTATGATTTATTAAAAGCTTCGGGGGCCGTGCCCAATACAAAAGCCATTGCAGCCTTGCAACCGGCCAGCTTTCCGTTCGATAAAATGGAATGTTCGGCCATTGTTACAGACAACAAAACCTATTTGCGGTTTCCATTGGCAAAGGAAGAGCAGTTGTTTGGATTTGGATTAAACTTTCAGACGGTGCAGCAGCGCGGAAGGATTATGCAATTGCATGTTGATCATTATGGCGGCCGCGACAACGGCCGCACCCACTCGCCCACGCCGTTTTATGTTTCTTCAAAAGGATATGGCGTTTTTGTAAATTCTGCGAGGTATTTAACCGTGTATGCAGGAACAGGTGTACGAAAAGACAGTAAAGCAGCCCCGGAAGAACAAGACAGAAATACCGATAAAGACTGGAGTGCACAACCTTATTCGGATGCAGTTGAAATACTGGTGCCTGCAGGGGGAGTAGAAATTTATGTATTTGCGGGTCCTGCAACATTGGATGCCGTAAGGCGGTTCAATTTATACAACGGTGGTGGTTGCCTGCCGCCCCGCTGGGGATTGGGTTTTACGCAGCGGGTAAAATCTTTGTATACATCGGATGAAGTAAAAAATGAGGCGGATGAATTTACTTCAAAAGGTTATCCATTGGATTTTATTGGCCTGGAACCCGGATGGCAAAGCAAATCTTATCCCGGCAGTTTTGAATGGGATACATCAAGGTATCCTGATCCTGGAAAATTCGTTACTGAGATGCTGCAAAAGAATATACGGGTCAACCTTTGGATCAATCCATATGTTTCCAAACACGCATCATTTTATAAAGACATTTTGCCCTTCACAGGTTCACATACGGTTTGGAATGGCGTTGTGCCCGATTTTACAATAGATTCGGCCCGGCGCCTGTTTTTCGGCCAGTTGCTGAACAACCAGGTGATACCCGGTGTAAGCGGTTATAAAATTGATGAAGTGGATGGCGTAGACAATTGGCTATGGCCCGATGTGGCCAGGTTTCCGGGAGGCCTTGCGGCAGAACAAATGCGGCAAACCTATGGCGTACTGCTGCAACGTTACAGCACCGATCTTTTTCGCCAGCAAAACAAAAGAACTTATGGACTGGTAAGGGCTTCCAATGCCGGTGCGGTTTCTTTTCCCTATGTTATTTACAATGATTATTACAAACACGAAGATTTTGTAACCGCACTGGTAAACAGCGGTTATGCAGGTGTGTTATGGACGCCGGAAGTGAGGGCATCGGCCACGGCTGAAGAATGGTTGCGCAGGATGCAGACAGTGGTTTTTTCCCCAATGGCAATGATAAATGCTTGGGCCAGTGGCACCAAACCATGGTCTTATCCGGAAGTGGCTGGCGACATTAAAGCACTGGCCTTGCTGCGCATGCAGATGATGCCATACTGGTATACCGCATTTGCGCGGTATCATTTTGAAGGCATTCCGCCGTTCAGGGGCATGAACCTGGAACCCGGTTTTAACGAGGCTGTTTCAAAAGGGGCGGTCAATGCCAACCTGGAAGAGAATCCGTATTTGCTGGCAACAAACCGGGATATCAAAGATCAATACATGGCGGGCGATTATTTGCTGGTGGCGCCATTGTTTGCCGGCAGCCAAACCCGCAAAGTGGTTTTGCCAAAAGGCAACTGGTACGATTTTTACACAGGCGCATTTGCAGGGAATGGCGAAGTAATTACTGTAAAACCCGGCACTGGTAATATTCCGGTGTTTGTAAAAGATGGCGCCATTATACCCATACAGCCAGCATTGTTGCATGCGCCAAAAGCGGGTGATACAACGCCCATTGAGTTCAGGCATTATGGTGAAAAGAACGGTACTTTTCAATTGTACGATGATGATGGGGAAACTTTTGATTACGAGAAAGGCGCTTATGCCTGGCGGTTAGTAGAAATGAAAAAGAACAATAAAGGAGAATGGATTGGATCCATATCTGCCCCGGAGAAAGACAAACCCAATACCGTGGGTGCCGTAAGCTGGAAGCAGGTGAAGCCATAAATATTTTTTACCACAAAAGAGTAAAGGCGGGTTAACGGAGTTTGAGGAGGCGAATGCTTTGTGAACCTCCGTAAAATGACGTCATTCTCTCCTTGGCAAAATCTTCTTGTGAAGAACAGTTGCACAGCGAACAAAAGCAAAAGTGTGCGACGCAAGTATTTTCAGTTGATTTACCAATGTGGGTCTAAAAATGCTTTTTCTGCAACATTTTCAAAAGCTTTGTAATAATTAAAGTTTGGTATCCAGCAATCTTCTGTGATAATTAACCTGCCCGAGGTGATAGCCAAGATGGGTAGCCAGGTGTACCAGCATGTAAGCGGAGGTTGTTTTTGTTTCCCAAACCAGTAAGGGAAATTCTGCGGCAAGCTGTACTTCTGTTACAAGTGGCAGCGTGCTTTCAATCATAGTAATGGTTTCCCCGATCATTTTTAAAAGCGCTTCCCTGGCAATGCCCTTTAAAGAAAATTCCAGTTCACGGTTTCTGGTATAACCTGTGTTGCCATATACTGCGCCAATATAGGTATTCAAATTACCTACCAGGTGCAGGCAAAGATTACCGGCAGAATTGGCAATGGCCTTGTCTGTTGTCCATATAATATTTTCATTGTTGTATAAACTTATTTCATCCTTTAGTTTGTTTAAATCGCGTACTAAAAACGTTTTTAACAATTCAGGCAGCATGATTTGGTTGTTTTTGTGATGCTAATATAAGGCAATCGTTTTTCTGTTAACCGCAATGCATTATTGCACCTCAGTTTTATTTTTCATTTTTTTGAAACCCCGGAATTGTGTAGCTTGGTATACTTCTTACGGCAATCCTCCCGCTGAAATGTTTCTTATTTTATAACCAAAAATTATATGTAATGAAAACGATTCAACTCATGATCGCATGTTTTGCGCTCTTGTTTTTTTCCTGCAACAGCGACAGTAAACCCGCTGCCACTGCTGAAACGCCGGCCGCCGGCGGTGAAAAAATGAGCGCCAGGGCGCAAAAAAACCTGGATGCCATGCATGTGGTGAACAAGGCATTTGCAACCGGTGATGTAAACGGTATCGACAGTGTTGTAGCCGCCGATTTTGTAGATCATACGGACAAGGGTACTGCAAACCGCGACAGCCTAAAGTCGATGATCATCCTGTCTGCGAAAGACAAAACCATGAAGATGGAAACCATTAAGGAAGTGGCGGACGATGATTATGCATTTGCTATGATGCACATGTCGGGAACGGGCGATGGTGTGATGATGCCTGCTGGTCCGTATGAGATGCACTCAACGGAAATTGTGAAATTTAAAGAGGGCAAGGCCGTAGAGCACTGGAGTTTTATGGAAATGGGCGAAATGGCTAAAATGATGCAGGGCATGATGCCGCCCGCTAAAGACAAAATGAAGGCTCCGGAAAAGAAAAAATAAATGAGTTACTGGTCATCAAAAATGCCGCTGTTTTGCAGCGGCATTTTTTTATGGGGATAGCGGAAGCATATTCTTATTTAAGATTTGTTTCAAATAATTTGAAGATGCGTTTGTATTCGTCGGTCCAGCTGCTGGGTTCTACAAAGCCATGGTCTTCCATGGGGTAGCCAATGATTTCCCAGTTGTCTTTGCCCAGCTCAATCAGCCGCTGCGAAAGTTTTACAGCGTCCTGGAAATTGACATTGGTATCTACAATGCCGTGGCAAATCAGCAGATGGCCTTTTAAGCCACTGGCCCAGTAATACGGTGAGCTTCTGTGGTAAGCAATGCTGTCATTGAATGGCTCATTCAGAATATTGGAAGTATAGCCATGGTTGTACTGTGCCCAGTCTGTAACCGGCCGCAAAGCAGCACCCGCCGCAAATGCATCGGGCGTTGTAAACAGGGCCATGAGCGTAATAAAGCCACCATAAGAACCACCATACAGCCCAATGTGTTTTGCATCCACGCCCAGTGAATCCACCATGTATTTTGCTGCATCCACCTGGTCGGTTAAATCTTTGCCACCCATAAAGCGGTAAATGCCGGTACGCCAGTTGCGGCCATAGCCTGCGCTGCCACGGTAATCAATGTCCAGCACGGTATAACCATTGTCGGCCAGTAAATTGTTAAACATATATTCCCTGAAATAACTGCTCCACCATTTGTGTGCATTCTGCAGGTAGCCTGCGCCATGTACAAATATTACGGCGGGTTTGGAGGCTGCCTGTTTTACCGGTTTGTACAAACGGGCGTAAACTGGTGCACCATCCCTTGCGGTAATCGTCATCACCTGCGGGTCCCTCCATAGGTAAGAACTGAATTCTTCGCTGGCAGCTTTATTGGTTACCTGTACCGGTTTGGCGCCGGGTTTGTTTTCCTGCAGATACAACTCCCAGGGTTTGGTGCTGTAAGAATATAGAATGGCAATTTGCTTTTCATCGGGCGAAAGCGTTACCTGGTTGGCGCCGGTAAGCGTGGTAATGCGTTCTGCCTTGCCACCGTTTAGGGATAACCGGTAGAACTGTTGCTCGCCAGGATGCACTTCGTTGGTACTGATGTAAAAATATTTTTTATCTGCAGAGAGATCGGCCTGCTGCACTTCATACCTGCCGCTGGTAAGGGCTTTCTTTTCGCCGGTATTTACATTCACCGTATACAGGTGTGTATAGCCGGTAGCTTCAGATTGAAACCAGAACGTGTTTTCATCAATCCATCCTGTATTGGCACCGCCAAAACTTCCGCCAATACCCGGCCCGCCTATCCAGGCATCATCGTGCTGGCGATCCAGCAGTTTTAATTTGCCTGTAGCCGGATTCAGCAGCAACAGCCAGCGGTCTTTGTTGTCCTGAGAACGCACATCAACTACTACATGTGTGCCTTTGTCTGACCATACTGGTGTTGAAAAACCAACCGCCCTGTTCAAAGAATCCTTTAATTTCTTTTTGTATACTTCGGGATAGTCTTTAAAATAGACAGGAATGTCTCTGATGCCTTCAATATCATTTATTTTAACGGGCAACAGGCTGTCTTTTTCCGTATCAAACACAAACAATTCCTGTGTGCCCTGGGTGGCACCCACTTTTGTGCGGCCGGGAATGTCTTCTGTAAAACCGCTTTCGGTTACATAATTGGGCACAATCGTCGACTTGCCGCGTTCGGCCTTGTACAGGCGGTAGCTAATGTATTTTCCATCGGGGCTAATGGTGGTTCCAAAAAGGCTTTTGTCATCGAGGTAAATGGTCTTCAGCGTTTTCTTTTTTGGGATGGCATTGGCCATAGAATCTGTAAGATCCCTTTTTTGTTTGCGGCTGCGCAATACATCAAAGTTGCTGAGCTGATCTTCTTTCAGCCATTTTTCCTGTGCATTCAGGTTGTCTTTTTTTAGATCTTTTGGCGGCGCTGTTCCCCGTTGAAAATTGCTGAGCTGGGTGGTAAGCCCGGTAGCAATATCCCAGGCATACAGATTCTGGTTGAGGGTGTATACAACTTTTGTATCGTTGAACGAAAAATAGGGGTCGCTTTCTACTTCCATGGTTTGGGTAATGCGGCGTTCTTTACCGGATTTAACATCGGCCAGGAAGATATCGCCATCCTTGTCGTACACATAGCCACTGCGGTTATTGTTGTACGTAATGTCTCTGCCGCGGAGAATGGATTGCCGTTGGGCATAGCTGGTTTTTTGCGGCACCAGGTTTTCTTTGCTGATATAATACAAAGAATCGGTGATGGCTTTTTCAGGATTCCAGTTAAAATAGAGGTATTTGCTGTCCTGGCTCCAGTTTACATTGGCCGGAGAAGTGCCCATCCATTTCGGGTCGCGCATAATTTTTTGCACGGTCAATACACCGGGCTGGTTTTGCGCAAGCACTTGTACGGTGATGAACAATAAAAGAAAGCAATTGATTTTTCTCATACTTGTTGTTGGTATTGGTTAGAGTATTATTCCGCTTAAGATGGCAAATGCTACGGAGAAATAAATGATCAGTCCCGTTACATCTACCAGGGTTGCCACAAAAGGTGCAGAAGAAACGGCCGGGTCGGCGCCTAGTTTTTTTAATAAGAGTGGCAGCATAGAGCCACTGAGTGTGCCCCAGAGCACAACGCCTACCAATGAAATACCCACTGCCAGCGCAATAGGTATGTAATGCGGGCCGTAAACAGCAGGAAACAACAGCGACCACAAAACAATGCGGGTGAATCCTATAAGTCCCAGTACACTGCCCAGTAGCAACCCTGATAATATTTCCCTTCTCATTACACGCCACCAGTCTTTTACGGTAATTTCTCCCACGGCCATGGCTTGTATAATAAGGGTGGATGCCTGTGAACCACTGTTGCCGCCACTGGAAATAATTAAGGGAACAAACAATACCAGTACCACCGCTTTGGCAATTTCACCTTCAAAATATTTCATGGCAGTGGCCGTCAGCATCTCGCCCAGGAACAATACGACCAGCCACACAATCCTTTTTTGAAATAACTTGAACAAAGATATTTCCAGGTAGGGTTCGTCCAGTGCTTCGGTACCCCCCATCTTTTGCATGTCTTCGCTGAACTCTTCGCTGGCAACCCATAGTATATCGTCGATGGTTACGATGCCCAGCAATAAGTTGTTATTGTCTACCACGGGCAGGGCTACCCGGTTATTCATTTTAAAAGTCTGGCTGGCAATTTCCTGGTCGTCGTTTACATTCAGGGTAATGTAGCGGTTGTCGATGATCTCACTTACTTTTTTGTCGGGGCTGGCAAGAATGATTTCACGGATGCGCACATCATCAATAAAAATTCCCTTTTCATCCACTACATAAATTACATCAATCGTTTCACTGTCTTTGCCCACATTGCGTATTTGCTGCAATACGTCGTGCACGGTCCATTCCATTGGCACGGCAATATAGTCGGGTGTCATCAGCCTGCCCACGCTGCTTTCGGGGTAGCCCAGCAGGGCCAGGGTTACTTTTCTTTCTTCGGGGTCCAGTGTTTTAATCAGTTCTTTCACCACTTCACCCGGCAATTCTTCCAGGAAGGCGGTGCGGTCATCCGGCGGCAGTTCATTCAGTAATTCGGCCGTTTTTAAAGGAGGGAGATCGTGAATGATGTTTTTTTGAGTGGCCAGGTCCAGTATCTTAAACACTTTAGCGGCCCTGTGTACGCTCATATTGGCCACTATCTGGCTTTCGTAATCGGGGTATTCATTTATCAGTTCGGCTACATCGCTGATGTTCTGCTGGTTCAGCCATTCTTTTATGCGCAACACGTCATCGCTTTGTACCAGTTCCAAAAACTGTTCCTGCATGGTCGGTTCTTCTAACTCTAAGCTCATGCGTCAAATTTACCTTTTCTTATATTTAAAAGGCCAATTGTTAATTGCAAACTGATGAACTAATTTCAGCCCCCGGGGAAATTAATGCCGGGTTAATCCCTGTAATGTACATTAACAGAAAATTTACCAGCAAGCCATGATACAGCCTTTTCTTTTTATAGCGCCAACAGCTGCCATGGGCCGGGGCGTTTTTACAAATCAATCCATCGGAAAAGATACCATTATAGAAATTGCCCCTGTGATTGTGATGAACGGAGCAGATCGCAAAAAGCTGGATGAAACCCTGCTGCACGATTATATTTTTGAATGGGGCGAAGTGGAAGGGCAATGCTGTATGGCGCTGGGCTATATACCTTTGTACAACCATTCTTATGCGTCTAATTGCGATTATGAAATGGATTATGAAGCACTAACCATTACAGTTAGAACCATGCGGGCGATTGAAGCGGGCGAAGAATTGTTTATCAATTACAACGGAGAATGGAACGATGAGAAGCCGGTTTGGTTTCACAGTCCGGAATAGTCAAGATTTTAATGCCTGGTATTTTTAAAAGTGAAAACTTTTTTGAGCCGCCGTATTTTTTATTCCGGGTAGCCAAATCCCCTGGTATATGCCACAACTCCAAACGAAAAGACGAGGAACGACTAATCTGTCAGTCGCCCGCCTGCAGCTACCCATGCGGAAATTTTATCGCGGTCTGCCTGTGCCAGGGCCTGCCGTGGTGGCTGGGGCATCTGATCTGCGGTACCGGCCTGGTCTACAGCCCGGGTTTTAATTAGTGTTGAATAATCAACGATGGTGCAATCGACAGTATAATTGGGAGATTGGGTTCCGTTATGACAACCAGTTACTGCGCAATTGCTGGTAAGAATGGTTTTTACTGCCGTAAAAAGAGGACCCGGCGTGCCGGTGCAGCCTGCCACTTTTGAAACAATTGTGGTACTGACACTACCTGTACAGCCATTTGCACTTTTTGCAGTAATGGTATATTTGCCGGCTGCAAGATTGATAAAACTGCCGGAAGCCTGGAAGCTGCCGGTATTTAACTGAAAAGTAAAACCGGATGCAGCACTAGCCGTGGCCGTTATACTACCGTTGGATACGCCTGCATCGGCCGCTACGGGGTTTGCTGTTACAACAACTGTTACACCGGCGCAGGGATCTGCGGGGGGCGTTGTGCCGCCGCCTTTGCTGCAGGCATTCAATACAATGGATGAAAATAATACTACCGCGATTGCCGTGTAGAAAAGCTGGGTTTTCTTCATAATAAAAATATTAGGCGATACTGGCAGGCAGGCTGTTAACGTTTTACCGGGTGCCGGTATTGTACAGAAAAATTGATGCCAAAACTGCTTAGCCTGATATTTCCGAAACCAACGCCGCCCAGCGGAATTTTGGCATAGGGCTCTATTTGCCAGTTCATGTGTTTGCCCAGTTGTTTTTCAAAACCGGCAGAAAGGTGCAGGATAGAGAAAACATGTTTAAAAGTACTGTCGGTACCCCATGATCCTGTCATTGGTTGGTTCATATTGTTCTTCCACGAATAATTGTAGTACTGCCTTGTCATGATATAGGATGACAAACCAGTGCTTGCAAAAAAAGCTGTTTTTGCACCAGGGTTAAATGTATACTTCGCCTGCAGCGGTATTTCCCACATTTTGCAATAACCCTCTACGTTTTGCAAATTAACATACAAAGTAAAGTAGGGATGGGGTGGATGAAAATCTTTGCCATTCAGGTTGTAATTCTTTTTCGTGTATATGGCACCGGTATATACAGACCAGTGTTTACTGAACTGGTAGCCAGCCTTGATGCCGAAATTGTAACCAATATTGTCGCCATGCGTAAATTTAACAGTGCTTAAATCAAGTCCGGCAGTAAGCCCGATAATGATGGCTTTTTCATTTTTTGATTTGGCTTTTTTCTTTGCCGTGTTGGCTGAATCCTTTTTATCCGTTTTTGCGGGGGGCAGATCAGCGACAGCTTTTTTTAAGTCGGCGGGTTGGTTGTTTTTTGTATCGGGTGCTGCTGCTGTGGTTTTTGGATCATCGGTTTTAACAGCGTCAGTTGCATCCGTATTCGAATTTGTTTTGGTATTGCCGCCATCTGTAACATTGTCTGCGGCATTGTTGCTGTTTTCAATGGTTGATACAGCCGGTTTTTTACCCTTTTTTACAGTACCGTTAGTACCCGTAGGGGCGTGGTGCCTGCCCTTAGTAGCAGCAGTTAAATGACCGGCAACAAAGGCTCCGGCGCTTGTTTGCTTACCGGAAGATACAGGGGCAATATTTGGTTGATGGGTTGTATTGGGTGCCACTTTATCGGCCACTTCACCTGTTCTATTATTTTCAGCTTTGGCATGGGTAGTTGCTGCAGCCAGCGGTAAAGATACTGGGGCATGCGTGGCAGTTAACTTCCTGGCCGTTCTGTTGCCGGAAATACCTGCATTGTTTTCGGCTGCTGTATTTTCTGTTACCGGTGTGCCTGTTTCGGTTGCTGATTTTGTGGGTGCGCTGCTTGTTTTGGCGGCATTGTCCGATGCGGCTTGCTGGCCGGTGGCAGGTTTATTATTAGCAGTATTTGTTTGTGCGTCAACAGGCAGGCGGTGCTTACTGTCAGCAGCCGGTATATCGCCCGGGGTGATTGATTTGTTTTTGTGATTGATCTGAACGCTGTACCAAATGCCACTGCCGGCCAGTGATAAGCCAAGCAGCAACAACAGGAAAAAGAAAAAGCCACGGCGCTTTTTTTCTTTCTCCTGCGGGAGCTCTTTATCAAGGATCTGCTGCAGTGCATCCCACGACGGCTGACCCGGCGCATGGTAATGCTCAGCAGCTTCCCTGCTTAAACGATCAATATCTTTTTCATCTGGTTTGTACATACGTGTTGTACTGGGTTTGTTGCGAAATGATTTTTCGCAGGTTATGCCTGGCTTTTGACAGGTTGGATTTGGATGCACCCACGCTGATATGCAGCTGGGTGGCTATTTCTTCATGCGTCATACCTTCTATTGCAAAAAGGTTGAAAACTGTTCTGTATACCGGTGTTAATTGTTTAATGGCTTCAATGATTTCTTCGTACGATAATTTGTCAATGGCAGTCTCACGGGTGTCGGCCACCGTTTCTGCATCTGTATTGTAGGCGTGCCCGTTTACCATCGAATGGTGTTTGCGCAGGTAATCAATACAGGTGTTAATGATAATACGCTTGAACCATGCTTTAAACAATGCTTCTGTATTCAACTGCCTTCCTGTATCAAACAGGTGCATGTTTTTATACAGCTTTACAAAAGATTCATTGGTAAGCTCCTCTGCCTCATGCTGGTGGTTGGTATAGCGATAGCAGATTTTCATGGCATAACCGTACAGCCAACGGTATAACTCCCCCTGGCTGTTGCGGTCGTTTTTGCAACATCCGTCAACGAGCGTCAATATATTAACAGCTTCATCGCTCAAAATATAGCTGGTGTAAGTAGGTATGGTAAAATTAATTTATTACTGCTTTCAATACGAAAGCGCCACCACGCGGGTTGCCTGTAAATCTATTTTAATTTAACCAGTCGTCCAAGGTTTTCAGGTCCAATATTGCCCCAGTCATGGGCGGGTTAAATGCCTCGCTTTTAACATTTTAAAAGCAGCATCAAAAAGTATGCAGGAGTCTGCATAAAAACCCCTGTTATGAAATATAGTTTTACCCGTTTTTGTATGGTTATCCTGATGACGACCAGCTTTGTGCAAAGTTCGCTTGCGCAGGGCACGGAACGGCCCATGCAAACCACCCGCAATGCCTCGCAGCTGTATTTTGAACTGGGCGGCCCCGGCATTATTTATTCATTTAATTACGATGGGCGGTTCAGCAAATACGAAAACGGCCTGGGACTCAGGATTGGCATTGGCGGTGCCTCTGTTAATGGCGATGGCTATTATGCGATTCCTTTTCAATTGAATTACCTGGCCGGCACGAAGGGTAAGTATTTTGAAGCCGGTTTGGGGGTTACCCATGCACCAGGGTTAAGGCTTTTTGACAACAACGGAGATACGTATGGCACGCTTACGCTTGGCTTCCGCAAACAGCCGGTTGGCCGGAAAGGGTTTGTATTTCGCGTTGCTTTTACCCCCATAGTGCAGTTCAATTACGGGGGTAGTTTTCTCCCTTTTGCCGGTATAAGCTGGGGGTATAAATTTTGATGCATGTGTCCGTGAGAGACTGGCCCGCACATTTCATTCGCAAAAATCTAAACCCTGTGCGCATTGGCGCTTTGCAGGTATTGCCTAATCCGATTTTAGTAAAGACTACAAATTGGTTATTACAATGGCCGCATTGGCCCGGGTGCAGGTTTGCGCCTGCAATACGTCTTTGCCCACCACAAGGCTCAGCACCCGGATGTCTGTCAGTGAGCCAGTCGAAAACACACCGTCCATTATTTTTTTATTGAGCTGTGCATCGATGCTTTTTTTATTTTGCTGCACCAGGCCGGTAATGCTAATGGTTGCTTTTTCGCGCAGGGTGCGCAATATTTTATTGCTGAAAAGGGCCTTGCCTACATTCAATACAAAATCCCTGCTTTTGAGTGAATAATCCAGGTCGGGTATGATGATCACCTGGTTTACTGTATCCAGTTGCGGCGTGCCGGTTAAATACAGGCTGCCTTTTTTATCGCCTTCAAAATCTACCAGTATTTCCACCTTGCCCTCTTCTGCGCCATTAAGCTGCACATTTTTGATGATCACCTGCCGGCCCTCTATTTCAAACGAAGTATCTTTTACCAGCTGGTTAATGATGCTGTTGATAAAAGGGTAATCGTATTTGGCATTGGTGTACACTTCTATGCCGGGCAATACATCGGCATTTTGCAAAGGCGGCAAAAACGAAGCCGTGTAATTATTGGTACTGTCGCTCTGCAGTTCCGGAAAACAATAAATGCCCAGTATTGCCTGCAATGTGTCTTTTACGCTGTTCATCTTTCCCATTTTTACGGCCGAGGGATTGATTTTTAGAAAACCGTATTTATCGAGCGGTATTTTTTTGTTGATCCGTTCTGCCAGTGTTTTGGTGGTGCTGCTGAAATCGAGCCCGTTTACCACGCTGTCCATAGAATAGCAAAAAGCATTGGTAGAAGATTTGATACTATCCATCACCTGCTGGGTAATATCGAGATTGAACATAGAAACAGTGCATTTTTCAAGAGCGCTTGCTTTTTGAGCAATTGTTTTAGTGTGTACTGTGTAATTGGGCTGAAACTGTAAAACAGAATTAATGTAGATATCTGTTTTTCGCATGGGTTCTTTGCCAAAACCACAGCTGCCGCCAATCCAGGGCGATGTTTGCTGCCCAAATGCACAAACGCATTTTTCGCCCGATACCTGGTAGGTACCACTTAGTTTTACCAATACCTGGTTATTGACACAATTGAAAGTAAAACCACCGGGCACAAAACGGTATTTGTAATGAAAGTCGCAGGAAGTTTGCAAGTATTGGGGCCAGCCATCGCTGGTCACTTCTTTTGGTACCAGCACCGCGGCTTTTGCCAAAAAGGGCGACATGGCCACTTTTACCGGTACATTGATCTTTGATTCTGGCAAAGCCGGCAAGACTTGTACTGGCGGAATGGTATTGTATGTTTTTTTGGTAGCAACACAAGATATCAGCGCCAGGGGAAGGATAAAGAACAAAAGCCATTTACTCATTAAAACCTGTTTTGAAGGCTAAAATTAAGCTGCAAAACGATAAGAGATTGTAAAGTTTTAGGGGAAGCGACGGCGCTGCAATCCGGCGTTCAGGAACAAATCGTTGAAAGGCCGTCCGGCAAGCAACTATCCCGGCAGAAAAATCGTATATTCATCAACCTTTTATTATAAAAAATTCTGCCGGAACCGGGTACTGCACACGACTGCTTTTATCAACCAATTACAGCGAACGGGGTAATGAAGAAATTTGTCATTTTCTTTTTTTGTATTTGCTGCATGTTTGCTGCAAAGGCAGACCATATTACCGGTGGTGAAATGTATTATACCTACGCCGGACTTGCCAATGGAGAATACCAGTACAATGTGGTGTTGAAACTTTTTATGCGCTGCAATAGCGGAAGGTTCTTCAGCGATCCCACGGTTATTTCAGTTTTTGACAGGGTAAACGGTCAGCACATCAAAGACATCAGCGCCCCGCTGAGCAGCCAGGAAAACCTCGATCTTGTCAATACCAACCCCTGCATCACAGATCCGCCACAGGTATGCTATGTTGTGGGTTATTTTTATTTCAGGGTTTCTGTTCCTCCTTCTGCAAATGGCTACCTGCTTTCCAGCCAGGTCAATTACCGTGTAAATGGCATCAATAACCTCGGTACTTACAACCAGGTGGGGGCCACCTATACAGCAGAAATTCCGGGCAATGCAGTTGGTGTTGTAGAAGCACCTGCCAATAACAGTGCTCATTTTACCGGTACCGACCTGGTGGTGATTTGCCAGGACAATAGCTTTACCTACAGTTTTGCGGCCACAGACGGAGACGGTGATCAACTGAGCTATGCGTTTTGCGGTGCTTATGTTGGCGGCAACAATGGAACACCGGGCAATAGCCAACCCGCTTCACCGCCACCCTATCTGCCGGTGCCATATGGGGCACCCAATTACAGTGCGTCTTCGCCACTGGGCAACAGGGTTAAAATTGATCCGGCCACCGGATTGATTACGGGAATTGGCCCGCCCGAAGGCAAATACATTGTAACGGTCTGCGTGTCGGAGATCCGTAATGGCGTTGTAATTGCAACACAGCGTAAAGATTTGCAGATTAACATCGCCTCCTGTACCATTGCTGCGGCCACCCTGGAACCCGATTACAGCATGTGCAAGACCGTGCCGGAAATAACACTTACAAACCTGTCTACCAGCCCGCTGATAAAGTCGTACGACTGGCAACTGGTAAACACGGCAGGTACGGTTGTTTTTAATTCTACTGCGCCAACGCCCAGCTATACATTTACAGACACCGGTATTTACCTCATAAAACTCACCATCAATAAAAACGATCTCTGTTCAGATACCAGCAGCGCACCCGTAAAAGTGTACCCGGGTTTTGTACCGGATTTTACAAGCTCGGGAATCTGCATCAACAAGCCCACCTTGTTTAAAGATGCCAGTACCAGTAAATACGGTACGGTTAACAGCTGGAACTGGAATTTTGGAGAAGCCGCCAGCACAGATGATGTCTCCACAGATCCCAATCCAGTTTATACCTACCCGCTGCAGGGCTTAAAAAATGTTCGGTTGATTGTTACCGATAGTAAAGGCTGCAAAGACACTGTATTAAAAGATATAACGATTGTAGACAAGCCACCCATTAAAATGGATTTCAGGGATAGCCTGATATGTGTAACGGATAAAGTGCAGCTGGGCGCAAGTGGGAGTGGTAACTTTAGCTGGACTCCATCTGTGAATATCATTAACGCATTAACGCCCACACCCGTGGTGGCACCGCTAACCACCACTACCTATTACGCAGACCTGGATGACAATGGCTGCAAGAACCGGGATTCTGTGAGCATCAGGGTGGTAGATCATGTTAACCTGAAAGCAATGGCGGATACCGTTATCTGCAGTACCGACAGTATCCGGCTGCACGTTGTTTCTGACGGATTGCGCTATACGTGGAAGCCGGCTGCGCAGCTGTTGAATGCAAATCTTGCCAACCCCGTGGCCTTTACCAATGCCACCACCTTGTACGAGGTAACAGCCAGTATTGGCAGCTGTAGTACCAAAGACCAGGTATTGGTTACGGCGATACCTTATCCGGTTGCTAATGCCGGGGCAGATACACTCATCTGTTTTCATAGCAGTGCCCAATTACATGGCGCGGTAAATGGCAATTCTTTTTTGTGGACGCCGGCCAATTCGCTCAACAACGCCGGACTTTTAAACCCTGTAGCAAAACCTTTTACCACAACGGCCTATGTTTTACTGGCTTACGATACAAAAGGATGCCCCAAGCCTGGTTTTGATACGGTGCTGGTAAAAATGCTGCCACCCATCAATGCTTATGCAGGCAATGATACCACCGTTGTTATTCAGCAGCCGCTACAGTTAAAAGCAAGCGGCGGGGTTAAATACCTGTGGGTTCCGGCTACCAATCTGTCTGCTGCCAATATTGCCAACCCAATAGCCGTAATCAATGAAGCAAACAATGCCTTGCAATACAAAGTGCTGGTGTACAATGAAGCCAATTGTGTGGATTCTGCCTATATCAGGGTAAGGGTATACAAGACCCTGCCAACGGTGTTTGTGCCCAACGCGTTCAGCCCGAACGGAGATGGCAAAAATGATTTCTTGCGGCCCATTACAGCAGGCATTCAGCGACTGGAGTATTTTAATGTGTTCAATCGCTGGGGACAACTGGTTTTTAGCAATACAGATGCGGAGGCGGGGGGATGGAATGGAAAACAGGCAGGAAAAGAACAACCCGCAGATGCTTATGTTTGGGTGTTAAGGGCAGTAGATTATAACGGAAGGGTGTTTACAGAGAAGGGAGTGGTGATTTTAATCCGATAATCGTAAAAATACGGTGCTGTCTAAAAAAAACTTTTGAAAGCCATACCCGCGTTAAAAACTTGAAAATCAGCAAGGGTTTTTGGGTATTTTGAATGAAGCGGAGATTTGTTAAGAAAATTTAACAGGGCGGGCAAAAAATAATTTTGCATATTCAGTTTTATGTATAATTTCACGCCCTCTACAAAAAAAAGGGTCCTTCCGTAGAAACGGACTGACCTCTAACGATTGCTTGCCATATGAAATTCTTCGAAATATGTTGAGCTGCTTGAACAGCTTTTCTTTTGATTTTTACGACCTTTAACGATTCATTGCTTTGCCAACCAACATCTCCAACACTTCCTCTTTCTTTGACTTAGTAAAGATAGGATGTGTTGGGATGTTCTTTTAATCAAGTTGTAAGTGTTTTTATTACGCTTAAACGGTACCCGGAAGACGAAAAGCCTTGACCCTAGTGGGTTCTATGAAAATTAAAATATTATGTCCAACCGTTTTTCAGATAGTTTATTTCAACTTGTTCAGTCCCTGGAAAAGTCGGAAAAAAGGAACTTTAAGCTGTATATCAAGCGAAGTTCAGGAAATGAGGACCTTAAAATCATCGAACTTTTTGATGCCCTGGACAAACTGAAAGAGTACGATGAGGCTGTTTTACTCAAAAAACTGCCTTCTATCAAAAAGCCGCAGTTGTCTAATATTAAAGTTCACCTCTATAAACAATTGCTGGCCAGCCTGCGGCTCCTTAAAAGTGCCGATAGTATCGATCTTCAGCTCAACGAGCAATTTGACTATGCACATATCCTGTACAAAAAAGGCCTTTTCTCCCAAAGCCTGAAAATTCTGGACAAAGCCAAGGAAACAGCCAAAGCCAACCAGAAATTCAATTTTTTAACCCTGGTGCTGGCACTTGAAAAACGCATCGAAATGCTGCACATTACCCGCAGTATGCAAAGCAGGGCGGAGCAATTGTCGGCAGAAACAGTGGAAGTAACAGGCCGCATAGATATGGTGGCAAAACTTTCCAATCTGGCCCTGCAATTGTACAGCTGGTTTATTAAGAACGGCCACGCCCGCAATGAAAAAGACGAAACTGCCGTAAAACAGTTTTTTAAAGTGCATTTACCACCCAATGCTGAAGAGCAAACCGGGTTTTATGAAAAACTATACCTTTTTCAGAGCTATTCCTGGTATGCATTTATACGGCAGGATTTTCTGATGTATTACCGCTATTCTCAAAAATGGGTTGACCTGTTTACAGAGCACCCGTTGATGCAGCGGGTAGAAACCGGGCATTACATCAAAGGATTGCATACGCTGCTGAATGCGCATTTTGATTTACGCAATTACGAAAAATTTGAAGTTACCCTGCGCCAGTTTGAAGCATTTGCCAAAACAGAGCGGGTAAAAGACCACGATAACTTCCGTATACAGGCTTTTATATACATTACCAGTGCCAAAATAAACCAGCACACCATGCTGGGTACTTTTAAAGCCGGGCTTTTGCTGGTGCCGGCCATCCAGGAAAAATTGATAGAATATGATCTGTTTATAGACAACCACCGCATTATGGTGCTGAACTATAAAATAGCTTCTTTGTATTTTGGCAGCGAAGACTACAGCACTTGTATCGACTACCTGCAAAAAATCATCAACGAGCAGGTAGACATCCGCGATGATCTGCAATCTTATGCAAGACTGCTGCACCTGATGGCACATTTTGAAATGGGCAATTATGAGCTGATGGAATACCTTACAAAATCGGTGTACCGCTTTATGGCCAAGAAGCAAAACGTTACCGTTCTGGAAGAAGAGATGTTCAAATTCCTGCGGACTTCTTTCCAACTGCCCAGGCATAAGCTGAGAACAGAGCTGGAAACATTTTTACAGAAGATCAAGAAGTTTGAAAAGAACCGTTTCGAAACCCGTGCCTTTGCTTATCTCGACATTATCTCTTGGGTAGAAGCCAAGGTATACCAGAAGCCCATGGCCACCATCATCCACGATAAATACCTGCAAAACCGCAAGCGTGAATACGCCTGAACGGTAGTATAAATGTTCATCAAAGTGTTGGTTTCATTCATAAAAAAGCCCCCGGTCATTGTATTTGACGGGGGCTTTTGGTTACAGGTGTTTCAAAAACAATTTATGGGAAGATGCCCAGTTCTGCATAGCTGGTACCTACTTTATTGATGGCAACCACATAAGCAGCAGTACGCATATCGGGTACGGCCGGGTTGGTTTTCCAGGCTTCCATGATTTCACGCGTGGCACCAATCATGGTTTCTTCCAGCCCGCTGTATACCAAATCATGTTCGTCGGCGCCGTGCATGATAAAATCCCTTTCTTTATCGCTTACTTTTTTGCTGGTCAGTTCTTCTATCTGGCCTAAAATATGGCTGTTCATGTTTTCGGTGAAGCGTTTTTCCATGCGGCCATAACGTACATGGCTAAGGTTTTTTAACCATTCAAAATAACTAACGGTTACGCCACCTGCATTTAAATACATATCCGGCACCACCAGTATGCCTTTTTTGATAAACACCTCATCGGCATCCGGCGTAAGCGGCCCGTTGGCGGCTTCACCAATAATTTTTGCCTTTATATTGGGGGCATTGTTGCCATCAATCACATTCTCCAGGGCAGCAGGTATCAAAATATCGCAATCCAGTTCCAGCGCATCGCCCGATTTGGCGCAGTTAACAGCACCCGGAAAATTTAAAATAGAACCTGTTTTTTTACGGTGCTGAAAAACTTCCTCTTCATTCAATCCGTCTGCATTCATAATAGCGCCCTCATATTCTGCCAGTGCAACTATTTTGGCGCCGCCTTCCCTGAAAAATTTAGCGGCATGGTAACCCACATTGCCCAGGCCCTGTACAATCACGCGTTTGCCTTCTACGCCCAATGTCAAACCCAGTCTTTTCATTACGTCGGGCATATTGCATACTTCGCGCAGGCCATAAAAAACGCCCAAACCGGTGGCTTCTCTTCGGCCACGCACGCCACCCTGTGTTACAGGTTTGCCGGTTACGCAGGCCAGTGCGTCAATCTCGCCGGGGCGCATACTGGTATAGGTATCCAGTATCCAGGCCATTTCGCGTTCGCCGGTACCGTAATCGGGTGCGGGTACATCGGTGCCGGGGCCAATAAAATTTTTCTTAATGAGCTCGTGCGTATAGCGCCTGGTAATTTTTTCCAGTTCGTAAGGGGTATATTTTTTGGGGTCGATGCTGATACCGCCTTTGGCACCACCAAAAGGCACGTTCACAATGGCACATTTGTAGGTCATAAGTGCCGCAAGTGCCATTACCTCATCCAGGTTTACCGAAGTAGAAAAACGGATACCCCCTTTGCAAGGCGTTTTGTGGTGCGAGTGCTGTACCCTGTAAGCTTTTATCACTTCAATTTTGTCGCCAATTTTAACCGGAAAATGCATGCGATATACCGAGTTGCATTGTTTTATCTGTTCCAGCAAACCGGGGTCGAGACTGGTAAATTTTGCCGCTTTATCGAAGCTTTTTTCTACAGCTCCAAAAAAACTGTATTCATGTTGTCCTGCCATAAGATTTGTTTTTAAGTTTTATATAGTTGTACAATCGTTTGTTAGTTAATGCTACCTATTTTTTATTCCAACCCGGGTTAAATCTTCACGGGTTCAATTGTCCAGTCAGAGTCATGTTGTTTTAAATAATGGCTCCAGCTACAAGCAGGTTGCTCATAACTTTTTTTGAATGCAGTCAGCGGGATTGAAGAACGAATGAAACCTTATTTGGTTTCTTTTTCCAGCCTGGTTATTTTCCTGTCCAGCCGCACCAGGTACAAAACAATACCCGTAAAAATAATCAGTATCACGGTTACTACTACATAAATCTTACCATTGTGCCGCATGTCAAAAGCAGTATATTTTTGTACCGGATCGGTCACCTGTGCCAGCAATGTTGCGGGCAGGACCATATATAAAAACA
>Ga0209069_10000153_pt1 | contig 27689 bp, 21 predicted proteins | sample Str013_2_FD_187202 | JGI IMG/M metagenome (GOLD analysis project Ga0209069, IMG submission 187202) | Freshwater sediment microbial communities in response to fracking from Pennsylvania, USA - Straight Creek_MetaG_SC_2013 (SPAdes) (version 2) | ecosystem: Environmental > Aquatic > Freshwater >...
ACCGAGACGACACCGATCGTACATGACGGCGTTCTTTACATCTTCAACTACGCCGACAAGGTGCAGGCGCTCAATGCCGCGACCGGCGACCTGATCTGGCAATATACCCGCTCGCTCCCCGCCAAGCTCGTGTCCGAAGGCGGCAACCCGCTCGCCAAGCGCAGCATGGCGATCTATCAGGACAAGCTGTTCGTGGCGACCTCCGACGCCCATATCGTGGCGCTCGATGCCGCCAGCGGCAAGGTGGTCTGGGATCACACCACCGCCGACTGGACCAAGGGCTGGCGCTACACCAGCGGCCCGGTCATCGCCCACGGCAAGCTCATCCAGGGCATGACCGGCTGCGGCAATGCCGAGCCGGGCGGCTGCTTCATCACCGGCCACAACGTGGACACCGGCGAGGAGCTGTGGCGCGTGTGGACCGTCGCGCATCCGGGCGATCCCAACGATGGGAGCTGGAACGGCATTCCGCTCGAGAGCCGCTTCGGCGCCTCGGCCTGGGTGCCAGGCAGCTACGATCCGGAGCTCAATACCGTCTATTACGGAACCGGGCAGCCCTATCCGTGGATCGCCGAGATGCGCGGCACGCTGCCCAAGAAGGACGGCGCGCAGAACAACGCGCTCTATTCCGACTCCACGCTCGCCATTGACCCCGATACCGGCAAGATGAAGTGGTACCACCAGTACCTGGAGAACGACACCTGGGATCTCGACTACGTCTACGAGCGCATCCTGGTCGATCTGCCGGTCAACGGCGAGACCCGCAAGGCGCTGGTGACCACCGGCAAGCTCGGAATCATCGAGGCGATCGATCGCGTCAACGGCCAATGGCTGTGGGCGAAGGAGACGATACCGCAGAACGTGGTGGAAGCGTTCGATCCCAAGACCGGTGAGAAAACCATCCGCGTGTCCACGGTTCCCCATATCGGCCAAACCACCATCAATTGCCCGGCCGATCCCGGCGGCCGCGGCTGGCCGGCCACCGCCTATAGTCCCAAGACCCAGATGCTGTATCTGCCGCTCAACGAGTTCTGCTCCAAGACCACGCCGCTCCCGCTCGACCAGGGCCAGGCCTATACGGGCGGCGGCCGCGCCACCTTCGATCGCACCGCGGTGCCCAACAGCGACGGCAATATCGGGCGGGTGGACGCGATCAAGCTCGCCGATCGCACTCCGGCCTGGAGCCATCGGCAACGCTCGCCGGAGACCGGCGCCATGCTGCCGACCGGCGGCGGCGTCGTGTTCACCGGCACCTGGGATCGCTATTTGCGCGCCTTCGACGACACCACCGGGCAGGTGCTCTGGGAGGTCCGAACCAATAATGCGGTGAACGGCTTCCCGATCACCTATTCGGTCAACGGCAAGCAATATGTCGCGGTGGCGACCGGCAACGGCTCGAGCCAGATGAAGGCGCTGGCCACTCTGACGCCCGAGATCGGAACGCCTGACGGCGGTTCGGTCCTCTGGGTGTTCGCGCTGCCTGACAACAAATGAGCCTCGCACCCTTCCCTCCCCGGCTTGCCGGGGAGGATTGGGGTCTTCCCGGCGCTGCAGCAAGAACGAGAGCCGGGATGAAACTTTCCATCGCGGTTGCGGCGCAGCGAGCAACGATCATGACTGGCGGAAGAAAGGTGGCGCGCGGGAGAAAAACCCGCGTGACCGTCGCGCTTCTGGCTTGGCTGATGCCGGCGCTGGCGTTCGCGCAAACCCCCTATGTGCAAGACGAATGGAAATACGGCCGGCGGCAGGACGGCGCGACGCTCCACTACTGCGTCGACGAGCGCGACCCCGACCTGCCGGTCGCGGCCAGGATCGGCGAGGCCATCGCAGGCGCTCTGCTGCTGGAGCCGAAACAACATGCGGTCGGCGAGGACTGGGCCGGCGAGGAAATCGATCAGGTCTATCAGGTTCTGCTGGAGACCTGCGACGTGTTCCTCGGCTTCAAGCTCATCGCGGACGCCTATCCGGACTGGCTGACCATCACACGCGGATATTATCGCGGCTCCTATGTGTTCGTGACCGCGGAGGCGAATTGGAAATCGCTCGCCGACGTGCCGTTGTCACGGGTGATCGCGGGCACGATCGGCACCAGCGCCGACATCCGGTTGATGCAATATCTCACGGCCCTGAAACCGGCCGAGCGCTGGCCGCATTATCCGGTGGCATCCGACGAGGCTGCGCTGCGCGATGTCGTCTCCGGCAAGCTCGCGGCCGCCCTGGTCTGGGCGCCGTCGTTCTGGGGCCTGCAAAAAGCCGATCCGGCGTTCGCCAAGCTGCGCATCATCGCGCCCAAACCCCTGCCGGCCTCGAGCCAGGATGTCGGGGCCGTGCTGCTGGCCCGCGAGACGTTTCTACGCGCCAACCTGGATCAGGCGATTGCCGCGCTGACGGCGGATGGAACCATCGAGGCCATTCTCAAGAGTTTCGGCTTCCCGGCCATGCCGATACGGTAGAGCGCAATGCGCCAATGAGCCCACCGTGATCGCAGCCCCCGCACCCGCGGTCGAGATCGACCACATCAGCAAGCGCTATGGCCGCACGCTGGCGCTCGACGACGTGACGTTCGACGTCAAGCGCGGCGATGTCTTCGCGCTGCTCGGCCCCAACGGCGCCGGCAAGACCACGCTCCTGCATATTCTCTGCACCATCCTGCGCCCCGACGGCGGCACCGCGCGCATCGGCGGCGTCGATGTGATGAAAGATCCGCTGGGCGCAAGGCGCAGCCTCGGCGTCGTGTTCCAGGAGCCGAGCCTCGACGACCGCCTGACGGTCGCGGAGAATCTCGAGTTTCACGGCCTGGTCTACGGGGTCCCCAAGGCGCTTCGGCGCACCCGCATCGGCGAGATGCTGGCCCTGGTGGAACTCGAGAAATGGCGCGACAGCCTGGTGCGCGCGCTCTCCTCCGGCATGAAGCGCCGGCTCGAGATCGCCCGCGCGCTGGTGCACGATTCCCGCATTCTGTTTCTGGACGAGCCGACCGCCGGCCTCGATGCCCAATCGCGCGAACGCATGTGGCAATATCTGCGCAACGCGCGCGGCGAACGCGAGCTGACCGTGATCGTCACCACTCACTATATAGAGGAGGTCGAGAATTGCGATCGCGTGTGCATCATCGACGGCGGCCACATCTTGGCCGATGACGCGCCCTCGGCTCTCAAGGCGCGCCACGGCCATGAGCTGCTGCGCGTGGTGGCGCGCGACGAGACGATCGCCGCCGAGATCATGGCGGCCCATGCCGACATCGCGGCCCGCCGCGGCGAGGAGATCGTGCTTCGCACCGCCGGCGACGCCTTCACGGAATCCTTCCTGCTCCGCTACGGCACGCGCATCCGCCGGCTTTCGATCGAGGAGCCGAGCCTGGAAAGCGTGTTCCTTTCGCTCACCGGACGCGAATTGCGCGATCAGGCGGCCGGAGCGCGCGAGCGGACCTATGAGTTCGGCAAGCGCGGAGGCGAGCACACGCGATGACGGCGGCCGCAGTCGAATCGGAACAAACGCACAGGTCCTCCCTCGCCAATTGGACGGGCGGGCTTTACGCCATCTGGCTGCGCGAGGTGAAGCGCGCGGTCCGCGACCGCGGCCAGCTGATCGGCGGCGTGGTGCGCCCGCTGCTCTATGTCCTGATCATGGGCATCGGCCTCAATCCGTATTTTCGCGGCGAAATCTACGGCGAGGTGCGCTTCGTCGTGCCCTACACATACATCCAGTTCCTGTTCCCGGCCGTGATCGCGCTCAACATCATGTACACCTCGGTGCAATCGGCGGTCTCGGTCATCTGGGACCGCGAATTCGGCTTCCTGCGCGAAGTGCTGGTCTCGCCCATGCCGCGCGCCGCGATCCTCTTGGGCAAGATACTCGGCGGCACCACCGTCGCCCTGTTCCACGGCGCGCTGGTGCTGGCGCTCGCCCGCTTCGCCGACCTCTCGATGACCTTGGGCGACCTAGCCTGGGGTCTCGCCTTGATGTTCCTGATGGCGTTCGCCCTCACCTCGCTCGGCGTCGTGATCGCCAACCGGATCCGCAGCTTCGAGGGTTTCGGGGTCTTCTCCAACGTGGTGATCCTGCCGCTCTATTTCCTGTCGAGCTCGATCTTCCCGCTCGATCCCTCCCTCACCAGCGCGCAGACCCGCGTGATCTATCCGGAATGGCTGGTCACGCTGATCGAGCTCAACCCGCTTACCTACGCGATCGATGCGCTGCGCGGCGCCTTCATCCATTTTCATCAGTTCGATCCGCGGCTGGGGCCAGCCGTCCTGGTCGTGATGGCGGCGGTGTTCTTCCTGATCGCGCTGCGCGATTTCCGCCGGGCCTGAGGGAGCCGCGAACGTGGCGCACCCCGGCCTCATGCGCGATGCGCTAGGCTCCCTGCCCATCCTGGGATTGCTGGCGGCAGTCTATCTGCTGCCGCCGGATACCTCGCTCAGCGAGGCGCGCCGCGCGGGCGCGCTGCATGTCTGCATGCCAACCGTCGATCCCCCGTTTGTCACCGGCGACAGCAAGGCGCCCGGAATCGATGTCGAGATCCTGCAGGCGTTGACCAGCGACCTCGGCCTTTCGTTCGCTCCCGTTCCGGAGCCCGCCATGGGCCGCGACTTCAACCCGCGCGGCTGGCACGTCACCCGCGCGGCCTGCGAGGTCTTGGCCGGCGGCGTCGTGGCGTCGCCGATGACTCGATCTTTTCTGGAGACCAGCACACCCTACGCGCAGACCGGCTGGGCGCTCATCGCCCCGCAGCCCATCTCCGATCTGCACGGACGCAAGCTCGGCGTTCTCACGCCACCCTCGGGGCTCGATCGGATTGCGCTCGCGACCCATCTGCGCGCCGCGCAGGCGCAGGTGACTATCGTCACGAGCGCAGACGCGCTGATCGCGGGGCTACGCGAAGGCCGCTTCGATGCCGGCGTCACCGAAAGGCTGCTCGCCGATCAGATCGCGGCGCGCGAGCGCCTGGTCGCGGACTGGCTGCCGGGCGATCTGCCGCGCTATCCGGTCGCCTTCGGTCTGTGGAAGGGCGATCTCACGCTCAAGCGCGCGCTCGCCGGCGGATTGGATCGCCTCGCGCGCGACGGAACCACGGCCGCGATTTTGGCGCGGTACCTGGGGCGTGGGGGTGGCGTGTAGCCCGTAGCCCGCATGGAGCGTTTGCGTAATGCGGGAACGGCGGTCCCGGATTACGCAAGTGCTCCATCCGGGCTACATACCCACATCTTCGCCGAGCACGATGCGCATCAGAAACCGAAAAGCCGGATCAAGCGCGCGCGTCACCACGCCGCTGGCGACCAACGCGGCCAGGACGAGACCGAGAAAAAGCTGGAAGCCCGGCAGCCGCTCGCGCAATTGCGGTACAGCGGCGACCAAGAGATGCCCGCCCATCAGCGGCGGCAGCGGCAGCAACCCGAACAGCGCGAACCAGACGCCGAGCTCGATGATTGTTTGAATGAGAGCAAAGGTAGTCGCGGCCGCCGTATCCGGCAGAAGCGGCAGCAGGAAGGGCCGTGCAAACCGCAGCGCCAGAACGCCCAGCATGATCGCCGCAAAACCGGCAATGACGACCAGCAGCAGATCGTAGCGCCCGCGACGCAGTGCGCGCGGATCGATCGGCACCCACCTCCCCCAGCCGACTGCGAAGATCAGCGCGACCGCGCCGCCGATGAGATCCACGTTCCGCAGCGGATCGATGGTGAGACGCCCGTCATGCCTGGGCCCGGCATCGCCGAGCGCGCCGGCGGCCGCCGACAGAGCGAAGCCCTGCAGGCTCGACACCAGGAGCACGGCGCAAGCGCGCATCAGCAGTTGCGACAGCGTGAAATCGATCACGACGGCCCCGCGGTTCTCGCCTCACAGGCGTTAGATCAAGGCGAGACGGTGCCGCGAATTTCTCCCTCCCCCTTGTGGGGAGGGGTTGGGGGTGGGGGTCGCGAGATGTGGCACCTCGGTGCACCACGGCTCGACCCCCCTCCCCAACCCTCCCCCACAAGGGGGGAGGGAGGAGTCTGCGGCACGGTATTGCACCTCGATTTACCGATTACGGTGGTCGAGGACTTGATCAACTATTTCTTGAGGCTCATGGCTTGCTGGGCGTTCGCATCGGGCGGCAATTCCTTGTCGCCGGGCTTGAAGCCGTTCTCGTCCAGGATATACGCGATAATGTCCGCATAGGTCTCATCAGTGAGCTGGCCGGGGCGGTCGGGCGGCATCTTGGCTTTCATGAAGCCGAAGAGCGCCGCCACGTTGGCAGCGTCCCAGTGGCGGGCGAACGACGCGCCCTTGAGCGGCGGACCGCCGAACTCGCCGTTGTCGAGGTTCGAGCCGTGGCAGTCGATACAATTGTGCGCGTATAGCGGCTGACCGCGTTCGGCCTGCGCCTGCGTGAACGACGGAGCCGTCAGGGCGGGTTTGCTCGCATGCGCCGTGCCCTGCTCGCGCATGGCATAGACCTGCTCCGATGTCAGGTTCTCGGCGCGCGCGGCGGCAATGTCGGAGGGAACGATCGGCTTGAAATCCTTCGGCAGTTGCGCCTCGTTGCCCCAGGTCGTGAGCACATGGTCGATGACCGCCGCAATCTCATCATCCTTCAGCGAGGACCATGACGGCATCCTGCCATCGTATGGCGCGCCCTCGACCTCGATGGCCCCGCTCAATCCGAACAGGACGACGCGCGCCATGTAGGCGCTGCCCTTCTGCGCGAGCAGCTGCGGGGCATGGCCGGCGAGCGGCGGGAAACCGCCCGCGATGCCGCGTCCGCTGCGCTGGTGGCAACCGCTGCAATTGGTGTCGTAGGTCCGCGCGCCGAGCGCCTGCCACGGGAAACCGCCCGTCGGCGCAGCCGTCTGGGCGCGCGCGCGCGATCCGCCCTCCGGGCCGAATGGAGCGCCCGTAGCGAGCGCAGCCAGAACCAATCCGAGAACGCAGGACCAACAGACCCGCATGATTCAACCCCTTGCCGGCGACGACGCTTGCGACAGATGCAGCCCGGAATCGACGCCTGATCCCGAGCAAATTGGGCCGGATCGAAAATGCCTCTAAGACCTTTGACAGGTCAACCCCGGATCCGGTCGAGGGAGACTTTCCCGAATAGGCCCTGGCGAAACATCCCGCGATCTGCCATTCGGTGAATTCCGCTTGGTGCGCCCTGCCCATGCTCAGCCGAACCCGGCAGCACAAACAATCCCAAATCTCAAGGTTCACGCTTGGCCGATCCCTCCATCCCTCGCCCATCCGATCCGGCAGAAAAAGTGCTCCGCCGGCGCCTGATCACCGCCGCCTGCATGATGGCCATCTTCATGGCGGCCGTGGAAGGCACCATCGTGGCCACCGCCATGCCGACCATCGTGGCCGAGCTCGGAGGGTTCGGTCTCTTCAGCTGGGTGTTCACCGCCTACTTCTTGGCGCAAGCGGTGACCACCCCGATCTACGGGCGGCTGGCGGACCTGTTCGGCCGCAGGCGTGTGTTCTTCGTCGGATCATGCATCTTCCTGGTCGGCTCGACCGCCTGCGGCCTCACCTCCAGTATGGTGCCGCTGATCGCATTCCGCACCCTGCAGGGGCTGGGCGCCGGCGCCATCCAATCGATCGCGACCACCATCGTCGGCGACATCTACACCCCGGCCGAGCGGGCTCGGCTGCAAGGCTGGCTGTCGAGCGTCTGGGGCCTGGCGGCGGTGATCGGACCGGTGCTCGGCGCCTTCATCGTGGAGCACCTGCACTGGGCGTTCGTGTTCTGGATCAATCTGCCGATCGGCGTGGCGGCGATCGCGATCCTGGCGATCTTTCTCGACGAGCGGCTCACGCCGCGCCAGCATCACATCGACTACATCGGATCCGTTTTGCTGATGCTCGGCGTCGGCGCCATCACGATGGTCGTGGTGCAGGCCGAATCCTTGGAGGCGCCCGTCATCGCCACACTCATGATCGCCGGCACGGTCGCCTTGATCCTGCTGGTGGTGAACGAGCGGCGCAGCCGCGAGCCGATCGTGCCGTTTGCGCTCCTGCGCAACCGGATCATCGCCGCCGGCAATCTAGGCGGCCTCGCCATCGGGGCGCTCTTGACCTGCGTGGTCGGCTTCCTGCCGACTTACGTGCAAGGCGCCATGGGCCGCAGCCCGACCACCACCGGCATCGTCATCGCGGTCTTGTCGGTGGTCTGGGCGCTCGCCAGCATCGTGGCCGGCCGCTTGATGGTGAAAACCTCCTATCGGTTGACCGGCGGTTTCGGCGCGCTCGCCCTGATGTCCGGCTGCGCCGTGTTGATCGCGCTCGATGAGAGCAATTCGCTCACCTTGGTGAATATCGGCGCCGCCCTGATCGGCGTCGGCATGGGATTTTGCAACACCACCTTCCTGGTCTCGGTGCAGGCGAGCGTAGGCTGGAGCGAGCGCGGGGCGGTGACCTCCTCGGTGCTGTTCATGCGCACGATCGGCCAGGCGCTCGGCGCGGGAATTGCTGGTGCCATCCTCAATTTCAGCCTCGCCCGCGCCGCGCCCGCGGCCGGCGAAACTCTCAACCAACTGCTGGCGCCGGACCTGCGGGCCGGCCTCGATCCGCAGACGATCGAGCAGCTCAGCCACGCCATCGCCAGCTCCCTGCACGAGGTCTACGTGATCGCCGGCGTGCTGGCGGGCCTCACGCTCGCCCTCATCCCGCTGCTTCCGGCCGGCGCGAGCCCGACCCGATCCGGCGCGCCCGGTCCGGGTGGCGGAGCCGGAAGTCGGCTATGATCGGATCAAAGACAAAATACCGGGAGGGCGAGCATGATCGGCAAATTTGGAAGGGCGACGCGATGCGGTCGGATCGGCGCGATGGCGGCAGGCGCGGCGCTGGCGGCAGCGTGCGCTGCCGGCGCGTCGGCGGAGACGATCGATCAGATCTATGAGGCGGCGAAGGCCGAGAAGAGTCTGGTCCTCTGGGGCGCCGGCCCGAGCGCCGGCTACGAGACCGCCGCCCGCGCCTTCGAGCAGAAATACCCGGGCGTCACGGTCACGCTCATGGGCGGCTTCAGCAACGTCCTCAATGCCAAGATCGAGGAGCAATTCAGCGCCAAGAAGGTCGAGACCGATCTCCTGGTCTTCCAGACCGTGCAGGATTTCGTCAACTGGAACCGGCGCGGCCTGCTCATGCATTTCAAGCCCGAAGGCTTCGAGACGATCGGCGCAAATTCCAAGGACCGGGACGGCGCCTGGATCGCCGCCAATGCCAATCCGCTGTTCTACGGCTACAACACCGAGCTCGTCGCGGCCGACGACGTGCCCAAATCGGCGCTCGATTTCTTGAAGCCGCAGTTCAAGGGCAAGCTCATCAGCGCCTACCCGGCCGACGACGACGCCACGCTCTACGACTTCTACACGATCGTGCGCAAATACGGCTGGAGCTACATGGACCGCTACATGGCGCAGCAGCCGAAATTCATCCAAGGCCATCTCGGGGTCGCGCGCAGCCTCGGCTCCGGCGAGAGTCTGGCGAGCTTCGACAACACCACCGGCAGCACCAATACGGTCAAGCGCGAGGGCGGCAAGATCGCGCTTTCGGCACCTTCGAGCGATCGGCTGCCGATGTTCTTCACCTCGGAGGCAATCCTGAAAGATGCGCCGCATCCCAATGCGGCGAAGCTCTATGTCAACTGGTTCCTATCGCAGGAGCAGCAAAGCCGCATCGGCGTCTACTCCTCGCGCAGCGACGTGCCGCCGCCGGCCGGCCTGATGCCGCTCTCCGGCTATCGGCTGGCAAACGACTATCTCAAATTCGTAACCAACGAGAAGCGGCTCGTGGCGCTGCGCCAGCGCTTCGAGAAATATACCGGCCCGGTCGCCAATGCGGGCGGGGTGAAATGAGGACGTTTGAGGACAGCGAAACTTCCTTCACGCCGGATCGCCTACCACCCCACCGCCTGCCCATCCTTGCGATGATCCGACCCCGCCCGATAGAAGCCGTGCACCGATGACGCGCCGATGCCGCCGGCCGGCGCCGGCGCCACCAGGATCGATTGAAATCCCCCGACCGAGCCGCCGCCGACCGGATTCACGTGGTGCCCCATGCCGGCCAGATCCTTGCCGACCAGCGCATAAAGATTCAATTCGAGATCGAGCCGGTTCGACACCTGCGAATGATGGAAGCGCGCCATGTCGGTCGCGGCCTGCAGGTTGGCGCCGAGGTCGAAGATGTTCACCAGCGCCTGCGCATGGCCCTGCGCCTGCATGTCGCCGCCCATGAGCAGGATCGACATCAGCGGATTGCCGTCCTTCATCACGAAGCCGGCCGAGAGCGTGTTGAACGGCCGCTTGTGCGGCTCGATCGCGTTCGGGCTCTTGGGATCGAGCGAGAACAGCGCGCCGCGATTGTGCAGGATGAAGCCATAGCCCGGCACCGTGATGCCCGAGCCGAAGCCGGAATAGTTGCTGTTGACCCAGGACACCATGTTGCCCTCATCGTCGGCGGTCGAGAGCACGATGGTGTCGCCGTTGGAGTCGGCGGTGGAGGCGGGCCCGGTCGGCGCGGCGCGATCGGGATCGACCTTGCCGCATTGCGCGGCCGCATGCGCCTTCGACAACAGCATGTCGAGGGGCACTTTCACGAAATCGGGATCGGCGTTGTAACGAAACAGATCCGCATAGGCGAGCTTCTTGGCCTCCACCAGGAGGTGCCAGTATTTCGGGTTGCGCGGGCCCAGATTCGCCAGGCTCTCACCCTTCGCCCATTTCGGCACGCAGGCTTCCAGGATGTTGAGCATGAGATTGGCGCCCCACGCCTGCGAGGGCGGCGGCAACTCGTTGACCGAATAACCGCGATAGTCGCTCGCGGCCGGCTCGACCCATTGGCCTTGGTAGCTGGCGAGATCGTCGAGCGTCATGGTGCCGCCGAGCGCGGTCGATTTTGCCACGATCGCGCGCGCGATCTCGCCCTTGTAGAAGGCGTCGCGGCCCTGCTCTTGCAACAGGCGGAAGGTCTTGGCGAGATCGGGATTGCGGTAGATCTGGCCGGCGATCGGCGGCTTGCCGTCGATATACCAGGTCTTGACCGAATCCGGATCGAGCGACGTGCAGCAATCCTCGAGCGGCAACGCCTCAGGCAAATCCCATTCGAGCGCGATGCGTTGCGAGACCGGGAAACCGTTGTCCGCGTAATCGACGGCCGGCTGCAGAACCTCCTTGAAGGTGAGCTTGCCGAAGCGCTGCAGCGCCTCCTCCCAGCCCCAGGCCGCGCCCGGCACCGTCACCGTCAAGATGCCGCCGCCCGGCATGCCCGAGCCCGGCCCCCAATTGCGCGGCTCGGCCCGGTAGCCGAGCGAGTTGTAGTGGGCCAGCGTCGCGCCCGACGGCGCCATACCGCTCGCGTTCAACACATGGAGCTTCTTCTCCTTCGCCACATAGATGATGGCGAACAGATCCCCGCCCGCGCCGGTGTTCATCGGCTCGACCAGATTGAGCACCGCCGCGGTCGCCACAGCCGCGTCGATGGCGTTGCCGCCGCGCCGCATGATCTGCAATCCCGCCTGCGCGGCGAGCGGCTGGCTCGTGGTCACCATGGCGTGCGGGGCCATCACCTCGGCGCGGCTTTGCCCGCGATAGCCCTCGGCGCGATCACCAGGCGCCGCCGTGCAGGCCGGAACATCGGCCCGTCCCGAGCAGGTGGACAGCGGCGGGGTCGCTTGCGCCAATGCACAAGCCGGCACCAGAGCGGCCGCGATCATCGCCGCCCCACGCAGGGTTTTCAAAAGTCTGATCATGGAAGTGCTCCCGGATCGGAGATGAAAGCCTACACAAGTTTCCGGCCAGATGGGAGGGAGGCACGGGCCGCACGACGATCGCGGCATCGCGCACGAAATTGCACCAAGCGCAGACCGGCGGGCGCCGAAGAACGTCGAATGACACTTCGGGCCTTGCACAAAGAGGTCGATCTGACTAGGATTATGACTAGTCAGAAACTACGGAGGTCCCTTGAAAATGAAGCTCTGGCCGGTCCAGGACGCCAAGGCGCGCTTCAGCGAACTCTTGGATACCTGTCTGCGCGAGGGTCCGCAGATCGTCACCAAACGCGGCGCCGAGACCGCCGTGCTGGTGCCCGTGGACGATTGGCGCCGTTTGCAGCGATCCGCACGCCCGACGCTGAAGGAGTTGCTTCTCGCTGACGAACCGAGGGCGGAGTTTCAACTGGCGACGCGCGGCAAGCGCCGTCGCCGAACGCCAAACGCAGTCGCCTGAGCCGCCGCCCGTGTATCTCCTTGATACGAACGTCGTCTCGGAACTGCGACGACCGCGCCCGCATGGCGCGATTTTGGCTTGGCTGCGTGAGGTTTCCGATTCGGAAATTCACCTCTCCGCCGTCACGATCGGCGAGGTCCAAGCCGGAATCGAAATAACGCGTGAGCGGGATCCCGCCAAGGCGGCGGATATCGAGCTATGGCTGGAGGAGGTTGCCAAGACCTACAACGTTCTGCCCATGGATGCCGACATATTCCGCGCGTGGGCTCGCCTCATGCATCGGCGCTCGGACGATCTCATCGAGGATGCGATGATCGCTGCAACCGCCATCGTGCACAAGTTGACGGTCGTAACCCGCAACGTCCGCGACTTCGATCGCCTTGGCGTGAGGACGCTCAATCCCTTTTCCGCTCGCAAGGCTTGAACTGGTCGAGGTGGTGCCGACGTAGGCCACAAACGGTGCCATGGGCACGACTCGGCAGGTGCTCACGACGGCGGAACAAGCCCCGCCCTTGTGTTGCCGACCAGCAACAGTCGGGATCAAAATCTAAAGCCCTGAATAAGCCATTGATCTGACACGTGAATATTACGTCGCCGCGGGCGGATTGTTGCCAGCTGTTGCCCGTGCGCAACAGCCAGAACGCATGAAGCCTGCTAATGTCTCATCAACAACGGGCGAACAGAGATTGGCACCATGCAGCGGCTCACATACTTCACGGCTGATGGCCGGCTTTTAGGCTTCGACACCGGGGACTGGTCGCTGCTCCTTGGCGGATTTGTGGTGGCTGGATTGTTGACTTTGTTCGTCTGATCGTTCGAGCCCACCGAGTTCCGGTTTTTATTCGTACAGCCGCGGCATCGAGGATTTCGCCGAGAATATGTCGGTGAGCATAGCGCCGCGCGCACATCGCCTCTCGCGCAGCACAAAGCCGGACCGGCTTATTTTACCTCCGGCAGCGGCGCGCACGACCTTTCTTTTGACAAAGTCTGGCCATGACTCTTACCCGTCTGACTCGGGGGGATGGGGGCGTCATGCGTCAATTGATACCGATGGTAATACCTGTGGCCTGCGTAGCGGCATTTTTGATGTCGTTCGACCGGGCCTATGCTTTCATCACGGAAGGCGATCCCATCGTGAAGGTCATGCTCGGTGCCGGAGTGATCTTCTTGGTTTGGTTGTATCTGCTATGGGATGATTTGGTGCAGTCCGAATAGCGACGCTTGCCCCGAGATCGGCAACTCTTCCGGCCCACCCCCTGAAGTGCGCGACGAGCCGCTTGGCGGCTCGCCTCCGCAATCAGGCTCGCCCGTCAGAGCGCGAACACATACACCACCGTCGCGTTGCGTTGCTCCTTGAGCTCGGGCGTGTTGATGAGCTTGCTTCTGGCGGCGCTGCTGGGGCCGGCCGCGATCGCCAGATACTGCTTGCCGTTGACCGCAAAGGTCATCGGCGGCGCCGAAAAGCCCGAGCCGATATTGATCTTCCACAGCTCGGCGAGCGTCGTGTCGTCGTAGGCCGCGACGGTGCCGTCGAGCAGTCCGACGAACACGAGCCCGCCGCCGGTCGCCAGCGTGCCGCTGTAGTTGGGGTAAGGCAGGTGCAGGTTCTTCTTGACCTCGCCGGTCACCGGATCGACGGCGGTCAGGTTGCTTTCATAGCGCTCCTCGGCCTTGTAAGCGCCGCCCGTGCGGGCGAACCAGCCCGGTTCCTTCTTAGGCATGTCCTTGTCGTTGGTCACGATCTCGCAGGCGGTCAAGACCGGGATGTAGAGCAGCTTGGTACGCGGGCTGTAGGACGAGGGCCAGTAGTTGTTGCCGCCGGTGCGATTTGGACACACCTTCTTGATCGGATTTTCCGTGGTCGGATTGGCGAGACCCGAATAGCTCTGGACGTCCTTGCCGGGATCGTAATCGAGCGGCTTGCCGGTCTTCTGGTCGATGCCTTTGGTCCAGTTGACGTTGTCCATATAGGGTTTGGCGACCACGATCTGGCCGTTGCTGCGTTCCATCGTATAGACGAAGCCGTTGCGCGCCGAATGGGTGATGAGATTGCGCGGCTGCCCATCCACCTGGCCATTGATCAAAATGTGGGTTCCGACCTCGTCGAAATCCCACATGTCGCCGGGCGTGTACTGGAAGTACCAGTTCATCTTTCCGGAGTCGGGATCCCACGAGATGGCGCTGTTGGTGTAGAGGTTGTCGCCCGGCCGCACCCGCGCATCCATCATCGGCACCGGATTGCCGGTTCCCCAGATAGTCTGGTTGCTGGCCACATCGTAGGTGCCGGTCACCCACACGGCGCCGCCGCCGGTCTGCCAGGCATTGTTCTTGTCCTTCCAGGTCTCGCTGCCGGGCTCGCCGGGCGCCGGGATGGTGTATTTGAGCCAAAGCTTCTTGCCGGTCGCGGCATCGAGCCCGGCGATGAAATCGCGCACGCCGCGATCGCCGCCCGAGGCGCCCACGATGATCTTGTCCTTGACGGCGAGCGGGGCCGCGGTGATCGAAACCTCCGCTTGATCGGTCGACAGGTTCGCCTCCCAGGCGATCTTGCCGCTGTCCTTGTCGGAGGCGACGATGCGGGGCGGGTAGCTGGCGCTGGAGATGACGTAGTTGCCCCACAGCGCGACGCCGCGATTGGCGTTGGCGACCTTCTCCTGCTTGGGATTCATGCGCCAGACGATGCGGCCGGCGTCGCCCGAGCGCACGTCGATCTTGTAGACGATGCCCCATAGATCGACCATGTACATGAAGCCGTCCTCGACCAGCGGGGTGGCCTCGAGGTTCTCGTTCGCCGAGGTCCCGCCGATCGCGACCGCGTAGGCGAGCTTGAGATTCTTGACGCTGCCCTTGTTGATCTGATCGAGCGGCGAGAATCGCTGGCCGTCATAGGTGCGGTGGTTCATCAGCCAGTTCTGCGGCTCCTTGTCGGCATCGATCAGCCGCTGCGAGGTGACCTCGGCGGCCAGGACCGGCGCGGCCGCGAGCGCGACGCCACCCAACAAGGCGGCCTTGGAGATGAGACGATGGCGCTTCGTGTTCATTGTTTCCTCCCTGCAGAGCCGGAGACGTTGAGCCGTTCCGGCTGATTGATTTTTCGTAGTCAGGTCTTTGCTGCCGCGAGCGCGGCAAGGACGCGGTCCGGCGTCATCGGATATTGTCGCAACCGGACCCCGGTCGCATCGAAGAACGCATTGGCGATCGCGGCTCCGGTCGATCCCATGACCTCCTCGCCCGCGCCCGTCGACGGCTGGTCGAGGCGTTGCACCACCACCGACGTAACGTTGGGGTGCTCGGCAAAGCGCAGGATCGGGTAGCTCTCCCAATCGAGGCTGGTGACATTGCGCTCCGAGAAGGTCACTTCCTCCTTCAGGATCCGGCTCGTCCCCTGCACCATCATGCCCACGATCTGATTTTCGACCAGCGCCGGATTGACGGTGAGACCGGCATCGAGCGCGCCATAGAGATTCTTGGCCACGATGTTGCCGGTTCGCCGGTTGACCTCGATCTCCGCCACCGCGGCCCCGAAGGAGACGTGGTGCGTGCCGATCCCGATGCCGCGGCCGGTGACCACCTCGGCGTCCGACAGCGTGGAAGCCGCGATCCGCGGCGTCCAACCGGCCGCCGCCGCCGCGGCATCGAGCACGCCGAGCCAGCGCTCGCCAGCGATGTTGTGACGGCGGAACTCCAGCGGATCCATCCCCGCCGCATGGGCGAGTTCGTCGATGATCTGCTCGGAGGCGAACGAATAGTGCATGTCCATGGGCGAGCGCAACGGCGAGCCCTTGAGCAATCCGACCATCGGCACAGCGTGGCTGACCACGCGCCGGTTGGGGATCGCATACATGGCGCCGGTGCTCATCCGGTTGACGATGATCGAGTTGGAGCCGCCGGTGCGCTCCTGGGGCGGCGTTCCCAGCGCCAATTCGTGCGACGTCTCGATCACGTGCCAGCCGTGCTGCCAACCATGATACTCGTAAGCCACGATCTTGCCGCCGACATCGATGGCGGCGCGCACCTCGGCAATATGCGCCGGCCCGTAATTGTCCCAGCCGTGCTCGTCGGCGCGCATGAACTGCACGCGCACCGGCTTGCCCACCGCCTGCGACATGATGGCCGCCGCCTGCGCTGCATCCTCGTAGCAGCTATGCCCGAAGGTGCCGGAGCCCTCGTAGTACTGGACCCGGACCTTCTCGACCGGCACGCCCAGTACGCTCGCCAGCATTGCGCGCGAATTGTAGATGTCCTGCGTGGAGGACATGACCAGAGCGCCGTCGCGGCTCACATCGGCGAGCGCGCAATTGGGGCCGAACGGCATGTGCGCCTGGTAGGGCAGATGGTAGGTGGCCGAAGCCACACGGGCCGCCGTCGCAAAGCCGCTCGCCGCATCGCCGGTATCGACGATCACCGTATCGGTCGCCGGCGCCGCCCGCATGGCGGCGAACAGATTGGCATTGCCGGGCAGCGTGGAATTCTCCTGCCACGAGACTTTCAGCTGGCGGGCCGCCTTGACGGCGTCCCATTCGCGTTCCGCGACGACGCCGATGAAATCGCCCTTACGCACCAGGCGGGCGGTCGGAATATTCCGGATCGAGCTTTCGTCGATGGCGAGCGGCTTGGCGCCGGTGCCGTACGCCCCCTGCCCGCGCGGACGCACGATCCGGCCGTGCAGCATGTCGGGCACGCGCACATGCTGCATGTAGGTGTATTTGGCGCTCACCTTGTCGGGAATATCGAGGCGCGGCACGCGGGTGCCGACCAGCTTGTATCGACTGACGGGCTTTTGCGGCGCGACGCCGGTGAGCTTCGCGTTGAACGGCTTGTCGCCGAGCAGATCGCCGTATCTGACGGACCGGCTCGGATCGCCGACAACCGACACGACGCCGCTCGCCACCGTGAGGTCGCCAGCCGGCGCATTCAATCGCCCCGCGGCGAGCCGCAACAGCGCCGCCCTGGCCTCGGCCGCCGCCGCGCGCAGCTGCGGTCCGCCGCGCTCGATCGATGAGCTCGAGCTGGTCGCGCCCTGGTTCGGCGTCACCGTCGTGTCGAGCCGCACAGCGGCGAGCTGGCCGATGTCGAGATCGAGTTCTTCGCCCGCGATCTGCAACATGCCGGTGGTGTTGCCTTGCCCGAGCTCGCACTTTCCGAAAATGACGGTCGCGGTATTGTCGGCATGCACCGCGATCCAGGAATCGATCTGATTGGGATCGGGCGGGCCGCCGACGTCGGCACGCGCGGAGGCTCCAAACCCCGGCGCGATGCAAAAGCCAATGATGAGCGCGCCGCCGCCCTTGAGCAGATCGCGCCGCGACGGGATCGGTATGGCGCTCATGGTTTCGTTCATGGCGCCTCTCCCGCCATGACGCGGGACGCGAGCTCTATCGCCTTCATGACCCGCGGATAGGTTCCGCAGCGGCAGAGATGGCCGTTCATGTGTTGCCTGATCTGCGCCTCGGAGGGCCGCGGATTCCGGGCCAGCAGCTCGGATGCCTTGATGATCATCCCGCTGCTGCAATAGCCGCAATGGGGCGCCTGCTCGTCGATGAAGGCCTGCTGCAACGGATGCAGCGCCGCGGCCGGCGCCAGGTTATTCGTCTGCGCGTACCAGGCCGCCAAGCCTTCGAGTGTCGTCACCGACTTGGCCGCGACATCCGCGACCGGCGTCACGCAGGAGCGAATCTCGACGCCGTCGGCCAGCACCGAGCACGCGCCGCATTGCGCGAGTCCACAGCCGAACTTGGGTCCATGCAATCGAAGCTCGTTTGCGAGCACATAGAGCAACGGCGTATCCGGGCTGGAGGCGACCGGCCATACGCGCCCATTCACCTTGATGTTCAGCTCATCCGCCATCGGCTTGCTCCCTATCGAGGCACCTGGGCTTGGCTCACATCTGGTGGCAGCAGCCTAGCGAGACGATTCGAAGCGGACAAGCAGCCCCTTTCGCAGCCCGACACAATTGGCGTATCCTCCCCGGCAAAGCAGAAAAAGTCAGGGAGAAACGCATGCGCTCGCTTCCCAGTGTACGGGGCCGACATGATCGGCCCGCGCTCTATTCCGCCAACCTCGCGCTCATCGGCATCGCCCTCATGAGCTGCGCGCCGGCCGCGCATGCGCGCGTGACGCAGGTGGTGATCAAGACCGTAGAATCCCCGGCCTTCGGCGGACGCACCTTCGGGGCGGTCGGCGCCTATGAGCGGATCAGCGGGCAGATCATCGGCGAGGTCGATCCGAACGATCGGCGCAACGCCATCATCGTCGATATCGGCCTTGCGCCCAAAAACCCGAACGGCACCGTCACCTATTCGACCGATTTCCAGATTTTGCGGCCGATCGACCGCACCAAAGGAACCCGCCGGCTGCTCTACGAAATTACCAACCGCGGCCGCACCAATGCGCTCGAGATGCTCAACGACAGCCCAACCGGCAATGACGCCAACACATCCGGCGACGCCGGCAACGGCTTTCTCATGCGGCAGGGATACGTGCTGCTGGAGAGCGGCTGGGACGTTCCTGCCCCCGCCGGCAAATCTTTCTCGATCACCGTTCCGGTCGCCAAGAATCCGGACGGCTCGCCGATCACCGGTCCAGCCACCGAGGAATTCGTCATCGACAAGGGACAGACGCCGGCCAGGCAGCCGCTCAACTATCCGGCGGCGAGCCCCGACAAGACGAAAGCCAGCCTGACGGTGCGGAAGAACTACGCGGACACCCCAATTCCGGTGCCCGAAACGGATTGGGATTATGCCGACGCCAAGCTGAATGCGGTCAAATTGACGTCGGGCAATTTCGGCGGTCCCGGCTCGTTCGGGCCGACCGCGCTTTACGAGTTCACCTACATCGCCCGCGACCCGACCGTGGTGGGCTTGGGCTTCGCGGCGATCCGCGATCTCGCGACCTTCCTGCGCACCGCCAAGGCGGACGACCAGGGCGTGCCCAATCCGCTCGCCGGCGACATTCAATTCATCTACACGTTCTGCTCCTCGCAGCCCTGCCGCACCATGCACGATTTCGTGCAGCTCGGCTTCAACGAGGCCGAGGGGGTCGCGGGCGCCAAAGCTTTCGACGGGATATTGAATTGGAAGGCCGGCGGCAGCGGGATGTTCATGAACTACCGCTTCGGCCAGCCGGTGCGCACGCACCGCCAGCACATCGCGCGCTGGACGCCAGAATTTCAGTTCCCGTTCGCGGACCAGAAGCTGACCGATACGGTCACCGGCAAGACCGACTCCCGGCTGCGCCGCTGCGAGGAGAGCAAGACTTGCCCCAGGATTTTCGAGGCCAATTCATCCAACGAATATTGGGCGAAGGCGAGCTCGATGATGCAGACCGATGCCCAAGGACACGATCTGCCCGGCCTCGACACCGTCCGCTATTACGCGCTCGCGAGCTTCCCGCACGGGGCCGGAAACGGCCGTGGAATTTGCGCGCAGCCGCGAAACACCCTGCGGCCCAACCAGGCCCTGCGCGCGCTCCTGATCGATCTCGACGCCTGGGTGACGGAAGGCGAGGCGCCGCCCAAGGATCGCATGCCGCGCGTCGCCGACGGCACCTTGGCGCCGCCGCTGCCGCAAGCCGGAATGGGTTTTCCGCGGATACCGGGCGTCACCTACAACGGCGTGCACCACACCGGCGATCTGTTCGACTTCGGCCCCGACTTCGACAAAGGCCGGCTGTCGGTGCTGCCGCCCAAGCTTCTCGGCACGCCCTATCCGGTGTTCGTTCCCAAGACGGATGCGGACGGCAACGACATCGCGGGCATTCGCATGCCGGAGGTCACGGTGCCGGTCGCGACCTATACGGGCTGGGCGTTGCGGGCGGACGGCCTCGATGGCTGCGATGCCGCCGGCCAGCAGATCGCCTTCGCCAAGACCAAAGCCGAGCGGCTCGCGGCCGGCGATCCGCGGCCCTCGCTCGAGGAACGCTATGCGGACCACGCCGCGTATGTGGGCCTGGTGACCCGCGCCGCCCAGGAGCTCAAGGCGCAGCGGCTGCTGCTCGACGAGGACGTGGCCGCCACTATCGCGGCCGCGCAAGCCGCCAGCGTTCCGTGACACCGGGATTGCTCTCGCGCCCTTGGGGCTTGCGAGCCGGTTCGATCGAGATGGAGAACGGCCATGCTTTGCCGAAGCGTGCTCGGCGCAATCGCGTTGGCGGCGCTGTCAGTGTCGGTCACTACTTGAGCGCCGATGGATTCCTGATGCCGGCCCGAAAGGATCAGCCACCTCCGGATTTGAGATATTTCAAGCAATCACAGAAGTAATGACGAATTGACGGGAAGCCTCGGGGTTGTGGCGGGGCCGACCGCGAGAGGCCAATAACCTTGGATATTTTCAATTGCAGCGGATACCGTCTTGACCTCGTCCCTGTTGGAAGATGTCTGAGAGTGTCCATTTTCCCGATCGTGATGGCGGCGGCGGCGCTGCTGACAGGGCCGGCTCTTGCGCAGATGTCGGCGGACTATGATCGGTGCCTCGGCAAGGGCAATCCGTCGATCGAGCAGTTGATCCGGAGCTGCACCGCAGTGATCCGATCCAAACGGAAGGTCGAAAACACGCACAGCACTGCCTACAACCACCGTGGTAGCGCGTACCAGGCCAAGGGAGACCTCGGCCGCGCCATCGCCGACTACGGCAATGCCATTAGGCTCGACCACAAGAACGCCGATTCCTACTACAACCGAGCCAACGCCTATGAGGGCAAGGGTGACTACGATCGCGCCATCGCAGACTACAATAGGGCGATCAGGCTCGACCCCAAATTGTCTTTGGCCTACTATTTCCGCGGCTTGGCTTGGCGCGAAAAGGGCGACCTCGACCGTGCCATCGCCGACTACAGCGAGACTATTAGGCTCGATCCCAAGAACGCCAGCTACTACTACCACCGGGGCAACGCGTACCACAGCAAGGGCGACTTCGACCGCGCCGTCGCCGACTACGATGAGGCGATCAGGCTCGAGCCCAAATTCGCTATCGCCTTCTTCAACCGCGGCTTAGCTTGGCAGGACGATAAGGGCGACCTTGAGCGCGCTATCGCCGATTTCACCGAAACGATCAGGCTGGAGCCTAAATTCGCCTTTGCCTACAACAATCGTGGCGTTGCGAACCTCTTCAAGGGCGACTACGAGCGCGCCATCGCCGATTTCACCGAGGCGATCCGGCTCGATCCCAAATACGCCTTCGCTCATCGCGGCCGCGGCCTCGCGTACCTGTACAGCGGCGCTCCCGCCAAGGCTTTGGCCGATATCGAGCAGGCGAGCGCGCTCGATGAAAAAGATGCATATAGCGCACTATGGGTCGATATCGTCGCGGAGCGCAACAGTGTGCCGAGCCGCCTGTCGCAAGCAATCTCAAAAATCGACATGACAGCTTGGCCCGCGCCGCTTATTCGCCTGTTCCTCGGTCAGATGACGCAGGCCGCCGTGCTCGCTGCCGCCACTGATGCGGACCCCGTCAAAATGAAAGGCCAAATCTGCGAGGCCAATTTCTACAGCGGCGAATTTGCGCTGCGGCAGGGGACGAAGACCGAAGCGGCGCGCCTGTTTCGGCGCGCAGCGAACGACTGCCCGATAAATTTCGACGAACGGAGCAACGCCGATGCGGAGCTCAAGGCGCTCGGCGCGACGCCTTGAGCGCGATTCTCGCGCCGGAAATCAGCTTAAGCCTTCGAATAGATACTGCACCATCCGTTCGGGCTGATCGGCCCTTCAACGCTTTGGCATGCATTCGGCGCCACGAAAAGCGAGCAATTTGCACACTTCGCGCCGCTCTTCGGCGAAGGCTGATAGGCGACAGATGGTTTCGACATTTTTGCCGCCCGCGCCGAGTAGGCGGCTGTGAACAGTATCGCTGTAGCACCCGCCACTGATGCCGCTCCTTTGAAAAGTGAGCGTCGGGAAAGTCGGGTTGACCAGAATTCGTGAATGCTTCTCATAGCGCTTTCTCCTATGACGGTGTTCGAATCGAACGTCGCGGCATTAACGATGGACGACAAATACGCCAAGCGAGACGACTTCTCGTCGAATTCGTGATCCACGACCTTGAAGGCCGCCTCAATCATCCGCGTGCGAGTTATTTGCATAGCAGAGAAAAATGGTGCGGTGCACCTATAATTGTCGCATGGCACAATTGCAGAAGGAGTGAACTTTTTTGACATAGATCAATATCAACAGTCGCCCGCATGATAAAATTGCAATTTATGCAAAAGACAAACTAAACTCTTGACGCCCGGTTGATCCACTCAAACGGAAAACGCGTTACCGCCCTTCTCGATGAACTCGAGAATCCGGTTGCTGAGCTGCGTGTCGGCGGTGTTGATCGAAACAGGCGCTTCGCGCCGTGGTGGGCTCGCACCGCTCAGGCGGACTTTCGCATTCGTATCTCGATGCGTCGACGCTCCCGCACGTCGCCGTGCGAATCCCATCGGGTGATCTTGCCATCGATCCCGATCAGCTGGGCAGCCGAAAGCGGCAGGATGCGGAAGCTCCGCAGACGCGGATCGGCCGACAATCGCTCGACCACCGACAGCGCGCGCGCAAGCCCCAAGCCCGCATTATCGGCCCATTGCAGGACGCCGGCGCTCCCGCCGGAGGTCACCGACGACAGCGACCGGTCGAGGTTCGAGACGCGGCCGTTCACCGGTTGCTCGTCGGTGTGCCCGATCACCTCGATCACGTCGACGTCGTAGGAATCGGCGATCTCCAGCAGCCGGTCGACCACCACGGTACGCAGCTCGGTCGCGAAATTCGGCGTCAATTCCGCGCTGCCGGTGGCGAAGTAATATCCGCCGGCCTCGCTCAGATTGATGATCGGCGGCCAGTTGTGCCCCTTCTTGCTGTCGTCCGCCGGCTTGGCGGCGGCGATGCCCTTGTCGAGGAGGGCGGCGATCTCCTCCGGCGTCATATGTCCCAGCTTCTTGTCGGAAATCACCGCATCGATGGCGGCGGCGAGCGCCACGCCCCTGGCGATCTTGTCGGGGTCGATCCCCTCGCTCATCAGCTGCTGCAATTTGGCGGCGAAGCTGCTGTCCTCCTGAAGCGCCGCGAGCGGGACGCCTTGCTGCTCCATTTTCGCGACCGTGTCGTTGCTCTCGACCAGCTTGCGCCAGAAATCGTCGATCTCACGCTGCGACGTGAGCCTCGCGGTTCGATCCAGCAGCTCCGCCAGGCGGGTGTTTCTCCGGATGGTGTCGATCGCCGTTTCGTTCGCGGCCGCTGCCGTCTCGACCTGCTTCAACCGAAGCAGCGCGTCATCCCGTTTGGCGCGCTCGCTGGCGAGCGACACACCCACCGCGATCAGCAAGCAAAATACCAGCAGCAGCATGATCTCGGCCATGGTCAGGCCAAGGACGAGACCCTGACGATAGGAAGCCGTCTGGCGGTCGATGGAATCGGACATCAGTCGATGGTCTCCCATTCCGGCCGCTTCTGTGGATCGCGTAAGTCGTCGACGATCCCGGCGATCCGCTCGGCCACGATCGTAAGCGCGCGCGCCCGCGCCTCGATCGCGGGCAGCGCTTCGTTCAGGCGGTCGTCCCTGATCGCCAGCTCGGCGCTCGACTTGACCAGAACCTCGGTAAAGGTCCGCATGGTCCCATCGGTCCTCTCCAGCATGACGGTCAGTCCCTGGGCGTAAGCCTGCTGGCTCGCCTTGACCTCTTTGAGCACCTCGGCGGTGGACTTGATCATCGTGGCCGCCCATTCGAGCACGGCGCGGTTGGCGGCGGCGCTGGTCTCGAAATCCTGCCGCAGCGCGGTGACCAGGTCGATCGATCTCTCGGCTGCGGTATTGGCGATTGCCAAAGCGTCCGTCACCGACTTGGTCTGCGCGTCGGAATGCGCGGCAATCCGGTCGGCGGCCTGCGCCAGCGCCTGCATCATCGGATCGAGGCGGACCTCGAAGACGTGATCCGGCGTCTGCATGGAATTGAGCTTGGTCGCGGTGTCGTCGAGCGCGCCCGCGATCGCGCCCACGCGGCTCGACAGAATTTCGGTCTGGCTCGACAGCTGGGTCACGCTGGCCGCAAGCGTCGCGCCCATGCTCCGGGTCACCTCGCCGGTCGCGTCGCCCAATTGGCGCGCCGCCGCCTCGACCGGCACCGACAGCTTTGCGGTGACCTCCTCCAGGCTCGCGAGCAGCTTGGCGACGATGTCGTCGAATCGCTCCGTCATGAGACCGAAGGAATCGGCCGCCGCCTGCTGCGCGTTGCGCCGGAAATATCCGAACTCGACCACGCTCGAGTCGAGCTCGCGCCGCACGCGGCGCGCCGCCTCGGCCAATTCGAGCCGTGTCCTCTGCTCGACCTCGACCGGATCGCGACGCATCTGATTGAAGATCACGCGCAGCCCGATGCCGGCGATGGTCGAGCCGATCGCGATGCCGAAATTTTGCACGATCTCCTCGGCCGCGCGCGTCGTGGAGAATTGATAAAGCGAGACTCCGAGACTGGTGAGCGTGAAGAGGAAGCCCATGTAGTAGAGATTGTCGCCGGACTGATCGTCGCGCAGCCGCAAGCCGCGCGCCAGGCTGATGAGCAGAGCATAGCCGACCATCGTGCCGACCGGCACGAACGTGACGTAGAACGGCTCGATGCCCTTGAGCTTGGCCAGAAGGATGTAGGTGCAGCCGGCCGCCACGAACGACATGAACACGACGACGTTGGCGCCCGACGAAGCGCGGACTTCGCCCAGTGGCCCGGTCTCGGGATAGTTCCGCGCCACCTCAGCCCACCCCTTGCAGCTTGTTCGCCTGCTTCAGCCGGCCGTTGTTGTCGCGAATCCAGTCCGTCCAGAACCGGATGTGGTCGGCGGAATTGATCGGTTTCCCGCCGGTCTGCCGCTGGATGTAATAGATGAGCACGTCGGCGCCATGCAGGTCGGTCTGCACCTTCTTGTAGGCGGGCGACGTCTTGAACCGGACGAACGAAAGGTCCCCCCGGTATTGCGAATAGTCGGGCCCATGCTGCAGCATGTCGGAGATGACGACCAGCGATTTCGGAACGTCCTCGGCGGCGCGCCCGGTGAAGCGCTCGACCGCGATGCGCTGGATGGTCTCCATGATCGGCGACGTCTTGCCCGGCAATGGCTGGAATCCGGCCTCCAGCGCCCCGTCGAGCGGCTGGCGGAAACCCTCCAGCCAGCGCTGCCGCGCCATGCGCGGATTGGCGGTGTATTCGCTGAGCCCAGTGCCGTCGCCCGGATTGCATTTGGAGAAGATCGATCGGCCGCCGGGCGTTTTCGGGTCGAGCAGCCTGATCTCCAATAGCTCATAGGCGGGCAGCGTCTCCGCTATGTCCACCAGGACGGTCCTGATCTCGCGCTTGGCGATGTCCGGGATCTCGTCGGTGGAATCGAGCAGAACCACGGCGACCGCGCGCGGGCCGTCCACCGGACACAGCGTAGCCTGGTCGAGCGTCGGGGGGCGCGCCACGGTGGCATACACATAGGCGCCGGCCGCCAGCACGCCCAGTGCCAGCACCGTCATTGCGCCTCCGAGCAAGTGCTTGCGCAGCTCGCCCGGATTGCCGCTAGGCCGCCTTGGCGTTCGCCGCGACAACGGCTTTCTCCTCGACAAAATTATCAATCTCGCGGTAGCTCGCGAATGCCCGCTCGAATTCGGTGTGGATGGCCTCGATCTGCCCGACCAGGACGCCCTGCGATTCCGCGATCGAGCGCCGCAGATCATCGCGCGCGGATGTCTCCAGCCAGTCCTGCTCGATGGGAAATTTTTCGAGCGCGAAGGACACCCCAAATCGGCGCGGCGGCGGCGTCTTGCGCAGACCCTTGTTGGATTCCCGGTAGACCGCCAGCAGCACATTCACGGCCCGGTCGAGATACGATTGATGGGCCGAGAACAGGCGGACCACGCGCGCCCGGCTCTCGAGAATGGAGTCGTGCTCGGAACGCCGTATCGACAGATCGCGGTTGGCCTCTTCCAGGATTTCGATCGCATCGTCCCGGATGTCGAGCAGCTTGGCGATCAGATCGTTCTTCCGCCGGATATAGGCGTCATGGGCGCCGGCGCGGCGCTTCTCCAGACTCGCATAGCCGGGATAAGGATCGAAGATCAGGAAGGAATCCGCAAACGCGATCAGCGAGCACAGGACGCCGAGGCCGAACAGGAGCCAGGATTTCAAATCCACGAGCGCGAGCGGCATCGTCTTGAGACGAAACAGCACCTCGCGCCCGGCGTCGGCGATCAGCGCCGCCGAGACCTCGCGATAATGGGCAAGCGAGAGATTGATCGCTACCAGCAGGAACAGATAGCAAAGCAGGGCAGAAAACCCGAACAGCTTTCGCAGCAGATTGCGGTGATTGAGCTCCCGCACGCCGACGACCGCAATGAGGAAGCTGACCCCGATATTGAGCAGCGCGAACGTGAACGCTTCAGCCGCGCCGCCCAGGTATCCGAGATCGCTGCCTTTGGCGAGGAAGAATCCGTTGAGGAACACTTCGAACACGAAAAGGACGAGCAGGATCCCGACCTTGATGGTCAAATTTCCGCCCGACGCCCAGTGCGCGGCGCGTTTGAGCCTGTGGCGGCGCCGGAATTCGTCGCGCTCGAGCTCGAGGTCGCGAAGATGCCGTCGCAGGCTGTGCAGCTCGTCCCGGCCTTGCGCCGCTTCGGCGCGAAATTCGCTCACGGCGGCGGGCGCGGCTTGCCGGATCGTGCCGAACCGGCCTTCGAAGTCGAGACCCGTCAGCCGCTCCTTGTAGGTGCGGACCTCGTCGAGCAGCGTGCCGTGCGCGGCATTCTTCTCCGCCTCCACGCGCTCGACGATCGCGCTTTCGATATCGTCCAAGGCAGCCGAGTCGGACGCGGGCTCCTCGCGCGCGCCGCGTTCCGCGCCCGTCTTCGCAAGTCGCAGATCGCCGGCGAGCTTGTCGATGTTCAGGACCGGAAAGACGTCCAGCGACACGCGATAATCGTGCTGCTCGCGCTTGAGCCCGTTGACGAGGCGACTGAGCGCGGACTTCGGTCTTAATTCCATCGTTCCACTGGCCGAGCTCGGCCTCCAATCCTGCGACACTTTACGCAACGTGACCCGTGCTCATCGTGAAATGAGCTCAACGTGACATGCCGACCGCCAGGGTCGCGAGCCGTGCGCGCAGCCCGGCACTCGACCGCTTCGACCCGATCGTTCTCGACCCGATCTTTTCGATCAATGGCTCGATGCGCGATCGGGCCATCCCTTGCAAGCTCGTCAGCGCCCGGCGATTCCCGGCGACCTTAGAATCGCGTCCGCGCCAGCATATGTCCAGAAAAACCAGCCGGCCATCTCGGCCCATCCACCGGCCCAAGGCAGGCCAGGATGCCAGCGGGGCCCGACGCCGGAACCCTAGCAAAGTCAATGTATTGTGGCTCGATTGTGACGGGTCGGGCGAAACCCCGGCGGCATTACTCCGATACCGCGGCTCCGCGCTTTTTTCGGAAGAGCCAGCCGCGCCCTTGAGGCGGGGCGGAATTCGGTTTTCGTCCCGAAAATGCGCCCATGCAATAGGGC
>Ga0209069_10000154_pt1 | contig 27679 bp, 20 predicted proteins | sample Str013_2_FD_187202 | JGI IMG/M metagenome (GOLD analysis project Ga0209069, IMG submission 187202) | Freshwater sediment microbial communities in response to fracking from Pennsylvania, USA - Straight Creek_MetaG_SC_2013 (SPAdes) (version 2) | ecosystem: Environmental > Aquatic > Freshwater >...
CGGCAGATCCTGTAACGACTGCGGCCAATAACCAACCAACGAATAATCAGCCGGCGACCGCCGCAGCCGCGCCTACTTCGACGGCCACCCAAATCCATCCGCGATTGCCAGCATCACTGCGCCGGCAGCAACGAACAAACCTCCAGCGCCTGGTGTTGCTTCATCCGGCGCCAACACTTCCCCGATCGCGCCCAACACAGCGGCGGTCGCAGCCAGTCAACCCGTGCCTTCACCTGCGCCGGTTGCGAGCGCTGCGGCCCCCGCCAATCCGATCATGGCAGCTGTCGGCAGGAAACCTACGGCGCCGGCAGCAGCCAAGCCATCAACCGCAACAGTTACCGCTCCGGCAGCGACAACAGCGTCGACCGCATCTGGCTCGGGCGTCTCTACTCCTGCGACGACACCAGTTACGACGGCGACGGCTGTCGCGCCCGCACCGTCTTCGAATTCGCCAACCGCGCCGAATGTGCCCGCGCCGTCGGTGGAGCCCGGCATCACCGCTTCCAGCGCCTTATTAAAGACCAGCTTTACCGTTAAGTATGTTGCAGAAGACGCCATCTATATAGACGGCGGCAAAAACGCCAGCCTGGTGGAAGGTATGGTCCTTACACTGAAGCACGCCGGAGATCCGGCAGCCAATGGAAGTGATCTGGTCAACAAGCCGGCGGTGGCGGAAGTGTCGGTCGTTTCCGTGTCCAACACGTCCGCGGTTTGCGAAGTCCGTGAAAAAACCGGCGATGTTCTTCGCGGTGACGTAGCCCAGCTCTCGCAAGGTGACCAGGACAAAATGGTACAGGCGCGCACACTTGGACCAACGCGCAAATATCCGCAGGTGATTGCCTTCTCCGAGGGCGATCCGCTGGACGAAGAGGTCCGCGACGCCGTCCCCAAGCCGCCTTCGCCGGAAGTAAATCGCGCGCGCGGACGAATCGGCATGGACTACACATACATCAGCAGCCGGGGCGGCGGCAACACCGTGACCAATTCTCAGGCCGGTGCCGTGTTTCGCGCGGACATCTCGCGCATTGGCGGCTCATATTGGAATTTGAACGGTTACTGGCGCGGACGCCTCAACATGCATTCCGGCACCAGCACTTCACCTGTACCGCAGAGCGTGTTCGATTTGGTCAACCGCACATACACCATCGGGCTTACGTATCTGAATCCGCAATCACACTTTGTGGCCGGCGTGGGACGTCTCTATCTACCCTGGGCGCCCAGCCTGGATACGATTGACGGCGGCTACGGCGGCGTGAAAATCGGCAAGCACACCACGCTTGGAATCTTTGGCGGCACCACGCCCGATCCGGCGTCCTTTGATTACAACCAGGACCGCCGGCTCGCCGGTTCGTTTGTCACTTTTGAAGGCGGCAGCTTTGACAGCGTGCGCGTAACCAGCACGGAAGGCATTGCTGTAAGCGCATTGGAATGGAAAGAAGACCGCCAGTTCATTTTTTCTGAAAACGGTCTCTTCTATAAACGCTTCCTTTCCATCTACCATTCGGCGCAGGCCGATAAACAGCATCTGCCCACCGGCGGCATTGAGGAAGGCCTGAGCCGCAGCTTTGCCACGCTGCGCATTTCGCCGTTCAGCCGGCTGTCATTCGACTTCAATCACAACTACTTCCGTGACGTCCCGACCTTTGACGCGTCCCTGGTAGGCACCGGGCTTTTAGATAAGTTTCTGTTCCAGGGCTTCAGCGCCGGCGCGCGCGTAGAACTGCCCGGGCGCATCAGCGTGTACAACAACTTTGGCCAGAGCAATAAAAGCGGCGACGCCAAAAGCTCGCTTAACCAACTCTACGGCATAACGGTTGCGCGCCTGTGGTTTACCGGAATCCGCGGCGACGTTCGCTATTCCAAGTTTGACAGCTCGTTTGGCCGTGGCGACTACCGCGCCGCGTCGATTTCCCGCAGCTTCCGTGAAAATGCAAGGCTTGAAGTTACCGCTGGCAAACAGAATTTCATCTCTTCGCTGGGTACGGCCACCAACTACCGGCTGCTGGGATCAACAATCGATTTAAACCTGGGTGGGCACTACTTTGTTGAATCGTCCTTCAACTTGCAGCGCAGCAGCACGCAGAATTTTGACCAGTGGCTCATGACGATGGGTTACCGCTTCGACACGAGGAAGAGCAGCAAATGAAAATCACTGCAACCAAAAGCATGATCATTGGATTGGCTCTGCTCGCCGTAGCCACGAGGCCGGCGACCGCGCAGTCGCCCCAGCTTGACGAAATCCTGAACCGGGCCGGCGCCAGCGTTGCCAAGTTTCTTGACAAGCTGGCCGACGTGAAATGCAGCGAAGACGTTCTACAGGAAAAACTCAACCTGAAAGGCAAAACGGAAGAACGCATCCAGTCTTCTTTTGATTATCTGGTGCTGGCGCAAAATCAAGGTAACGAGCCTGTGTTGTACGAAGCTCGCGAAGCGCTGAAGCAGTCGCATGTAAAGAAAAATATTTCCATGCTGGTGACCAACGGCTTTGCCACGCAGGCGTTGATCTTCCATCCTTACTACCAGGCCAGTTTCACGTTTGAGCGTTTGCCTGACGTTCAGGTCAACAACAAGGTTTATGCGCAGGTCCATTTTCAACATGTAAAAGGCCGTCCAACGCCGGCCGTCCTTCTGCTGCGCGGACGCGAATATCCGCTGTCACTCGCGGGCACGGCGCGTATCGATCCGGCCACGGGAATCGTGGAGCACATTGAAACCGATCTGGGTTCAACCATGGAGGACCTTGGTCTTAAGGGCCTGCACAGCGAAGTGGACTACGCCGCCGTCGGCTTTCAACCGGACACCAAAACATACTGGCTGCCGGCGCAGGCTGTGGTTGAAGTAAACACCGCGAAACAGCACTGGAAAAACGTACACCATTTCAGCAACTATCATCTTTTCTCCGTAAGCACCACGGAAACTGTAGACTTGGAAAAATTGAAAGCAAAAGATCAATGAGCACATTGGGCCTTACAACCACCGTAACAACCCAGGCCGTCCCCGCAGAGAGCAAAGGCCATAAAACGCGTGTGGCCATCAGCGCGATGGCCGCAATCGGATTTTCGGCGTACATCCTTTATTACGGGCTGGGCTACTACCTAACGTCCGCCATGGACCGCCCTTATCATCCGAAGCACGCTTTGCTGAAACCCGGCGGGCTCATTGGGCTTTCCCTGGGCATCTTTGGCGTTTTTCTGTTTCTGCTGATCTTCATTTATCCGTTGCGGAAGCGCTGGCAATGGCTGGGACGGATGGGCAACTCGCGCCACTGGCTGGATTTTCACATTGTGATGGGCCTGACCGGTCCGGTGGTAATCGCGTTCCACGCATCTTTTAAATTCAGCGGAATCGCCGGCATGGCGTACTGGATCATGTTTGCCGTGGCGATCAGCGGCATCGTAGGGCGTTATGTTTACGCGCAGATTCCGCGCAGCATGAACTCCACGGAATTCTCCCTGAGCGAGCTCAAGCAACGCCAGGAAACCCTGACGAACGAGCTCTCCGCGCAACGTGTGGTGCGTCCAGGCGATCTGGCCATTCTTTTTCGCCTGCCGTCCGCCAAGTACGTGGAGCGCGAATCTTCCCTGCGCGCGCTCGGTGCGCTCCTGTGGATTGATTTCCTGCGGCCGTTCCGCGTGGCCCGCGTACGGCGCAAAACGCTTGGCTTCCTTGGAACTCTATTCAGCCTGGCAGGCTTTCTGCCGTCGCGTAACTACAAAGTTGAACGCATTATTGTCGTGGCCCGCGACCAGGCGCGACTTTCCAAGAAAATGCTGTTCCTCACCAAGTCGCAGAAGATCCTGCATCTGTGGCATGTGGTACACCGTCCGTTCAGCTATTCATTTGCGGTGCTGGCCGTGGTGCACATTGTTATCGCCGTCATGTTTGGGTTGATGCGATAGATAAATGATGCGCTAGATAAATGTCGCGATAGATAAATGATGCGCTAGATAAATGTCGCGATAGATACTTGACGCGCTAGATAAATGATGCGGTAGAGGAAAAGCAACGAATGGATAGTCTTCTTGCAGCAGGGTTCGCGCTGGCGGTTACAGCTTTTTTCGTCTTCCGCTACCTCAAGAAACAAAAACAGCGGGACGAAGAAGCGCGCGCCGCCGTGGAAAAAGGCAAGATGTATTCCGAAGGCCCGCGCGGCCAGCATCCTCACATTGACATCACAAATTGCATAGGATGCGCCACCTGCACGCAGGTCTGCCCGGAAGGCGACGTGCTGGCCATGCTGGCCGGACAAGCCGTGATCGCCAACGGTCACAAATGCATCGGGCACGGTCTGTGCGCGGAAGCCTGTCCGGTGGGCGCCATCACCATGGTGATGGCCAGTCCCAGCCTGGGCGCGGACATGCCGTTTCTTTCCGCGGAATTTGAAACCAGCATCAACAATCTTTTCATCGTGGGTGAACTCGGCGGACTGGCGCTGATCAAAAACGCGGTGAACCAGGGCCGCGACTGCGTTGATCTGCTCGCTCGCCGCATGGCCGCGCGCAAGGACCGTTCGAAGCTCGTGGATGTTTACGACGTGTTGATCGTCGGCGCCGGACCGGCGGGCATCAGCTCTTCCCTGCGCGCCATTGAACACAAGATGAGCTACGTCACACTGGAACGCGACGAGATTGGCGGCACGGTGGCCAAGTTCCCGCGACAGAAGCTGGTTATGACCAGTCCCGTGCAGTTCCCCATGTATGGCAAATTCAACAAGCTGGAACTTTCCAAGGAACACCTTCTGGCTTTCTGGGACATGGTGCTGAACCGCTCGGATTTCAACGTCCGCACCGGCGAAAAAGTAGACGACATCAAAAAAGGGCCAGACGGAGTATTTACCGTGACCACCAGCACCGGACAGTATCGCGCGCTTTCCGTGCTGTTGGCGCTGGGGCGTAACGGCGATCCCCGCAAGCTCGGCGTGAAAGGCGAAGAGTTGCCCAAAGTGATGTATCGCCTGATTGAAGCAGACCATTACACAGACAAGAAAATCCTGGTCGTGGGCGGTGGTGACAGCGCCGTGGAAGCGGCCATGGGCTTGGCACAGCAAAAAGGCAACGTGGTAACTCTCTCTTACCGGCAGGCCCAATTTGGACGCATTAAGGAGCGCAACTCCAAACGCATGGAAGAATGCATGCGGACCGGCCGGGTGAAAGTGTTCTTCAACTCCAACGTCGCGGAATTTAAACCGAACTCCGTGGTCCTGGACCTAAACGGGCAGCAACAGGAAATGGCCAATGACTTTGCGTGGATCTTTGCCGGCGGCTCGCCACCTTCAGCCTTCTTGAAGAAAATTGGCGTGAAGTTTGGTTCCCAGGACATCACTCTGGCGGGCGCTCAGGAAACCAGACGCGCCAGCCAGGAGAAAAAAGCTCTTACGGAACAAACGCCAGCCAAGGTGGGCAGCGGACGTTCGCAGCTTTTTTAAGAATACCTTCCCTGAAAATCCGGGCTAACGTCCGGTGATCACTTCCAGCAGTGAGCGGCGCACGGTGAGTTCACCGTTGTAGTCGATTAACCCTCGTTCGCGGAAGCGATTCATAAAAAAGCTTACGCGGGCGCGCGTGGTGCCGATCAGTTCGGCGAGTTCGTCCTGGTTAATGCGTTCCACTACTTCTTCTTCGCGCTTGGAACTCGCCAGTCCGCCCAGTATGAACAACGCTCGTGCCAGGCGTTTTTCACCTGAATAACAGAGATGGGCCATCAGATCTTCCTGGAGGCGGCGATTACGCGTGAGGATCAACTCGAGAAAGTAATCGAAGAATACGGAGTCAGTGCGCAGCTTCTGTTCCAGAAAGGGACGCTCCATCCGGACGATGGTGCAGGAAGAAATAGCCACCGCGGTCGCCAGGCGGCTTGCTTGTCCGGGGCCAAGACACTCTTCTCCCATGAAATCACCGGGACCCATAATGGCCACGGTGGCCATGTGGCCTTGCAGCGAAGCCATCCGCAACTTGATGCGGCCTTCCTGTAGATAAAAAGCAGAGTCGGCGGCCGAGTCCTTGCGGAAAAGGACTTCTTTCCTGCGCAGTATCAGCAGGCTGCCATTCAGGCCGCTGGGAGAAATGAAATCAGAAAGCTCAAAATTGCGGTCCGTGAGTCGTGTCTTTAGAACCAGAGAGGGAGCTGTGGCTTGTTCGGGCTGAAACATCCTGTTCATCACCAATACTGATCATGGTGGTTGGCGGTCCGAAAGCTCATCTGGTTGTCCGGGCCCGAAGCCGGTCCCCGTCTGAGCTGCTGCACACACATGATCGAAGTGTGTGCTGACCTGCCCGCGCATTTGAGATTAGGCGGGGCTGCCGCTTTGCGGGCCGTACTGAACGGCAGCCCCTGCTGTAGCCATAAACCATCGGGCAGGAGTATGGCTACAACCTCGTTAAAAATTAAACCTTCCTTGCACTCCGGCGCTGCGCGCCGCGAGTCTGCCTGGAACCATCCCGCCCGCATGGCGAACTATCCCAGAAGAACCGGTATTACGGATGCTTACCTTATCAAAACCATGGGTGGCGCTACCACCCCCGCCGGCAATCGCGCCACCACCCCGGTGGACCCGCCAGTACCACCGGCCGTTACACTTGCACCAACCCCGGGGACGCTAAGTTGCACGCCACCAACAGGTTGACTGACAACTACTGAAGCTGAACTATGGACCAGGCCGCTCGCTCCGGCCATGGACACGGAAGCTGTGGTATTAAGGCTTCCGGCGCCCGCCGCAGGGCTTACTGTTACTCCAATCGTGGCGCTTTGTCCACTAAGAATTGAAGAGAAATTACAAGTAATCATCCCGCCCGCCGAGCCCGTTTGAGGGCCGGTGCAGCTCACGCCAGCGTCCGCGGAGAAGGACACGAATCCCGGGGATCGTGTCCGTGAGAGTTACATTGGCTGCGTTGCCCGGACCGCCATTGCTCACTACCATCGTAAACGCGATGAGTGATCCCGCATTGACGGATGCCGGGGAGGTCATGGTGATGGCCAGGTCTTGCACATTGGCCACAACCGGGGTCACGGCGTTGGACGGCAACGATTCCGCGCTAACTAACAAATGTTTTAACCTTGAGGGACTTTGATCTGCCAAGCGGTGCGTTTGCGCTTGCTCGCGTTCCAGCAAGGAACGTGCAATGCAAAAGCATCTCTTGGAGATGCCAGGTAGGAAAGCTGTGGCCGTTACAGTCTGGCCAACGCGTGGAACTTTGGACCCGGAAGCATCGATCCGTCGATAAGGCATATTCGCGCGGTGAAATTAGAAGCCTGTTGGAAGATCATTAAAATTTATAAGAATCGCACCGTGATATATCTTTTGGACTTTTGGGATGCACTCATAGAGTAAGACGCAGAACTTCTTTTACGTGGTCCTTGGGCAGGCTGTTACTTTTGGATAACAAAAAAATTGAAGTTGAATAACCGCGGGAAGGCAAATTCGAGCGGGTATTCAACTTCAAAATAAAACAGTACTGCAAATGTCGAGTTAAGTTGTATTCAAGCTCCCGGCCGCGCACCGGACGAGCTTGCAGGGCATATTCGTGATTCACCTCCGTAGGGGAAGGCTACTCAGGGTCAAATGTCCGTCGTCCCTTGTAGCCCCGGATCAGGCACCTCTACCGTCGTAGAAAACGCCAGACTCTCTTTCATCTAAAACCGGGGTGCGGTCTTGCTGCACCCCGGCTAGTACGCCGACTGCTTACTTCGGCTGTATCGTTATTGGGAACGTGGTATGCGCTGGGTTCAGAACTTTCGCACCCGACGTATTCGTTCCGGTTGACGTGAACGACCCGGCCTGGGTCGGAGTCACGCTGTAAGTCACAATCATGGTCGTGCCGCCAGCCAGAGTTGGAGTCGTGCAATCCAGCGTCTGACCGTTGACCGTGCAACCACCGATGCTGGTGCTCAAGCTACCCGGTACCAGGTTGAACGACGGCGGCAGGTTGACTTCGAACGTAAGGTTCGGAGCGCTCACGTTGCCGGTGTTGTTCTTGGTCTGCCAGGTGAACAGGACGTTGCTGCCAACCGCCGGTCCGCCGTTGTTGGCCGAGCCGGTCGTCTGGATGTCAGCACTTACCTGCGTGCCGCCACCCGCATTCACGTTCGTGGTGAAGCTGGCGGCACGAGGCCGGCGCAAGAAAGCCGATGTGTTCAAAGCCGAAAGATTGATCTGCTGACAATCGCGCCTGCGCACTACGAATCCTGGCGGCATAAGCCAAGCCAAAAAAGAGGGCCGGACGGCTACGTCCGGCCCTTCTTATCTGACCGGTGCCCGATTGAACCGGCCAGCCCGGGGACCCGAAGGTCCCCGGATATCCGCCGGGCGCCCGATGCTCCCGGCCCCTGCAACGACAACAGGGAACTCGTAAAAAATTGGCTTGCTTCGTTCTTTGACACGATGTTGAAAAACATCGGGGCGGCCATCTACGCCGCCAACACTGCGCGTGAGCTTTCCGGTGATAAGAATTACTTGCAGGAATGGAAAGATAGAAGCTTCCCTGCCGTATGGCCGGAAAACAGGCGCAAAACGGCCTAGGACTTAGGTCCGAAGAGGAGCGAAAAGAGGAGTTTCTGTCCGTGGGGACCACTGCGTCATCACGGAGACGGGGACTCCAACCGTTTCCAGTTGAGGCGCCGCCAGGACCGGGAAAGAACTCACAATCAGCTTGGCGGATTGTTCGTGCACGGCGGGTGTGGTCATCACCTGAGGCTTTAGGTAGTTCAACTCCACCGTGACTACCGGAGGCGTATCGTCAAACGGATCTGGATCGTAGGAATCGCCCCAACTGCTGGCCGCTACCGAGAGCAGCAGCATGAGGCTGAGCGCGACCCGACGAATGTAAATGTCTAAACGATCCATTTGTGTATTCCCGGACGGCCTTTACTAATTCCCAATTTCCACCATGATAGGGTGACTCAGGCGAATTGGGCAAGCGTTAAGACTTAATTAAAGACTCTAATGGGAATTGTTCAAGAGAACACTTTTGGAACCCTTGGCCCAGACCGGCAATTCCACAGGTGATGGCCCGATTGCTCACAATTCATTTACACCTAACAACACGTTCACAGTAACCCTCAACGCGAAGTAACGCCCACAAACGAACCGGGAAGCTCCGTAAAAAGAGCTTCCCGGCAAGTTCGCAAAATTTCCATCCACAGCGGATGATCAGACCCCGCGCGGGTCCATGAGTTCCATCAGCTTCTGTTTCGCTCCAGGCCACTCCGCGGCGATGATTGAATAGCGCGCCGAATCACGCGTAATGAAATCCGCGGCCATGCGGTGCGCCCGCAGAATCCCTTCAAACTTCCCGCCAATCCGTTCAATCGCTGAGCGTGAACGCTGGTTGCGCACGTCCGTATGCAGGCAGACGCGCAGCATCCGCCAGACTTCAAAAGCCTGCGTCAGCATAAGTAGCTTTGATTCCGTGTTGGCCGGCGTTCGGATGGAAGACCGCGCCAGCCATGTGTAACCAATCTCGCAGACGTCAGGAAACGTACGGCCATGCATTTTGTTGCCCACAGGCCAGGCCCAACGTTCCAGATCAAAAAAACGAGTGGAGCCGATGACTACACCATCAGCCATGCGAACAATAGCAAAGGGCATCGCGCGATCTTGTTCCTGCCACTCCAAGGCCGTGTCGATATATTGCAAAGCTTCTTCCTGGCCCCGCGGCACCGGACTCCACTGGTAAAGAGACGGATCTTCGAGTGATGCGGCCGCTAATCCGTCAGCATGACGCCGTTCCAGCGGTTCCAGCCGCACGTGCCTGCCCTGCAAAACCACAGCCTGTATTTTCATGGACTCCACTATGCAATGAATGTTTGAAACACCGCAACCGCAGGGGATGTGTGGCAGCGGCTTGGTTGGATGATCATCAACCGTGGCGAATCGGCGGGCATCATTGCGCTTTGGGAAAATGTTTTTCGTACCACGCCAGGCTCCGGTCGATGGCGTCCACTTGATGCTTTGGTTCGCGCAAACCATGGCCTTCACGCGGATAGCGGACCATGACGGTTTCCACGCCCACGTCCTTCAACGCGACGTAAAACTGCTCGGCTTCGGCAATCGGTACGTCATTGTCATTTTCGCCGTGCATCAGCATGGTGGGCGTGTGCGCCTGGGCCACATGCTTCAACGCGGAACGCTCCCACAGTATGTCCATGAGTCCCTGATGCGGAAAGATGCCAAACTCCATCTGCTCATACTGGTTGTAATAAGTCATGTAGTTGTAGCTGACTAGATTGGCGATGCTGGCCACGGGAATGGCCGCTTTGAAAATATTGGTTTGGGTAATCAGCCAATCGCTGAGCTGACCACCATAACTCACGCCTTCCACGCCAAGCCGGTCACGATCGATCCACAAATTTCTACGCATGGCGGCACTGAGTCCGTAGAGAACGTCCTGGGCTTCGTTGCCGTTCTGGTCACCGAAAACGGCGTCCGCGAATTTCTGGCCGTAACCTATGGAGCCACGATAGTTCACAAGAAGCGTAGCCATGCCCCGGGCGGCGTACACCTGGTTTTTGAAATTGAAGCCCGGGCCCTGCTGCCCGTGCGGACCGCCGTGAATGACCACGATGAGTGGATACTTCCCTTCCGGCTTCCAGCCGACGGGCTTGTTGAGGAAGGCTTCGACTTCAAATTTATTGTCATTGCTGATGAACGTAAACGATTCCACTTCGCTCAGTTGTTTGCCGCGCAGAACGTCGGCATTGAGGTCAGTGAGTTTCTTAGTTGCGCCGTCTTTCTTCAAGTAAAGTTGCGAAAGATCAGAAGCGCTTTGGAAGGTATAGGCAATCGCTCCGTTGGGAGCAATGGAAAATGCGCCGACCGACCCACGCTCACTGACTACAACTTCCGGCGGGCCGCCATTCACCGGAATGCGGTACAGCTTGCTGGCGCCTCTTTCCGCGACGGTGAACAGAAGATATTTTCCGTCAGAAGACCAGCCCGGCATGCTCTGGCGATTATCGATCACGGCGCCCAGTTCACGGCGATTGCTTCCATTCGTGCCCATGGTCCAGACGTGGGTGTCTTCCATGGTGGTTTCAAGATCAGTCAAACCACGGCGCGTGCCCAGATAGGCAATGGCTTTGCCATCCGGTGACCACAGCGGACGATATTCGGCTGTTTCCGTGGTGGTAATACGGCGGATGGAACCGTCCGCGAGTTTCAGCGCGAACACGTCATAGTTGAAAAACTGGTCTTCATTCGGTTCGCGATTGGAAACAAACATCAACTCCTGGCCGTTGGGAAACCAGTCCAGCGAATGCTCATAGTGATCACCGCTGGTAAGCTGCCGGACGCTGCCGCTGGCAACATCGGCCAGAAAAATATGCAGACGACGATTGTCATTGAACCGGGTGTTGCCCTCAGAGAAATCGGGCTTATAAAGGTAGCGGGTAATCACCACCGGGTCGCTGTTCAGGTCCTTGGTCTCTGGTCCGGGCGTGCTGGAAATAAATGCGATTTGTTTTGCGTCAGGAGACCATGCAATGTCATTGCCCTGGGAAGGGACGGGGCTGTTGGTGCCTTCCATCTCGTGGACGAAGCGCGCGCCGCTACCATCCGGCTTGGCAACGAAGAGACCGGATTTGTCTCCGAGGCGACCACTGAAGGCGATGGATTTTCCGTCTGGAGACCAGATGGGATCTCCGCTACGATCATTGTCTCCGCCCACGCGGAGGCTCTTTCCGTCGGCAACGGTCATAATCCATAGCTGCGCATAGGGCCGGCCCGTTTCACCGTTCGTCACCACGGTGTACGCGATGCGATTTCCATCCGGAGAAAACAAGACGTCTCCGACCGAGCGAAAGCGGTACAGATCAGAACTCCGCAGGCCGCCTTGCGCAACCAGAGTGACCGAGCAGGTCATCAAAAGCAGATAGAAAAGAACGATCGAACGCATTTTAGGCACAGTAGCCTCCCGGAGTGAATCGAGCAGATGATGATACACGTTGCTTACGGGATTGAGGAGCAAGGCCCGGGGAGATTGGCCAACGAGGGCGTTAGCCCTTGAAGAAACGATTCTTGCTGCCGGCGAAACAAAGCGCCACTCCAGCGATAATCAGCACCGCGCTGATGGCCGGCGAAACACGTTCGCTGTGGCGAGTCTTTACGTTGAGACTTAGATCTCCGGCCTTAATGCCATGCGTCTCGGTCTGGGGAATCGGCACGAAGAGTGACGCAATTCCGAGAGCGAGCACCAGCACTCCTGCTAAGAAAGTACCTTTCATTGTGACACCCCTTTGAAATCGTTTTCAGCCTCATCCAGTGTACAAAAACGGGTTTATCTTTTGTCAGCAATGAAGCGGGGCGCTTGCACGGTCATTTTTCCGGCGCCAATTTTGGCCGGGCCGCAAAACCATATACTTCCATGGGTTCGCTTTGCTAAGCCAGCACCTTAGATTCTTCGTCTGGCTCAACAATCGAAGGAATAGCCAGCGAAGGAATGGCCAACAGAATTGGCGCATCAAAGGGCGATGGCGGTCGCAAGTCCAATGCTGTTGCGCCTTCAACCGTGCCGCCAGAAACATGAACGGAGCGGCCTCCCGCGCGGAGCGAATTTCCATGGTCCACGGTGGTAACGCCTTCCGCGAGATTGGCCAACCCCAAGGCAAACAAGTAGAACTCGCCTTCCGGCACTCCGTGAATCGCGTACGGGCCACCGTGACTCACGAGCGTGCAGGCAACCGGTGTCCCCTGCGGAATGGGCGTGGTAAATAATCCCACGGCAATGAGTCCGCGGAATCCGCTGGGCACGGTCATGAAGCCGCTTACACACGCACCCGCCGCAGTTTCCTGATCAACCATTCCCGCAAGTTCCGGCGCCGGCGTGGGCTGGCTGCGCGAATGCACCAGCTTGCGGAAACGCGACGGCGGCACGCCCAGTACATCAGCAAAGCGCCGCGTAAAAGTACCCAGACTGTTGTAACCGACTTCATAACAGATATCGATGACCTTCTTCTGCGTCTGCGCCAGCAATTGCTTGGCGGCATCCAGGCGCAGCGCGTACAGAAATTGCGAAGGCGGCACGCCCGTGACCTGACGGAATGTGCGATTGAAATGGTACGGACTTACGCATCCTATTTTCGCCATCTGCCGGAGCGTCAACGGCTGGTCGATTTGGCTCCGCATGGCGAGGATTACCCGTTCCACCGATTCATAGTGTGATTGCAGCGTCGAGTTCCGCACCACTGAATTGCCCATAAACACGCCTCTCTTTTCTCTCAAAACAAAACGTCAAAGGCCCAGACTCTTCTTCTCTCACGGCATTGCAAATTCAGCAAACTGCGACAAAGCATCGTGCAACGCACGGGGAACAGCCACGGGAACCAATCCGCTACCCTGCCGGTGCATACAAGCGATTTCCTGTTCACCGCGGGCCACCAGCTCTGGATCCAGGCCGCCGCGCCAGTACTCAAAACGCATCACGATTCTGTTTTGCGTGATGGCGGCAAGAAACATGCGTACCGTCACTTGGTCAAACGCTTTCAGCTCACCCAGGTATTGGCAGGAACAATTCAGCGTGATCAGGGCCAAGCCGCGCTCCATTTCTTCCAGGATCTCCGGAACGTGATCCCGAAGAAACATCTCCCGCGCGCGCCCTTGCCAGTACAGGTGGTTCACGTAATACACGTTGCCCACCAGGCTGGTCTCCTCGAATCCGACGATATGGCTGTATTCGTAGGCTTTCATGATTTCCCGATCGCAAACCCTAATGCGATGCCAGGACCGGAGTCCCCCAGACGCGCGTGAAAAGTGGCGGCCTTAAATTCGCTCGCGGAAAAAATTGTCCAGCCATCGGTTGAGAGCGATTGCAGCGTCACCGCCGGCGCTACGCAGGCGCCAGCTTTGCGAAGGCTTTCCCGCAACGTCCATATCTGTGCGGCAGCCTGCTCGATGGGTGCTGTACCTTTTTGGGCCACCTGATGTGCGAGCGCAAATCCATCAGCGCCTAATAGTTGTTCCCATGCTTCGGGAGTACGCGCGTCGCTTTCTTCCATGTCGCAACCAACGTCGCAACCAACTTGGCAACGACTGGCAACCATGAGAGTGAGCTTGTCGCAATAGGAGAGAGAGACGTTGGCACCGGTGTCTTTGGCCCCGGGGTCTTTGGCACCGGTGTCTTTGGCACCGATGATTTCCGGCTTTCCGTCCGGGCGATGCACGAGCCTGGCTTCCGCTCCAAAGATCGCTTGCACAACGCCTTCTTGCACAACGGCTTCTTGCGGAACGAATTCTCGCTTTTTCACTTCTTCGACTGCGATTCGCTGTTCAGCGGCCTGTTGCGCCACAACATTTCGTCCAGTCGTGCTCGACGCACGCGCGCTTTCAGGTTGCGGAGCGCTCGTCATCATCGTCATCATCATCATCCTTACCTTTATTTGAGCTTCGGGGAAAATCTCTCCGAGCTTGCGCTCCATATAAGGCACAAGAAGCCCAGCCGGCCAGGTGGTGTTAGGTTCAATCGGAGCCACAGCCCGCAAATGCAGGCCTTCCCACCGCTCGCATAGATTGCCATGCGCGTCTTCAATGCTGAGGTCGTAGATAAAGTTGTTGCCTTCGCGGACGCGCTCCACGGCTTGCACCACAGCCGCGTTGGCTGTCCAGGCGGAATTCGTCGATACGCGATCAATCCCCACCGGCAAAATAGTCCTGTGCGGAATGCAGGCTTGGATGGAATGAAGAGCCGCGTCGCGCGAAGACGGATCGCCAGCCACCAGCGTGCGGGGCAAATGCCGAGCGAACCATGGGGCGTGGTCTGGCGCTCTAAGAACAGCCACGCTCTTGTCCGCTTGCAGTTGCTGGTACGATTCCACGCGGCAAAAACGTCCTTGGTGGAACAGGATACGACCGTACAAATCGCGCGAACACTGTAGATCGACCGATTCCCGTTCTGCGATCGACACAACCGAGGAGTGAGAAAGGTCTTGCTTAGTGAAAACACAATCGCCGCTGAAGTGATCAACTTGAAATTGAGTGATGGAAGAGCGAATCACCACGGAGACCATACCTGGCGCACGGCGCAACGCCGCAACGCGCAGAGTGATCGTCTGACCACGCGGGACAGCGATGGGATGTTCAAAACGCAAATTCTGAAAATCCGGGACGAGATGCAATTCGGTTCCGGCTTTATTTTTTTCTGCTTCCAGCACCATAGCCACTTGCGCCATGGCTTCCATTCCCATCACGGCCGGCAACAAATACTCTCCCTGGATCACGTGTTCGGCCAGATACGGATCTGACTCCACGCTGAGCTGGCAGTCGGCAATCAATTCGATTCCCGGATGATGTACGCGCACACTTTCCAGAAAACGCCGCAACGGAAGTTCTTTGGTGGGAAACTTGAGCGTAGGCAAATTGCCAAACCGGCCGGTGATGATCGCTGAGACCGGCGCTTGCTTCCAGGCAAGCATGGTTTTCATGTGAGCAATGGCTTCATCCACGGGAAGAGGCGTGATGTCCTGGCGAACGAGCGATTCAAGCACGCCCATGCGCTGTCCCATGCCCACGCCCGCCCACACTGACCATTCCAGGTTCATGCAACGGCATTGCGGATGTTCGTTCTGCCAGCGCTCAACTTCCAAATTCATCCACTCATTGGCCAGACCGTAGTGGGCTTCTCCGTGGAGACCGGTGCGGGCGATGATGGATCCAAAGGTAAGGAGCAGGCGAAGCTTGTCCGGAGCAATCGCGCTGAGGATGTTTCTTAAGCCAATCAATTTTGGCGCCAGAGTTTGCCGCAAATCTTGTCCGGTAATTTCACTCAGGAGTTTCGGCTCGTTGCTGCCTGCGCCATGCAGCACGGCGGTGACCGGGCCAAGTTCAGATTGAATTCGCTGGACGGCGGAGCGCACCGCATCTTCGTCTGTAACGTCCGCGGAAAAATAAGCCCACTTCACACCTAATCCGGAGATGCGCGCCAAATTGCCTGCAAGCTCGGCGTCGCTGGCCGGATCTCTTCTGCCAAGCACGGCCAGCTTGCAACCTGACATCCGCGCAAGTTGCAAAGCGCTTTCCGCGGCAATGCCGCTTCCACCACCAGTCACCAACAAAACATCATCAGGACCGAGCACTGGGCCAGCGGCTTCAGGATTCACATCAGGCGTTTCATCAGGCCAAAGCAGTTTGAGGCGAGGCTCACGGCGAATTCCTTCTGAATCATAGTGGGCTTCCGTGAAGCAAGGCTTAGTGTCGATGGCAGCCATGGCTTCCGCTCGCACCCACTCGCTGGCTCGCGGATGATCGTACGGGACGTTCACCACGGTAACTTTGAGCTTGGGATTTTCCAGATACAACGTTCGGGCAAGTGCAGCTGCCCCACCCGAGTTTTGTAAATGCCGCTGCACAAAGACAACGTGCGGCAGTCTGCCTTTCAGCGCTGCTTGCGCGGTACGCAGTAGAAATTCTGCCGCGCGTTCGGCGCGCTCTGCGGGGACACAACACACCAACCCGTCGCCGGAAACCGAATGGAACGCCTCCTCGAGTCGCGCAACTAGAGCGCCGCCTTGATTGTCTTCTTCTTCGTTCAAGGCTGTGACTTGCCAGCTGCTTTGCGTTTGCGCACCCGGCAGGGCAGTTTTTGCTGGATCAACTTTTCTTAACTCACTCTGCACCAGCTCAACCGCGAGTGTCCTAATCCAGGAATCGACACCGGCGGGATGGGCGCTCTCGCGGCGATCAGTCTTGCGCGAGCGAAGAGTTTCCAGAGTGGCGGCGGCTTCAGCGATGGTCGCGTTTGTATATTCCGCCGGCGCCACCGGCGCCTCGGCATTAATCTGGTCAGCGGCCTGAAGCATGATCTGGCTGATGGTGATGGAGTTCAAATGCAGGTCGGCGAGAAAGCGTTGCTCGGGATGGATCGCGGCAAGCGGCAGATGTGTTCGATGGGAAACCAGGTTGAGCAGGACATCTTGCGCTGAATTTGCTCTTTCAGATGAAGCTGGGCCCTGATCTGGGACACTCGTCGCCTTTGCTGACGGTGTGAGGACACGCGCAGGCACTTTGTCCAAAGCCACGTCAGCAACCATTTCACAAGGGTTCTGCAGGAACGAGTGCCTCTTTCTCAGATCGACACTCCGCGCGAACCGTCCCTCGTGAATCGCCGCGGTGCGAACATTGACGCCCAGAGCAAATGCCGCTCCTAGCGCGTTGCACAGTCCGCGCAGCGATTCGCCGCCGCTATCCATGGGCACGCAGGGCTTGTCAGTGATCTCCGCTGCGATTCCAGAGAGGACTTCGCCAGGACCAACCTCGATGAAGAGGTCAACTTCGAGCGCGGCTTTCGTCAAGGCCCCGGCGAATTCAACAGGCTGCGTGATTTGCTCGGTCAGCAAAAGGTGCACGTCCGCTGCCGGCTCAAGCGGCGCCGCCGTGACGGTTGACACCACGCGCTTTCCCAGCATGGAAAACTTTTGCCCTGCAAGAAACCGCGAAAACTCAGTGGCTACGCGCGACACCAAAGGCGAATGGAACGCATGAGAAACGGGAAGCAGCGTTGCGGCCGTGCCTTGCAAACTCATACGCTCCACAAAGCGCTTGACTGCTTGCGTCTCGCCCGAAACAACCGTCTGGCGCGGTGAGTTATGCGCAGCCACCACGATGCGATCACCGTTGAGCTTGTGCACCACGTCTTCCCGGCTGGCGCGAAGTGAAGCCATGGCGCCGGACGGCTCCGCACTCTCAGCCATCACGCGGCCACGCTCACGCACCAGAGACAGCAACTCATCTTCAGTGCAAGCGCCGGCCCAATGCAGCGCAGTGATTTCACCGAGGCTGTGCCCCACGGCCACCGCGGCGTCAATTCCCAAGAAGCCGAGCACACGAAGCCCCGCCAACGAAGCAGTGACAATGCACGGTTGCGCAACTTCGGTGGCAACGCTCGGTGTGTGCGGCAGTTGCACTTGCGCATAGAGTGCGCCGGCTGTCGTGAAGCGGCGCTGCCAGATGCCGCCGTTTGAGTACACTGGCGCGGATTGTCCGGGAAACAAAAAGCCAATGCGCGGGGCATAGCTTATCTCGCTTGAACCTTTTGGCCCGTCAGCGCTTTGATCACAGAAATAAATTCCGTGGCGAACGTCTATCTTCTTGTCTGTTCCGTTTTCGCAACACGCGATCAAGGCTTGCAGTTGTTCTGTAAGTTCTTCGGGAGTCGCGGCTACGCAGGCCGCCCGCGTCGGGTACTGCTTTGTGTAACCGTCAATTCTGTTGGACAGATGCGCGGCCAGGTCGGTCAGCTCCGAGCAGGACGCTTCGTGAGCAAACGCCAGAGCTTCTGAAATCTGTCCGCCGAGCTCGGAGACATTCCTGGCGGCGAAAAAAAAGACTTCAGAATCTTGTGCTGAGGCCATCTGCTGGATCTCTGTCCCGGTGAAACTTTTTCTCCGTACGGGGTCCACCGCTTCCAGGGTCACGTGCGTATTGATTCCGCCAAAGCCAAACGCGCTCACACCCGCGCGCCGAGGGGCGCTGGCATCATTCAGCCACAGTTCGCCTTCGCGCAAAACGCGCAGCGTGCGCCCGCCGGCAAATTCAGAATGAGGATGGTCACAGCCGGTGGTAGGAGGAAGAATTCCGGCGTGAACACTCAGGGTTGCTTTGATCAGTCCGGCTACTCCGGCAGCGGCTTTGGTGTGACCTATGTTGGCTTTGATGGAGCCGATTGCCGCAGGCCGCTTCGACTCACCGTGATTGATTGCACGCGTCAGCGCCTGAAGTTCGGCCGCGTCTCCAACGGCCGTACCCGTGCCGTGACCTTCAAAGTATGCAACGGAATCAATCCCGTAGTCCGCGCGCTCGTAAGCACGACGCAGAGCCAGCATTTGTCCGGCGGGTTCCGGCCGCGTGATGCCGCCTTTGCCGTCAGACGAAACTCCCCAGCCGCGAATCAACGCGTACGGCGCATGATGATGCGCCAGCGCATCTTCGTGGCGCATGAGCACCACCATGCCGCAACCTTCACCCGGCCAGAAGCCAGAGGACTCAGCATCAAAGACGCGCATCTTCTTATCTGCCAGAGCGCCCAGGCGCGAGAACCCGGCGAGCTCAAACGGATCAAGGCTCAGATCCACGCCTCCGGCCAGGGCAATGTCCACGTCGCCACTCTGCAAGGCGGTGCAGGCGGTGGTCACGGCCAGCAGACTCGATGCGCACGCGCCATCCACGGTATAGCCGCCGCCTTTGAAATCAAAGTAATTGCAGATGCGTCCGGCAATCGTGTTGGAGAGACCGCCGGCCAGTGATTCTTCCGTGGTCGGTGGGAACGGCGACTTGTAGAGAACTTCTATTTCGGCGATCAGCTGGGCCAGGTCTTCAGGACGGCTTTTCGAATTCTTCTGAAGTGCATTCCCTTGGAGTGCAGTGGCCAGCACGCGACGAACGTAAGGCCAGCGTAGACGTAAAAGATTGGCACGAGCGAATTCTCCGGTAAGTGAGTTGCCGACGTACACACCGGTACGTTCGCGTCGTGATGTGCCAGCGTTCAACAAACGAGCGTCTTGCAAAGCTTGCTCCGCAACATCCAAAGCCAGCCAGTGGGTCAGATCGGTGGATGCATAGGCTTCCTGGGAAACATGGAAACGGACGCGGTCAAATTCGTAGTCTTCCAGGACCGCCGCCATGGAAGCAGTGATCCGGTCCGGATCATGTTCATCGGCGTAGTCGGCAAGGTTGAGCCGCACGCGCGGAATACGCCGGAATGACTGCCGCTGGGCCAGCACGTTTTCCCACAGCTCGGCGGGCGAGCGGGTGTCCGCGTAACGGCAAGCCATTCCGACAATTGCGATTGCACTCATGAGGCCCGCGTCACCGCTCGGGGTCCAGCCTGCGCCGCCATGCTCGCATCCGGTACAGCTTGCGGTCCGCGCTCAAATCTCCTGCGCCACAGTGCAAAAGCGTGTAGCGCAAGGCCGCGCGTGGCGCTGGTTAGCGCCAGCGCAATGAACAGCCCGAACACTATGTGCTGCACGAACAACAATGCATAGATGGTGGCTACGCTCAGTCCAAACGCGATTTGGCGCAGAGGCTTGATCGGCGTGGTGGCAGGATCGGGAATCATATAGAGCGAAAACAGAATGAATCCCGCGCTGGTCATGGGAAGAAACGGAACCGCCAGTGGCGTGCCGAAGATCAAACTACGCACCAGCGCCTGTGCCGCGAAACCGCCGAACCATGCCAGCACCAGCGGCAAGCGGCCGGTGAATTTGGCGTGGATGATGGTTCCGGTAATGAGAATCACTGCCGGTATGGCCCAGTGTCCTAAACCAGTCACGTTCTCTGTGAACTGATACGGCGGCGCCAGACCTGCCGCAGGAAGCAGAAGGAGTGTGATGGTGATTCCGAGATTTGAAGGGTTGAAGATGTGCTGCGTTTGCCCGTTGCCAATGGGCGCACGAAAGATCACCTTGGACGCAAGTGACAACGCAGCGGCAAAAATAATGGGAGTAAGCCGCTCGTTGGGGTAAATCAGCATGGCGCAGGCCAGTCCAGGGATAATGCAAGGCGGCAAGAAGTTCATTACATTTTTCCAGCTGCCGGAGAAGCGCGGGCTGCGCTGGTTAACCCAGGCGTCCAGGGCTTCCAGCGCGAAGGCGACAACACATGCGGTGAGCACGCCGATGATGGGCTGAGCGTAGGATTGCTCAAAACCTAAAACGGTGTCTCCCAACACGGTCCACAGCGCCAGCAAAGAGGTGAAATACCACAAGGCAAAAAACCGCATCCTGGGATCTTTGTTCGGATAGAAATTCAGCGTTGCGTAGGTCACGAGTGCTTCCACCTTTCTCTTAGGAGTCTTCTCTTAGGAGTCTTTTTTTTACGAACCCAGCAGCACGGTGTGCCAGCCGGGTTTGAGCCACATGGTTTTCTTTTCGATTTTGCCTTCGCTGTTGCGCCACGCCAGTTCAACCTTGAGCGGAGTGTCGGGCGTGATTTCTCCCAGACCAAAATGCAGGTCAGGGCTACGCTTGCCGGAATGACCGCTGCCGCCATCCACCTGCGCCCATTCTTTGCGACCTCCGGGAATTTCCACGCTGGCTGAGGCGCCAAAAGCTGGACGACCATAAAGATCAGTGGAAGGATGACCGGGACGCGTTTGCAGCGCGGATGGTCCGCCACGCACCGGTATAAGAAGATGCAGTCCCAGGAACGCGGCAGTGTTGGAACTATCATTTTTGTACAGGTACGAATCGCCCCACTGACCGGCGATGATGAGGTCCAGTCGTCCGTCGCCATCAACATCCGCCACAGTAATGCCGCGGCCCAGCATGGACTCAGCAATTCCCACTTCACCGGCGATGTTGTGGTAACGATGGTCGTCACCCTGGACAAAGAAAGCCGTCTCATTGCGACCGCTGACATCATCGCCCGGCTTGAACCCGGGCCATAAACGCGGATTGCTGATCAAGCTGTCATTCGAAGTCCCCAACGACTGCAGTTCCGGCCAGCGATTGATCTTGCCTTTGATGAATCCCACGGCTTGCACAATCTGCAACGTGCCGCTGTTGTCAAAGTCCGCCATGCGGGCGTCCCAACCCCAGCCGCTGCGCGAAACTCCCAGGCGCTCACTGGCCTGGACGTACGGCGCTCTGCCCTGGCGGATAGCTTCACGGTCGCCGGTGCTCACCCAAAGAAAATGGCTTTCCTGCAGGGCGTAATCATCGGCAATGTTGCTGACAAAAATATCGGGGACGCCGTCACCATTGATGTCCGCAAAATCCACGCCCATGCCTTTGAAGGAATCCTTGCCCAGCACGCTGGATGCAGGCGTAGTGAAGCCGCGATGTCCTTCCAGCAAAGTGAAGGCAGGATGTCCCGGCGTGGAAACGTTGTGAAGCAAACGGTCTGGTCCGAAGTCATGAGCGAAATAAAGCTCAGGAAGTAAATCGCCATCTAGATCAGCCGCGCCAGCGCCGAGCGTCCAGCCATGCTCCACTTCTGGAGGGAACACATTCCGGGCTTCATCAAAGCGGACAAACGGATGGTCACCTCCGCCGCCGTCTTTCCACAACAACAGATGTTTTGCTCCGCCGTTGAAGGAGCGCGACTTGGTGTTGTGCATCACCTCCGTGCCGCTGGCGGAAGCATCAAGAATGTGACCGCCATCCTGAAAGTAGTTGCCAATGATGAGATCGGGATGGCCATCGCCATCCACATCAGCAAACAGACCGGCGTTGGAGAACCAGCGCTCTTCGCCAGGGACTAACTCCACGGCAACGTAATCTTCGCTACGCAGAGCCGCGGGTTTTCCCGGAGTGCCGGACTTCCGCAAGAACGCCACCGGGCTTCGGCCCCAGTAGTAGACCACTACATCCATGAGGCCATCTTCGTTTACGTCGCCGAGCAGGCAGCCCATAGGCGCCATGGTGGCGGAGTCATAACGCGAGGGTTTAAGTTCAAACGGCTGGTAGCGTTGCCCGGTCGTCGGCGCCGGCTGAATTCTCACCTGATCGGTGCGGGGATCAACCAAGCAGATATCGTTGGCCAGGCCGTCACCATCCAAATCACCAGCAGCAACCGCCGCGCCCACGGAAGATATCCATGCGGAGATGCGCTTCAAGCTGGGATGAACGGCGCGCACGGTCTTGGCGTGGGCATTGCTATCGACTTCCAGGGCGTGGCGCACAAAATGAAAATGCGAAGCCATCTGCGCGCGCTCATGAGCGGAAATCTCCGGCACGCGGGCCTGAAAAAACAAGAACACAACAAGCAAACAAGCAGCGGCTCTAGGAAGATTCCGCCGCAGCCAGTTCAGGGGATGTGATGAGTTCATCTGTCTTACCTCGCGCGATCATTGATTTTGAGAACAGCGGTTTGGATGACGATGCGTTGGACAACAGGAGCTCTCGCAGCAACTCTCTCCATTGTTGATAAGGGCAGAGGTGTTGGCTGCTGAGTTGATTGAATGTTTGGTCGCACAGCGCCGCGGCGTCAGCAGCGGACATGCGGCAAAAAACAACACAAGCGTTTTCCGTGTGAGTTGCCGGATTGCCGGCGAGCTGGCGCGCTTTGGCCGCAAACGCCACACCTTGAGCCACAGCGGCGACATGAACACCGGACAAGCTTCGAAGGGGTTCCAATTCGTCAGGTAACATTCCGCCGGCGTATGCGCATGCCAGCCCAACGCCACTCCATGCATCACTTTGGTACAGCGGGGGCATGGCGGCGATGGCACCCGCGATTTTTTCAGCGTCAGCGCCATGAACGAACCACAGGCTGCGACCTTGTCCTTGAAAGAAAATATGACGAGTCTGCTCAGACATGCGGCGCGAGCTCGTCTGGCGTTTCACGTGGCCGTGAAAGTAACCTTCGTGAAATCCGAAGCCGTCAATCGCCAGCGCGCGCAAGACGGGATCCAATTTGGCAACAGCGGATTCCAAGCGGAAACGCTGCCAGGGCAGTCGCGCACAGGCCCAGCCATAGCCAACGTGGAGCATGTAGCTGTGATGCCGGCCGGGCCCTGAAGCAAAGCGCTGGAACCTTTGTCCGCGCAGGCTGAGTGCGTCTTGCAGGGCCAGGGCCATGGCGGCGCCTTCGTAGGCAAAGCCGCAAAATTCGGGACCATTGCTGTTCAGCTGTTCAGCCAACGCTACAAGATCTTCCGGCTTATCGTCTTCCAACTTATCGTTTTCCAGCGTATCCGCCACACCTAGCGCTAAGTGGTATCCCTGCAAAAACATTTGCCCCACGTGCTCCAGGCGATTTTGGACTTCGGGCTTACGGCACGTGAAACCGCGACGCGCGAACGTGACTTCAAGCGGGTCAATTCGTAGAAGCGATTTTGCCAACACCCGACTACCCCTTTCAAATTCCGCGAATTTAGCCATAGCTCCGCTGCGTCACTTTTTGCGCTTATGTGACGTAAAACCTAAACCTGTTATTTCCGGGGCGGAAGAATAAAGATGAAATCTTATTGGTCTTTCAGGCTCACCGATCTCGCAGCGTCAGGCGTGCCCGAAATGCCAATCGTATTCAAGCAACGGACAGTTTTTTCTAATAATCCTGAATAATTGCTTAAAGGCGGGAATTTGTTTCATTTTGATTCGGTACCCCCATTTGGCGTCCTTCATGATTGACCAAAACTATCCCTGTTCGATCCCGATGGCAACAACAAACGTGAAGCCTGATGAGAAAAAAGTTTGTAACGGTACCAAATTGAAACGTGTGCAATACTTTGCCTTTCGCTATGCGATCCAGAGAAAATGTTGCACTCCTTTCGCCAAATGTCGCAGTAGGAAGCACTTTCACCGGCCAGAAATGAACTGACCTTATTGTTGTTGCCCGGCGGGCGGTTACGGTTTACTCCAAAACAAAGTGCGGCGGCAACAAGAGATCACATCGGACCCCTTGCAACCGCCGCTTATACAGTATTTTCTTAGACCGCTTGCTTATTGAGTTTGCACCGCGCACACGGCAATCGCCGCGGCTCCAGGCTCAAGTTTGGTGGTCTGGGCTGGCGTTAAACCGGCCGCGGGAAGACCGATATTCTTCTTCCCAGGAACAACCGGATGCGGTCCTCTGTGCACCGGAATGGGATAGAACCCGCCCGATGGATAGCAGGAGTTAGAAGGATAGTTAGGCGGCGGCGTTGAACTCCACGAAGAGTTGGTGGAAGCCACGTTGATGGCCGGCGCCGCTTTACTGGCGACAATGTTCCCCGGCGTGGTGGGGCTGGTACCAGCTTTCACAAAGAGGACATCGGCGTTGACGTTGATGCTGGAGTCAAACGTTCCATCCTTGCGGTTCGTCACGTTGCCGGAAGATCCGGAGAGCGCGTCTGGCTGCGGCAGAACGCTGGTGGAGATGGCGCCGCCGGAATTGTTAATGGTTACATACACGTCCACCGATTGCCCGTTGAACGTGACGCTGCTTTGGCTCTTCATGAACAGAGCGTATACGTTCACCGCGGCGGCCCCTCCGCCGGTGGGGAAATCCTGCGTGCGGTGCATGATGGTGTCTGTATTTCCGGTGGAAGACTGAATGGGCACGCCCTGCAATGGAACCACGCCCAAGCCCATCGCGCTCAAGTCAACCGAGGCTCCGGACCCCGTCTGGAAAAGGTCGTACCCAGCGGTCTGCGCCGGTACGGCCAGCGAAAAGAAAATCAACATGCCAGCCAACACAGCTAGCGATCTGGCGAAACTACGAGAAAAGAAACGGTTCATGGATCACGCTCCTAACACTGACAATTACAGCCGTTGTGGAGTAGCCGCGTCTTCTCCTCAGTTGCTAAACGAAAAAGAACGCGGCAGCAGAGGCCACCGCGTTCCAAAATGGGACAACGTATTGTTTATTTCTTGATGACCGGCTGGATAGCAGGCCGTTCGAATTTCTCTTTGATCTCTTCCACCGGCTCTCCGGGTTTCACTTTCTTGAATTCAACCTGCGGGGGGACTTTGAGTTTGAATATGGGCCCGCCACTCCTGGAGTACAGCAACACGAAGTGGGTACTGGTTTCCGGCCTGCCCACAAAGCACGACAGTGTGGAATGGAAGCCCTTGATAATCGCAAGCGCCTGGTTGGCAGCGGTTTTCTGTGGACCGAAGTTGTACATCAATTGCGAACCATCGGTGATGGTCCAGCGTCCGCTGATGTCCTGCACCGTCACGGTGGCGGTATTGAAGCCGATACAATCTTCCCCGGCCATATTGCCGACCAGTGAAGCGCCTGAAACCAGCAGATAAGCATACGGAGGAGTCTGCTCATCGGGCAGCGTGGAGCCGACCGTGCAGTACTCGTTGGCGTGATAGTGCTGGATGACGGCTACAGCCTTGGTAGCATCCGCGGCCTGGCTGTCAAAATCGAACAAGTAGTGCCCGTTGTCTACCACCTTCCAGCGTCCGCCAACAGACTCGGCATGAGTGGTTGCGGGATTGAAAGAAAGACAACGCGCGCCGTTGCCACCTTCCGGAGGTCCACTGGGCGTAACCGGATGCTGGTGCGGATCTCCAGGCGCTGGTGCGGCTTCTGGCACGGGACCGCCAGGATAAAACCCGTTGGCGGGGAAGAAACATTCGTTGGGATAACCAATGGGCGGAATCGTGCTCCATGTGGAATTGGTCGCGCCCAGCGTCACAGCCGGAGCCGCGCGGTGCGCCAGATGGGTCGCCGGATTCCTTACATCCGCTCCCGCGGCAACCACAATCACGTCCGAATGTACGGTGAAACTTGAATCGAATGTGCCGTTAGTACGGATGGTCAGTGTTCCCGTGGAATCCGGAAGCGAATCGGGCATGGGCAAAGTTTCCTGCCCGATGACCCCGTTCGAATGGTTCACCGTGATGTAAACGTCCACCGCGTGCCCACTCATGCTCACCGGCCCGCTGTTTTTCAGGAACAGTGCGACAATCTGCAAAGGTACCGCGCCACCACCTGGAGGCACATCATGCGTGCGGTACATAATGGTGTCCGTTGCGCCGGTGCACGCACAGATGGGCACGCCCTTGAGTTCAACCACAGCCGGCGACATTCCCGGCACACTGCTCAGGTTGATGGCCGCCCCAGGGCCGGTCTGCATAAGGTCATATCCGGCGCGCTGAGCCAACGCAGCCGCCGAACTGAAGATAAGCAGCGCTACAACCGCAGTCACTGCCAGAAGTTTCACGAAGTTACGCAAGGAAATACGCCTCATTGTCGCCATTCTCCTTTGTGGTGCCCATGAGGATTAGAGTCTCCCAAAATGGGAACGTCTTCTCCGATATTGCTAACTTTGCGGCCAAGGTTGTCCGAAAGCTCTTTTTCGCAAGCAAAACCCCTGCGGATTCGTTCCTATACTCGGGTTCGCCTAGATACTCTTACCTCCGCTGCGTTCAGCGCGCAGGAACCAGTAACTCCGGTGGAACCAGACGCACACGGCGGTTTACTCTTTCGCCTTCGGCCACCGTGACGGGTTCACCCAGTGCTTCCGCCGACTTTAGTATTTCCGAATCCAGCCAGGCTTGCGCTTCTATATCTTCAAAGGCAAAGAGCTTGTAATTGCCGGGTCGAACGCCCTTAAAGACGAACAGCCCTTGCTCCTGGGTGGCGGCAGCACGAAACATCTGGCCAATTCGTCTTTGCTGCGGATCCGCCGGAGCCAGCACCACGGTAGCCCGCTTGGGCTGATCGTTCTCAGTAACCACGCCGGAAATTTCCGCGCCGCTCCCGGCCAGAACAATCCGCAACAACCCCGGCTGCCCTTCGAGTACGCGAATTTCTCCGGTGAGTGCGTCGACGTCGCCGAAGGTGGCAGTCTTGATCCAAAGCCCATCTGGAAGGGAGTCAAGCCGGAAGTCCCATAGACTAGGCGTCACACCGCTGAATTGCAGACTGCCATCGACGCCAATTTTGCTGGTGGGTTCCGGACCCAGAGTCAAGCCTTCCCACGCCGTCAGCCGCGCATTCATTTTTTGGAAATTGATGGAGGCTCCTCCTTCCATTTCCACTCTTCCGGAAATCTCAACCGATGATCGCAGCGTGATATTCACGTTCTCCACTTGCGCCGCACCACTCACTTCGAGCGGCACACGCGCCCCCATAGTCCGACCCGAGTGGAGTTGTGATGCCACCACCCAATAGGAACCCGGAGCCACTCCGCGAAACTCAAATCTTCCGCTGGCCCGATCCACGACGGCTGACGCCCGGTCAATGAACGATGCAGCATTGCCATCATTGTGCGCCAGCACGACTTGCATTTGACCGGCAGCGAGATGGTCATTGTTC